>OJBS01000006.1_pt1 | contig 332115 bp, 250 predicted proteins | sample 1590941 | NCBI WGS metagenome assembly OJBS01 (sample SAMN05416785, study PRJEB24817) | seawater metagenome | isolation source: Sea water | place: Canada:Atlantic | collected 2013-11 | reverse complement strand
TGCCGCCTGAGCAGTCTTGGTCGACGCCGTCGTACCAACTCTCGGTGGCATCCGGATTCACCGAAAACGCCGTGTCGTCGCACTCTGCGTCCACATCGAAGCCGTCGCCATCTTGGTCGAAGTCACTGCCGCCTGAGCAGTCTTGGTCGACGCCGTCGTACCAACTCTCGGTGGCATCCGGGTTGACCAGTGGGTCTGTGTCGTCGCAGTCTTGCGCGACTTCGAAACCATCACCGTCGGCATCGTTCGGATTGAAGCTACAGTCCTGGTCAATACCGTCGCCAGCCGGGTCTGGAGCTCCCGGGTAGGTACGGAAGTCTTGGTCGTCGCAGTCGCCTGTCGTTTCCACGTAGCGACCCATGTCCCCGCATGCGAATACCGGCTCGGTTTCGCCAGCGAAGCCGTCTCCATCCGCGTCCAAGTAAAGAGCAACCGCTTCTGGACTTGTCTGCACAACGTCGTCCCGAAGGCCATTGCAGTCGTCATCCACGCCGTTGCAGCGCTCGGGCTGACCTGGAGCAACCAGTGGGTCTGAGTCATCGCAGTCCCACGGCGAATGGACCCCGTCGCCGTCAGCATCTGCCCAGGCACCGACCTCAAAACCGGTGGCACCAAGCTCCGGAGACGACGCCATTGCGACCGAGCCCACAGCCGGAAACCAGGTGTTGTCTGAACAGTTATTATCCGGAGAGTAGCCAGTCAGCTGTGGGTCGCCTTGCACATCCCCAATGACCGAGCTGCCTAAACCCAAGTCGATGCTGCCACCGTACGCCGCATCCAGGTCGGGCCACCACAGATTGCGCTCGCTGATGACGGACGAAAACTCCTCGCCGTAGATCTGCTCGGAGTCAACGACGGTGGTCCAGCTGACGATGCTCTGTCGCAGCGTAAACCCAATTCCTTCGGTAAACACTGCGTGCCCATCTCTCAAAGCGACGTTGTCCACGAAGGTGTTTCTGGCCCCATCAAACTCCGTGTCCTTGATCCAGAACGCACCACCGTCCGCGTTCGCAGAGTTCAACGCGAACACGTTGCCGCTCACTCGGGCTTGGTCTTCCGTGCTGTCAACGTACAGAGCTCCGCCGAGGTTGGTGGATTGATTGGCACAAAACAGCGAGTTCTCCAGCTGGAGCGACTCGTGAACGTCAATGCGGATGGCACCGCCGATAGACGACTGATTGCGAACAAAGATGCTGTCTGTGACCGTGAAGTGGTCCGTGTGAGCCGAACCAATACCGCCGCCTTCAGTTGCGGTGTTGTTCACCCAAAGCGTGCTATTAACCTCCAAAGACGGACGATCAGACCGATCCGAATCCATGAACCAGGCCCCTCCGTCAACGGAGGCATTGGCAATGAATACGGCATCGGACACCGACACGATTGCCACGCCAAGCTGAGTGACCGCGCCGCCCGTTTCAACGGCTTGGTTGTTGTCAAAGCGGCCTCCCTGAACGGCAAGGTCCGCTTCATACGCGTAGACAGCCCCGCCATTCGTGGCCTGACCACCCGAATGCGCGTTGAATGCCAGCGTTGCCCCTGTGCCACTGGCCAGCCAGACATCGCCACCAAGGTCGGCTTGACCGCTGGAAAAGCGAGAATCTGCGACGAGCAGGCCGCCTTCGTCTGAGTGGATGCTACCGCCCTCTCCTTCTCCGTTCCGACCATTCCCGGAGAAAACCGAGTCTCGAACGTTGACGGTTGACTCATCACTGTAGATAGCGCTGCCGTCCCCACCCCTCAGATCGGTGAAGGTTGAATACAGAATGTCTACGCTGGAGTCTTTGGCGTACACACCTGCGGCCACACCACTCGTTTCCATGCGGTCGAAGGTGCTCGAAGTCACCGTTACTACGGCGTCGACCGCGTGAATTCCCGAGCCGTCGACGGTGCTGTTGACCCCGCTGACCACAATATCGTCTAGGAGCACGATGGCATCCTGGGCCAATACGCCCCGTGCAGGATCTGGTAGCGGCAAGCCCAGCCCATCCGTCAGCAAACCGCCGGAGTTCGGCACGATTGTGAAGCCGATGACATCCACCACCGCCTGATCAGTGATGGCGATGACCGAGGTGCCGTCGCCTTCCCAAAGGGTAACTCCAGAACCACCAATGGACCGGATGCGCACGTCTTGGGCGACCGTCACAGACTCTTGGTAGCTTCCGGCGCGCACCAGAACCGTACCCCCGACTCCAGCCGCCGCAATGCCTTGGCCAATCGTTGTCGCCGGGCATGACGGGCACACTTCTACAGTCGCGGCAGAGGCCGCAAGAGGAAGGAACCCAACCATGGTGAAAAATTTTCGCACAACCCAATCTACTCAGTCCCTAAGCCCGCATACCAACAATCGGAAAAGACTTCCTGAACTGAACCAAAGGTGACACGACCGCTCTTCCACCGCCAGCAAATCCACTACCTTCACTCTGACAATCACAGGCACCATCACTGGGCTACACTGACGCCAACCGAGGTTCTACATGCGCTGCCTACCCATTGCCCTTCTCTTCGCCGCAGCCTGCGCCAACCCCTCCAACGGAACACTGGACGGTGAGCGCAACGGGTTCGACCTGCAAGCTGACGAGGGCTCCGAAGCTGGTCAGGACGATGACCGAAGCGACGACGACAGCAGCGATGAGGATGACCGAAGCGACGACGACAGCAGCGACGACGACAGCAGCGACGACGACAACGACGACCGTGACGAAGAACTCGTCGACCAAGACTCTGACGACGCATCGATCGCCCCAACGGTGCAGACCGCCTCAGGCAGTGAGGAACTCTCCATCGACAGCAGCGGCGACCCGTGGATTGTCACCGTCACACACGGCTTCGGTATTGGCGGCCTAGTGCTCAACCGCGGGACCGCATGGCCGCAGCTCGTCGAGTTCCGCTTTGAAGACTTCTACGGCTTGGAAGGCTTTTACGCGACCGCGTCCCCCGAAGGTGAAGCCCCCACAGTCATTGAAGGCGCCGGCTTCGTGCAAGGTGAAGTCACCTACGAGACGGGTCCAGAAGGCGGTGAGTTCGTCATTGTGGAGACCCTGCACGTGGTCCTCGATGATGAAGTCATGCTCGACACAGTCGATAGCATCGATGTTCGCTGGGTCGACTTTTACCGGTAGTCTTTTGGGCTGAAACTAAGGGATCAGGCGCCAAACTGCCCGACGCACAATGGAGTGTCTCGGGTGGATGTACACAGCTCGGTACAGCTGTGCCGCTTGACTGACGGCAAAGCGCTCGACTGATGCCTGGGCCTGTGACCCGAGCTCCTCTCGCAGCGCTTGCGACCCAAGCATTCGGTCGAGCTGTTCGGCAATGGCCAGCACGGATGTGTCTCGCGCCATCAAGCCATTGTGCCCGTGGTGTACAATCTCCACCAATCCCCCCACCGGAGGCACGACACACGGCAGTCCGGCTGCCAAGCCCTCAATGACGGACAGGCCCAGTCCTTCAGACCGGCTTGTGAGCAGGAACAGGTCGCTTGCTATGAGCAGCGGGGCCACATCCGTCCGCATGCCGACCAGGTGCACGCGGTCCGCAATTGCCGAGGCCTCGACCCGTTGTCGAAGCGCCGGAAGCTCAGCGCCGTCCCCCACCACCAGCCAGTGCGCTTTTGGATGCGCAGACGCAACAGTCTCAAAGGCGTCGAAGGCGATATCTACGCCTTTCACATGCTCAATGCGCGAAACCGTCACCGCCACAACAGCGTCTGGCCCCACCCCAAGAGTTTGACGAATCTGCTGGCGGTCCACCGGCGCGGTGAACGCACGAAGGTTGACCCCGCTGTCCACAACAGCCGCGAACGCCGCGAAGCGCTCGGAGAAAGAGGCCGCTACAGCGGTGCTGATGGCAACGAAGCGCACCCCCAGCGCGATGGCTGCGTCATAGAAACGCTCGGTGCCGCGCGGGACCTCGACTTCCATCAGCGCATGAAGGGTGTGAACCACCGGGATTCCCAGCGCGGTCGCTACGGGAAGGCCGTAGGTCAAGGTGTAGCCGTGGGTGTGAATGACATCTGGAGAGAATGACCGAACGCGTTGAAGCAGCCGCGCCATGGCACCCACATCGCGGTTTCCCTGCTTTCGCAGACAGACCAACGCGACACCAGCACCGGTCATCGCCGCGGCAAAATCTGGATCTGGCTCACCATTCAACACAACGACAACTGCGGCATCTCCGCTGCGCACCTGCTGCACTGACAAGTCCAATACAAAGCGTTGGATGCCTGCTACGCGTAGGCTGCCAATGATGTGTAGGACGGTCAGACCCAAAGCTCCCCCAGATGTTCCGCGTGTATCCTGTACCGCCGTTATAGTGGGACGGGCACAGAGGTGATCATGCGTTTGATTTGTACAGGTTTGGCGGCAATTCTTCTCTCGGCCTGTCCGGGTTCAAGCGGCACACCGTCCGGTGACCCCACTGGCGAAGACGACACCGAGACCAGCACGGGCGTGGACACCGAAGTCGACACGGACGCCGATACCGAAGCCAATACTGAGGCAGACACAGAAGCGGACACGGAGAGCGACACCGAAGCGGGCACCTTCGACTGTGGCGAGCTCACCTGTTCAGCAGATCAGTTCTGCAACATCGGCTACGGCGGAGCAGCTCCCCCACCTGGCGAGAGCAACATCAGCTACACCTGCTCCGCGATTCCTGCGGACTGTTTGAGCGACTTGAACTGCGACTGCCTGTTCGCAGAAGGCGCTTGCTACCAAGGTGCAGGCGACTGCCAAGAGTCAGAGGGTCACTTTGAGTGCTCGGTCTACTACCCGTAGACACAAGAGTACCCATGACGTCGGCCAGCCCCGTGGGACCTTTGAGCCCGTATCCGTCCTTCGAAGACGTGATTGCCCAGTCCGCAGAGTTCGGCGCCGTCTTTGAGACGGGGACATCGGTACAAGGCCGACCCCTCGTTGGTATTGATGTGGGCGGAGACGGTCCTCTTGTCACCGTCACCGCTGGCTTGCATGGCATCGAGTACATCGGCGTCCAAGTCGCTCTGGCTGTGCTTCGACGCGGAGCGATTCCAGGCGTGCGTCTCGTTGTCTTCCCCGTCCTCAATCCTGACGGCTACGCACGGACCTTGGCAGACAAGGGCCAAGGACGCGTTCGCGACATGCGCAAGAACGCGAACGGCGTGGACCTCAACCGCAACTTCCCACTGCCGTGGAATGCACGTCCAAGCCGCCTGCCCTTCTCTGGAGGCTCCGATCCCGACAGCGCGACCTTCCGTGGGTCCGCACCGCTCGCCGAGCCAGAGAGTCAGGCACTCGCCAACTGGATGAGCGAACACCGACCGCACGCCTCCATCAACTGCCACAGCTTCATGGGCTCACTCATCGCTGCACGCGTGTGGCAGCGTGACGACTGGCGCGGCTACACCACCTTGTGCCGCTCTTTCCGAGACGGGCAAGCAGGGAAAGCACGCTATTTACGACTGGCCACACCGCTCTTCGACGTCTTCACTGGCGAGCTCGAAGACTGGCAGCACCACGCGCTCCAGTGCTGGTCGGTCTGTGTAGAGTCCTTCACCCTTGGCGAGAGCCTGCGGCAACACATGCGCGCCCCCACTCCGTTCTGGCGCTTCAACCCGCGCGAGCCAGCCGCCATCGCTGAGCGCGACGCAGTAGGGGTTCGCGCGGCGTTGCTCACCGCTTCGAAGCTCCCGCGTCCCACACGTCGGGCACCTGCCCTGCTGACCCGCGACGTGTGGTAGTTCACACAACGGCAAGGACTAGTGTACTTTGCCAGAGGAGGGTGAATGCGCATCATTCAAGCAATCGAGAAGGTAGCATTCAAGGGCCTACTAGCCGTGCCAAGGCGCATTCAGCGGCTAGCGGGTAAGCCTCCTGTGATTCGTGGCCAGAGCCCAGAGCCAGAGCTGTGGTGGGCCATGTCCATCATTCACCGCAGTCAACGGGACAACCCAACACCCAAGCGCCTGCGAGAAGAATACGCCTTCGGAAACGCCATTCTGGATGCCCCCCCCCCAGAGGATGTGACGTGGAAAGACCGGGGCGTTCCGCATCGCAACGAAGCCCAGCTATCCGTTCGCGTCTACACCCCTCCGACACCCGGACCGCATCCGGGAATTGTGTACTTTCACGGCGGTGGATACGTCATTGGAAACCTGGACAGCCATCACTCACTCTCCGCACAGCTGTGCAAAGACACCGACGCCGTGGTTGTCGCTGTGGACTATCGCCTCGCCCCAGAGTTCCCCTACCCAACGCCGTGGAACGACGCTGAGGACGCCTGGCGCGCGGTAACCGACAACCCCGAAGGTTTCGGTATCTCCGGCCCCATCGCGGTCGGAGGCGACAGCGCGGGAGCCAACCTGGCCATCTGGGTCGGGCACCACGCCAAGGTGGCTCCACACGTGGTCTGGGCGCTGTATCCCCCCACCGACGCCGGCCAAGCCTATCCGTCCAACCACGACTTCGGTGAGCGTCTGCTTCTCACCAATCAGCGAAAGAACTGGTTCCGAGACCAGACCTACCCAAACCCGGCAGACCTTCAAAGCCCTCGGGCCCAGCCTGTAAAACACCCCAGCACACGGGATGACGGGACACGCGTTCCCGAGATTGTCACGCTGGCCGGAATGGATGTTCTGCACGACGAAGGGGAGCTCTACATCGCTCATCTACAGGCCCAGGACATCCCCGTCACCGCAGTCCGCATCCCCAATCAGGTTCATGGCTTCGCCAGCCTTCGACGCTTCAAGAGCTGCCAGCGTGCCTGGCAGACAGCCGTAGCCCCCCTCATTGACTCCTTGGCCGATCGGTCGTGAGCGTTTGGGTATTGCTCGAGGGAGCCGGCAAGGTCGGTGAGGTCAGCCTCATCGTGGGCATCATTGCTGCAGTGCTCAGCACTGTCTTCGCGCTGGCCCTAGCGTTCAAGCGCGTCGCACCTACGTTCGTCATTGGCCCGTTGGCCCTCGCTGCGATGGCCGGCAATGTATACGCCGCATTCAGAGTCTGGGGACTGCGTGAGACCCTCTTTGATGCCTCCAATGCCGACCGCGCCGAACAGCTGGCCGTCGCCATGGCAGAGAGCCCTGCAACCATGGAAGCCGGAGCCGTTGCCGCCGTTGGAGGAGGCCTACTTGTGCTCATCATCCTGGGCATCGTCGACCTAACCACCAAGGAATCCGACGCTCATTGGACCGTCTGGCATGCCGCACCCACGGTGATTGGCGGCTTGATTGGCGCTGGCCTTGCCGTTGCCGCTGGGCACCCTTTACTCGCGGGCTGCATCGCAGCGGTGGGCATCTTGGCATCCGTCGCATCTGTACGGGGAACATCACCAACCGAGCGAGCGCGCACAGATGCTTGGCGGGCTGTGGCAACTGTGTGCACGGGGCTCGTCGGCATTGGCTGCGTCTCAACCCTCTTCTGCGAGGAGCTACTCACCATCTACGCCGCTGCGCAGTCTGGAGAGCAGGTCTCAGCACAAGCGACCCAAGATGCCTTGTCCGCATTGTCCTGGAGCACAGGCGCCCTTCCCGTCACCATGGTCTTCTTGGGCGCCGTCGTCAGCTGGGCCCTGTCGCGACCCAATCGCGGCGCAGTGCTCGGAATGATTGCCGCGACCTCGTTCGTTCTGGGCGCAGGCGCCACGGCGCTAGTCGCTGCTGACGAGATGGTCCGAACGCTGACCGTACTCAACGCCACCTTTGACGAAGACGGCCTCCACATCGTAGAGAGACGCCTCGGAATTGAGCTTGCCAGAGTCGCCGAAGGTCCACCGCACACCGCCAGTCTGGACATTACGCTAGGCCGACGCGGAGTCGAGGTTGCAGACATTCCGGTGGTCACCATTCAAGACCGACCAACGGGGAGGAGCTTTCCAGATGCTCAGGTTCGAGGCGGCATCCTTCCATCAGTCACCGAGCGTCTGAACACGCTGCTCGCCGAGGCACAAGCCGCAGCAATTCACTCCGACACCGCGGGTCGAGTGACGTTGTGGGTCGATGAGTCGGAGTCTTGGGCCATGTGCAGCACGGTCATTGCAAGCGTCGTTGCCACCCAACGACTGTCAGTCGACGCTGCGGCCATCGTCCCGGGAGAACACGTCACCGTGTTTCCGCTGCACAACGTCCGCGTTCCACCAACGGCCTACCTTCACGCCGACGGACGAATCGAGCAGCGCGCTCCAGGTGATGACCTTGTTCTCGAGATTGACCCCGAGACCCGGTTCGGCAGCGTCATCGCCGTTTTGGACGACAATCCAGATGCCTCATTCATCTTGAACTAGGCCTCACACTCCGACGGGTACGGGTAGTACTCAGACAGATTACGAGTCGGGTCTTGGGTCAACGTTCCCTCCGCCGGAGTCATGTAGAACAGGACCGGAACGGCCTCGCCAACGGTGACCGAAAGCTGCTCGTCCTGCATTGACCACACAGCAGCGTGCTCACTCCACACCGGTTCTCCCGACGGCGAGACCTCCGCGGAGTGAAGGGTCGCAATCCCACCAGGGGCAAGCTCTAGTCGTTTCAGCGTTCCAAAGACGCCCATTCCAGGGCCATACCAGGTAGTTCCTTCCAAGCGGTCCACGTCATTGTCAACGCCCGGCATGGTGACTCGTCGATAAGGAAAGGCGCCATGAATCGGCTGGAAATCAGCGTCATTGAGCATTCGTGCAGAGACGACGGGGTCCTTCGCGTCCGTGACGTGCTGAAACACATCGAACAAAAAGGCATTCTCGGCGCATGCAGCATTGTCAGAGACGGCCCGTTGCTTCAACAACACCTTTGCAATGACGTAGTGGTCGATAGGCTCCATCTCATTCTTCGCCAGCGAATCGACGAGCACACGCGCATCTGCCAGCCTGTCGCCAGCTAGACAGCCCAACGTTGCCCGGCGAACTTGGGCAGCCATCGTCGCATCTCGGCTCTCCAACGCGGCGTACAGCGGAGCCAATCCAGGATTGCATGGGGCCTGGGCAAGCGGCTCAATCGTCCCCGCATCAACAAGCGACCAATCATCGGGGTCCGGCTCAACCGCACGCGTCGGAACGGGCATGGGATGTGGACCCGGAAGCTCATCAATAGAGCGATGAGGCCGTACCTCCACGACTGGCTCAGCAGCGGGCAGCTCCGGTTGGGGAACCGAACACGCCGCCATCAACACGATTCCACACAGTAACCGCATGACCCCTCCAGCATTACAGTGTACAGCACGCAAGTCCCACAGGCATTTGGGACTCTACGGAGAACGCATGACTCTAATCGACCGACTCACAGCTTTCTTTTCCAGCACAGCCGAGGAGACGTCTGGAAAGACCCCCGAAGGTGTCTGCGTCAACTGTTGGGGACACCAAGAGTTCGACAAAAAGTACCGTGAGATGCGCTACGACCGGCAAATCGACGTCAACAACGGCGAGCAAAATCGGGCATTCATCCAAGCATTTGCCATTAAATACGTAGAGGGCATTCATCTCAAGGGCGCCCACAAGGGCAAGAGCTGTGATGCGTGTGGCTACCGGGAGTAGGCCTTCGCTCTACCCTGTTACGGAAGGCCGACGGACCAGGTCAAACCAGTAGTCTTCGATGGACTGCAGCGCGTTGATGAGCTGCGGCAGGCTCTCTGGTTTCGTGATGTAGCTGTTCGCGTAGTTTCCGTAGGCGTCCGCAACGTCCTTGTCGCGAACAGAACTGGTCAGCATAACAATAGGTATTCGACGCAAGTTTTCGTCTAGCTTGACCTCTTTAAGAACCTCGAGCCCATTGATGCGCGGCAGGTTGATGTCGAGTAGCACAAGGTCTGGAGTGATCCGTCCCGCATACTCTCCTTCACCCCGAAGAAACATCAGAGCCTTCTCGCCGTCATTCACAACGTGCAGAGTATTGCTGATACGACTCTGTTGAAGAGCCATACGCGTCAGCACGACGTCACCAGGATTGTCTTCGACCAGCAGAATATTAACGTCTCGAGGCAGCATCTAAATCGACTCCTCGCCAGGGATAACCACAGTCACGACCGTTCCATGTGGATGGTTCGCGTGTACTTCAATTCGACCATTGTGACGGTCCACGATGCGTTTGCATAGAGCAAGCCCCACGCCTGTGCCCGGGTATTGTGAACGAGGGTGCAGCCGTTGGAACATGCGAAACACGACTTCCCGATAGTCTTCGGGAATGCCGATGCCGTTGTCCGAAACCGAAACCTTAGTTTCCAAGCCGGTAACGACCGCGTCGAAACAGATGACAGGGGCGCGGCCTTCGGCCCGAAACTTCAACGCATTCGATAGCAGATTGAGGAACAATCGCTTCAGTTGCGAGCGATCACCCAAAACTAGCGGCAGCGCATTTATTGTGATTGTGGCGCCAGACTCGACAATAGCGAGCTGCAGGTCATCCACAGTTTCTGCCAGTACGTCTGTCAGAGACAGCGACTCCAGTTCCAACGTGCGGTTTTGCTCACGTGAAACAGCAAGCAGGTCCCGCACCATCCGGTCCATCCGGGTCGAGCCATCGATCACAAAGTTCATGAATGTCGTCGATTCCTCATCGAGCTGGTCCGCCAATCGATCCCGCAGCAACTGCACAAATCCGGTGACCATACGCAAGGGTTCGCGAAGGTCATGTGAGGCTACGAAGGCGAACTCTTCCAACTCCTGCTGTACGTGCACCATCCGAGTGATGTCGTGGAATACCAGAACCGCCGCGTACCGACTCCACGATGGCAGAGGAACGGTGGATGCAACAACCCACATGGGCGGCGCGTCATCGGACCTCTTGAGCATGTAGGGTTGCTGTTTTCGGGTTTCACCGCGCAGGGCCGCAACAAGCGGCCACTCTTCTGGGTCCACCGCCTCACCTGGCACCTGCTCAAAGCGAACTTGCGGTCCGTCACCTTGGTCGTCCCAAGACTGTGGCCGGCCGCCGAGCATTGTACGGGCGGCACCATTGACCACCCGAAACTGCCCGTCCGCGTCTGCCACGACAATGCCTACATCGGCAATGTCTAGGATGCTCTCGAGCTCGGCCTGTCGCGCCTCAAGCTTGGCATTCGCTATCTGAAGTCGTTCTTGCGCTTCAATGAGCTGGGTCACGTCGTGGAACGTGATCAAGACACCACCCATGCCACGCGTGGGCAGCGGCCAGGGTCGTACTTCAATATTCAGCCGCAATCCTAGCTCGGGTACCGCAACCCCCTCGAGCTGACGAATCGGCTCACCATCGCCAAGAGCCGCCAGCTCCCCCAGCTGGGGAATGAGCACCCCAAGGTCTCCCGAGAGCGCCCCTTCAACGCGATGCCCCACGAACAACGTCTCCGCAGCCTGACTGGCCGCCACAACGCGTTTGGCTCGGTCCACAACAATCACCGGAAGCGGCATTCCAAGAACAAGCTGCCGCAACATCGCCATGGATGTCTTTCGGTCTTCACGGGCGGCTTCAGGAATCTGGGCCGGACGTTTCGCCGCACACCGGCGAGACGTACCAATGGTCCCGATAACGACCCCACTCAGGTCTCGAAAAGGGACTTTGACAGTCTCGAAATAGCTCACACTGCCATCGTGCTTGGTGACAGGTTCCACAACCGCACGAGAGTTGCCCGAGGTGTACACATAATGATCGTCGATCACGTACTGCAGGGTGTCGTCGACATCGCTGTGCTGACCATCGACCAACGACTCTAGGTCTTCGTTGGACATCCCGTAGTACTCGAGAAACGCACGGTTTGCCCAAAGTAGCCGTGATCTAGGACCTTTGACCAAGATGAACTCTTCAATGGCGTCGAATACTTGGGCAAACCACTCGGAGGTCTGTCGGTTCATTGAATCCTCTGGGCACTCAACGGGAACCAATCGCACTTCGGCGACTGATCTTGAATCATGGTGCAGTGTACACCCAATGCGTCGAAAGAGTGTTGCAGCGACTGGCTACCTGGACGGCAGCCATGTTGAGGCACAAATCTCTACCACTGCTACTTGTATTGTAGCTCATGCAACGCTGATTTTAGTCATCCGAAGATGCGATTCACGAATCGGGTTCTGATAGCCATGCTTGACCGGCAAGAGGAGTGCCTACCCAGAACCCCTGGATCGCATCACCCCCTAGCTCCCGGACCCAGGTCGCCTGTTCCTCGCTCTCCACACCCTCCACAACAACCACGAGGTTCAGACTGTGGGCAAGGGCCATGATAGCCTGTACCACGGCATCGTCGCGGCGGCGGACGAAGGACTGGTCGATCTTGAGTTGGGTGAAGGGCAACTCCATCAGCAGCGATAGCGACGCATTTCCTGTACCGAAATCATCGATGGCGATGCCAACGCCCATCTCGCGTAAGCCCTCCATCGCTGTCCTCGCTGCCAGCAGGTCCGTCAACACGGCACCCTCGGTCAATTCGACGCATAGCGCATCTCCTGTCAGTCCAGCGTCGTCCAGAGAGCGGGAAACAAGGTTTGAAAAGCCGGGCAACCCAATTTGAAGCGGTGACACATTGACCGAGACTCGAGCCGCTGGATTTCGCAGTCGTCGAAACTCCGCGACCCAAGCAAGGGACTCTCGAAGCACCCTCTCACCAACAGAAGCAATCAGCCCACACCGCTCCAAGATCGGTACAAACACGTCTGGACCGACCGAACCCTCTCCGTCAGGATTCCACCGCAAGAGGGCCTCGAAAGCGCAAGGCTCTGACTGTCCCAGCCTCGCAAGAGGTTGGTAGACAAGTTCGAAGGCATGGGTTCGAACTGCTGCTCGAAGCTCCCATTCAAGTCGACGGTCAATCGCGACGAGCTGTCCAGAGTTGACCTCACCCAGCTGGGCTCGACCCGACGCCTTTGCCGCATACAACCGAGTGTCTGCAACACGCACCACATCTTCCAGAGAACCCAATTCGCTAGGAAAGTGGGAACAGCCTCCGCTTACCGTCACATCCACCCGATGCTCCCCAACCAGTACAGGTGATGAGAGCACATCGACAATATGCAGAGCATGTTTGTGAGTGTCCGCGAGGGACTCGCAACCGGCGAACAACACGGCAAGCTCGTCGCCCCCCACTCGGTACGCCTTGGCCCCAGCGTCCAGTGCTCCGTTTGCACGAAGAGCCATTTGACGAAGAACAGAGTCCCCAACCGGATGGCCAAGGCGGTCATTGATCAGCTTGAACTTATCGACATCTACAAGAACAATGCCGAAGGGCGTCTGGTCAACCACAAGCTCTTGAATGTCATGGTCGAACGCCGTCCGATTGCCTAGACCCGTCAGCCCATCCTGATGCGCTCTGTGCTCAAGTTCCAGCTGGAGTGCATGACGTTGGCGGGCGTACCGAATGGACCGTCGCAGTGACCTTTCGGTGAGGTCGTCCTTACACATGTAGTCCTGGGCCCCTACCTGCAGCACACGCTCGCCAACCTCATCGTCATCCTGACCGGAAAGAGCGATGATCGGAGTGTTCGGTGCCGCACGACGCAACTTCTCGACGGCCAAGGTGTCCCACGCATCGGGCAAGCCAAGGTCCGTCACAATGACGTCCACCGAAGTCTCACGCAGGTGGTTCAGCGCATCTGCAAGTGAGTCAACCCAGACCACAGGTGAATCCAGGAGCCTGGCCAGATACCGCTGCGCCACCATGGCGTCGGCGCCATTGTCTTCAACGAGTAGGGCATGCATGTCAGAAAGGGCCAAACCGGCTTTCCCCCGGGGCCCTCTACCCCGGCAGACCTTCACAAATGTCAGCGAGGCAAGAAAGTCAGACCAAGACGCCCTCCCACCGGATGTCCCCACACCCCAGAGAAAACGCCTGTGGTGGGGGTGTCCGCACGTTGATCAAGAGGCGAATTTTGTTGGCCGGTATGGTCACGTCCAGCCCCTATTCGACAACCTCACCTTCGGGAAGACGAACCATCAGCATTGCACCATCCGTACGGCCATGAGCCACACAGATGCTACCTCCGTGGGCAGCCAAAATGCGTTCGCAGACCGAAAGCCCGCTCCAACGCCGCTATCTGCATGACAATTCTGCAATACGGCGAACACTGCCCGCTCTCGTCCCTCGGGCATACCCATTCCCTGATCCTCAAAATGAAGCTCGACAAATCCATCTTTGCGCTCGCCAAACACCCGTGGTCGCGGTGGGCCCTCACCGGCGAAACGGACCGCATTGGACACCAGAGCATCCACCAGAACCGCCAAGAGCGTTGTGTCCCCAACGACTCGAGGAAGCTCGCCCACCACCAAGTCAGACTCCGCTCCCCTCAATGCACACGAACGAGCCGGGCAATGTCCACCACACCGCTAGCCGCACACACCAATACACGCGCACTGTACAAGGCCAGGCAAAACAGCCGTCATCCTCTTGGATTCGGCCATGACAGCACCCACAAGGGCAATATCCTCATCTGCCGGTCATTCGGATGCACCCGATTCCGTCAGCAGTTCGCAGAGGACCGCAATGTTGCGAGCAGTGGTCAATAAGTCATGGGAACAGGCACTGGTGAATGCGGCGAAGCGTGTCTTCAGGTCTTGCAAGGCCTCTGCGCCGGACCGCTCGCTCATGGCCGTCATCCACGTCTTCAGTAGGCACTGGAGTGGGGAAACACACAGCGCGAGGGAGGCAACTGGGGGATGTGGAGAGTGGCGCCCCCGACAGGGATCGAACCTGTGACCGCCGGCTTAGAAGGCCGATGCTCTATCCAACTGAGCTACGGGAGCGTCGCGGCGCCCATATCCACTCTCGAAGACCCGAGCACACCATGGGCCCGCCAAGGCGCCCCAGGCTCAGCGCAACTCCTGATCTCTACGAGATGTTCAGCCTATTTGACGGGCTCCTTGCAGGACGAACCGCTCTGACGTCCGATGACACGTTAACGGCGCAGGATTCTTATTTGGACCGGGGTGCGGGTGATCCGCGCCACCGTGATTTTTCCGGGAGGACCCCTCCATGTTTGACGCTGCTGGCGAGCTCGGCCCTGTGCTACTCGGGCTAGGTGGATTCGGAGCGCTACTCGCGCTTGTTTTCGCTGCAATCGGTATTTTGGGCAAGCGAGTCCCGCTTTTGGCCTGGATCTTCATGCCGGCGGTCATCACCGCCATCGGTGCTTTCCTGTCGTACAGTGCTGTCGGAGCCGCTGAAACGGCCCTGTCTAGTGCCACCTCTGACATCGGAACACTGGCAAGTTCGGGCCTCGCTGACGCCTACGGACCACGATGGTTGGCTCACTGGGTTGTTGCCGGTGTCTCGGCCTTCTCCGTTTGGTGTGCCGCCATCTCCGCGCTGATCAAGCCCGGTGGCGAGACACGCTCCACGCCATTCGTCGCCATCTTGGCCTTCCTGATTGCGGCGCTAAGCCCAGTCGGAACTGCCTACCTCGCCATCAGCGCAGGACTCGGAACACAGGCCTTCGCGCTCATCGGCTTGGTCTCCTTCGCAGGAGTCGGCTGTGCCCTCGTGGCCTTCCGACGCGCTCTGCACGAAGCTGCGTACCGCGTAGCATCGCTGCGTTTCGCTGCCGGAATCCTGATGCTGTTCACAACGGCTCACGCGATCAAGGCAGTGGTCCTGAGCGGACACATGGCCCGCCTCACCGCTCGCGCCACCACTGCAACCGCGGACATGAATGAGGTCCTCACGGCTGCGCTGACTACCCAGGCTGACATCGTCACCCTCGGCTGGATCATGCTCGCTGTCGGCCTCGCCATCGCCCTGTTCACCTTCTTGGGTGAGATGGGCGAGATCGTGGACAAGCCTTTCTTGTTCGACACCACGGCCGTTCTTGCGCTGCTCGCCCTTGTCGGGCTGGTCCGCGTTGCCGAGACCGCCAAGGAAGACACGTTCACTACGACCGCCAACATGTACCCACTCGGTGAGTTGATCGCCGAGTTCGGCTTCCAGCTTCCTGCTGCTGCGGTCAGTGGCTACACCGACACCTTCGACATCGAAGTCACTGGCGACGCCATTGGCGACATCATCGTGTACGGAACCCGCCCGTCCTACATTGCTCCGTCGCCTCCTGAAGGCCCACCGGTTGCGGGACAGCCCGCTTGGGAGCCGCCCTCCCCGCCCATGGAGTGGTACCGCAAGTACGTGTGGACCGGATCTACCTGGACGCCGGACGACACCCCCATCGCAGACATCCAAGCCGCTGACGGCTACACGCCGCTCATCGCAGGCCCTGGTGCTACACCATCCACCGAGATCGTGGAGCTCCTAGAGCTCTTCGGTGGCACCGCCCACATCCTGATGCGCGTCAGCGAAATGGACATGCAGATCGTTCCCGAGCTGGCGTACATTGAAGCCAACTGGATGACCCTGCGCCTTGGCAACGACATCGACTTCGAGACCGAGCTGTACGCACACACCGAGCGCTACGACCCATACGTCGGCGTTGCTCGCTACATCGGTACGCAGCGTCGCAATGACAAGGCTGTTCACCGCATCGCTGCCGCCATTGAGCACACGGGTGCTACCGCAATGCGCGCCACGGTTGGAGAGCGTACCCGCCTCGACCACATCTCGTCGTTGTGCCTCAACACCCAAGTCCTTCCCGGCATGGAGCCAGGACTCGACGACATTGAAGAGGCCCCTACCCGTCGCGAAGACTTCGACTGCACCATTGCCAAGGTCAGCTTGGATGACGCAATCGCAGCCGCTGTTGAAGCTGTCGGCATGCCGACCGCCGAGAACGCCACGATTACCGTGGAAGTCGAAGAGGGCATCGACCCCATCGCTGCAGACGTCGTGAAGCGTGAACTTGAAGCCTTCGGCGCCTGTGCCGGACAGGTCCAAGACGACATGGGAATGGAGGACGCCATCACTGGCCGCCTCGCAACCAGCTTCACCGTTGATGACCGTGGCCGCGCCGGACGCTTCGAGTTCGAAGAAGAACGCCGCGACATCACCGTCTACGACATGAAGCTCTGTGTCCGTGAGCGTCTCGAGTACGCGCGCTTCCCAGAGTACGAGCGCCCCGAGCCTCCCGAGCCAGAGCTCGACGAAGAAGGCAACGAGATCGAGGTTGAGCTACCGCCTCTGCCCCGCGTCAAGCTGGTTCTCACCTACAACTAGGCACTCTAGGCACTGTGAACGGGCCCGCCCCTCTTCGGAGACGGCGGGCCCTTTTTGTTTCCAGCGCAGCTAGAACACGACGGACACGCCACCACGCACGTGGGTCAGCGCACGTAAGTCGCCCAGTGCTGTGCCCGATGCGGCTGCAATGACGGTGGTTCCCAACGAAAGCGTTGCCGCGTCACGGTGCAGAACGCTGAGATCTGCGGTGGCCAAGACGCCCTCAAAGTCTGAGATCGCAGACAGGTCGAGCCGGGTGACGTCGCTGATCGCAACACCCGCGCCCAACGCCGCGTAGTCCCGCACATCCGGCGCCGAGCGCTCGGTAGGCAGACCATGAACCCACTGCGCCGACACCAACACGCGCCCGAATGCGCGGTCAATGCCGACCACTGTTCGTGGGTAGACCCGACCATTCTGAACCACGGTCTCCGGTAAGGGATCAGGCACAGCGTCCAAGGTACCAATACGAACCAGGTTCTCCAGCTGCGCACGAGACGCACTCACAGCCGTCCGCTCCGGGAAGATGGCAACGCCCTCGGCCCACAATCCAACGTCCCCTGGAAGCGGAGCCCGCAGGTCACCACCAGCAACAAACAGCTCCGGGTACAGCAATGGAACACCGATGTCGACCCGGTCATTGTCCGTCTGAAACCCAATGATTCGTGCATCGCCGCCAGCTTGCGGGATGGAGTCGTACCCCTTGTAGGCCATGACTGAGACGTCGATTGCGCGGGTGGCGAGGGCAAATCGCCCGCCAACCCCTGCAAAACCAATCCGTCCATCCGGGAACTCAGTACGGGACTCAAAGTCGCCTATCTGCACACCCTCTCCGCCAATGTCCGCCACATCAAACAGCTCGGCGGCGCCGTCGACAACGTTGACCTCCACAGGCATGCGAGCCGGGCGGAACAGCGGTGTGTACACCAGCTCCAAGTTGGCCTTTCCTTTGGCCCACAACAGAGACACCGCAGGTGTGCCGAGACGCTGGTCAAAGCGTGTGGGGTCTCGCAAGTCCACGGGATTCACAACGTCGGTGGGCTGGATGCCAAGACCAGTGCCCCACGCAAACCGCTGCTGACCGATGCGCAGATCAATGTCCGTTCCCAACACCTCTTCCAAGCCAACCCAGGCTTCGTTCAGGTCTACCGACAGAAACTGGATTTGGTTGGCAAACCGCGTGTCCTCCAAGGTGTCTGCACCCTGCAGTGGGTGAAGACGCAGAGCCGCATCCAGCCGAACGGGCACATCTGGGACCACGTCAACGTCGAGCTGTCCGCCCACCACAATGAGGTCTTGAAAGTCGAGGAACCGACAATCAGCGACCTGTCCACAGTCCACCACACCCACGCGCAAGGTGGAGTCCAACGCCCCCTTCGCGTCAATCTCTCCAGCCAGTGACGTAGAGATGCCCACAAACAACGACGCGACGACTGCTCCCACTGGGAACAACCGCCGCGCCATCAATGACTGAGAGTCAGCGAACCTCAAGGGCTAGCGTGTACCCACAATGTCGAGCGTGATCGTGCAAGGGTCGGTGTCGACAACCGGGCAGTTGGCTTCGTCAAAGCTGCTGGTGTTCAACGTAGCGGTGCCGCTGACTTCGTCTGCGCTGCTGATGGTCAGGTCAACGTCAATGGACATGTCGACAAGGCAGCCTGGGTAGGCGTCAGCATCGAGCTCAACGTCAGTGTTCTGAGCGCCGACGATGGTACGCGTGTTGCCGGAGCCCGTGACCTCAACGTCCATGTCGTTGAAGGGGTCAGCGAGGTTGACCGTGTAGCTGGAGGGCAGGTCCGCTTCTGCTGGAACGGTAATGGACGAGCCGAAGTCTGCGGGAGTGTCAGCACCGTCTGGCATGAACAGAACTGCAAAACCACCGTCAAAGCAGGCATCGTCAACAGCGACGGTCTGGAAAGAGAAGTCACCGGTGGTGAATTCTGCGGTGTCTTCGCTTGGGTCACAGGCGAACATCAGAGCGGGCAGTGCAAGAAGGGACAGACGCATAGGAGACCTCACTGGGAAAGATGAGCCAGGCTGAAATGGTCGTCGGGGACGCCTACATCGAACTCGGCTTGACGTACGGACGCGCGAGTAGTGCGGGACCGTGCGACGTCACTTACCACAACTGAGTGCGCAAGGGGGCGGTCACCAACCGCACGGACATCATCAAAGACAATGCGACGCATCAGAGTCCCGTCCGAATCGTAGTGCTCTACCTTGGACGGCAGATCGTCTTCGGCACGAACGTACAGCTCAACCCGTGCGGAAGCGGCGCTTTCGGAGGTCGGCGTGAGGGTCAGATGCAGCGGTTCAGCGAGTACTGCGGTGAATTCTTCCGCCCAAGAGATGCGGGACAGATCCTCCATCGCGAAGTTGGTCCCAAAAAACGCATCACCGCGGGACTTGCCCACTACACGACGCGGACGTCCGTAGCTTGGCAGATACAAATAGACGGTCTCGCCATCTGGAACAAGCAGTGCCACGCCAGAAACCCGTGCGGGGGCGGTGAAGGTCGCTAGGCGCTTGTCGTCGCCCTTCTGCCACAACTCAAGCGTACGCTCCGAGGTGCGGCCCCGGTCGTCAGTCGACGTAATGTCGAGCACCATGTGGGCGTCGCTCGTGGGTGAGCTCGCGGTGTCCACGCGGGCCAGTAAGTCAGACGCATCATCGGCAAGGGCCATGCTCGCGAGCAACCAGATCATGGAGTCACCACCAACTGAAAGTTGATTCCGGTGCTTTGGTCGTCGGCAAAGCCGGTACCAAAGAAATCGGACAATACAGCACCCTCGCTCTCCTCCACATTCCAACTTGCCGACTGCCAGTCCCCGGCTCCGAAGACTGTTGGGGTGTCAGCACCAAAGAGATCGAGACTGAAGGTCGCGACGGTGTCGTTGGGATCGTACGAACCGGGACCCGAGTGGGTCATGGAGACCCGACCAAATCCAATTCCCCCCACCTCGAAGATGAGCTGCAGCGAACGGCCATCATCCGACGCACAGGCAGCAGGCACGCCGTCGTAGGTCCCCTGCTGAACGAAGTCCGTCACCAGCCCAGCGCCGTTTACGGAGAGTTGGGAGGTAATGAACGACGCATCCGAGGCCGCAAACATGCCGTCTGGGCACCCGTCATCGTCAACAACGGATGTGTCTGGTGGTGCAGGTTCGAAGGTGTCGTCGCATCCGGCCATGAACAGACCCATCAAACAAACCCAGCGCATACAACCTCCGCAGAGAGGTTACCCTCGCCGGCATGATGCAGCGAGCCCCCGACCCTTTTGGACAGCGTTTGGCATTGGCCGTGCGCCGGATTGGTAGTCCCGTGTGTGTGGGCCTCGACCCTCATCCGGGTCGCGTTCCCACCGGAGAGGGCGCACAAGCCGCGCTCGACTTTTGCCGAGGCGTGATTGACGTTGTGCACGATGTCGTGCCCGCGGTGAAGCCACAGGTCGCCTTCTTTGAGCGCATGGGTTGGCAAGGAGTGCGCGCCCTGGAGCAGGTTGTACAACACGCCTCAGACGCTGGATTGATGGTGATCTTAGACGCCAAACGTGGGGACATTGGCTCCACGGCCAGAGCCTATGCGGAAGCGACCCTGCACACCGCAGACGCCGTCACCCTGTCGCCGTACCTGGGCCCAGAGTCACTCACTCCATTTCAAGAGCACGCCGGAAAGGGCCTGTTCGTGTTGGTGCGCACCTCCAACCCTGGAGCGTCTCTGTGGCAGACCGAAACCGGTGCGGCCGAGGCCGTTGCTGAGTGGGTGCAGTCCCAGGCTCTTGCAACCATGGGCGCGGATGCCTTGGGTGATGTTGGAGCGGTGATCGGCGCTACCGTCCCAGAAGAAGCCGCCCATTGGAGAGACGCCATGCCCAACGCATGGTTGCTCGTGCCAGGCTTTGGTGCCCAAGGGGGAACAGCCACAACCGCTGACCCGCTGTTCCGAGCCGATGGTCTGGGTGCACTGGTCGTCAGCGCACGAGGCGTGCTGTACGGTGACGCTACCCAAGACCAGACAGACTACAGAGCAGGCGTACGACTACGTGCACAACGGCTCGCCGCTACTTTCGCAGGAAAGCTCCGATAGCGACGCTTGCATCTTTTGCAGTCAGCATCGAAACTGCCAACATCTGCCCCCGGAGCCAACATGACGCGAGTTCTCGCAACAGCCGTGCTGTGCCTGTCGGCATGTACGACCGGAACCATCACAGCCACTCTCACCGACGGCATGTCGGGGGAGCCAATGAGCGATGTGCCGGTGACCGCGCGCGCCCAGGCCGAGGTGTCGTTCTCCTGCCAAGTCTTCGAAGGTACAACAGGCGCTGACGGCAAAGTGACCATTGAAGGCCCCTGTCTGACGTCCTCCGCCTACAGCATCACTCCAGTGAACTCGGCGCTATGGTTCATTGAAGGTAGCGTTGTCGCGCAGAGTAGTGACGGCGAGACCGCCATTGAGGTGCTGCGCGCGCCCGAAGGTAGTGGCTCGTACATCTTGCACGGGGACACGCTGACTCCGCTGTCTACCCACGGAGACATCAAACGAGCGACCATCCTCGGTACCGAAGAGGTCGTTGAGTTTCCAAGTCGCATCCCCGCTGAGAGCGACATTCCTCTCATCGATGCCCAAACGTGGCTGGTCATGACCGGTCCGGACGCGGCGCAGAGTTCCCGCCTGGTTCCGATGGTGAAGTCGACTCCACGCCGCCTGTTGCGCAACGGGGATGCCATGACCATGCAGGATTGGTGGTACCTCGGCGTTCGTTTCAGCTCGGACCGTGACTTCACCCGCCAAGCCGCCATGATTGATGTCAGCAAGGTTCGCCAGCACTCCAGCGGTGACCGAGCGGCCTACATTGTCCCGTTCAACGCCGTGCCTAGCGGTCGCTACGCCCTCAAGACGGAAGGCAGCAACCGAGTGACGGTGCTCGATTTCGGTGCGCCTCCCGAGTAGTCACGGGCGAGACCGTCATTCATCGTGACATGCCGCGCCTCGACGCACCTCATCCTCGCAGATACGTCGGACGGCCACCGTGGAGTCCCTGTGTTTTACGCCGAGCGCATCAAAGCCATTCTCGAAGAAAAGCTGCCGGAATGTACCGCCATCGTCATTGACGACGTGGGCGACCATGAGCACTTCACCGCAAGGGTCGTGTCATCGGCCTTCGACGGCAAGTCGCTCGTCGCACAACATCAGCTCGTGTACGGCGCCCTTGGCGACCACATGAAGTCTGATATCCACGCCCTCGCTCTCAAGACTTTCAAGCCGTCCGATTGGACTGGCGAATAATCCAGAACCGCCCACAGGGAGGCCCAAATGGCCGACGTTCAAGACCGAATCAAGAAGCTCGTCACTGACAACCGCGTGATGCTGTTCATGAAGGGCAACCGCGACTTTCCACAGTGTGGCTTCTCCAGCCGCGCCGTGAGCATCGTCAACTCACTCGGTGTCCCCTACGAGACGTCAGACGTCCTCGCAGACAACGAGATTCGCCAAGGCATCAAGCAGTTCGCCAACTGGCCAACCATCCCGCAGCTGTACATCGACGGTGAGTTCCAAGGCGGTTCGGACATCGTCTGGGAGATGTACCAGAACGGCGACCTCGAGAAGAAAGTCGCTGAGCACGCCAAGATCGCAGAGTAGCGGTCTGTCCCACGCCAGGTCGACGCGTCGCGTCAGACCTCGGTTGCGCGGGCTCACTGCCTTCTGTAGGCAGCGCTCGCGCCACACGGCTGCCCCCCCGATAGCGGACTACCCGCAGACCCACGCTCTTCGGCAAGCCAAAGCCCTAGAACGGTAGGGTCACACTGCTCGCCGCATCCACGGTGTACGACAACGTCAGTTCGTGCGACTGTCCGGGTTGTAGCGACAGCTTCCACTCACAGAATCCGTCATCATCCGGGCCTTTCGAGAGAACGGGTTGAACCTTCGGCTTCTGCACGGTCACCGCGGTCAATTCGCTCACCGGTACCCGCTCTCGGATGCAGGCGACGACGACTTCGCTTCCCATGTTGTGGGCACGTACGACCACGTCGAATGTGTGGCTCGTTCGGCCGGTCAGGCGGGCATCCGAGCGAGACTGGTCCACACGACGATCAATGCGCACGTCGTCGTGGGCACCCCAACCCAGATCGAACGGCTCTCCGGGCGGTACAAACCCCACCTCTGTTCGTCCTAGTGCGCCAGAGTCACCGTACAGCTCAACGGGCCCAGCGAGCAGTGGACGCGTTCCAGCATTGATCTGACGCGTCACACGTACCAATGCAGGCGACATCTCCGGGGCAGAACACCACGCGACATCTGCCTCTGCTTCCCATTGGTCCAACCGGACCAAGGTCGGAAGACCCGTGCTCGGAAGGTCAACGGGGTCGGCGGCAGTAAAGGTCCGGGCCTCCCCACCGTCATCCACGCCTGGCACGTCATCCGTTGCCCTAGCCGTACCCTCGCGGGCAACCTGAACATCCTCTTCACGGTCTTCTACCAGCACATCCTTGCCTCGACGACTCGCCTGAACGATGTCATCCGTCAGCGAAGGCGGCGTCGCGCGCTCACCCGGCCGCGCAGTACTGCACACGAGAAGCGCTGAAGCCCAGTCCTCGCCCGTTCCATTCCAGACCATTGCCGAGAGTTCCCAACGAATCCGCGCGCCTTGAAGGGTGGCGCGATGAACCGGTCGCCAGACCGCACACGGCAGCGTGTACCGCATCACCAGCACATCACCGGCCTCTCCACTGGCCCGGATGGTCGCAAAGGTGCGCAGGACCGAACTCCCAGAACGCGCATCCGACAAGCGAGCGTGGAGGTCACGAACGACCGCTCCCTGCTCCTCCAGAAGAAAATCAGCCTGCATGACCGCATTTGAAGCCTGCTCTACGCCAACGTACAGTTCCCGAAGGGACTGAGCCCATGCAGGTGCGTCCTTCGCCTCGTTGTAGGCCCGGTCCGACCACTCCAAAGCACGCTCTAGCCGCGTCTTGGCGCGGTCTTGAACGTATTGAGCACCGGTCTTGCCCCGCTGGTAGCCACCATACTCATCCTCGGCCGCTTCCAGTTCCTTGCGCAGGCCCGCAAGGCTGTCACCGTCGGCTTCTTCGCGAAGGACACGGTCCCGCCGTAGCTGAACCTCCTCGACAATAGCCCCACCCGACAACGCCTCGATCGACAGCCCGCCGACACGCAGCAGGGGCGACAAGGGGCCAACCCGAATGGCTTGGGCTCCGGAATCCGCTGGAAGGAGAATGTGTCGCGTCACGCTGACGCGGTCCTCAAACACTTCAATACGCTCAAGGGACGACACGGTTTCAGTTGCCACGACGCTCTCCCCCATCCACTTCGTACTTGGAACCCACACTCATATGCCAATGCAGGGTGGCCTTGCTCTCACCGCCCGGAGGAATGTGCACCTCCTGGCGCAGACCCCCGCGCAGTATGGGCCCGCCCGGCTCTCCCGTCCAAGGGGAGGCTGTTGGCTCTGCGCTCTCCAGAGACACCGCGACGCTATCGTCACCGGCGATGGGGATGCGGTCGAAGACCTCGACCGAAATCGCGCGAGGTAATGACGAGGCAACGGTGAGCTCGACCTCGGTGTGAACGCGCCTGCCGCCGCTGAACAAACCCGTCGACTCTTCGCGGTAGCGAACATTCCGCGCAACGCGCAGCGCGTCCTCTGGCCCAAGACCAAGCTCGATCGGACTGTCTTGTCCCGAGCCTTGCCACGGCGTCGTCAACTCCAAGCGACCACCAACGTACACATCGACCGGCCCTGGCAACAACGGAAGAGCGCTGACCATTGTTGCGGACAGAGAGCGAAAGACCCGCGGGTCTTCGCGGGCGATGAGTCGATACTGTACCCGCAGCTCCAATGCCTCGGACACAAGCGACACACTGTGCCACTGACCGTCCGCGGGAATGTCCGCACGCCCCTCCATTTGGTAGCGAAAGTCGGCTCCTGTGCGGTCGGTGGGTCGCGAGTGATGGTTCGGCACGGGCAACACCGCGACTTCCTTACTCAATCTCTCCAGCGTCCACCGCGCCTGTTCAACATGGCGGACAGCGGCGGCTGGCACACCTGCCGCCAGTGCTTGGTCGGTCAATGACTGGCGCGTCAGCCGACCTCGCTGACCGGGTGCTGCGTCCCAGTCGGCAATGCGCAGCGACCCATAGTCAAGCGCCTTTGGAATCACCGAGGAGTCGGTGGACGCAGTTGGAGACGGAGTGGGCTCCGGCCGACGTCGGGCCCCCTGCTTCTTGCGAGGCGCTGCCGCTGGGGGAGGCGTGCTGCCGCCCATCACCATGACCTCCTCGTCCATCGAGGGGGCACTAAAGGCAATCGACTGAGGCGTCTCCACGCTGCTTGCACGACTACTGCGCTCCATCGCTGGAGGTGGTGTCGGTGGGGCCAGACGCGCGCGGCGTTTCGACCGCGGAACAGCAGTGTCCAAGGCAGCAACAGTGTCATCCGACCAAGAAGCATCAAGCGCCTCCACTCGGTCTCGCCCGCCACGCTCACGAGGCACAGCTCCAGGCTCCAGCTCAATGGGAAACAAGGACTCCAGATCCGACGGCAACGGCCGCCATGCTGCACGCGAGATGGGCTGTGCGCGGCCCAATCGACGCGCCTTCAACGTCGGAGCGTCTACTTGTTGAACCATGGGAGCCGTCGACAGTGCGAGTGCAACCTGTCCCCAGTCCTCACCCGTTGCCTGCGCGACCAACGCACGTAGAACAAGACGTCCAGTCCGGAAGTCGGGATTGACATGCAGAGCGTAGGCGGGCGTCCAACACGCACCTAGGACACGGTACTCGATCTCGATGTCTACTTCGCCGGTCCCTTCGACGGTCACAATGGCTCGGCGAGTTGGCACCCAATGCCGCCACGCATCGGCACCACTCACCTGCGACGCATCATTTCGCGCGATTTCCAACGCTTCCCGTATTCGAGCAAGGTTCTGGACGATTCTCGGATGTGAGGTCAAGACCTCGGTCATCCAACCCGCGAACACCTCATCTACTTGCCCCCACGCGAGCAACCGTTCCGCCGTAGGAACCGAGGCCTCGTCACTGGGCTCAGCGGGAGTAACCTCGTTCAACAGGGCCAGCTGCTCTTGCACAGCATCCAGTTCCGCCTCTGCCAGAGCCACTTGAAACTCCAGCTGCCGGACCGCTCGCATGGCCTCGGGTGCCGGCCCTCGATCAATCCCTTCAACATCGAGTTCAAGAGACACCGACAACACGGTTGTCGACTCACTGCTCACTCGAACGCTTGCTTCATGCAGCATCAGCGGAAGGCCCGAGAGAACAACCTGTCCATTCTCCACCTTTGCCTTGCCGACGCGACGAATACGCGCGCCATCCCGATGCACGATGACCTGCTCAATAGGTAGCTGCACGAACACCCTCCGGACACAAACACTACACCGGTGTCCGTTTGGATGCTTGGCAGAGCGTCCTAGAATGGGTAGGCGGTCGGCTCGGAGGACGGATGGCGCTCGACGGTCTACTCACCGCAGCACGTACTGCAGCCCCCCCACGCGCATGGAGCGCCGGCGTAGAGCTGGCGCGCAGCGGTAGCGTAGTCGGAGTATCCGATGACGGGGATGAAGTTCACTGCCACGTAAAAGCGCGCGGACGGGCAAAGCCGTTCGATGTGTACCTGTGGCCAGGCGAGCCTGACTGGGGCTGCGACTGTGGCCTGCCGGGACGATGCTGTTTGCACGTCGCCGCCGCAGTCATTGCCGTCAACAAGGGCCTGAACACCAATGGCGAGCTGCCCAAGCCCGGTAAGAAGTTCAAGGTCAAGGTTGGCTACGAGTTCCGGGCAAAGGGAACAACCCTGACCGTCTCACGCAACCTTCACTGGCCAGACGGCCGCGTCACCCCGCTGACCAAGCCGCTCGCACAGAGTGACGTTCTCGCCGACCGTGCCGACATCCAGGCTGAGGCCATCTTGGCCATGCACCCTGGTGGCAAGGTCAACGCCGACAGCTTGCGCCGGATCATTGCGCAGCTGGCTGGTTCCAAACACGCGACACTCGACGGCAAGCCCGTCAAGATCTCCCGCGAGCCCCTTCCCTTCCGCGTGCGCGTCAGCGACCACGAAGAAGGCTTCAAGGTGCAGCTGGTCCGCCCGTCGAACCTGGACACGCTGTACCGGGGCGCCGCCGTCACCAAGAACGTCCTGCAGATGACGTCCCACGGAAGTCTCTCCGCACAACAACGCAAGACTCTCGTCCAAGCCGTCTACTTTACGGCGGACGAAGTGGGAGGGCTCGTCTCTGAGACCATCCCGCGTCTGCGCGAGCGTATTCCGGTAGACATCGCCACAGACCGCCTGCCGAAGGCCGCTCAGTGTGTGCCACGCGTGGCCATTACCCTCGAAGACCAGCCTACTGGCCTCAAGGTCACCGCCCAGGTCGTATACGGCGACCCGGTCATCGCGAAGCTAGAAGGCGGCGTGCTCAAGCGCCTAGCGGACGTGGTTCCGGCACGAGACATTGGTGTGGAACGCCAGCTCACACGCAAGGCAGAGGACATGCTCGGCGTACCTATGGGTGTGGCTCGCATTCTCCCACCTGCAGAGGCAGCGGACTTCCTTCGCGAACGCTTCCCCAAGCACGATGGCCCCGTCTACGGAAAGACCGACATCGAGCGCTACCGCGTCACCCACAAGCCACTCATCCCACACCTGGATGTGCAGCAAGAAGACCGTGGATTCGGCGTTGACGTTCGCTTTGAGACGGAAGATGGCGAAGCAGACGTCGACGAGGTGCTTCGCGCCTGGGTCACGGGTCGCTCACTCGTACCGCTCATGGATGGCGGCTGGGCACCTCTTCCCGTCGATTGGTTGGCCCAGCACGGTCCAATCCTACGCGAGCTGCTCGAAGCGCGAGACAACACCGGTGTTGTCGGACGTCAAGGCACCGCAGCTCTAGTCGAGCTGCTCGAAGAGACCAAGATGGAGGTCCCCACAGACCTTCAACGCTTGCGTCAATGGCTCGAAGGCGACGAGGGACTCCCTGAAGTTGAGCTGTCCCCTGACTTTGTTGGCGAGCTCCGCGAATACCAGAACACGGGCATTCGCTGGCTACGCTTCCTACGCAACGTGGACCTACACGGCATCCTGGCTGACGACATGGGCCTCGGTAAGACCGTTCAAGCCTTGGTCGCTCTGTTGGACACCCCTGGAGACCACCTGGTCGTGGCGCCAACAAGCGTCATCCGAAACTGGGAGCGAGAAGCCGCTCGTTTCGCGCCAAGCATGACGGTAAACGTCTACCATGGCCCGAACCGAGTCATGGACGACTCGCGCCTGACGCTGACCTCCTACGCGCTGCTTCGCCTCGACAAAGAGCTGTTGTCCGAGCGTGAGTGGGCGTACATTGTTCTCGATGAAGCCCAAGCCATCAAGAACCCCGACAGCCAGACCGCCCGCGCAGCGTGCTCGGTTCCAAGTCGCTACCGTCTGGCTCTCTCCGGTACTCCCGTAGAGAACCGACTAGACGAATTGTGGAGCTTGTTCCGCTTCTTGATGCCTGGCTACCTCGGTTCCCGAGCCTCATTCCGCGACCGCTTCTCCAAGCCCATCGAGGCTGGTGAGCAGAGTGCAGCGACGGCCCTGCGTCGCCGGGTCAAGCCGTACGTTCTGCGCCGTCTGAAGAAGCAGGTGGCCAAGGAACTGCCGGAGCTGACCGAAGTGGTCATCCGCTGCGAGATGTCCGAATCGCAACGCAAGGTGTACGAAGCCATGCGTATTGCAGGCTACTCGGACGTCCAACGTATGCTCTCTACCGGCGAAAAGGGACGTACCTTCGATATTCTCGAAGCACTCCTGCGTATGCGCCAAGCCGCATGTGACCCGGCCCTGCTCCCTGGAGACCACGCTGCGGCGGGCTCTGGAAAGCTCGACCGGCTCGAAGAGCTGTTCGTGGAAGTCGTCAGCAACGGGCACAAGCTCCTGGTCTTCAGCCAGTGGACATCGCTGCTCAACCGCGTCGAGGAACGTCTCAAGTCCCTCGACATCGAGTGGACACGCTTGGACGGCACAACACGCAATCGTCAGGGTGTGGTCGACCACTTCCAGAGCGACGACGGACCGCCCGTATTCCTGCTGTCACTCAAGGCAGGTGGTACCGGTCTGAACCTGACTGCCGCCGACTACGTTGTGATTCTCGACCCGTGGTGGAACCCCGCCGTGGAGCAACAAGCCATGGACCGTGCACACCGTATTGGCCAAGAAAAGCCAGTCGTGGCGTGCCGCTTCATTGCCGAGAACACAGTGGAGGAACGCATCTTGGAGCTGCAAGAAGCCAAGCGCGCCCTTGCAGATGCTGCCTTGGGAACGGACGCTGGATTCCTCAACGCCCTCTCTGGCGACGAGCTGCGCAAGCTATTCGAACCGGCCTAGGTCGAACCTCGGAGAAATGCCGTAAGCGAAGAGGCATCAACCCGTTACCCTTGAGACGCGCCCATGTTTGGTGCGCGTCTGCTCGGAGTTCACATGGGGTCAGCGTCTAAATCGGCGACCACGCGCATCGGTATTTCCCTGGCCATTGGGGTTGTAGCGGCAGCCTCCCTCGGGGGAATCCTCGTGAACGTCGCCAACAGCTACCAGGCCCGTCTCGCGGAAGCGGCGGCTCCTGCTGAGATGGTCACTGTCATGGTCGCCAACCGGGATCTGTACCAAGGCGTTGTAATCAACGAAAGCGACCTATACGCTACACAAATGCCTGCCCATATGGTGCAAGATGGCGCCTATCGCTCGCCTGAACACATTGTCGGCCGGGTGCCTCGTGAGCGCATTCTGGTCGACGAAGTCTTGCGCGAAGAGCGCATGGCCAACGCGGACAAGGGCATTGGAATGAACGCAATTGTGCCGCGTGGCATGCGAGCGCTTTCTATCAATCTAGACGGCGGTGACGCACTCGCTGGCTTGCTCGAACCCACCAACTACGTAGACGTCCTCGTCACCATCGAAGACCCAGACGACCGGGACCACGTGGTCACCAACACCGTTCTGCAGTCCGCGTATGTCCTAGCCGTCAACAGTCGACTGGACAGCTCCCAGCTCGATCCCGACGTCGAACGCGAACAACGCCGACGGTTCCGTCCGTCGGTCACTCTGGCCGTCACCCCAGAGGACGCACAACTTCTCGCCCAGGGGTCCAACCAGGGAACGCTGACCCTCGCCCTGCGCCACGCGCAAGATCCAGCCATTGCGTTGACTCCCGGCACGTCGCTACAGGACGTTCTCGGCCGCTATGTCGAGCCCACCCCCGCCCCAATACACTCCAATCCCCCCCAGACCGAACCAGTTGGTAATGTGGTGGTGGTGTGTCGTGGTACCGTATGTGAGGACGTCACCATGCCCGCAAACAACGACGACGCGACCCGCGAGTAACGACCAAGCAAGAGCCCAGCGCCCCTACCTGTGGTCAGATGGGCTACACTGAGCCTCGTTGCCGCATGCACTGACGCATACGGCAGTCTGGTTGGAGCCGAAATGGCAAGCGAACGGTCTGCGGGTGGTATCCGCATCCTCCTCTCTCTCGGCATTGCAGCGGTTGCTGCCATTGCTTTGGTGTTGCTCGTCGTAAACATCATGCGCGACTACGAGGCCCAGATTGCTCAGGCCAGCGCTCCGGCAGAGACGGTCACCGCCATTGTCGCCATGCACGACCTGTACCAGGGCGTGACCATTACCGAAGACGATCTATACGCCGTGGCCGTGCCGATCGACATGTTGGCAGACACCGTTTACCGCTCTCCTGAACACGTCGTTGGACGCATTCCGCGTGAACGCATCTTGGGAGACGAGTTCGTGCGGGAAGAGCGCTTGGCAGATGCTGACGAAGGCATTGGCCTCAACGCCATCATTCCTCGCGGACAGCGCGCCATCTCCATCAACATCAACGACGGCAACGCACTGTCGGGTCACCTGGCCCCAGGCAACTACGTCGACCTCCTCGTCACCATCCGCGACGCCGAGGACCGCGACCGGCGCTACACCCGCACTCTCTTGCAGGCTGTCTACGTGCTCGCTGTCAACAACCGCAAGGGTGCTGGCAACTACGACGAGGAAGACCCCGAGGCCGAGCGTGAAGCGGCTCGTCGCCATCGTCCATCCGTGACCCTCGCTGTGACCCCCGACCAAGCCCAAGAGGTCGCACATGGTGCTGACCAGGGCGAGATCACGCTGACCCTTCGCTCCATGCAGGACATCGGCTGGGAAGAGACAGACGGTGTCACCACCAGGGACATCACCGGCGAAGAGCAAGCCCGTCCCACTCCAAACCCACGGCCACGGCCGCAAGCAGCAGTGGAAGCCCCCGGTCCAACCCTACAGATCATCCGCGGTACCGTTGTAAACGAAGTCGAAATCGACGGTGGTCAAATCGTCGTCCCCTAGCGAAAGCGATGCTAGCTGCTGAATACCTGCAAGGTATGTTCACGTTCCGCCAAAATTCCGCCCCAGTATTTCATCAGGTCCTTTGCCGTGAGTCCCACACGGACGAAGGGCCGTTTTTTTGCGTACCACTCGAAGTAGTGCTCGTCCGCCACAGCGCCTGAGACAATGTGGTGGTCCAGCTCGTCGGCTACTTGAAGCCACGCTGTCAATCGCCCCAGTGGGCCCTGGTCCAAGAAGCACGCCTCTTGTTGGTGATGCTGGGCGACAACGCGCGGAACCGGCTCTGGAATGTCCCACTGGTGAAGTACCCAGCCCCCGAGGACGGCATGGTCGTAGCCAATGCGTTCCCGCTCACGCTGGGCCAAGTCTTCGCCCCGTGCCATCTTGGGCCCGCCAATAGTGGCGTAGTTGATCTCTCCAGCTTGGTGGAGCAACAGCTTGCCAAAGTCGTGGAGCAAGCCACAGAGGAACGCTTCGTGCATCACTTTCCGGTCGAGAGCTGCCGTCAGTACGCGTGCAATAGCAGCGGTTCCAGCACAGTGTTCACGGATTCTCCGTCCCTCACCGAATGGGTCAGAGTACGTCTCAAGCGTGGCGACCGACAGCGCAAGTCCACGGACCATCTTGAAGCCCAGTCGCTGGACAGCTTGTCGTAGGTTGCGACACTCCGTTCGGCGTCGAAGATGTGCTGAATTGGCTAGTCTCAACATCTTGGTGGCCAGTGCGGGGTCCGATTCAATGAGCATGCACAGGTCTTCTAGGTCGACATCTGGCCTAGAGGTGACGGTCAACACGGCGTTCGCCACCTCTGGGAAGGGTCGTAGACCCGTGGCCATCGCAACCGTGCCTGCCATGCCCTTGGCGGCTTGCTCACGAGGACAAGCGGGGTCCTCCTCCGCAGGCCACATCTCATCGATGAACGTGCCCTCGGCTCGGAGCGGACTCTGAGTGTCGAGTCGTACAAGCGGGTCCCTAGGCACAAATGCGGTATTCATCGACACTCCCGACCCCCACCATCGGATCAGCGAAGCGTCGGCCTTACCGCAAATGTACGCCTACCCGGGATAGAGCAGCCCCATGACACTGTCCGACGCCATCGTGCAATCCACACGCCCACTCTGCGCGTACGTGGGAGATGAACGCCGTCTAGGCACTGCCTTCTGGTTCCGTCGTCACCCAGGCGTGCCACCGGTGTTGGTCACCTGCCGCCACGTGGTGGAGGGCGCCGAACGCATCACCACAGGGTCAGGACGAGCAATCAGTGCCGGCTCCGTGACGTTCATTGAAGGCGTCGATCTAGCCATTCTACAGGTTCAGGAGACTCCGAAGGCTTGGATCGAAGCGCAGTGGATTGTACCGGTCGAGACCCTTGGTGCCATTGAGCCCATTGTGATTCTTGGACACCCTCTAGGCCTGGTGGATGACCACAGCGGCCGGCCCATTGCGCGCACAGGCATCACGGCCACCGATCCCAAGCTCCCCTTCCGCGGGCGTCCGGAGTTCTTGGTCGATGCCCCTTGCTACCCCGGTTCCAGTGGCTCACCGGTGCTTCGCTACGCTCCAGGAGACGCGCAGCCCATCGCTCTGCTAGGCGTACTCATTGGCGGCCCAGCACTGCTAGAAGACGCACGAACAGGCCTACTCAGCGACTGGCCCAAGGCAGACACCTTCCACCTCGGAACAGCAGTAGACGCTCGCTACCTGCTCACCTGAGCGGTGATGATGCCTCGAGCTTCTGTGATGTCGTCACCGTCTCGGTAGCCATCCACGTTCAACAGCAGAACTGACGTAGCCGTAAACCGGAGGAATCCATCCGAGTCCCGCCAGTTGATCTCTGACTGGTCTTCGGCCAATCCCACAACATCCCCCTGTGCCAGGCCAAGCGCATCATCATCTGGAGTCGCCCCCCTATTCACAAACTCTAGGCGGACATCCGAGTCATTTTGAAACTCGTATCGGAGCCCACGCGCCAGATTGAACGCAGGATTGTCGATGCCCAAGGCGACTAACGCCGCTTGCTGGGATGCCGGAATCACCTGCGTCACCATCACGGCGGTACCCGTGCCATCAACCACGACCACACGAATGTCAGGCGTACCTGCGACTACCGTCGCTTGAAAGCCATCCACAAGATTATCGCTTCCAACGCTTAGATCCGTACCCACATCGAACACACCATTGTTGTTGCTGTCATCGAACAGCGTGGCAAACAGCTGAGTACGCTGCGATGAGAGTGGTTCGGAGAGCTCGACCTCCACGTCCAGCGTCACACCTGCCGTGACGGGAGCGCTGCCGAGGATCGCCCCTGTTGCTCCGTCGAGGTCTTCCTGTACGACCACGAACCGATCAGGTCCATCGTAGGCAATGCGGTCGATGGCGACAACAGACGTAAGCTGGACCACCTGATCGGACACAACAAGCTCGTCCGTGTCGGTATCCATGTCCGTGTCCGTGTCCGTGTCCGTACCGGGCTCACCCGTCTCTTCGATGATTGGAGGCGGACAAGCTGAAAAGCCTACGAGGACAAGCAACAGACTGGGGATGCGCATAGAAGGGTCTCCGGCCGCAAGAACAACACGTTGGAGAGGGATGTACCATGGACCAGGTCGGACTGTTCGGGACAGCCTCTCCGGTAGTGAGCGCATGCCCAGCAGCCCCCTCCATTAAGGCGCTTGCAGAGAAGCTTTCAGCCACCACTCGTTTGGGAACGTCGTCGTGGACCTTTCCGGGATGGGCGGGCCGTCTGTACCGCGGCAAGCCCTCGGCAGATGCCCTGACAAGACATGGCCTGCCTGCCTACTCCCAACACCCGCTGTTGCGAACGGTCGGTGTGGACCGAACCTTCTACAAGCCCGTTAGCGTCGACGTGTACGACGCATGGCGAGACCAAGTTCCGTCCGACTTTCGCTTCTTGGTCAAGGCCCATGATCACGTCACCACCGCCAGATTTCCGACGCACGCACGGTTCGGAAAGCTCGCCGGCACCCTCAACCCCCGGTTCTTGGACCCGGCCTACGCTGCCGATGTGGTTGTAGGCCCCACCCATACGGGCCTTAGAGACCGCCTGGGTGTGCTCCTGTTTCAATTCCCACCACATGCACCACGAGACCTCGGCGACTCACCACGGGCCTTTGCCATCCGTCTGTACCGCTTTCTCAAGGCCCTACCGCCGGACGCTCGCTACGCAGTGGAGGTACGCAATGAGTGGTGCCTTGGAAAGGACTACGCTGGCGCTCTGCGCGAGAGCGGCACGTCCCACTGCTTCAACATTCACTCGGGCATGCCGTCGCTCGCTGTCCAGCGCGACATCGTTGGGTCAGGCGGACCCCAGCGCGTCGTTCGCTGGATGCTACGACCTGGGCTGTCCTACCAAGAGGCCAAGGCCCAGTTTGCCCCATTCAATCGCCTAGCCAGCGAAGACAGCGCTTCCCGAGATGCCGTCGCTGTGCTCATTGAAGAAGCACAGAGCTTGGGCACGGAAAGCCTTGTCATCATCAACAACAAGGCCGAAGGCTGTTCCCCTGCCAGTGTCGAATCGCTGGCAAAGCGACTCGCCTAGACCGGGCTCTACTTTCCGCCGAATACCGACAAGATACCCGACAACATGCCGCTCTCATCTTGGCCGGCAAGCTTCTCCAGCTCACCCTTGTCGAGCAGCACACTGCCACAGTCGCCGCAGACTTCGATCTCAACACCACGGAACGGCTTGGTGTTCATGCCACAGCCACAATGCCCGCAACGGTGGAAGTGCAGTGCCTTCAACTGTTCAACGCTAGCATCCATCTGCGCAGCAATCTCTGCAGCGCGGAGTTTGGCCAACTTTGCGGCGTCTTGGCGGGCAAAGTACTCGTCTTCGTGCTTACGCTCGGACATGTCGTCTTCCTCTTCAGCAACGCCGAAATAACGTGAATCGGCGGGGCCCGGGTAACCCGAGGGCTCAGATTAGTCGCAGGTGAGTTCGAGACGACTCAGGATTCCACGTGCCTCAGCTGCGGTGCTACCACTCGCGTTGTCACGGGCGGTGCACAAGTAGCGAACGGCTTGAGTCGCGCGTCCCTGCTCGACCAACACATAGCCGTAGCCCAAGTTTGCCTCACCACTTGAAGGCCGAGCAGCGAGAGCCGCCTGAAACTCCGACGCAGCACCCGACAGGTTGCCGCCATCGACCTTGGACCAGCCAGCGTCGATCATGGTGCTGACCGAACGGACCGCAGGCGCAACAGGTTGTGGGACGACGTCCGGCGCTGGGGTCGGGACCACGGGCGCGGGAACCGTCTCAACAACAGCCACTTGGGCATCTGTGTCACCGTCGGACGACCCGCTATCTACGTTAGAGTCGCTGTCTACGTCAGAGTCGCTGTCTACGTCAGAGTCGCTGTCTTCGTCAGAGTCATTGTCGGAGCCAGAGTCGTTGTCGGAGTCGGAGTCGGTTCCGACCACTGTGTCAGGGACAACTGCAGGTTCTGGAGCGGTGGTCAGCGCGCTGCCGAGCTCTACTGGGTCCGTGGGCACGGGATTGTTCGATATCACCCACCAACCCAGAAAAACAATCGCTAGCAACGTGAAGAGGGCCGCCAACATCCATGGCCAGGGCGACGAAGGTTCTGGTTCTACCCAGTCCTCACCGCTCAACGGCGCTGGCTCGGCCGTCCGCTTGGAGTCGAACTCGGCGAACAGGCTGTCCTCCTCCAGCGTGCTGATGTCGCTCGCCGGATCTTCGATCGATTCGTCGTCCGCTTCAGGCGCTGGCTCTTCAGAGCGCAGCTCGTGAATTGGAGTCTCATCGAGCATCAGCTCTTCCGTAAGCCCCTGATCACCGAACTCGTCGTCGTCGATACTGTCGGCAAATTCGCTATCATCCATGTGACCGGTAACGTCGATTTCATCGTGAGAATCATCGATCGTCTGTTCCCCAGGCATGTCCTCTGGGGACACAGCGGCGTGGGAGGCAGTCGCGCCGAGGTCTACGGCGCTGAGGATTGGCAGAGGCGGCAGACCTGTCGGCACTCCACCAAATCGGTTTTCCTGCCGAGCCGGAGCATCTGCCGAAGCCGCGGATGCCGGTTCTGGAGTCGCGTCAAACGGAAGTGCATTCGCGTTGACCGGTGTGGCGGGTGCTGGCTCAGACTCGAATAAGTGGGCGACTTCCGGGCGTTCGTTGACGTGTTCCCAGCGAACACCGCCCTCGGAAATCAAGTCCTCAGCACCAATGCGTGACTCCTCAATCCACTGGGACAACGTGTGCCAGCCCTGGACGAGGTATACCTTTCCGTCTTGCTTTAAGTAGATGGAACCTTCAGATTCAGAGGACGGTTCCTCTACCGGCACCGGTCCATCACTGACAGGTGCCGCGACCATCTGCGAATGACCACATGTCGAGCAACGGAAGCGAAAAGCCCTTCCAGATGACGCAACCCACTTGGGCGGTTCCATGTCGTGCTCGGTAGCACAGCTCTCACAGGTCAATCTCACGGTCTACCCCTGCATTCCGGCAAAGACGCCTTGTCGGTACAACATCAATGCAATGACCGCGAGTACAACCAAGACCAACAACACCTTCAGAAGCATGGAACGATTCTCTGGTTCTGCTACTTTCAGGGTAGGTGTCGCAGGCGTTGCCGCACCCTTCGCTGCCATAGGCGGAGCATCGACCGCTTCCGTCTCTGGGTCTTCCGCCGGTTGGTCGAACAACCCCGCGGCTGGGGGTGGGGGTTCGTCTTCCCCATCCTCTTCAGGATCGAAGTCCAAGTTTAGCGACGAAGCACGCACGATCATGGTCGGCGCATCTTCGTCGCCTTCATCGTCTCCGATCACAAGCGGCGATGTGGTGCGCTGGACGACATGCTCGCCAGCATCCAACCGCTTTCGAAGTGCCACCAACCGGTCTTCAAGCGTGGCAAAATCAACGATGGGCGCCCAGTTGATCCCATCCTCAGAAAGTTCGTCAGAATAGTCGATGCTTCCGTCGCGCAGTGCCTCTTTCACTTCTGCATGAGTGTGAAACTCTTGATCGATCAGGCCCTGCCGTACTCGCAGGATGACCCCATGTGTGCTGAAATCGTAGGTCTCAAGTTCCACGTGGCTGTCCCCTGGGTATGTGACCAATGATGCCGCCTCTTCAGCGGGTTCGTCGCCAATCCAACTATCCTTGACGGTCACGGGATCCACTTGCGGCGGTCGGACCACAAAAAGATGGTCGCAAGTTGGACACGTGATCTTGGCCCCCTGACCACTCAGTCGAGCATCATCGAACTTGAAGCGCGAAGAACAAGCTGGACAGGTAACGATCATGAGGCGGGCACGGATCCTTGGCAGGCCGCACGCTAGCAGGGCATTGCATCCGAAGCTAGCGCGGGGGCGACAATGCGAGGCACAGGGGCACCTCGGCAGTTTCGTAGTCGGCTAGTCCATCACCAACTGAAGGCTGGGGTCGCCCAGACGAACCGACTTGGTGCGGCCTCCGGCGAACGCGACAAAAACCTGCGCTATCGGACCGCGACCACGGACCATACGCACCGTACCTACGCCGAATCGCGGATGGTGCACGCGGACCCCCACAGAGATTTGGTCCGACGACTCGACTTCAATGAGCCGTAAATCATCAGGTTCCTCCACTTCCACAGCGGCGTTCTCTTTCTGACGCTCAAGGAAGGCCTGAAGCTTTTGGTCGTGAATGGTCTTCTTACGCACTGCCAGTGCTTTCAGTTGCGCCGCGTGGGGCTCAACATCCGGTAGGTCTCCCTCGAGACACTCATCGGGCAAGCCGAACAGAAACCGTGAGGGTTCTGCGGGGTCGGTCGGCCCGCCGCGACCTCCGTAATCATTGGACGGACCAATGACGTTGTAGGTGATGATGAGCTGAAGTTTCGCGCGGGTGAAGGCGACGTACGCCAGTCGACGCTCCTCCTCCACGCCACCATCCTCATCCAGCGATCGTGCGTGTGGAAACTGCTTTTCCATCATATGGACCACAAACACGATCGGATACTCAAGTCCCTTCGAGTTGTGGACCGTCATCAGGGTCAACATGCCACCATCGGGAATCTGTTCGTCTTGCCCGGTCAGTGCCACGGAATCGAGCCAGCCCGCCAAGGTCTCAAAGTCATTGGCGTGCGGATCCGGATGCTCAAAAGATGCCGCGTCCATACAAAGCTGGTTCAGGTTCTCCAGCCTCCCCTCTGATTCACGGGTCTTCTCGGCCGACAGCATGCCTTGGTAGCCGGTCTCCTTGATGACCCGTGCCACAAGCTCGGCGGGGGTCAGCTCGTGGGACCACTTGGTGAGCGACTCGATCAGCTCTGCATACGCACCAATCGCTTTTCGGGCGCGAGGCGAGCCTGACGTCATCCCCTTAGCGACGTTTAGCAACGGCTCACCGCGGGTGCTCGCCTCTTTTCGGAGGTCTGCCAACCCCTTGGAGCCAATGCCACGGGTGGGCACGTTGCACACACGTAGGAACGCAGCGTCATCTGCCGGGTTCGTCAACTGCCGTAGGTAGCAGAGAATGTCTCGGACTTCACGACGCGCGTAGAACTTCCGCCCACCCACGATTCGGTACGGAATGGCTCGCCGCTGCATGGCTTGCTCGAACACACGGGATGTGGCGTTGGTCCGGTAGATGACCGCAATATCTTCCCACTCAGCACCCCGCCGCTGCATCAATTGAGCGGCGTCTGCGACCCATTCAGCCTCATCACGCGCGTTCGCCCGACGCACCATACGCACCTTGCTACCAGGGTCTCCCTCCGTCCACAGGCGCTTTTCCATGCGTCCCTTGTTCTTGGCGACGAGAGCGTTGCTGACCGCCAAAATATTGGGAGTGGAGCGGTAGTTTCGCTCCAAACGAATGACGTTCGCTTCAGTATAGTCCTTCTCGAACGACAGAATGTTCGTAATATCTGCACCGCGGAAGCCGTAAATAGACTGGTCATCGTCACCCACCACGGCGATGTTCCGCTGCGGCTCTGCCAAGACGCGAAGGAGGGCGTACTGCAGGCGGTTGGTGTCCTGGTACTCGTCCACCAGCACATACTCGAAGCGTTCCTGCCACTTCTGACGCACTTCTGGATGGTCACGGAACAGAATAACGACCTTGCCAATAAGGTCATTGAAGTCCAGCGCATCGGCGGCCAGAAGTGACTCTTCGTACCGGCGCCAGACGCGCAGCAAGGTCTGAACATCGTGTCCACGGTGTTCCTTCAACACTTCATCAGGCCCGCGTCCGCGATTCTTATGAAAGTCGATCTGCGACAGAAAGGACTTTGGCGGATGCGCCTTGCGGTCAATATTCAGCTCGTCCAACAGACCCCTGACAATGCGCTTCTGGTCGTCATCGTCGTAGATGGAGAAGCGCTGGGTGTAGCCGAGATGTTCGATGTCCTGGCGAAGGATACGACAGCAACTGGAGTGGAAGGTGGAGACCCACACCTTCTTGCCGGCTTCACCTACCAACTCTTCCACACGTTCCTTCATCTCCGACGCGGCCTTGTTGGTGAAGGTCACGGCTAGGATCGCCTTTGGGTCGGTACCGTTGTACAAAAGCTGTGCAATACGACGGGTTAGAACACGGGTTTTACCGGACCCTGCTCCGGCAAGAATCAGCATGGCGCCGTCTGTCTGGGTGACGGCCTTGAACTGCTCCGGGTTGAGGAACTGCTGATGCTCGGGAAGTTCTTCGCTCACGGGGTCTTTCCTGCGCGCCGCGCGTTGCTGGCACGAATCCGAGAGGCCCGATTCTCGAGGGTCCGCTGCGTGGTCCGCTCTACAGAGAGGGCATCGTCTGGCACATCTTGAGTGATGACTGAGCCGGCTCCAACAATGGCGCCTTCACCAATTGTGAGTGGAGCCACCAAGGAACTGTTTGAACCAATGAAAGCACCCGCCCCAATTGTGGTCTTGTGCTTGCCATAGCCGTCGTAGTTGCAGGTGATGGTACCCGCTCCGATGTTGGCGTTGACCCCGACCTCTGCATCACCAATGTAGGTGAGATGAGACGCCTTACTCCCGGCGTGCAGCACGCTCTTCTTCACCTCGACGAAATTGCCGACCTTCACGCCTTCCCGCAGGTCAGCCCCGGTCCGGAGGTGCGCGCTCGGTCCAACAGCCGCGGTCGGACCAACGATCGCGGAGTCCGCCACAGTGTGCGGCTTGAGTACGGCACCCTCACCAATCGTGGTGTTCGTCACATGGCAACCGGTCATCACAATCGCACCGGCTGCGACCGTTGTAGACCCGCACAAGCGGACAGCCGGTCCCAGCACCGCACCGGGGGCGACAGTCACCGTAGCGTCCACCCAGAGCGCGTCGATGGCCACTACATGAACGCCCGACTCCACAAGCTCCCGGACCTGGCGACGGCACAGCGCCTGACGGGTCACGGCTAGACCCCACGGCGTTGAGGCGTCCGGAACCACGGCATCCGGCACACGAGTCTCCGGCCCATTCCCAAAATCAGCAATCAACGCGCCGTCGGATGCGCGAACAAACTGTCCTCCATTTGAGGGCGACAGTCTGGCGAGGTCAATACCGACAAATCTTGCGACTACACCCTGGGCTCCCAGTCGCTGTTTCGCGTGGTTTGCCCAATCTTCCAGCGTCCAGCCCCAGAGCAAAGAGTGACGTTCGGCGACTGACATGGTGACCTCCAATGGCCTTGTATTCCGACCACAAACACACCCTAGCCTGCATGCGGGTTAGGGCCGATGGCCAATCACAATGGGGAGAGACACTGTGCCAGTACCGAAGGGGACCATCGGCGAAAACACGCGAGATCGAATTCTCGCAGCCGCACTTCCACTGTTCGCCGCGCATGGCTTCGCCGGGACGTCTACGCGCATGATCGCGAAGTCCGCGAGCGTCAACGTTGCAACACTGGCCTACTACTTCGAGGGCAAGCAGGGCCTGTATGTGACCGTCCTGCATCACCTCTACGAAGAACTACTCAGCTTCGTCCCCACACAGGTGCCTTCCGTCGGCCCCGAAACGGTCACCTGGTTGGCAAGCACAGCTTGGGCGTTCTGCAAAGAGCACCGCGAGCACATCCGACTGGTGCTGCGTCATGTTTTGGACCAGGGGCTTCACGACGAAATCGTGGTTAGCGACTATTCCGAGCCCGTACTGTTGCGCCTCGAGATGATCCTGCGCAGCTTCCGCCCAGACTGGTCGTCTGTTCGCACGCGCCTCTACATGTTCGGCACCATGCACATGCTGGTGCGCTTTGCCATCGAAGACCGCCAGCAACTCTCCACCATGCTCGGTGGCCCCGAAGACCTCGACGAAGCCGTTGTCAGCTTCTTCGAAGACTTCCTTCAGACCCAACTCTACGCCAAAGCGTAGCCGCTCGGTCTTCCAGGCCGCATTACCGCTCCAATCAGCGCGGGCGGGTCATCCCACCGCTTGACGGCCGAGGGGACGGGCTAGGCGCTGGACGAGAAGACGGACGCGTTGTTGTTGTTGTGCTTCCGGGGCGCGTCATGCCGCCACTCGACGGACGGGTCGTGCCCGACGGAGCTGTGCCAGACCCGGGACGCGACATGGATGTCGACGATGGGCGCGGTGCAGGCCTCGGAGCAACGACTGCTGGTGCAGGGGTCGGAGCGACTACCGGCTCCGCCGCTGGTTCTGGTTCAACTGCGGCCATTGTGCCATCACAGAAACCATCATCAACGCACTCAAAGCCCCATTCTGTGCAGTTCCGCGCAAGCATGGAGTCGTAGGATTTCTCCTGACTAGTCTCCTGGATATATGCGCAGCAGCAACTGGAGTCATCCAACGCGACCTCAGTCGCAGCGACAAGTTCCGGAACTTCTACACCGTCTACAGGATCCGAGGTGACCACCTCAGGTGAGGACCCTCCCAGTGAGCAAGCAAGCGATGACAGAAGGAAAACAGCAGCACAAGGTAGCCAGAACAGGCGCATGACAACTCCTAGGGGGCATTGGGCCCGCAGCGGGTCAACCCGCCGCGGGACAAAACTCATTCCGAGCTAGCGTGGGCGGGTCATTCCGCCAGCGGGTGCTGCTGGAGCTGGAGCTGGAGCCGTACCGGGACGCGTCATTCCACCAGCGGGAGCAGCGGCGGGGGCCGGTGCAGAACCGGGACGCGTCATTGTGGTGGGCACGGCACTACGTGCTGCAGCGGCAGCGGCGTCAAGTCCGCCAGCAGCGGCGGTTCCGGCAGCAGCAGCGCCCTCGGCAGCAGCAGTTCCGGCAGCAGCAGCGCCCTCGGCAGCAGCAGTTCCGGCAGCAGCAGCGCCTTCGGCAGCAGCAGTTCCGGCAGCGGCAGCGGCTTCGCCAGCAGCTTCAACAGCATCGCCAGCACCTTCGAGAGCGGCAGCAGCGCCTTCGGCGGCATCATCAGCAGCGCCTTCGACACCAGCAGCAACGTGCTCCATAGCATCGCCGGCTTCATGGGCAGCACCTTCTGCGTGGTCCGCAGCATGCTCGCCAACGTGCGCGTCATCGGTGGTGACCGTGGTTTCAGGGGTCGAAGACCCGCATGCGGTGACAAACAAGACACTGGCAATTGCGAACAGCTTCATAGCGTACTCCTTGGGGACCGGGACGATCCCGACGGACGCCGGTTTACCACGGATAGTACTGGCGCGCCGTCACTCGCTTGCCCAAGGTGCCCATGCGGCTTATCACCGCCGACCTTTTTAGAACCCACCTTGGGAGCGCTCCGTCATGAATCTCGAACTGGTCCGTAACATCGGCATCTCTGCCCACATCGACTCGGGTAAGACTACTCTGACCGAGCGAATCCTGTTCTACACGAACAAGATTCACGCCATCCACGAAGTCCGCGGCAAGGACGGCGTCGGCGCCAAGATGGATTCCATGGAGCTCGAAAAAGAGCGTGGAATTACCATCCAGTCCGCCGCGACCTACACGGAATGGAAAAACCACCACATCAATATCATCGACACCCCTGGTCACGTTGACTTCACGATTGAAGTTGAGCGTGCCCTGCGTGTTCTTGATGGCGCCATCCTCGTCCTGTGCGGCGTGGCCGGTGTTCAGTCGCAGTCGCTGACTGTTGACCGTCAGATGCGTCGCTACGATGTTCCACGCATCGCATTCGTGAACAAGCTCGACCGCCAGGGCGCCAACCCCTTCCGCGTCACCGAGCAGCTTCGCGAGAAGCTCAAGCACAACGCTGCAATGGTTCAGATTCCAATCGGAAGCGAAGGCGAACTCGCCGGCGTCATCGACCTCGTTGAGATGCAAGCCATCTACAACAAGGGCGAAAACGGCGAAGAGCTCGAGTACACCGCAATCCCAGCCGAGTACCAAGAGCAAGCCGAAGAGTACCGTGAGAAGCTTCTGGACGCCGCGTCCATGTTCCACGATGGCCTCATGGAAGAGATGATGGAAGAGGCAGTCAACAATGAGACCCTCAAGGCTGCCATCCGCAAGGCAACCATCTCCCGTCAGCTCACTCCAGTATTCATGGGCTCCGCGTACAAGAACTTCGGCGTACAGGCCATGATGGACGGCGTCCTCGCCTTCTTGCCGAACCCGACAAACGTCGTCAACCGTGGCCTCGATATGGCCAGTGGCGAAGAGGAAGAGGTCGTCATCCCGACCGACCCGAACCTTCCGTTCATCGGCTTGGCATTCAAACTGGAAGAAGGCCGCTACGGCCAGCTCACGTACATTCGCTTGTACCAGGGCCAGCTCAACACCGGCGACTTCATCTACAACAGCCGTACCAACCAGAAGGTCAAGGTCGGCCGTATCGTTCGCATGCACTCGGACGACAAAGAAGAGATCGACCACAGTGAAGCCGGCGACATTGTCGCACTGTTCGGTATCGACTGCGCGTCAGGCGACACCTTCACGGACGGCGAAGTCGAGATCACCATGACCTCGATCTTCGTTCCGGACCCGGTCATTAGCTACACCATCACCGCAACCGACCGCTCGACTACGCAGAACCTGTCCAAGGCACTGCAGCGCTTCGGCCGCGAAGATCCAACGTTCCGCATCTCTTCTGACCCAGAGACCGGCGATACCATCATCGCTGGCATGGGTGAGCTGCACCTTGACGTGTACATCGAGCGCATGAAGCGTGAGTACGGCGTTCCGGTTGAGACATCGCCACCCCGCGTTGCCTACCGCGAGACCATCACCAGGAAAGCCGACTTCGACTACACCCACAAGAAGCAGACCGGTGGTTCGGGTCAGTACGGTCGTATCCGTGGATTCGTTGAGCCCATGGAAGATGGCCACTACGAGTTCATCGACAGCATCAAGGGCGGCGTCATTCCTAAGGAATACATCCCCGCCTGTGACAAGGGCTTCCAGAGCCAGCTCGACAAGGGCCGTCTAATCGGCGTGGCTGTGACCGGCGTTCGCGTCACCATCAACGATGGTTCGTCGCACAACGTTGACTCCTCGGACATCGCATTCCAGGAAGCCGCTCGCGGTGCTTGGCGTCAAGTGTACGAGAAGGCAGGCCCGGTCATCCTCGAGCCCGTCATGCGCGTGGACCTCGAAGGCCCAGCCGAGTTCAACGGCAACATGACCTCTACGCTCATGCAGCGTCGCGGCATGATCGTTGGTCAGACTGAAGAGCAAGGATTCTCACGCATCGAAGCCCGGGTACCCCTGGCCGAAATGTTCGGATACTCAACTACCCTACGGTCTGCGACCCAGGGCAAGGCTGAGTTCTCCATGGAATTCGCAAGCTACGAGAAGGCACCGAACAACGTTGCCGATGACCTCCGCGCTGCCTACGCCGAAGAGCAGAAGAAGAAGTAGTCGTGGCCATCATGAGGGTTGTCTGCATAGGCAACCCTCGCCATAGGCAATTCTTTGCCGTTTGAGACCCTCCCTAGTGGAGGGTTTCGTCTTATGTGGCGCTGGAATTTGTGGAACATCCACTTCGAGAGGGCCACATGGGCATGGAACTAGACAACGCACCCGTCGCGAACCTCGATGCACAATCGCTCGGTGCTGGACAGCTTGGTCTGATTCTAGCTCCGGCCGGCATCGGTAAAACGGCCGTTCTCGTACACGTGGCTCTAGAGGCACTGCTGGCCGACCGCTCTCTGCTGCATGTCAGCCTGTCCGAGACTGTCGAACACGTCCGCTCGCACTACCACGAGGTCATCGGAGGCCTTGCTCGCACCGGGCAAGTCAGAGACCGCAGTGATGCCCTGGTCGCTTCAGAGCGGCATCGTGTCATCCACAGCTACTTGGACAAGGGCTTCGACCTCGGGCATCTCGAGCGAAATCTGGACATGCTGGCGGAAGTCGCACAGTTTGAGCCGAGAGTCGTAGTGATTGATGGCTTTGCTCAAGCCGAACTCGCCGAACAACTGCCCGCACTGCGGACCTTCGCAATTGCTCGCGGTGTACCTGTGTGGCTGACGGCACGCAGCGACGACACGACCAGCGCCGACCTGCCAGTCGACGTCGCACTCGTGCTTCGCCAAGACGGCGAGATTGTCGCCATCGATCGAACGACACAGTCCGGGATCGAAGTACTCGCCGTCCGCCTCGACCCGTCTTCCCACCTCCTCTTAGGCGCGTCGGATGACACCGATTCCCCCAAACGCAGCCGTCGCGCACCTGGTGAGTGCACCATGTACAGCGGTGGCGCCACAGGGGCTGAGGAAGCTTTCGGCGTAGCCAGCGAGAAATGGGGCGTACAAGAGGTGAACTTCACCTTCGACGGCCACAAGCAGTCACGGGACAACGGGAGATACGCCCTGTCTCCCCGTGAGCTCGCAGCAGGCGACGTAAGCTTGGTCTATGTCTCCCGTCGACTCAACCGTACGTACAGCGAAGGCACCCTGATTCGCAAGGTTCTACAGACGCTTTGGCATATGGTGAGCCGTAGTCAACAAGTGTTCGTCATTGGCTCCATCCAAGAAGATGGTACCGTTGTCGGCGGAACGGGTTGGTCCGTTGAGCTTGCTCGTATGTGGAACAAGGACCTGTGGGTCTTCGACCAAGAGCAAAGCGCATGGTTCCAGTGGAGCGGCGACGCATGGGTTCCAGGCACACCGATTATCGACAGTCATCACTTCACCGGCGCGGGTACTCGGTACCTCACGGACACCGGCAGAAAGGCCGTTGAAGAACTGTTTGAGCGGTCGTTCGGTACAGGCGCGGCCTAGTCGAGCGGAGCGCGTCAAGTAGACGCGCTCGCCATCGCTCAGTAGACGTTGTATCGCCGGCGATTCGCCTCGTGTTCAGCAGCATTGCGACCGCCATGCCACACGCCATCGGCGTCATGTAAGTAGTACCAGAACTCCGAGTCTTCTGGCGCTAGTGCAGCTTCCAAAGCCGTGATCGACGGGTTCCCAATCGGTGTAGGCGGCATACCAGGCCGAAGGCGTGTGTTGTACACATCGGCGGGGTCGCGTAGCTTCACCAAGAACGCGCGTCTGTCGTTCCATTCATCGAGCTCATACCGACTTGTCGCGTCCACGCCCAGATGCCACTGGTTGTCGATGCGCTTCCAAAGGATGCCAGCGACACGGGCCCGGTTGGAATCCGTTGGCTCCTCACGCTCCAGCATCGATGCCATCACCACAATGTCCTGTAGCGACCGTCCGCCGTCGAATGCTGCGGACCGTGGCTCGGCAAATCGCGTGTTGAAACCGTCCAGCTGCCGCTCAATGAGCATGTCTGGCGTAAACCGCGGCGGGGGCGAGACCATGTAGGTGTCTGGGTACAGATAGCCCTCGTACGACGTCGCTTCTGCTGGAAGGTCGAAGGGCGCGTCTACACCCATCTCAGTCGCAGCACGCGTGAAGTCCCCCGCCTCAATCCAGCCCTTCGCGACCAAGGCCGCATCGATGTCGCGAATCCGCCAGCCTTCCACTACGGTGAACGGCTCATCGTTCGCGAGCGGTGCACCACAGACGGTCTCACGGACCTCCGCCATGGACATGTCCCGGCGCAGTGAGAAGTCTCCTGCCTTCAGACAGGTTCCATCCGCAGAGCGCAGGTACCACTTCCACTTAAACTCACTTGGAGCCAAGCCCTCGTCGACCAATCGAGCACCGATGCCGTTCATCGTCGAGCCCGCAGGCACGGTGAAGACGAACTCACTGCTGTCACCACCCGGGGCTGGCGCATCCGGATTTACGCACGCACCAACCAGTACCAGACTGACCCATAGATGGCTTCGCATCACAACCCTCTCGATTAGTGGTGGGCTCCGCCAGGACCGTGCGGGTGACCATGTTCCATCTCTGATGCGGTGGCATCACGGATCTCAATGACTCGTACATCAAACTCTAGGCTCACACCTGCGAGTGGATGATTAGGGTCGACGACCACGTGGTCGTCTTCGACGTGGGTGATCCAGTAGCTAAAGACATTGCCCTCTTCATCTTCCCCGCCGACCGGCATGCCAGGCTGAGCTGGGAAATCAGCTGGAAATTGGTTTCGGGGGACCCGCATCGCGGGCTCGTCCTTGCGGTCGCCGTACCCATCTGCCGGGTCAACCGTGGTCACTACATGGTCGCCAACCGACTTACCAACCAATGCCGCTTCAAGGCCCGGCACAACCCCACCAACGCCATGCAAGTACAGCAACGGTTCGCCGTCTTGCGTGGTGTCCAAGGTCTGGCCCTCCGCTTGCAGAGTAAAGTGGATGCTTACGACCTTTCCATCGCCAATCACGTCAGACATTACGCCTCCTTAGACGCCCCTGTAGATGGACGGCCCCAAGCGCGCCACCCAAAACAAACGACCCACTGTCCGCAGAGCGAAACAGTGGGTCGAAAAAGCACCAAAGAGCGGCGAGGCCGCTACCGAAGTGGCCTAGTAGTCATCATCATCGAAGATTTCGATCTTGCCACGCTTGGGAGCAGCAGCACGCCCGCGGGGTCCGCGCGAATCGCGCTCGTCCGCCGACTTCTCTTTGCGCTTCGGGCCCTTGCGGCGCTTGCGCTCGTCCCACTCTTGTTCGGGCTCAGCAGCACCGCCGCCGAAGCCTCCACCATCACGACCCGGAGGACCGCCACGACCTGGAGGACCGCCACGACCTGGAGGACCGCCACGACCCGGAGGACCGCCACGACCCGGAGGACCGCCACGACCCGGAGGACCGCCAGGACCACGACCACGTGGTGGCCCCGAGTCCGACCGGTAGCCGGAATCGCCACCGTAGCGAGGTGCACCGGCACCACCGGGGCCACCAGGACCTCCGGGGCCGCCAGGACCACGTCGGTCGCCGTATTCACCACCACGGCTCGGAGGACCTCCGCCGCGACGGTATGTCGGTGCCGGAGTGGATGGTGGACCACGGCGTGGACCACGGGGCGGTCCACCCGGACGATGCCCGCCACCACCACCGCCACCCGCGCGCTCTTCAGCGACACGAACGGTGATTCGACGACCGTCGAGTTCACTACCTTCCATTCCGGCGATGGCAGCTTGTGCCTCTTCCGGTGTTCCAAACGTTACGAATCCAAACCCACGAGACCGTCCGGTTTCGCGATCAAGAATCACCTTAACGTCGGCAACACTGCCGAAGCTCTCAAACGCCGTTCTAAGACCCGCTTCGTCGGTCGCCCACGGTAGGCCTCCGACAAACAGCTTGCTACCCATTTCCTTCCCAGCTCCAGACAGGCTGTCACAAGGGTGCCGAGTGCCCCCTCTTGACCGCAGTATGGCACGGCAAGACGTCTACGGACAGGAAGTCATCTTCGACTTGTGTCTCCGTCTGCCCAAAGAGGCCCTAGAAGTCGGGCCAAATGAGGAAAGTGTTTACGCAACCCACGGGGCTATGCACCACTTCCGGCGACCTCTGATGGAATGGCCTGTGGCGCCTCCGGAGGGTCTGGAAAGACGTACCCCATGGAATGCAGCACAGCGATCCACCACCCTTTCACGGGGCGATACGTCACAAGGGTAGCCACAACGGCCACCCCAGCAATGGTGAACTCTGCATGCTCGCCAAGCCGTCCAATGGACCAGAGGAACACCAACACGACTGCCGCTACCCCAGCACCCACCCCATACCCGAATGCGACGGACCCATGGGCTGCTCCCGGCCAGCGTTCAAAACGTGCACCGCAGTGTTCACACACCTCTCGCATGGTCACCCAGCCGCTAAACATGGGCGCTTCGGCGCAGTTCGGGCATTGGCCGAAGAATGTCGCAGCCGCAAAATCTGTGTGGTTCACAAGACACCTCAAATTGCACAATGGGTCTTGCAAGGCTAACCGTGCGCCGGTTCGGAGGACACTATGAGCGAGAAGAAGAGTGGCAGCGCCAAATTGTTGGGATGCGTAGGCTGTCTCGGCATTTTGCTCATTGGTGGTATCGGCCTCGGGCTCGTCGGAGCCCTCGGCGGTGGAGCATTCCTCTGGTACGGAACGGCTTCCAATCCGAGCGGGTACGAGTTCCAACCCGAAGATTTCCCAATAGTGGATCCAACTCCTGTACTGCCCGACCCAGAGCCCGCTGCCGAGACAGAAGCGGAACCGGACACAGAATTGGATTCTGAAGCAGAATTGGATTCTGAAGCAGACACAGAAGTCGACGAAGACACCGAGCCTCAAGCCGACACTGAGGCGGCCACTCCTAATCCAGTGCCGACCGTGGCAAGCCCGAGTCCCACGCCGTCTCCAGTCACACGACCCGATCCGCGTCCGGAGCCGTCACCCGTCGCCCGTCCAGACCCACGGCCCGAGCCGGCACCGTTCAGCGCGCCGGCCGCAGAGCCGGAGCCAGCACCATCTTCCGACAGCTACGTCTCGCTAGACGGCGAGGGCACTGTTGTTCTGATTGGTGGCGGTCGCCGGTACACCGTTCCCGGCAATGTCCCAGCGGGGCGCTACGACATCGAAGTCACCTTCCCAGGCCAAGACGCTGTCTCCGTTGACCGCATCACGGTCCGTGAAGGCAGCAACGCGTCCATCCGCTGCAACGCGCGTATGGGCGTTTGCCGGCCTCAATAGCGCCGCTTGCTACGGGTCGGTCGTCCAGTCTAAGTCTGGATCGACCCGGGCAAAGCCCGCAAACAATTCGCCGGCCAGATGAACCGCTCCAGGCGGGTCCCATGCCTTGGGCGAACGCAAGATGGAGTTGACGCGTTCACCATCGGATCGGTCTCGCATACCGGGCGTGAACAGGTTTAGACGCCCCACCCCACGGCCAGATGACAATCCCGCATGGCCAAATACGACGGTTCCATCGGGTTCGACATCGAGCACAATGCCGATGTGGGTAAGGTCATCGTCCAACAAACCATTGTTGTTGCGGTCGTGGGTGTCATCGAAAAACACCAAATCGCCGGCGATGGGCACCAAATCCCAGTGAATGGCATCGTTGAGAACGGCACGCTCGTAGATGGTAATGACTCGGCCATCCATCTCGAGTCCTTCCTCGGTCATGACCGCTGAGACGTAGCCGCTACAATCATCGCGAAAACCGGTCAGAGGTCGGGTCAGCTGTCGGTTTGCCGTGTTGGCTGCGGCGAGACCGAAGCTTCGATCCACTTCTGGCACCACAACGGGGCGAGAGGCCACCGCATGAATCGCAGCAAGCACATGGACCACCTGCTCAACGTCTGATGCGCTTGCACTTTCTGGCACTGGCGCCGGCTCTCGATCGGCATCAACCAATCGCCAAACGCCGATCAGCGCCGCCAAGCCACCGACTCCAAACAGCAATGTGCCTACACGAATACGCACCAGACCTCCAAAGACCTTAGTGCAAACCCCCGGCCAACGCTAAAACGCCGCGAACGCTGGGGTCACGGCGAATCTATGGACAGGATGTCACAACGCCCCACCTCGTCAGGAAATCCCCTGACAGAGTGTCAGGGCTACGCTGTGAGCTTATTCACGAGGGCAAGGTACTCATTCTTGGCCGCGTCATTGGTCAAGCCGCTCTTGCTGGACCACGCCTCGTACTTGGCGCGTCCCTTGAGATCGAACATGCCCGGCTTCTTGCCCGAGACATCGCCCGCAGTCGCCTGCTTGTACAGCGCGTACAGAGACAACAAGTCTTCATTGCTTGGACGACTGGTGAGGGTTTTTACGCGGGCCTGGGCATCGGTGAACTGATCGTCGAGGGACATGAAGACTCCAAAGTGTTGGAAGACGGACCGCATAGGTTGTCGGCCCACTTCTGGTGACTATACTTCGCCACCCCCACCGGCATGGGGACAAAGGACGGTACTCCGGGTGCTGGTAAAGACCACAACACGTCAAGACACGGCGCGCGACAAAGCGCGGAGCGGCGTGGTTTCTCGCGGAAAGAGCGGGCGCATTAACGAGCTGCGTAACCCTCTAGATACCGCAGAACTTGACGAACACTTGGACAAGACGCACCTCCGGGACTTCTTGGACGAGCACGCATCACCAGTGAGTTTGGCAACTCAGAGCGTTTTGTTTTCACTTCCCAATCCATCATTGGGTGACGTGGCCCCCACACATGAGAGTGGCGCGGAAGAGGCCGAACAAAACGATAATCGTCAGCCAAACGCGCCACTCGACTTTCTGGCTACTCCCGAGCTAGCCAGCCAAGCGTCACCAGCCCCAGAACTTCCTGCGGACCCTGATGCCGACAAGAAGAGTGGGAGCCCCCCGCCCGAACGGAAGGCCGTTAAGTCGCGAACAATCGTTGAACCAACCGTTCACGAGCAGCTGCCACAGCACTCGGATCGCTCGCTCGTAGACGTCTACGAGTCGGTGTTTCCCCTCCAGCGTAGAGCTGCCGGGCATCGTGCGCCCCGACTTCCGCAACTGCAGTCCGGTGGGCGCGAGCTACCCGAAGCTGTTCGCGAAAAAATGGAGGCGGCATTCGGTGTCAGCTTCCGCAGCGTCCGCGTTCTGGTCGGTCCTGAAGCCCCTGCCATCGGAGCGCTCGCCTTTGCACGCGGCGAACAGCTCTTCTTCGCCCCTGGCCAGTACGACCCACTGAGTCCGTCCGGACAGGAGCTTCTCGGCCACGAGCTCGCACACGTCGTGCAGCAGCGCGCCGGCCGAGTCCGCGCCGATGCAGGTTCTGATCTCAACACGGACAGCTCCCTTGAGCGCGAAGCAGACATCGCCGGTGCGGCGGCTGCGCGCGGTGGTATTGCCAAGATCGCCGGCAGCTCATCCGCACCCGCGTCATCACGCGTCGTCCAGCAGAAGAAGGGCGCGAACAAAAAGACCAAGGGACTGAAAGCCGAAGATGAAGATGGGTCTGACCAGGCACCGTCCGTCAGCTCCGAAGACGGCAACGTCAAAGCCAAGCTGGGTGAAGACGAGCAGGGAAACCTCACCGGGACAATCGAAGTCAAAGAGGCCAAGCTCAAGGGTGGCATTCGACTTCTAGACGTCTCGGGTACCGGCAAGCTGCGCAACGGCAAGATCCGCAAGTTCACCGGCTCCGCCACGCTGATCATCCCAGTAGACGACGTCGATACCTACCGAGTGGTGTGCAAGGACCTTGTGGTCACGCCCGGCGGCAAGATCGACTCCGGAACCGGTGATCTGACCACGCTGCGAGCCCTTGAGGTAGCGAAGGGTGAAACCTACACGCTGTCGATCTCAAAGGGTGCCACGGCCAAGGCCACAATGGCCAAGAACGAGGTCAAGACCCTCTCCGGCAGCATCAAGGCAGAACTAACCGACAAAGAAGGCGTCCTCCTAAACGTCGTCTTCAAGGGCAAGGTTGACGCCGAGAAGACCACCTTTGATGGCACGGCGAAGGTCACGACAGGCCGAAAGACCCTCCTCCAAGAGAACTTCGGTCCTAAGAACGACTGGACCGCCTACATCGCGAAGGGCGAATCGCTCACCGCGACCTTCAAGGGCAATACCCTCACCGAGATTGGCCCAAGCATCACGGTGACAATCGCAGATGCAGAGGGTCCGATGGCGGACCTGAAGCTGGCAGGAAAACTGGTCTTCGACCAAGGTAGCTTCGTCCCAAAGATGGCGGTGGAGAGCGGAACTGCCACCATCAAGCGCGACTTCCAGGTCTACACGGTGCCCAATCTGGGTTGGGAAGTGCACGCCAAGAAGGGCGCCAGCGTCACGGTCAACCTCAAGGACGGCAAGACAGATGGCTTTGCCGGCAAGATTCCACTGTCGATTCGCGACACAGTGGGTGAGTTCCTCACAGTAGATCTTGAAGGAACAAGCACAGCCAGCGGCGTGATCGATGGAACCGCGTCCGGAAAGCTGACCCGAGCGATTCCCTTCAAGCTCTCTCAAGAAGAGGGTGGTCCGAGCTTCACAGTCAACGAAGGCACGACTGGCAAGCTGACGTTCGCGAAGGGTACCGCCACTGCCCTGGCCGGAACAGGTGGAGGCATCTTCACCACAACAATCGGAGAGACCCCCCTCTCCATCGGAATCGCGGGCGACTTCGACTTGGACCTCGTCAAGAACACGCTGAAGTCCGCCACCGGCGAAGTCAGCCTGACCGAGTCCATCGACTTCCCGAAACAGCAGCTGCGGCTGGAGTCGGCAAAGGGCACCATGGTTGTCAAAGACAACGCCCTCGAATCAATATCCGGTACCCTGCAGGTCATTCAGTACGACACCGAAGGCGACTTCATCCAAGGAACGGTCAAGGGTACGTGGTCAGAGAAGGCCGGTATCGGTGGAACGGGCACCGGAACCCTACTCCGCAACTACGAGACAGTTATCTCCGCGTCCACTGGCACAAGCGTCACCATCCTCAAGGGAACCACGGCGACCGCCACCTATGAGGCCGGTATGCTCAAGACGCTGTCCGGCACTCTCAAGGGAAGCTTGGGCGTCGGCGGCGTTCCGCGTGCAGGTCTCGTCCTTGCAGGCACATACGACTTCCAGCTGAAGAAGGTCGTAAAAGCGACCGGTACAGCCACACTGCTCAAGCCCATTTCGATCTTGGATGGCAAAGCCACCATCACCGGAGCCAGCCTCACCGCAGACATGGCGGACGGCAAGCTCACCAAGATGGCTGGCACCGTCAAGCTCACAGCGCCGGAGCTGAAGGTCAAGCAAGCAGAAGTCACCTTCGGCTGGCGAAACGTCGGTGGAGAGGATCTCTACAGCGCCTCGGGATCCATCGACTGGACGTTCTTCGACGACGGCGACCGCAAGCTGTCTGGCAAGCTGTCCGTTGACTACAAGGAAGACAAGACCTTCTCGGCCACCGCTGCCGCCACCTACCAGATGAACAAGAACATCAAGGGCGGCGGAACGGTCAAGGTCGACGAAAAGCTAGAGCCAGAAGTGCTCCAAGGCTGGCTCAGCTACTCCCAGACCTTGGTCGAGCCACGCGACTTGTTCCGAATGAACATGAAGCTGTTCGACCTCACGATTCCGGTGGGTATCCCAGGCGTCAACGTTGAATTCGGCATGTCTATGGGAACCGGTCTGGCTCTCGATGCCCTACCGGTCAAGGCAGACGTCAAGCTGACCGAAACCTGGAAGCTCAAAGCAGACGACGCAGCCTCACGCATTCCAGCCTTTGAGACCACCGTCACCCCCAAGTGGGGAGCAACATTCGACGCGAACGTCGCCGCGTGGCTGGGCCTCGCCCTCGGGGCTGCCATTGCCAAGGTGTCCGTTGGCGCCAAGGGCCGAGTCATCCTGACGGTCAACGTCTCCACGGCACCCGAGCTGACACTGGGTGGTGGCGGGAACGACGGCTTCTACGGCAAGCTCAAGGTCGGCGCCAAGGTCACTCCTACGCTGTCTCTGCAGATTGTCCCCTACACCAGGGCTTCTCTCGGCAGCTTCTACGACGCTGAACACGAGTTCCCTGGGTTCGACCACGAGCTGGCTAAGTTCGCAGGCCTCGACTGGGCCATGGAATACGGATTCGGAGACCGTGGACCGAGCGCAAAGAAGGCGGCTTCTGTAGCGGACATTGGCGGCTCAGGCAGCCAAGACTCCAGCAAGACCCAGAAGGAAATGACCTTCAACAAGACCGCGTCCAAGTCAGGCGACGGCAAGACAACTCCCTCAATGGACGGCGCGAGCGTCGCCAATGACCAGGAGTCCAAGGCGAACGCCGCCGAAGGCGAGAACAAGAACAAGTCGCGCAGCAAGCTCGACATGATCATCGCAATCACCAAGGGGCTTGGAGCCCTTGAACAGCTCATCTCGCTGTTCGGTGGTGCGGTGAAGGCCTTCCTAATCGCAGGTCCATTCGGATTCGCCGCCTACTTGGCGTGGAAAGCGTTCAAGGGTGAGCTGTCCTGGGAGAAGATTGTCAACCAGGTCACAGCGGTTCAAGAGGCGTTCTCCGCCGTCCGTGAACTCCTGGCAGACAAGCTCAACCCCAAGGTCAGCTTGGTTCTCGGAATCCTTGGTGGTGACCTCACCATCAAGGACGCGCTGTTCGGCAACAAGAGCAAGATGATTTCCGAGGTCGCTCGCGGCGCCCACAGAGAGGTCGCTCCCGAAGTTCGCTCTGACATGGTCAACGTACTCGTCGGTGGCTTCTGCACCGGTGAAGCCGAGAACATGGCCTTCGAGGTCCTCCGGTACAGTGGCACTCAAGCGGACCTGAAGACGGTGATGTTGACCGTCAACGGCGGTCCAGACACCATCATTGGCGCCTTCGACGGCGACAACTCTACGAAGATCAAGGCCATCTTCAAATCCGCCGGCGTCCCCTACCGCGAAGGCCTGTCCCGTATCTTCGGAGTCGGAAACGACAGCGGAGCCACGCTTGCGGAAGAGCAAGTGTCCGACGTCAACAACCTAGACGGTACTCCGAGTAAGCGTCGCGCAGGCATCATTGACCGCCTCATCGACGGCGGAAAGAAGAACGGCGACATCTTGGTTGTGGTGTCCAAGAGCAAGGCCATGGGCGACCTTCCAGAAGTCGTTGAACAAGTGAGCGGCGGTGTCGCAGCACTTCGTGGTGCAGTCGCCCAGTCCAAGAAGACTGCAGTCAATCGCGCCCTGTTCCTGTCCGGAGTCACGAGCTTGGACGGCTTGCCTGCCGTCAATATCAAGAGCCTTGGGCTGGAGAAGGTCCTGCCGGAAGTGACTCGGGTAGCAGCCATCGAAGACATGATGAGCTCGTGGTACCTAAGCGACGCCGAGGCCGCCTCTTTGGTCGCCATTGTGAAGCACGCCAACAACATGCGCGGCGTCATCAAGAAGGCAGGAACCACAGCGAAGGACATGCACTCTCGCATGGGCAGCGCAGATGCCTCCGCCTTTGCCAGCCTATTCGGTGGCTCCAACAAGCTGTAGCCGAAAACGGTCACTAGGGAGCTTGACGTGTCCTCTACGAACGCCTTTGAGCGGTTCATTACCGCATGTAAGACCGGCGACCAAGTCGGTGCCCGCACACACAGCACGGACAAGTCGTGGTCCCAAGACGGTGACTCGGCGCGTCGGGTCTTCGAACAATGTGCGGGCGTGGACATGTACATCGCCCAAGCAGGCCCTGTCCGGGAACACGACGACCGAGCCGCAGTGCCTGCAGAAATTGGCACCGAGCAACGCCAACACATTTGGTTCCTGCTACAACGGGTGGGAGACGACTGGAAGGTGGACGGCTTTGCCGCCAACTGGGACATTGCTGGACTGTACGCATACGGTCGTTCAGAGCGGCTGCCGCCATTCCGCGAGCTCGACGAGAGTGCACCAGCGGCGAGCTGGTTCAAGGCCCTTGAGAACAACAGCCCGCTGACTGCCGGACCTGACGGCCAAGCTGCGCTTACCCTCTTCGAAGAGCTCCGTAGCAGTGCTATCAGCATGCGACTGGTTCGCACTGTCGGCATCTCGTCATCACATCGCTACGCCGCCGCTGTGGCCTTCGAACAAGATGACGGCATGACGCAGACGCTGTGGGCCTTGCTCGAGGGCGGACCCTCAAATCCCATTCGAGTTCTCGGTCGAAGCTTCGCTGGCTCAACCGAGCAGTTGCTAGCAGGCCTCAACCTCCCATGGCCACCACGCGACAGCGGACGGGACGCTCCCCAGTACACGGCCGACGAAGCCATGGGCATGTTCAAGGACGCATTGAGCGCAGCGCACACCGAGCAGACCGAGCAGACCGGTGAAGAGAGCGCGCTGGGTGGCCGGATGGGCCAGGTGCTGACAGACCTCTTCGAGTCTCTGTTGGACCCCGAAATGCGACCAGCAAGAGCGGACGGCACCAGCGCTGAAGAACGCCTCAGTGGGGGCATAGGCGACGTCATGCGCGACTTCATGCAGTCGACGAACCTCGATGGTGAGCGCACGACCGATGACGTCCACATCGACAGTGACTTCGTCCGCGAAAACGGAGCGAACCTCGTTGGTTCTTTGGTCACAGCGCTCACTGGCGCCATCGTCCCCAAAGACCTCAGCATTCCGCTGCCGTCGAGCGAACAAGACAAGCCGAAGGTCCGCATTGACGTCGCAGACCTACTCAGCGGACTGTTCAGCGCGCCGGAGCCCAAGGCTCCAGCATCGGGTGACGACGCAGACGCCTAGGCGCTATGAACGCCAGGCGCTCTGAACGCCAGGCACTCTAAACGCGAGCGGTCCAGCGCGACTGGACGCCGTGCGTCTCAAGCATCTCTTGGCGCTGACCCGCGTTCATTGCGTACCAAGGGACGTCGCCAAACTCAGCGCCGGCCTTCTCTAGGGCAGCGACTTCAGCGATGTAGGCATCGATTCGGTCGAGAACTTGGCTGCGCTCAGACGCGAGGTCCGGGCCGAAGTAGCTCTCAGCGTCGCGCTTGGTTCCAACATGGGCCCAGCGGATGCCGCGACCGAGTGCGGACGGTGGTACCCAGACAAGACCGTCACGGCCGAGGCCGAGCGGGGTCGTACGCGAGCGAATGATGTGGTTCAGTCCTAGGAACGAGCCGCGCTCACGTGTCTTACACACCTGAAGGTGCAGAGGCTGAAGGATAGCCAACGAACCAAACTGAGCACTCTCGGCAGGAGAGGTACTGTTCTCGTTGTCCGACAACCAGAGCAGCTCTGCATCCGGATGAGCCATGTGCTCGAGCGTTCCCTCGAACCAAGCGCGAATCGCACCTGGACCGGGTGAACGGAACAGAGTGGGACAGGCTTCCCAGGACTCAAACACGCGACCCAATTTGGTGACAGACTCGGGCGGGTCGTACTTTCCGCCGGTGCGGGCTTCAAAGTCGATAAAGGTCTCAGTCACGAAGGATCCTCCACAGCCACGTCCGTGCTGAAGAAATCGGTGTCGAGGTCTTGTCCACCAAGGCCATAGCGCTCAAGCAGACTGTCCTCGAATGCACCGCACGCGGCGCAGTCAGGGTCCCGAGGCAATAGCACGCCATACCAACGGAGGATGGTCATGTCATCGACTCTGTGCTCCAAAGGTGGCAACTTCGCGTAGTCAGTGCCCGGTTCCCGGCGATTGAGCCACAGGTACAGCGGGGCGACCAAGTCTTCACGAAGCGGTGCAAGCGTCGTTTTTTCGCCTTCCAGCAACAGGACAATGGCGATCTTCACCATCATCAGAGCCACAGGCAGCACATCACTGGACAGTCCGGGCTCAATCGCGACCGGTCGGTCAGAGTAGGCGATGGCCGCAGCGTCCTCAGCACTCGCAATCTCTTGGTCGTTGCCCATGTGCGGCAAGACATTGAGGAAGCACTGGTAGCAAGGGGTCATGCGCGGGAGAACCCGCAGGACTTGCCCGCCGTAAGCCCGCCGGAACACGGCTCCGAACAACAACGGTTGGTCGTTCGCAATGCACGCACGATTGAGCAGAAGCCGACTCTCGCGGTTGTCGGTGGCGCCAATCACCAGATCAGCCCCCGAGATCGCATCCTGCACCTGCTGAACAGTGCTGCCATCCAGATGCACTGCCAAGGTCTCTACGATGGCCGTTGGGTTGCGATCGAGGATGAGGTCGCGCATGGCGAACACTTTCTTGCGGCCGACCTCCGACAAGCCCAGCTCATGCCGACACACATTGCCGGGCTCCATGCGGTCATGGTCGATGAGCAAGAACTCGCCGACACCCGCCTTCGTCAGCTCACGCGCAATGAAGCTACCGCCCGAACCGCATCCCACAATGGCGACACGTCGCTTGCTCAAGACATCTGTCTCGAACACGCCGCGAACGCGATGAAACAGGTCAATGTCCTGAACGAGTACCTGGACCTCTGCTTCAACCCCATCAATGAACGCCTGGACTACGCCTCGGACGCCTCGAAGCAGAAGCGAGGGACCGGTCCCGGAATCACCGTGACGCAGGCGCAGTCGTGCAACTCCCGCAGAGCCAACATCCACTGCTTCGGAGCCTTCCAGGCCAACGACCCAGAGGTCACCCTCGTCCTTCAGGACAGCCCGCAAAGGGATCCCTTCGGCGAGGACTGCAGTCACACTCTCGTGGATGACGACGCAGGGCACCTCAGCGCCCGAACGACTGGAGGTCCTCAGGCGTCACGGCAGGAAGCTCGTCGGCGTCTGCGTCCGTGTCGTCCACCACTACGAATCGCTTGAGTTTGGGGTCGTACTTCATCTTCCGACCGCCCGTGTCCTTACCGGCTGCAGCCTTCTCCATGAACTCACGAATCGCATTGTGGTCGCTGCTCTTGGCCATTTGGGCCTCCTCTTCGCACAGTGTATTGGATGCCGGCTGTAGCGGCGTCTTGTCGTAAAGCGGACCTTAATCCATGTTCAATAGAAAGGCCGAAATGTGCCGACCGGTGTCCACATGCGACTCGTAGGCTTCTATCCAGAGCATGGCCTTTTGCAGCACCTTCTCGATGCTGTGCGCAGCGCTCCAGCGCTCGGGCCTGTAGGTACAAAGCCGTACCCAAGGAGGACGGTCGCTAATCCAAGTGTGCATCGCGTGGCTGTTGCCGTACTCGATGACTTCTTGGTGAAACCCCATCAAGGGACAGGGTTCCGCGACGTAGCAAGACGGGCATTCATCGGGAAACCCTTTCGGAATACCAATGATCAGCCGGTAGGTGTTGCCGCGACTACTCGTGTATTCGCCCTCCACCGTTGAGTTCCCGGCAGGGTCATGAAATTGGAAGTCCGGCATGTGCTCGCGCAGAATTCGCCGCTCGATAGCTAAGCGATACTGCTGGTGGGCACTCCAAGTCATGGGCTCTCCAAGGCAGCAATGGCCTGCTGAAGCGAGGACGACACATCATCGGGCTGGGGGCGACCGATGACAGGCGAAGCGCCCACCACCTGCCACGCGCCAAGCGTCAGGGTACCGTCAAACGAGAACATCGCAATGAGCGTACGCCCCTGCCCCTTCGTCAGTCGAAGCGCCAAGGTCGAGTCATCTACAACGTCCAGCTGAAGTTGTTCGCGCAGACTCTCTGGGACGACACTCGCAATCACCTGTTCCACGGCGTGAACCGCCCGCCAAGGGCCTCTGCCACGCCCAGACAAGGGCTTGAGGGATGCCGGGTCAATGTCACCCTTGCCCTCTTTCGGGGCCAGTAAGGGGCTCTGCGGCTCGCTTGGCAACACAGTGAGACGGAGTGGCGGCCCAACTGGCGGGCCTTTTAGAGAGGCAATGGAGCCATCCAGGGCCGCACGCAGTGGGCTGATACCCGGCAAGACCTCAAGCCGCGTCGCTCGTGTGCGTCCTAGACCGGCATCCCGATAGACGAACGGCCGCACGTGCCAGTGGTCCCGGTGAAAGCCAAGCAAGTCAACGAACCGGCTGCGATTGCTACGACGGGCGTAGCGCATGGTCCGACCAAGGTCTCCACGCGACAGCACCTCAAGTCCAATGCTGTGGTGCGAGTGCCACATGCCAATGCACTGAACGCCAAACGTCTGCCACACAGCCTGTTCCGTTGCCCGATGGCTCTGCACATCTTGCTGGAAGCTAAGTCGCTGTCGAACAGCAGCCTCGCCCGGACGAGACGCTAGGAAAACTGTGGGAACGTCGCCGTGGCTCCACAATCCAAAGAGGTCCCCTCCGGTCTCCACGTTCCGATGCCGGTGCATCTCATCCACTAGGACGTCCAGCTCAGAGGCGTACACACGCACCACAGCTTGGCGAACTCGAATCGGGGATGCGGCGTCTCGGAGCATGCTGACAGTCTACCCCACAACACAACAGCGGCCCGGTGTCCGAAGACACCGAGCCGCTTTTCCGTCACCGAGAGGTCTCAGCCAGCGGGCGGTGGCGGACCACCATCATCATCCGGGCACTCTTCAGCGCCATCAAGGTTGATGTTCAGGTCGCCACCGCTTCCTGAGCCTTGGTAGATCTTGGCAATGAAACGGTCCCAGCTGAACCACCCGGACATGCCGAAGTTGAGGTTCTTGCCGTTCGCACGGTCACCAACCTGGGTCGGGAACACGAGGTCTTCGGTGAGCTCGATAGAGCCAACGCCCATGACCTCGGTGAGCTCTGCTTCGATGAGGTCCCAGTACTCCCAGCCATCTGTGATGGATACAGGCTGGAACCCATCAAACAGCTCGGTCTTCGGACCTTGTACGCCTTCTCCACCTGCTCCGACACCGCGGAACTGGTAGACCGCTTCTACGGTCCACTCGGAGTTCAACACACCCGAACCACCGCTGTTGTCGTAGATGTAGGCGGTTCCGACCAGCTCTAGGTCGCCGTCGTCGTTGATGAACGCCATGGCGTCATCGCGCATAGCCATGCGGACCGTTCCGTCGCCGTACAGGTTCGGGAAGTAGAAGGCATGCGAGCTGGTGCTGTTGGAGACAGAGGCGTCTGGGACGGCAGCGCTAAACGCGAACATGGTGTCCGACACTTCGCACTCGTCCGGACATTCGTTCTCTTCTGGCGTGGTCTGTAGGTTCGATGCATCGAGCCAGCCCTGCGCGCCGAAGCCCCAGCTGGTCAGCCAGCCGTTGGTGTAGGACGTTGAGAGGTCGGCCTTGTTGTGGAACCAGATGCCCATCTTGTCGTCGAAGCCAATGCCATACCAGGGGTAGTCGGCAGCGTACAGCGGGCTGTGGTCAATGATGACGCTTGCGTCAATGACGAAGCCCATGGTGACCGTGGTGCCGTCATCCGTCGCCCACATGTCGACGACGAACGAGTCATCCACAAGCGAGCTGGCGATACGGTCGGCAGGCTGGGTGCCCGCCGCGTCCGAACCATCAAAGTATGCCGAGAAGTTGTTCTGCCCGTTGTACGCGTAAGCCGTGAGGACCGGAACAGCGCCCGTGGCGTCGAAGTACAGCAGCGACAGCTCACCGTGACCCTTGGGGTTCGGACCGTCGTTGATGGCGACCGTGAAGCCGTTCGCAGTGCGGTTGCTCAGGTGGTCGATTTCAGCTTGGAAGGACAGCTGACCGGTCTCTTCGTTGAAGCTCGCTTCGAGCGACTGGGTTGCGCCACCGTTGTTGTTGAAGCCCGAGGTGCGGTTCCACAGGTAGGTTGTTCCGACGAAGCCTTCGTCGATCTCACCGTCTCCGTTGTTGTCGACGCCGTCACACTCTTCCGTGTCGATACAGTCGGCGGTGCCGTCACTGTCCGAGTCGCCAAAGCCTTCGTCGGTGACGCCGTCACCGTTGTTGTCGACGCCGTCGCACTCTTCGACATCCACGCAGTCGGCAGTGCCGTCGTCGTCAACGTCCGAGAAGCCTTCGTCGGTCATGCCGTCGCCGTCGTTGTCCTGACCGTCACACTCTTCCGTGTCGATACAGTCGGCCGTGCCATCGTTGTCCGAGTCGCCAAAGCCTTCGTCGGTCTGGCCATTGCCGTTGTTGTCGACGCCGTCGCACTCTTCGGTATCGATACAATCGGCGGTGCCGTCATTGTCCGAATCGCCGAAGCCTTCGTCGGTGACGCCGTCACCGTTGTTGTCGAGACCGTCGCACTCTTCGGTGTCCACACAGTCGGCAATGCCGTCACTGTCTGAATCGCCGAAGCCTTCGTCCGTCACGCCGTCACCGTTGTTGTCACGGCCGTCACACTCTTCGGTATCCACGCAGTCGGCCGTGCCATCTTGGTCGGTGTCTGCGTAGCCTTCGTCGGTGACGCCGTCGCCGTTGTTGTCGACGCCGTCGCACTCTTCAACGTCCTGACAATCGGCAGTACCGTCGCCGTCTACGTCCGAGAAGCCTTTGTCCGTCACGCCGTCACCGTTGTTGTCGACGCCGTCACACTCTTCGGTGTCCACGCAGTCCGCAGTACCGTCGCCGTCCGAGTCGCCAAAGCCTTCGTCCGTCACGCCGTCACCGTTGTTGTCGAGACCGTCACACTCTTCGGTGTCCACACAGTCCGCAGTGCCGTCGCCGTCAATGTCGGAGAAGCCTTCGTCCGTCTGGCCGTCACCGTCGTTGTCTTGGCCGTCACACTCTTCGGTGTCTACGCAGTCGGCAATGCCGTCACTGTCCGAATCGCCGAAGCCTTCGTCGGTCTAGCCATTGCCGTTGTTGTCGACGCCGTCACACTCTTCCGTGTCGATACAGTCAGCCGTGCCGTCGTTGTCCGAGTCGCCGAAACCTTCGTCCGTCACGCCGTTGCCGTTGTTGTCGACGCCGTCGCACTCTTCGGTGTCCACGCAGTCCGCGGTACCGTCGTTGTCCGAGTCGCCAAAGCCTTCGTCCGTGACACCGTCACCGTTGTTGTCGACGCCGTCGCACTCTTCGGTGTCCACGCAGTCGGCGATGCCGTCGTTGTCCGAGTCGCCAAAGCCTTCGTCTGTGACGCCGTCACCGTCGTTGTCTTGGCCGTCACACTCTTCCGTGTCCACGCAGTCAGCGGTACCGTCGTTGTCCGTGTCCGAGAAACCTTCGTCTGTGACGCCGTCACCATTGTTGTCTTGGCCGTCACACACTTCGTCGTCGATACAGTCGGCAATGCCGTCATTGTCCGAGTCGCCGAAGCCTTCGTCTGTGACGCCGTCACCGTTGTTGTCAACGCCGTCGCAGGTCTCGGTGTCGATACAGTCGGCAATACCGTCACGGTCAGCGTCACCGAAGCCTTCGTCCGTCACGCCGTCGCCGTTGTTGTCCAGACCATCACACTCTTCCGTGTCAATGCAGTCAGCAACACCGTCGTTGTCCGAGTCGCCGAAGTTCTCGTCTGTCAGGCCGTCGCCGTCGTTGTCTAGACCGTCACAGGTCTCAACGTCGACGCAGTCGGCGTTGCCGTCATTGTCCGAGTCGCCGAAGCCTTCGTCCGTCTCGCCATCAAGGTCGTTGTCGATGCCGTCGCACACTTCTTCGCCGCCACCAGGGCACAACTCAAGGTTGTCGATGGCGCCAGAGCCGACCAGATTGACGTGCATCGAAACCACGCCACACTCATCTGTGGTGAAGTGCTCGACCGAGTTGTTGCCAAGGCCCGCACCGTTGAGAGCGACTCTGGAGCCGTCCCACTTCTCGAGAATGATGGTCGCGGCTTCGCGCCCTTCGAGGTCGATGAGGTCCATGCCGAACACGCACATGGGCTCGATGAAGTCGTACTGGAGGCTGCCGCCGCGGGCGTCATCATCTGGATTGTCGACGAGACCGTCACTGTTGCCGTCATTCAGCCGTTCGGCCAGAATGACAAGGTTGCCGAGCGACGAGGAGTTGGAGCTTCCGCCAGAGCCAACGCCAGGGCCGCCGAACGACTCATTCGGTGTGCCGAGGTCGGGGTCGCCGCCAGTTGGGTTGCTACTGTCGAACGCGATGGCAGCGTTGGTAGCGCTGTCAGCGACGAGCTGGACGCCCCAGGCTCCGTAGACGTCTTCCAGCCGTTGGCCGGCTACAATCGGATTGCCAAAGGGGTCTGAGTCGTGGGTGAGAATGCGCGGGCACTCTTCCAAGCAATCTGCGACGCCATTGCCATCTAGGTCTGGGCAGGTGTTGCCAAGTTGGCCTTGCGCATCAACGACCTCATCTACCGATCCGAAAACCGGTAGATCACGACTGTCCGAAGCAACTTCGGAATCCGGTGAGTCAAGCGTTGCCTGGCAACCTGTGGCCGCTACAGCGATTAGGCATCCCGCTACAAGGGAACGCCGAGTCAGTCGTTTACTAGATTGAACCACAAATTCCCCCAACACACGCAGTACACTGCGCATGCACGGCAACAGCCGCAAAAACATACCGGCGCACCGTCACACGCTGAGGGGGGGGCAAAGCAAACACAAAGGCGTGTCATCCCGCTCACACGGCGGAACGAAACGAGGAACGGCCACCCGCGTCTGCCCGAGCGGATGGCCGTTCATCTGTTTGCTTAGAGCGCGTCCGACAGGTGAGCGAGGCTCGGGAGGGTGGGGAGAACTGACCCCCGCTCACATGCGCCGGACGATGTGGTGTGGACCCGCGGTCGCACCAGCCACGATTTTTCAAGTTCTCCGGTTTGGCGGGGGAGGTTTCTCCATCGACACACACATCATAGGAGGTCCAATTTCACGGCGCAATAAATTTTTCTACGTTGGCTTAGTTTTTTACGGCTCACAGTTCACAACGTCGTTCCTCACACGGATACAATCGGAACATGTCTAGTCTTCCTGAAGCACGAAACGAACGAAGCCGTAGGCGCACCACCCAAAATCCCTTTGGATGTCTAGGCTGCCTTGGCTCAACAGCCGCTCTGATGGCCCTGTTCGCGGTGGCCATCTGGGCTTTCAATCCAGATATGAGCGCCAGAGAAGCCACGCGCGAAGGCATCATCTGGGGTGGTGGCGTCACACTCGCAGCAACCACCATGTTCTGCGGCGTGCCGTTGCTGCTACTGGTCGGCGTGATTGTGTGGGTGGTCTGGCGACGCCGGCTCGAAGCCGTTCGAAATGGCCCTACAATCATCGACATTGAGTCGTAGGGCACCGAGCCACAAACAAATAGGGCGGGCCGCTCCGAAGAGTCGACCCGCCCCAGCTGTACAAGCGTTCTGACTACTTGAGGTTCGCGTTCGCGAAGTCCCAGTTGATCAGGTTCCACCAGGCCTTGACGTAGTCTGGGCGCGCGTTGCGGTAGTCGACGTAGTAGGCGTGTTCCCACACATCACAGGTCAGCAGTGGGGTGTGATCGGTTGTCAATGGGGTGCCAGCGTTGCTGGTCGTGGTGATCTCGAGTCCACCGTCACTGTTCTGAACCAACCAGGCCCAGCCGCTGCCAAACTGACCGCCAGCTGCCGAGGCAAACTGGGTCTTGAAGGCGTCGAACGAGCCGAAGGCGGCATCGATCTTGGCGGCGATTGCGCCGGTCGGAGCGCCACCACCATTGGGGCTCATGCTGCTCCAGTAGAAGGTGTGGTTCCACACCTGGGCAGCGTTGTTGAAGACTCCGCCCTTGACGGACGTGATGATGTCTTCGAGGGACTTGCCCTGGAGGCTGCTGTCGGCATCAACCGCAACGTTGAGCTTCTTGACGTAGCCAGCGTGATGCTTGCCGTGGTGAATCGACAAGGTCTCGGCCGAGATGTGCGGAGCCAAGGCGTCTTGAGCGTAAGGAAGGGCGGGAAGTTCGAAGGCCATGGTGGGCTCCTGATGTGTAGGGGAAGAGGGGGCTAACGAGCAGCGCAGAGTCAGGCGACGGCTAGCGCTGCACCAAAAACCGAGCGCCAAGCATCCGCCGGCACTCCAGGCGGGTATCCTTTCAGCGGAGGTCGGTACATGCGCGGTTTGTCGCTAGCAGTCTTACTTGCGCTGAGTTGCTCACCGCCGACATCATTAGACACTCCAGACCTCCGCCGTCAGTCCGGAGACTGGACGTTGCTTCAGTCCATTCCAGTCCTTGGAGCGGAATCCGCGCACTTCGACCCGAGCGGGATGGTCATGATCGCAGGCTCCGAGCGCGGTTTGGTGACCATTGCCGTTGGAGGCGGTCCGGTCGAGCTCGCCCAAGTCTCGGGCGTTGCCGCCGTGGTGGTCTCGTCCGATGGAACAGCCTTCGCATCGCTCGATGGACCCGGTATTATCGTCCGTACCGTGCCTCCAGCCGAACAGGTACCCTGGACAACCGAGTTCACCGAGACAGACGACGATCCGGTTGGAATGGCTATCGCCTCTGCGACCTACACGGGTCCGCTGCTGGCAGCCGGCGAAGGCGTTGTCGTAGATCGAGGCGCCGGAGGTGAAGACGCGCTGTGGGGGTTCTCAACGGTAGAGCCTGACCAACCTGCCCGTCTGGTGCTACCCGACGACGGCACGCTTCGAGACCCTGTCGATGTGGCCCTGTCCGACAGCGAGATGATGCTGGTGGACAGCCGTGAGTCGTCTGCCGGGCGCCTGTACCAGGTCAGCTCCACGGGACAGCTCGACCAGCGCATGACGACTCTGCCTATGGCTGACCCGACCGGTATCGACTGGGACCCCATCGCAGAGTGCTGGCTCGTCGCTGAGGCCGATGCTGGCGTGGTCTTGTCGGTCGACGGCTCGGCTGGCCCAGTGAACACCGAGATCGATCTCGGCAACCCCTATGAATCGAGCCGAAGAGCCAATCTCGATCTGTCCGATGACGGCGTTTTACTGGCCGTTACTGTAGACGACGCCATCCAGCTCTACGGCCGCTGTGCCACACAAGACACAACCCTCGACTGCGACAACAACGGCACCGCAGACGCCTGCGACATCGCGCTGAACCCAAGCGCTGATTGCGATAGCGACGGCGTTCTGGACGTGTGCACATCGCTAGATGGCACCAACGACTGCGACGATGACGGGCAGCTAGACGCCTGCCCGGTGTGCTTGGACATGGACGTCGCTGTCCTCTTGCCCGCCGACCCCGTACTCGCTGAGGCCGTCTGCCAAGCCATTCCAGGCATCCAGGACACCCTACAAGCCCGCGGCATGGTCGCAGGGATCAGCACATGGAGTATCGGCGACTCGGATGTCTCCTGCGCCACCTCCATCCGAGACACCTTCGGCAGCAACCTGCCTGCTGGCGCAGACTCCGCCCTCGGCACACTGGATGCGTGCTCTCCCGAGACGGTCAACGGCGACTGGGGCCGAGGCACCGCCACCGTCGCAGATCGCCTGTGGTCCGGCGGCCTGATCCGTCGGCGTGTAGTGGTCCCAATCGTTGACGGCCCACCGGTCTGCGGCGGCTCCTCCACGCTGACCCAGTCCGCACTGGACCTTGCCATCAGCGCAAACGTAGGGGTCAACTCGGCTATCCACCCCGTGGTTCTCGCGACCGCTTCAACACAAGCCAGCGCTGGCCAAGTCGCTACAGGCACCGGTGGACAGACAGAGGTGGCAACCAACGCGACCTCCGTCATTCAGGGCATTGTCCATGCCATTACCTCGCGCTGCGCCCTCAACGATGACTGCGATGCAGACGCACTGCTAGACCGCTGCCAACCGGCGGCTCCCGGCACACCCGACTGCGACTGCGACGGGTTTTACGACGGATGTACGCTGACGGGTGCTGCGCTGTGCACAGACATTGATGACGACGGACTCGGGCCCGTGTGTGACACCTGCGAAGACCCCGACGTTGATGGCTACGGCAACGCGGACACCGACCGCTCATCGTGTACCGCAGGCGATGCCGTCGACAACTGCCCGGACACTGCGAACAACGGCCAAGAAGACCAAGACGCCGACGGCCTAGGCGATGCCTGCGACACCTGTGACGACGCCGATGGTGACGGATGGGGAGACGAAGGCGGCACACGCAGCGACTGTACTGGACCACAGGTCGACAACTGCCCGGATGTTGTGAACGAAGACCAGGTAGACGACGACAACGACGGACTCGGAGATGCCTGCGACCCGTGCATCGATGACGACGATGACGGTGTCTCAGTGGGTGCGACCTGCGCTGTCGATGCCGTCGACAACTGCCCAGACATCCCCAATCGTGGTCAGGAAGACGCCGACGATGACGGTCTCGGAGACGCCTGCGACGTGTGCAACGACCGAGACAATGACGGCGTTGGAGACGACGCTCAAGCGGGCTGTGACGTGCCAACGGCTGACAACTGCCCGAATGTTCAAAACCCCGAACAGGCCGACACCGACGACGACGGCATAGGCGACGCCTGCGATGTGTGCGACGACGCAGACATGGACGGCTTCGGCGTTGGTATTGGCTGCCCGAATGTCGGGGCGGACTGCGACGACCTAGACCCCGCGGCCTTCCCAGGCGCCAACGAAGTTGCCTACGACGGCGTAGACCAAGACTGCGACGGTCTGGACTTGTGTGACGTAGACGGCGACGGCGCCCTAGCCGTGGTCTGCGGCGGTGGAGACTGCGACGACAGCAATCCCAGCATTGGACCGGGAATGGCCGACCCAAGTGGCGACGGCGTAGACCAAGACTGTGACCCGAGCAATGAGCTCGATGGCTGCGGTTGTCAGACCAGCAGCCCCCCTCCCCTGTGGTCCTGGCTCGTTGTCTTCGCTATTGGCCTGTTTGGAAGAGGGCTTTCCATTCGTCGGGAATCGTGTTGACCGGACGGCTGTAGCCAAGCTCGTCATCTTCAGCGATACGTTCGCGACTCGGAACGCCCACGTACAGAAAGTTCAGATCCATCGCGGTGCCACCGGAGTTGCCGGCATTGATGCGGGCGTCCGTCTTGATCCACTCCCGCTCACCGTCGACATCATTGATGAAGCCGCTGACGATGCCGCGGGTGACCGACAGGCTGCTGCGACTCTCAAAACCACCTACGCTCGGGTAGCCGGCGATGTACAGCAGGTCACCGTGTCGCATGGCATTCGGGTCGCCAAGCTCCATGTACGGCAAGTGCAGGTTGGCAGGTAGCGGACGGTCGTAGATGTCACGGGTAATCTTGAGCAGCGCTAGGTCCAGCTCTGCGTCATACTCAACGACCTCCGCCACGAAGATCTGCTGCGGTGGCTCATCAAAGTCGGTGATGAAGCTGATGAAGATGTCGTCTTCTTGGACCACACCCTCGTCTTCAACAACATGATGGTTGGTCATCAAGTAGCCGTCAGCAGACAGCATGGTTCCGCTGCCACTACCGCTCTCTGAGGACACCTGAACAATGGCCTGTCCAGACCGTTCTAGAGGCGTCAGGTCGGCATTGCGGAAGTACGGCGGGAAGTCGATGCGGTCGCCTTCCACTTCTCCGTCTACCGCAACGACCAAGTCAAAGGCAATGCGCTCGTCACTGCCGACCAGACTGGCCACGTCCAAGTACCAAACGCCCGGGGTGAGAGCAGGAGTGGAGTTTCGAGCCAGCTCAATACGCTCATTCAGGCGAGTAGTGACACTCTGAATATCGTAGCCAGTCTCATCTGTATGGCTGGTAATCACGGTGTCTTTGCGCAAGAACAGGTCGACGTCTCGGCTGGCTCCAAGCACCCGCACGTCCAAGGTCTGCGCACTGTTCGGCACCTCGAAGCGGAACCGCGCTCCTCGGTCACCGGTGTCGTACAAGTCCACGCTCACCCGCTCGCCAATCTCCAGCTCACGTAGGGGTCCGCTGGTTGCTGGCAGGGGCTCTGGCTTCGGACCGTCGAACTCCACTTCGATCTGAATCGGCCCGTACTCGATATCCGCCGAGGTCCGAGCAATGTCGAAGTAGTACCGTCCGGGGCGCAGGGCCGGAGAGGAGCGACTGTCGACGTACAGCTGCTCGTCTGCTCGAACACTGTTCGCTGCGTGGTCCGGCTCCTCGGCGTAGTCTTCCATGGATGCGTTGTGGCGCAGGTACAGGTCAATGTCACCGTTGGCCCCAGTGGCGCGAACCATGATGCTCTTGCGACCGGCAGGTACCTCAATCACGTATGTACGGTAGCGAGGGCCCTCGTCCAAAGAAACCGTCCACTCACTGTTCTCACGAATTTCGCCCGACACGTCGTCCAAGCGAGACGGCTCCGGCAGACGACCGGTCGCTTCGGGACCGCTGTACCCGCGGGTCATTCGCCCGATGAGCTGCGCGTTTCCGGACCATCCATCCGGATTGGCGACGTCTACGAAGTACTGGCCGGTGCGTAGCTGTGGGGCGCCGTCACGCGAGATGACCAACGTCTCGTCGTTGGCGGTGCTGTTGGCCATGTGGTGGGCGCTGCTCCAGTCGGGCATCGGCGCGCCATGCCGGGCGTACAAGTCCAGATCGCCCCCTGCGCCGCGCAGCTGAAGCTCTAGCTGCTCGACATCCCGGTCCACATCAATCACATAGGTTCGGTAGTTCAGCCCTTCGGTTCCGAACGGCAGATTCGTGCGGAAGTCGTCACTAAAGGTGGACTCGACATCCGTCGGTGTTCCCGCCACAGCCGGCGGTGACATTCCCTCAGAGGTGCGGCTGCGCAGGGTGTACTTGAGTCGGTCACCCAACACGCCACCACCATGAACCACGTCAATGTAGTAGGTGCAGGCGCACAAACCGTCGGCAGTCGTCAGACGAATGCTCTCTCGGCCGCCGTCGCCATTACTCGTCAGGTCTGCCGACTGCCGCCAGTTACCACCCATCGTTTGGCCGCGTCGAACGTACAGATCCGCGTCTCCCGTTGCGTCCAGGTCCAGCTCCAGCTCGCCTACCCCTGGACCAACAACCAAGCGGTAGCTTGTCCAGATGGCATTCGAAGCAGGCAACGCGCCACGGTACGCGCGATTCGGCGTCATCTCGGTGACGGACTGTGCCTGGGCACACACGGGGATGATCAAAGCGGCCAACAATACGGTGCGCATGCACTCTCCAGAGATGCCCGACCGTAGCGGAAGTGAGGCCGGCCGTCAGCCAACACGCGGGATTGGTGTCGTCGTTCCCCCCAACAACCGTTTACACTGGCCGCAACAACGTCGGGGGACGGAATGCGCGTAGCTTGGATTGTGGTGTTTGCTTTGGCGTGCCGGAAGGCACCACTTGAGTTCACCGATGACGTCGACGGGGACGGTTTCGGCATCAACGAAGACTGCAATGATGAAGACGCTGCCGTCTTCCCCGGTGCCGTCGAGTTGTGCGATGGCATCGACAACAACTGCTCAGGCAACATTGACGACGACGCTCAAGATGCCCTGACCTACTACCCAGATGACGACGGCGACGGCTTCGGCATTGACCGGGGCGCGGAGCTTGTGTGCGACGCACCCGAAGGCTTCGTCACCGAAAACGGCGACTGCAACGATCAAGACCTCACCATCTACCCAGGTGCTCCTGAGATCTGCGACAACCGCGACAATGACTGCGACGGCATTGTGCAAGACGACGGCACCGCACCGTGGTTCCCAGACTCCGACGGCGACGGCATTGGCGCCATCGGCGTCGCCCTAGACGCCTGCGAACCCCCGGAAGGCTTCGTCAGCGTCACCGGCGACTGCAATGACAACGACCTGAACGTGCTCCCGAACGCCACCGAAGTGTGCGACGACGTCGACAACAACTGTGACGGCGCAGTCGACGAAGGCCTGACCTCCACCTTCTACGCAGACGGCGACAATGACGGCTACGGCGGCACCGTCAGTGTGGAAGCCTGTGAGGCACCGGCTGGATTCACCGCACTGGATGGGGACTGCAACGACAACTCAGCCCTCGCCCTGCCCGGCGGCACCGAGGTGTGCGACACCTTGGACAACAACTGCGACGGAACGGTCGACGAAGGCCTGACCTCCACCTTCTACGCAGACGGCGATGCCGACGGATTCGGTAGCCAAGTGACTACCGAGGCCTGCGACCTGCCAGACGGCTTCAGCGAGACAGGCGGAGACTGCAACGATTCCTCCGCACTGGCCTTCCCAGGCGGCGACGAAGTCTGCGACTCCCTAGACAACAACTGCGACGGAACGGTCGATGAAGGCCTGACCCAAGTGTTCTGGTCCGACAACGACGGCGACGGCTTCGGCTCGGACGTCTCCACCGTCGCCTGCTTCTTGCCTGAAGGCTTCGCCCAGCAAACCGGTGACTGCGATGACGACGCCGCGAACGCCTTCCCAGGCGGAGAAGAAGTCTGCGACTCCCTGGACAACAACTGCGACGGAACGGTCGATGAAGGCCTGACCCAGATGTTCTGGTCCGACAACGACGGCGACGGCTACGGCTCGGACGTCTCCACTGTCGCTTGTGAGGTGCCCGATGGCTTCGCACAGCAGAGCGGCGACTGCGACGACGACGCTGCGACCGCCTTCCCCAACAACACCGAAGTGTGTGACAGCTTGGACAACGACTGCGACGGCATCGTCGATAACGACCTGCTGTTCACCTACTACGCAGACAGCGACGGTGACGGCTTCGGCACCACCAACTTCACCACCACCGCCTGTAGCGTGCCGGACGGCTGGGCCGAAGCGGACGGAGACTGCGACGACAGCGACGCTACAACCTATCCGAACGCTGACGAAGTGTGCGACGGCCAAGACAACAACTGCAACCGCGGAATCGACGAAGGCCTCGACATCGACTGGTTCGTTGATGCAGACGGCGACGGATTCGGCAACGACAACGCCGTGGAGAGCGCCTGCGAAGCCCCGTCGTCTCTGTATGTAGACCAAGGTGGAGACTGCGACGACCTAGACGCGCAGTTCAATCCCGGCGCGCTGGACCTGTGCGACGACATCGACCGCAACTGCGACGGCCTGGTCTCCAACGACAACGACGAAGACGGCCTGTCTGACGCCGCATGCGGCGGGTCGGACTGTAATGACGACGACCCCGAGTTCCCCGCAGAGAACGGTCTGTGTGCAGACGGCGACACCTGCATGGCCATTCGCGAGAGCGACCCCAACGCGCCCTCTGGAGCCTACCTGATCGACCCCGACCTCGACGGCCCCATGGAGCCCATCGACGTCACCTGTGACCTCGAGACAGACGGCGGAGGCTGGACCATGGTCATGCTCGTCGACGACCTCGGCGGCAACAACCAAGTCTATGGCGAGACCGCCGGCTTCCAGCGCCGCGACTTCTTCGACCTGTTCGGACACACTCGCTTCACCGATGCCACATGGACCTACGATGCCCTCACCGAGAGCGTTAGCGACGGGTCGAACGGCCTGGTCTGGGGAGTCGACCAAGGCGGCCTAGACATCAGCCTGTTCGACGGGCGCTGGACCGATGTTCGCATGACCTGCAGCCAGAGCGACAACGCCGAGACCTGGCAGCACTTCGTCACCGTCAACGACTACACCACGACCAACGGCAACTCGCTGCTGCTCGGCGCCGCCCCGAATGGTCGCTCGTACACCGTGGAGCCCACCCTCAACTCCTTCGGCTTGTCCACCGTGTGGCACGACAACGAGCTGAACACCGTCAACAGCGGCCACTTCTTGTGCGACGTCACCAACTCGGGCAACGGCACCTCGCAGTTCGGCTTCTGCTACACCAACCACCTGTCGAACCCGAACAGCAGCGACTACGGCGACAGCATCGTGTCGCTCGCCTTCGGCTCTTCGGGCTTGTCGGGCGACGGCTGGAGCAACGGCTTCACCCTCGAGTGTGGCCGCATGGGCACCAACGCCCAGCAGAACAACGGCAGCTACGCCATCTGGGTGCGCTGACCCGAGGGATTGCTGGCTGTGTAGAACCGCTGGAGTGGCGAGACGTCACTCCACATCCTGCACACTGTGATGATGGGGCCAATCGACTGCTTAAAGTTAGCGTTGTAGCCTCGCTTCAACACTACAATGGCTTGCGTTTCTAGCCCAATCCGCCTACCCCAGGGCTCTGCATCGTCCTGGGGAAACATCATGATCACGCTCGTTCTGTCTCTGCTCCTGCCCACCGCTCTCGCTGCTGACAGCGACGGTGACGGGTGTGTCGACAGCTACTATGATGCAAACACGGCTTGCGTCGCAACAACCGCGACTCTCGATTCCGGCGTGGTTATCGCCGCCAATAGTGTGGTCGGTGCCTACGCATCCGTCGGTACAGACACCACCATTGCATCGAGTGTGTTCGTGGGTCCACGAACCACCATCACCGGGCGCGTTTCCGCACCCGGCACCCTCAGCGTGCAGGCAAACACCACCATTGGACGCTCCACAACGATTGGTGCAGACCACATCATTGGACAAGACAACGCCATTGGCCGGTCCGTGGACATCGGCGCACGCGTTGAGACCGGAAACAACGTCTCCATTGGCTACGCCAACACCCTCGGCGATGACGTCGTCTTGGGCGCTGGAGCCGTCGTAGGTGCGCTCGTCGACATTGGCGACAACACCACCATCGAGGCCGGAGCCGTCATTGCTCGCGGCGTGACCATCCTCGACTCCGGCTCGACTGCCAACATTGGCGGCATCATTGGGCCAGACGCACAAATCGGCTCCGGCGCTGACATTGCCGCCACGGCACGAATCCGCAAGCGCACCACCTTGGGCAACAACGTCACCGTTCTGGGCAACGTGCGAATCGGCCGTGACGCACAGATCGGGAACGGCGCGACCATCGGCGCCAACGTCCGAATCGCTGCCGGAGCTCAGGTCACCGCGAACAGCGACGTACCCGATGACACCGTCATTGCGGCTGGCGAGGAGTTCGACAATGCCGCATCAGGCATCCTGGACACCGCCGGCGTGAAGGCCTGGGAAGACGGCACCTATGCCAGCTCCTGCTACACCTACCGCTACCCCGTTGATGGTCACATCTACGAGGGGGACACCGGCAATGGTCGCTACATCATTGACCCCGCGCAGAACGGCTCCACCGTCCAAGTAGAGTGCGAAATGACCCGTCAAGGGGGCGGCTGGACCCTGGGCCTCAAGGCCTGGTACCAAGGAAGCGCTTTTGGAAACGCGGGTGCAGTCGGGTCCATCTCGGATGCCCTGGCTCACAAAGGCAACGGGTACAAGCTCGCGGATACCGTGATCAACCAGATCATCGGCCCGTCCAACAACATGGACGTGATGGCCGACCAGTCCAACTACAACTCGCGATACTCGACCGGAAACTACGAGTACATCGTGCTGTCCAACTACACGGCGACCTGGACGTACTCGGCGTTGGTGCCGGAGTCGTTGACCACAACCGTGCTGACCTCCTACCGTGCTGCAGACCATGCTCAGGCCTGGCAGGGGCGCTTCAGCTGCGGCACCTCGGGCAGCACCTCACGCGGTATCAACTGTGACACCCCGATTGGTGGGTCGTCGAATCCCGCAGGCGGCAGCGGCTGCTCGATCGACATGGGCCTCGACGACAACACCGGCTGGCATCACTTCTACTCAGGCCTGCACAACACCGATACGTACATCTACATCTGCAACGGGCCCCAGCACTCGTCGAGCTACGACCTGAACCATCGCTTCTGGTTCAGACCCAACCACTAGGGGTTGGACAAAGACGCAGACATAAAGCGCGTAGACGACTTAGCGGACCTCGACGACGACGGGGGCCTTACCAGTTGGAGCCAATGGCTGTGCCATGAGGACGGTGTCGACAAATCCGACCCCAGTTGGAGGGGGCTCAGATTCACGGTTATACAGCATGTATAACTGGAGGATGTATGACCATCATCAAGAAGAAGCTACAGCGAATCGGCAACAGCACCGGCCTCGTGCTTCCGGCGGACGTGCTGACGAAGGCAGGCATGTCCCGAGATGATGAGGTCATTCTGCATGTGGAGGACGGCCGGGTGACGGTGTCCAAGGTGGACACGAACTTTGATGAGTGTGTCGCCCTCGCAGACGACTTCATTGCCCAATACGCCAATGCGTTGACGAAGCTAGCGCAGTGAAGTTCCTCGAAAGCGCATTCATCCTCAACACCCACAGCAAGCTCATCGATCTGTTTGGTGGCACGGATGGGATTCGAGACCATGGCTTGCTCGACTCGGCTTTGGCACAACCTAGCGCGACGTTCGGCGGAGAGCTGCTGCATCCAACCGTCTGGGAGGCTGCGGCGGCCTACGGGTTCCACCTTGTGAAGAACCATCCCTTTCTGGACGGGAACAAACGAACAGCGGGTGTAGCCATGGGTGTCTTCCTAGGCCTCAACGGCTTCCGCATGACCGCGACAGAAGGTGAGTTCTACGTACTCGTAGCGGCGCTCGCTGCGGGCGAGTGTAGCAAAGACCAGCTGACGACATGGCTTCGTGCAAACACGACAGAGCGCTAGAGCCCAGGCACCCCAACCCAGAAGCATCTTCGCTCGGATGAGTTAGACGGCCACCGCGCAACACCGCGCAACATCTGTCCCCCGCTTCTCGTCGGAGCGCGGCGACTCCCGGAGACGTCATGAGCGAAGAAGCTGACTACGTATTTGAGACCCCACAACTCTCAGATGTGGAGACCTTGCGACACAGCGCCGCCCACCTGCTGGCCAGCGCCATTGAGTCGCTATACCCCGGCACCAAGTTCGCCAATGGTCCACACATCGACCACGGCTTTTACTACGACATGGCCGTTGCTGGCGACCTTGGCGAAGATGACCTCGAGCGCATTGAAGCCGAGATGAAGGCCATCGCCAAGGGAAACCATGGGTTCCGCTGGTCCGACAAGACTAAGGAAGAGGCCATTGCGTGGGCCAACGAGACCGGCCAGCCGTACAAGGTTGAGCTGATTGAGAAGTTGGACGTGCCTTCGTACCGCTTCTACACCCATGGCGACTTCACGGACATGTGCCAGGGTCCACACGTCAAGTACAGCAAGAAGATCAAGCACTACAAGCTGACCAAGGTCGCTGGTGCCTACCTCTGGGGCGACGAAAAGCGCGAGATGCTCACTCGCGTCTACGGCGTGGCGTACCTGACCAAGGACGAGCTCGAAGCCCACCTGGAGCAGCTCGAAGAAGCCAAGAAGCGTGACCATCGCGTCATTGGCAAAGAGATGGAGCTGTTCAAGATCGACAGCGACTACGGCGGCGGCCTGGTCCTGTGGATGCCGAACGGCGCCTTCATTCGCACCATGATCGAAGACTTCTGGCGCAAGGCCCACATTGAAGCTGGCTACAGCTTCATCTTCTCCCCGCACATCGCGCGTCGCAGCATGTGGGACAAGTCCGGGCACACCAGCCACTACTCGGACTCCATGTACAACCCCATGGAAGTCGAAGAAGACTTGTACCAGCTCAAGCCCATGAACTGCCCGTTCCACATCGGCGCCTTCGACAGCCGTCGCCGCAGCTACCGTGAGCTTCCGGTTCGTTACTGTGAGCTCGGAACGGTCTACCGCTACGAGCGCAGTGGCGCCCTGCACGGCCTGATGCGTGTTCGCGGGTTTACCCAGGATGACGCGCACGTCTTCTGTACCCAGGACCAGCTTGAAGCGGAGCTCGGGGCTTGCCTCGACGTCGCCCAGCTCATGTACCGGACCTTCGGATTCCCCGACTACCAGGTCGAGCTCTCCGTCCGTGACGAAGCTGACCGCGAAAAGTACCTCGGTTCGGACGAAATCTGGGACCTCGCCGAGACCACCTTGGCCAAGGTTCTGGACGACCGAGGCATTCCCTACAAGCGCGTGACCGGTGAAGCCGCCTTCTACGGTCCGAAGATTGACGTGAAGGTGGTCGATGCCATCGAACGCGTCTGGCAGCTGACCACCGTACAGCTTGACTTCAACCTGCCCGAGCGCTTCGACCTTGGCTACACCGGTGCCGACAACGACAGCCACCGTCCCATCATGATTCACCGCGCACTGCTCGGCTCTATCGAGCGGTTCTTCGGTATCTTGATTGAGCACTACGCCGGCAACTTCCCCGTGTGGCTCGCACCACAGCAGGTCCGCGTTCTTCCCCTGTCGGAGAAGTTCACCGACTACGCCAACGAAGTGAGGGCCGCTCTCACCGCAGCCGGACTTCGCGCAGAAGTAGACGACGACAGCGAAAAGCTCGGCTACCGCATCCGCCGCGCCGAGATGGACAAGGTTCCCTACTCAGTAGTGGTTGGTGGACGTGAAGCCGAGAACGGTACTGTTGGCGTTCGCAAGCGCAAAGAAGGCGACCAGGGTGCCATGCCTCTGGCCGACTTTATCGCTCGCGTCGCACAAGAAGACGCCGACAAGACCCAGTAGATCACGGGTTGTAGGAAAGACAGCGCCCGCTACACCCTAGGTGTGGCGGGCGCATTCGTTTGAGGCCCCTTCCGTCAGGTCGCGACGCCGCATTCGACGCCGTTTCCATCAGTCCGTGGGCCACACGCCGTACGGACCACCCGAGCTACCCACGTTCGAACGCGACCCATCCACGTCGGTCACAGCAGGGTCGCCAGCGTCGATTAGAGGCGAACTGCTCACCAGACCAAAGTCCCAGATGCGGCTATTCGAGCTGAACACGTTGCGATAGCCGGGATCGGCCGACGTCATGCCGGCGCCGAAACTGCCAGACGACACGTTGGCGTACGTCTGGGAACCGTTCCCAAAGCTGTTGGTGTAGCTCAGCTCGACCGTCCAAGATGTGGGACTCCACAGTGCCCCGCCACTCTCGTCCGACCCACAGATAGCGAAGTTGTCGTAGAAGCTCGAGTTTCGCACCGACACGAAGCTCTCGTTGGCGTCGCGAACGCCAATCGCACCACCACCGCATTCCGAGCGTTCCGTACCCACAACACGGTTGCTCACAAAGTCCACATTGTTCACAATGAGCGTGCTCGAGTTGATGGAAATGGCACCGCCTCGGGCAGCGACACCGTTCGTCTCATTGTCCGCAAGCCGGCCCCCATCAATGGTGACACGGCTGTTCCGAATTCCGAGAACTCCGCCGTCGCCATCATTGCCGATATTTCCAATGGCAGTCAGGCGAATGAACTCCACATCCGAGCCGCCGTCAATGTAGATGGTCCCAGACGACCCCGAGCTCGCGTTGCCGATATTGTCGAGCAACGTCACGTCTTCGAGGAGCACGTCGCACCCGTTGAGTCGCATCGCCGTCCCCAATCCCGTGCTCAGGTCAACGCCAGGCTCGGCGGTGACGCGCTCGATGGTCAAGCCATGCGCCGAGCCGGTCCAGCTTGACGCCGAGATACCGGCGGTCATGGTCCGAGCCTCACTACCAATACGTGTGGCGGAGATGTTGTCGAACACAACATCTTCCATCACCGTGCCGCTGCGCGAGATGCGCGCTCCCGAGAAGTGGTCGTTGCTGGATACAGAGAAGTCTGTGAAGCGGACGTCGCGAATGACCGGACTTGCGCCGGAGATGTACAGGATGCCCTTGTCAGCGGAGTTCTGCCCAGCCATGCCCCGAATGGTCATGTAGGCGAGCAGTGAGCTGGAGTTCTCGCCGTCCACGAACCGCGGGCCTACGGCGCTCTGGACAATCACGGAGTCGCGGTCGACACCCTGCATGCGCAGGCTCTTGCCACGGAAGTCGATGACGCTGTCGTAGATGCCTTCGTCCACGCAGATGAGGTCACCAAATCGGGCAGCCGTCACAGCCGCACTGGGGATGTCGTAAGGATGACCCTCCCCTACCCACAGCGCCACCTCGGGCTCGCCGTCACAGTCGTCATCCAATCCATTGCACAGCTCGGGTGCCGTGGGGTTGCGGGCCGGGTCGCTGTCGTCGCAGTCGAAGGGACGGTCGACCGTTCCATCGGGTGCGTCGCAGGCGATGATCAGCTCTTCTGGGTCGCCGAAGCCGTCTCCGTCGAGGTCAACAAACCACTCAAAACCTTCGTCCAGGTCGTCGTCGACAAAGCCGTTGCAGTCGTCGTCGATACCATTGCAGATGTCGGTCGCGTCGGGGTTGACCGTCGACAGGGTGTCGTCACAGTCATCGGGCACCTGGACACTGTTCTCGGTTGGCGGGTCACACTGCACGGCGGCGGTCGTGAAGTCGCCGAACAAGTCGCCGTCGTTGTCGGCGTACCAAGTGGGAGGCTCTTCATCAACGAGCTCATCGCAGTCGTTGTCGAGGCCATCGCAGATCTCGTCCGCGCCTGGGTAGACGGTGTTCTCGGAGTCGAGGCAGTCGCCGGCCATGTCGATGTAGTTGCCGCCAGGTGCATCACACGCTTCGACCAGGGTTGCGGGGTCCCCGAAGTCATCCGCGTCGCCATCGACGTACCAGAGGGTGGCATCGATGGGGGCGTCGTCGATCAGTTCGTTGCAGTCATCGTCGATGCCGTTGCACAGCTCGTTTGCACCGGGGAACACGGCCACGTTGGTGTCGTCGCAGTCGGTTGCATCGGCGACATGACCGTCTGGCACGTCGCACGAGGCCAGCGGGTCTCCGGCGCCAAAGCCGTCATCATCGGTGTCGGCGAACCACTCGGGAGGCTCTTCATCGACGAGCTCATCGCAGTCGTTGTCGAGGCCATCGCAGATCTCGTCAGCGCCTGGGTAGACGGTGTTCTCCGAGTCGAGACAGTCGCCAGCCATGTCAATGTAGTTGTCTCCGGGTGCATCACAGGCTTCGACCAACGTTGCCGGGTCTCCGAAGTCGTCGGCGTCGCTATCGACGTACCAGGGCGTGGCATCGATAGGGTCGTCGTCGATCAGGTCGTTGCAGTCATCGTCGATGCCGTTGCACAGCTCGTCCGCACCAGGGAATACAGCCAAGTTGGTGTCGTCGCAGTCATCGGGCACCTGCACACTGCTCTCGGTCGGCGGGTCACACTGCACGGCGGCGGTCGAGAAGTCGCCGAACAAGTCGCCATCGCTGTCGTCGTACCAAGTGGGAGGCTCTTCATCGACCAAGGTGTCACAGTCGTTGTCGAGACCGTCGCAGAGCTCGTCAGCGCCTGGGTAGACGGTGTTCTCGGAGTCGAGGCAGTCGCCGGCCATGTCGATGTAGTTGCCGCCTGGCGCATCGCACGCTTCGACCACGGTTCCTGGGTCTCCAAAGTCATCCGCATCACCGTCAACGTACCAGAGCGTGGCATCGATGGGGTCATCGTCGATGAGTGTGTTGCAGTCGTCGTCGATGCCGTTGCACAGCTCGTCTGCACCGGGGAACACGGCCACGTTGGTGTCGTCGCAGTCGGTTGCATCGGCCACATGGCCGTCTGGCATTTCGCACGCGGCCACGGCGTCTCCGGCGCCAAAGCCGTCATCATCGGTGTCCGCGAACCACTCGGGAGCATCGTTGTCGATGATGCCGTCGCAGTCGTTGTCGATCCCGTCGCAGATGTCTTCGGCACCGGGAAAGCTGTTGGGGTCGTTGTCGTCGCAGTCGTCTTCTTCGACCACGCCGTCATTGTCTGAGTCGACGACGACGGTGAGGAAGGCCTCGGCAAAGCCCTCTGCCCCGAAGCGGTCACGTACGGTGACGCCCACGGTGTACGTACCGGCATCGAGCTCGGACAGGGTGACGCCAAGCGTGCCGTCCGGGTTGAACTGTGGGGGCAATGTGAACGCAGTTGCCAACGTGCCCGACCACTCCACGTCCAAGTCAACGGGTGAGTCAAGGTCATCCGTGGCGATGAGCGTCATGCGGTAGCTGTCTTCGGTGCGAAAGACGGCTGGGTCGATGGTGGCAGGTGCGGTGAACGCAACGATGGGAGCGTCGTTGGGGATAGCGTTGATGACAACGGTGTCCTGGCCTTCACCACCATCCTCATCTGCTACGTTCGCGGTGAGGGAGTGCTGGCCAGACGACAGACCGATGTCCATCTCCAGCGACACCTCGGCTCCGTCCCATGACCACACACCCTCAATCAACCCGTCTCGGTCCGAGATCCATACGACGGTGAGGTCTTCGCTGACCGTGTATTCGTCAAGGGCAAGGGCCACCAGGGTGAACGGCGTGTTGGCTGCGACCTCGGTGTTCGCGGTTGGGTACAAGATGGTGATCTCGGGATCTTCAAGATCTCGTTCGTTCTCACGAATGTTGACGTCGCTCTTGCAGCCAACGAGAGCCAGAACGGACAGAAAAGAGAGGGTGCGCATGAAGTTCCTTGATGCAAGGGGCCGGGCGATTTGGACGGAAGTGTAGAGCGAAGACGGGTCGTACGACTAGCTAAACTACGGGCTAGTTGCAGGTCGTGGGGGGTGCGGTGCCGTTGACAGTGCAGGTGCCGTTCACGCTGAACGCGTTGGCTCCGAAGACGAGGGTGCCGGTGTTGGCAACCAGCAGGTCGCCAAGCACGGTGGTGTCTCGATCGAGCGTCAGACCACTGTCCACGGTGAGTGCGGCCATCACAATGTCCTGCGTTCCTGCGGTGACAAAGGTCTTGGTCCCCGACCCGCCAACAAAGACGGATCCAAAGGTGACCAACGTGCTGAGACCCCGACCCAAGTTGAGCGTTTGGTTGCCCGCGCCGTCGACCACCACCGTGCTGTTGCTCGGGTGGAACACGTTGATGGAAATGTCCTGCACGAACAGGTCGCCGCGGAAGCGAAGCGTACCGTCGGTCAGATTGCTCCCGGACATGAACTGCGTGCCGCTAAAGCTGGCGTCCCCATTGAAGGTGGCGACATCGCCGGCGGTCATGCGGAGGCCCTGCAACCCCCCGCCAATCTCTTGGCTGTAGTTGCCGCTGAGCGTGAAGTCGTGGCCGTCGGTCTGCAGAGTAGCGCCCGGCCGAACGCGCAGCTCGGGAATGGCGTAGTCCCAGTCGCTCTGCAGGAAGGCATCCCCCACCACATCGACGGTGCCCACTGCGAACGTTCCTGCCGGGAACGGCAAGCGATTGTGTGTTCGCAGGGTGTTCAGGTTCACCGTGGCGGTGCCATCCATGCTTAACCCTGCATGCATGTCGACCACACTTCCGGCGAGCTCGCCCGTGCCAAGAATCGAGATATCGCCATGGATCTCGGCGCTGGGTGCACTGAACCGAGCGCCGTCCTCAATCGTGGTCTCTCCCCCGATGTACAGGTCCGTGCTGGCGTCCACGGACACCGTCCCGGAACCGCCAATGATGACCGGCCCTAGGCGCGACAGCGTGCTGCTGGAGCCACGCATCGTGAGGGTTTGATCCCCGGGGCCATCAAAGTAGGCTGGCCGCGTTTCCGATGGAAGGAACAGGGTAATTGCAATATCTTGCACCAACAGGTCGCCGCGGAACCGCAGGGTGCCGCTGGCCAGATTGCTCGCATTCATGAACCGCGTGCCGCCAAAGTACGCATCTCCGTTGAACGTTGCTGTGTCGTCCGTCGACAAGATGAGCCCTTCGGCGCCGTCGCCAATCTCTTGGCTGTAGTTGCCGGTCAGCGTCAGGTCATGGCCGTTGGTGCGCAGAAAAGCACCTGACAACACCCGCAGGTCGGCGATGGTGTTGTCCCAGTCGCCCTCCAGGGACACATCGTCCACAACATCGACGTGCGCGACCGTGAAGGTGCCCTGTGGGACGGGCAACCGGGTGTGGGTATTGAGCGTGTTCAAGTTGACCGTTGAGGCATCCCCCATGCTGAGGTTGGCGTACATGTCTACGACGCTTCCGGTGAGCTGACCGGTGCCCACAAGGACGATGTCGCCGTTGAAGTCCGCACTGGGCACGCTCAGCGTGGCACCGTCGGCGATGCTGGTGGTGCCATCGACAAACAGGTCGGTGCTGGCGTCGACAAACACGCTTCCGGGGCCCGCAATCACGATATCTCCGAGCCGATTTCCCGTGCTGCGACTGTTGCGCATGGTGATGGTCTGATTGCCAGCGCCCTCGAAGATGGTGGGCTGTGTGTCGGATGGCCGGAACACGCGCGTGGAGATGTCCTGCACCGTCAGACCCCCGCGGAAACGCAGGGTACCGTCCCCGATGTTGCCGGCGCCCATGTCACGGGTTCCGTTGAACGAGGCCTCACCCTCGAAGATCGCCACGCCTCCGCTGCCCACGTACAGACCGCCCGAGCTCGCGTTGGTGTCTTGGTTGTAGGTGGCCCCTGCATGGAAGGTGCGGCTGTTGACGTCCAGCTCATGGCTGCTCGTGACCGACACAGCGCCCGTTGCCAGGGTGTAGCCAGACAGATCGATCTCGCCGCGAACATCTAGACGTGGAACCACGCCGCGCAGCGTGGTGTTGTCCGTGGACATGAGCAAGACGCCACCGCCATTGATGACGCCGGCCACCACATCGCCGTTTGCAGTCAGCGTTCGACCGTTCGTGTCGAGGGTCGCCGTTCCACTCATGGACAGGTCGCGCACCTCACGGCTGCTGGAGAGAGCGGGCTGAGGGACGACGGCGCCGCAGACAAAGATATCGCTCTCGTCATCTGGGGGGACCGAGCCCACCCAGTTGTTTCCGTTCGACCAATCATCGGAGACGCTGCCTGTCCACACAAATGGCGGCATGACATCCAGGGTGCAGTCGTCGACGACCACAATATCGTTGCCGGTTTGTCCGATTGTATCGGTTGCGGTGACGCGAATCGTCTGCGTGTTGTCCGGCACCACGATGGTTTCGGAGAATGCGCCGCTTGCGATGGGGAGGATCAGGGCCGCGCCATCGTTGAAGCGAACAGACAAGGAGGCCACGCCGCGGTCGTCGGTCGCCGTTCCGGTCAGCACAATGGTGCCGCCTGAGACATCGGCGCCACGGTTGGGGCCGGTGATGAAGACCTCTGGAGGCGTATCGATGCCACCGGCGATGGGCTCAATGCGCGCGCGACGGGGCAAGTCGATGTCTCCCATCAGCGTGTTGTTGGCACCAACAAAGACCAGAGCGCCCAATCGGGCGTCTGCGGGAAGGGTGACGTCACTCTCAATGACCCCGTCGCGGCCGATGCGTGTGCCGTCGCCAACCACGGTATTTCCGCCAAGCGTAGTCCGCTTTCGGATTCGCACAGACTCGCCAATCGAGGCAGCTGCACCAATCTGGGTGTCCGGCCCCACCACAGTGAACGCGCCAATCTCGGCCCCGCTCTCCACCACAACCATGCGCGCCAGCACCACGCCTTCGTGCAGGGTGACATCGTCGCCGATGGTGACCCGGTTGCCGATCACCACATTGCGACCCGTAATCACGGAGCCGTCCCCAATTTCAGAGTCGTAGCCGAGCGTCAAGAAGCCAACGCTCGCGTCCACATCATGACCGATTCGGGATGACCGGCCCAGCACGGTCTCGGGTCCAATGTCCGAGTTCGTACCCAAGGTGGCGTTGCGCGACAGGAGGGAATCGGCACCAACGTTGGACCCATCGCCCACCTCGGCTCCCTCCGCGACGGTCGCTCCAGCGCCAATCGCCGCATTGCCAATCACCGCTCCCGCAGCAATGCTCGCTCCCACTCCAACTGTGGCATTTACATCCACGACTGCATGCATATGGATGCAGGCGTCGGGCCCGTTCGCGCCATCCGCATCCACGTCAATCCAACCGCAGCCGCAGAAGCCGGGTTCCATCTTGGCAGGATCAGACGGGCAAGAGTCATCGGCGGTTGGGACGAGTTCAAGTCCACTGTCCGCCGTGTCCCACGGACCCGAACGGCCTAGGTCTGCGGCACCGAAAGGGGTTCCTAGGGCGACGTCGTCACCCGGAACGCACCCCATCAGGACGATAAAGACTAGACCACGCATGCACCCTCCCCGGCGACAGGAGAAAACTCTACCTAGCCTCGCTAGAATTTCAACCAATCGTTTGGATGCAGAGTCGGATTCGTTCCATGCAACGCGGATAAGCGAGGCGAATCGAAGCGACTTCAGCGGCCCTGCCCATCCCTACCAATCGGTCAACATGAGCGCAGACCAGGAAATGATGACGCGACAGACGCCTACGAACCCGTTCACAGCGTCATCTGAGGCGTTCTCCAAGAGCCCGACCGCTCACAGCTTCCGACATACCTGCCGGTCCATGAAGACCAAGTCCTCCGCTGCACCCTTGGTGTGGCGGGCGTGTTTGTTTTGGGCCGACGCCACCGAGACGACGGAGCGATTCTAATCATCGCCCTAAGTGAAGGAAACCGCCAGCAAGACACACGAGCAGTGAGCGGGTAGTGGGCGTTCGCGTGCGACCCAAGACACCGCCATTCCACAGCTCGCTAGGAGCCACATGTCCGGGCTGACCTTTCTCGAAGTGACCGGACTGACCTCCCGTAAGTATGGCGGTGGTGAGCGTGCTTTCATGGCGTTGGCAAGCCAGGCCCGTGAGCGTGGACACCAGCTGCACATCTTGTGGGAAGGCGCTCCAACGAGCGATGCGGTGGTGCGTGACTTGGCCGCTGCGGGCGCTGTCTCCCATGTCTACAAGAGCGCCGGACGCCCCCTCAAGACACTCGTCCACATCACCCAGCTCATCCGTGAACTTGGCGTAGATGTCGTTCATGCGCACTACCAACCCGCGATGACCTCGGGGCTGCTCGCGGCACGGCTGACCGGTCGCCCGTCCCTGCTGACCATTCACCAGATTCTCGACGCACACCCGACCTACGGGCGTCTGCGAAAACGGTCCAAGGCCCTGGCGAAAGCCCGCGTTCAGCTGGCAACCGTCACCGAGGCTGTCTCCTTAGCCGCTCGCCGGGCGTACACCGACCGCGGCCTGGCAGACGAGCGAATGGTGCTGCACTACATGGGGATTGAGCCGCCGAAAGCTGCCCGGACTCGTGCCGCCGTTCGCAAAGCACTGGGCATTGGCAGCAAGCGCATTGTCGTGGCCTGTACCGCCTTTCACGGAGACGTCAAAGGGGTCGACATCCTCTTGCGTGCCTTCGCCAAAGCCCAGGAACAGCGACCCGAGCTGTTCTTGCTTCAGATTGGCGGCGACCTTCAGCAGCACCGCACCGATGCGCTTCACGCCCTGGCCACCGAGCTCGGCGTTGACGACGACATGCTGTGGGCCGGCTTCCGCGACGATGTTCCAGACCTGCTCGGAGCGGCGGACCTGTACGTACAGCCGTCACGCAACGAGGGCCTAGGCTTGGCTCTTGCCGAGGCCGCCTGCTCCAAGCTCGCGTGCATTGGCTCGAACGTTGGCGGCATTCCCGAGGTCATCACCCACGGCGAGACCGGCCTGTTGGTCCCCAGCGAAGATGTAGAGGCGCTCACACAAGCGCTGTTGCAGCTGGCCAACGACAAGCCACTGCGAAAGCGCCTCGCAACTGCTGCCCAAAAGAGCGGTCTCGAGCGCTTCGACCTTCACCGGCAGACCGCGATTCAGCTCGACCGCTACGAAGCCCTGGCCCACGGGCGCTAGCGCTTCCGGCGTACTTGTCGGTCGGTGACGACCAGGTCTCCGGCCACTCCCCAGCTGTGTCGCGCGCGCTCACCAGACTGCGGAGACCACGTCATTAGCGGTGTCTCTTCGAGGTGGTCGGCACCCACAGCGTGCACTGTGGACAGGCGAAGCTGGTGGCCGTACCGAACCGCACAGTCTTGCGCAGGCCGAACCCATTTGCCGTCCACACGTGCTGGTGCGCCCCCCATACGCGCGCCGTGGATATCGACACACACCGGCCGGTTTAGGCCGGTCCACGGTCCCTGAAGTGACGGTGCTGTCGCCGCATATAGGTTGTCATTTCCGCTCTCTGCTGGACCGTCGGTTCGCGACGTCAGCATGGCCCAGCCGTCGTCTGTCTCAAACACAGCGGTATCGACCCACCGCCCTTCGGCCAGCCGACAGTGCCGCTCCCACCGCAGAGGAAAGTCGACGCAGCGGTACAGCGCAATCTCGCCCAGCGCCAAGGTCTCCGGCACCATCCACAGCTCACCGTCTGCGTGAAAGACCTGGGGGAAGGACAGGTGTGTGGGCATCTCGAGAACAACACCCAGGGGCTCAAAGCGCCCATCCGGGTAGACACGGGCCACATTCAACCGGCCAATCCAGTCGCTGTACAGAAGCTCTTCGTAGAACACGTAGTACGCGCCGTCATGAACCAGCGGCACAGGGTCGGCCCAGAAGCGGTCCAACGGAGGTTCGGGCCAGGTGAATCCGTCTGGGCTGAGCGGGTCTTCACCAAAGCGAAAGCCAATCTGCCACTGGTCCACGTGACCACGCAGACGCCAGCGGTCCAGTGCCCAGCGCGCGCCAATCTTTCCTACACTGGCAACGGCCCCAGGCGTACGCAAGCGCGGCTGCGTCACAACCGCATCCTCCGACGGGGAAGACAGTGCCTGAACCAAGAGGGCTCCGACCTTGCTGGCCGCGGCTGCCCGTGTGCGCAGCGGAGAGCGAGGGTCTGCGCGAACCGTGCCCGACGCATGCTGCCGCTCGACCCCGGCCTCCCCCTGAGACACGGACAATAGGCAGCTCCGCAAGCGACCTGCTGTGCCCGGCAAGCCCACAAGAGACGACGGCCAACACTGCCCGGCCAGCCGTACCCGGAACACCGTCTTGTCCAACGGAGCCGGCGACGTGCTGCCCCAAACCAGCGGACCCACAGTGCGATTCAACGCGCACAGCGTCACGCCGGCGGGGGGTAAGGCCACGTTTTCGCGGGTCAGGTACGCCTCAGCAACCGCGCCAAACGAACGAGGGAGCGCCTCTGGCACTTCGCACCACAACACACGGTAGCCAGCATCCAGCAGTGCTTGTGCGGCAGGAACGGCCCACTCTGGACGGCTGCGTGCACCCACCACAACCGTCACCGCAGTCATGTCCGCTCCGCCAGAGGAAGCAGCGCGTGGTCTTCGAGGTCGAACTGCACATGCGGGTGATGAACGGGCGGTGTCTGTTTGCGACCGGCCCAGATCCACAGCGGTTGCGTAGCGGCCACGACAAATCGGTAGTGTCGAAGTGCGGCCTGAAGCGGAGCATGGCACGCACGCGCACGTACGGTGTCCACGCCAAAGCCGCGGACATGCGACACGACCGTACCTACCATCCACTGCCAGATGGCGGCGTCTGACTGCGGCGACCACATCTCGGTGATGACAGCACTGCTCTCGCCGCGAATGTTGTACACACGCATCTGGGCACAGCCCACCAAGGTGCCATGGACACGGAAGTACAGCGCAAAATGGGTGCCCTGACCTGGATTCCCGCCCATCCAGCGACTCTGGTCGGGGTCGGGAATCGCGCACAGGTCCGTGCCTTGCCCCGGTCCATACAGAGCCGCGACATCGGAGCCCAATGACGCCATGGGCACCACAGTCCCGCCTGCTGGCACCGACACCGTTCGACGCAGCAGATGACGCCCAACCGCGTTGAACAGCGGCGTGCTCAGCATGGGAGGAACGCCGGTCCGCGCCTGAATCGGCCGCGCGATGGCCGCTCCACGCAAGGGCAATACGAAGGTCGGAGCCTCACCCGTCTTGTTCCAGCCAAGCCGCGGAAGCAGGGTCTGCGTATCTTCGGAGCCACCCACCGCAATCAGCGGAATGACGTCGGCCATTGCCCGCTTCATCAGCCGAATTCCCAAGCCCGTCATGCGCAGATCTGGACGACAGAACCACGCAAAGGTCTCACCCGCCTCACGAACTTCCGTGCCGTAGACCCACTGTCGGCGACGTAGACCCAGACACGCAACGACCTCTCCGTCACGCACAGCAATGCGCATCTCCTGACCCGGTGCATCTAGATAGCGCCAGCGCAGCCAGTCGCGGTCTGTCGGCTGATCAGGCCAAGTCTGTCCGGCAAAGTCCGCGAAAGCGTCGAACGTGTCGGCGTCTAGGACACCTTGAACAAGTCCCATGTCAGACCGTGATGCCACCGTCGACAACGACGGTCTGTCCGGTGACAAAGTCGGCTGCTGGAGACAGTAAGTAGTCGATGAGACCCACGATATCGGCGGGTGTACCCAACCGGCCTAGCGGCGTGCGCCGGATGATCTGGCCGCGCTGGTTGTCGTCCAAGCCGTGGCTCATCTCGGTGTCGAGGTAGCCCGGAGCAATCGAGTTGACGGTGATGTTCCGCTCTCCAAGCTCACGTGCCAGCGAACGGGTCAGTCCGTCCATCGCCGCTTTCGTGGCTGCGTAGGTGGCGAGTCCCCGGTAGCCACGCTGACCGATGATGCTGGAGATCTGGATAATCCGACCCTTCTTGGCACGAAGCATGGGACGAATGCACGCACGGGACAGGCTCAACGTGCCCTTGAGGTTCACGCCGAGCAGTAGGTCAATCTCGGCATCTGACTGCATGGCGAGCAGGCCATCGCGAGCGATACCCGCGTTGTTGATCAGGCAATCGACCTTGCCGTAGCGCTTGACCACCTGCTTGACGTAGGCACGAACGGCGTCTGAGTCCGCAATGTCCACGGACTCAAAGAGGAACCGCTCTCCGTTCTCGCCGGCTTCCAGCTCGTCCATTGCAGGCGTGCGACTCCGGCTGAACGTGCAGACGGTGTCTCCTTGCTTAAGCAAGTGCCGAACGATGGCCTCTCCGAGACCGCGGCTTCCGCCGCTGACAACCACAACTCGACTCATGACGTTCTCCGATTCAGCTTGCCCGACGCGTTCTGCTCGAGGGTATCGACCCAGACCAGTCGCCGCGGGACCATATGAGGTTGCAGGTGTTCACGCGCATATCCGAGCACGGTACGGCGAAGCGCTCGTGTGTCCGCACCTGATTCGGCCACCAGCTCCGCCTGAACGAGCTGACCCGCGAGCGAGCTTGAGATGCCACTCACTCGCACCGCGACAACACCAGGAACCTGGCGCAGCACGTCTTCCACTTCGCCCGGGTACACCTTGGCCCCGCCAACGTTGATTCGCTCGCTCGCCCGGCCCACAAAGACGGCACGGTCGCCGGTAATCGCAAGGTGGTCACCCGTGGCGAACCAGCCGTCTTCCGCCGCAGCGCTCTCGTTGCTCAGGTAGCCCTGCATGCCGCGCTCCGAGCGTACGTACAGCTCGCCATCTCGACACGTCAGGCCAATGGCGCGGGTGGTGTCATCTAGCCAAGCTGCGGGAAAGCCGGCGCGGCCGTCGTGCACACTAAAGCACGCTCCCAGCTCGGTCGATGCATAGATATGCCCCACACGAGCCCCTGGAAAACGGGCGGTGAGACGGTCGAGAAGAGGCTGATCTACTGCTTCGCCGCCGAGGGTGATCTGCACGGGCTTGAGCGCGTCCATCGCCTCTCTCGGAGCCGTCGCCAGCAGAAAGCGGAAGAAGGTGGGGGTGCCTGTGAGGTAGGTAATACCGTGCTCAGCCGCCACGGACGCCGCCTCTCCAGGGGAGCCAGTGCTGACGACCGCGCTTCCACCGTTCGCGAGGGCGTGGAGCAAGACCTGAAGGCCCGCGTAGGCACGTAGGCTGTACGGGACCAACCACGGAATGCCCGCCAGTTCATCGCGGACCCGCACGCGCGCCATCAACGACGGCCAAGTGTGGATAGCGGCCTTCGGAACCCCAGTGGTGCCCGACGTAAACACGACCACACCGGGAGCATGCCCGGGAGACTCTCCGACCTGTCGCAGGCCAGTGTCGGTCAGCAAAGCACTCAGACCCAGCTCGGCTATGCGCTCGTCGCTTGGGCTGTCCGGCAACAGCAGAACGCGGGCACTCGATGCACTGCCGGCCAGCAAGCCTGTCAGCAAGACATCGGGTGTACCCACAACGCCCAGCGCGTGACCGGTCGCACTCAGAGCCTTTGACACGGCCTGTGCAGCCTCCCACGCGGAGCCCCAGGTCACGACCTGCTCACCAACAACGAGCAGCGGTCTTGTCGGCTGGTCGGCTGCGAGCGCGAGAACCGTTGGAGCCGGTCCGGTCACGCTCTAAGCCGCGTCGTAAACGCGAACGAGGTCGCCCACGGTGTAGATGGGTCCTGTGTCGTTGACGAATGGGTCGAGGTCGAGCTCAATCTCCAAGTCCGCAACGACAGTCGCCATGTCCAGCGAGTCCAGGCCCAGGTCGTCGCCCAGATGCTTGGTGTCCGCTAGGTCGGCCTCGGTGAGACCTTTGTCCTCGCGGACTTGTATGAGCGCGGCGAGAACTGCCGCGCGATGACTCGTTTCGTCAGCCATTCATGGCTCCAATTTCAACATTCCGATGACAGCATGCCCAACACAACAGGCGTGGGCCAGACGGACTACTTCTTGCGTACCAAACCGGTGACCATGTGGGCAAAGAAGCTTGGTCGAAGGTCATGAACCGCGTGGATGATTGGCTTGAGCGGTCCACGAGCCAGACGGGTGTGGTAGTGCAGCGGCACCATCTCGATGACTTCAAAGCCGTTGGCTTCTAGCAGCGCTTTGTACTCGGGAATTGTGTAGTTGTATTCGTAGAACTCGGTGGTCGGATGCCGGCCGGTGAGGCGACGAACCGTCGGGTTGTTCACCAAGAACTCCCGAACGGGCAGCGCACCGAGTCGGCGGTAGCCGCTGATACACGGAACCGAGCAGTGCATGATGCCGTCCGGCTTGAGGACACGATGAAGCTCGGCCAGCGCCGCTTCCGGGCCGTTGACGTCATGCTCGATAGCGCCGAGGCTGATGATGAGATCGAACTCGTCATCTTTGAAGGGCATCTTGCGCAGGTCCCCTTGGACCAACTCCAAGTGGGGCCAACGCTCAGTCGACAGGTCAATCGCCGACTGTGCGTAGTCGAGACCCACAACGCTGTAGCCCATGTCATGAAGCGAGCGAACCCAGTGGGCGTAGCCGCAGCCGCCTTCGAGAATGCGGCCACCCTTCTTGGGCATCATTCCGCGAGATTGCAGGACTTCGAAGTGCTCGGTGTCGGCGAATTCACGGTCGGGACTGTCCTTGAACGCTTCCCAGTCCGCACTCCACCGGTCTTCCATATTTCCAAAGGCTTCTTTCTCGATATGGCCGGTTCCGCGACGGACGACAAAGGGCATACAGGACCTCCAACTGCGCGCTCGTAACACCGTGGGAGCTTGGTGAGAGATCCAAAACCCCGGTGCAGGCGTAGTTGAGGTGTTGGTGTTGATCCGTTGGGAAACCATCAAACAAAGTGGACCGAGATATACGATTCCGCATGAAGGGTTTGTGTGCTCGATACACCAACCCACTCACTTATCGGAGTTCCCGAATGCGAACGCTCTTCATCGCCGCACTCATCACCGTCGCCACCTTGGCAAACGCTCAGCCAGGCACCGCCGCTGAGTGGGTCGCCAACGCAAGCGTACCCATGCCCACCGAGTACAACTTGGGCGCGCGCGACATTGTAGAAATCACGGTTTTTGGCGAGACATCCCTGTCCGGCCGCTTTGTCATCAACGACGAAGCCACGCTCCGACTACCCGAGCTCGGCGTTATCGACGTAGGCAATCGCACCAAGGACCAGCTCGCAGCTCACCTTGAAGAGCGCCTGCGAGACGGCTTCCTGATCCGCCCCCAAGTCACCGTGCAAGTCGTCGAACACCGCTCCCAGCGCGTTGACGTGACCGGCGCTGTGGAACAACCCGGCGAATACTACCTGCAGGGTCAGACCTCGTTGCTCCAGCTCCTGTCCCGCGCTGGCGGCATTGAGAACGACAAGAGCATTGGTGAGGTCCGCGTGCGTCGGCAAGACGGCACCGAGCTTGTGGTCAACTACACAGACCTCGCCAGCAGCGCGACCGGCGACATGTACCTTCAAGCAGGAGACGTCGTCCTAGTTCCCGAAGGCCAGCAGGTCTTCGTGGGTGGCGAAGTCAAGCTCCCCGGTGCGTTGCTGTTCGCCGAGAGCCTCACTGTCACCCAGGCCTTGACCCGTGTCGGTGGCCCGTCGGAGTTCGCACGCCTGCGCGGTGCCTACATCCTTCGTGATGGCGAACGAATCGTCATCAACTTCAAGCGCATTCTCGACGGTCGAGACGCCAACATTGTCATGCGCCCCGGCGACCAAATGTACCTACGTAAGTCGGTGTTCTAAGGAGTCTTCACAATGGGTAGACGCGTACTTCTGACAGGTGGGGCCGGATACATTGGCTCGCACGTGGCCGTTGCCTTGGTAGACGCTGGCTTTGACGTCGTCATCCTCGACAACCTCAGCCGTGGACGCCTCGAGGCGATTGAACGAGCAGGTCGTATTGTCGGCGTTGACATTCCACTTCACGTTGTGGACCTGTGCGACACAGATGCGGTGACAGACGTCCTCAAGACCGTCGACCCCTACGCGGTGATTCACGTTGCCGCCTACAAGTCGGTCAGTGAGAGTGTCGCCCATCCCGAGCGCTACGAGCGCAACAACGTCCAAGCAACAGACAGCCTAGCGACCGCCATGGAGCGCGCTGGCGTCAGCCGTGTTGTGTACGCCTCGACAGGCAGCGTGTACGGCGACCGCACCTGCGACGCGTTCCACGAGACTGACCCGACAGACCCGATCAATCCTTACGCATCCACCAAGCTCGGCGGCGAAGACTCCCTTGGAAATTTCGCCGGACGAACCAGCGCTCACGTGGCTTGCATGCGATTCTTCAACGTGGTCGGCGCGCACCCCTCTGCTGAACTTGGCGAGTTTGGCGACGAATCCACGAACCTACTGCCCATCCTGATGGACCAGCTCAACGGCAAGCGCGACAGCGTCACCATCTTTGGTACCGACTGGGATACCGTCGATGGAACCTGCATTCGCGACTACGTGCATGTCTGCGATATCGCCTCCGCCTTGGTTGCGGCCCTCGTGCACATTGACAGCATCGACGGAAAGCGGCTGTTCAACGTAGGCACTGGCATTGGGACCTCCGTCCGTGCCCTGATTCATGCCGTACAAGACGCCGCTGGTGCGCCCATCAACGCCATCGATGGTCCACGTCGCGAAGGCGACCCCGGAGTCAGCGTAGCGGGCGTGGCACGCATTACCGGCGAGCTTGGCTGGGTTGCTGCCCATGACGTCGCCAGCATGGTGCAGACCGCCTTGGCTTGGAACGAACGCAGCGCAGTGACCCCGGCATGATCAGCGCGACGTGCCTGCGGTGAGTCGCTTCCGCCGGCTGCTCACCAGCAACATTACTGCGAGCGCCGTCCAGCAAGGAACACAGATTCTCGCCGGACTGGGGCTTCAGATCTACCTGGCCCGTTCCTTCACCAAGGGCGAGTTCGGCACCATCGCCTTCATTGGCTCTGTCCTGGCCATGATTACGTTCATCGTACAGATGCGCGTCGGGCCCCTCATCGCCCGGAATGTCGCTCGCGACCCCGACAGTGCCTCCACGTGGATGGCCCGTGGCCAGGCCATCACGATTACCCTGGCACCGCTAGGCTTCATCCTGTCGGCGCTGTGGGTCGCGGCACAGGATGGCCGTCCTATCGTCATTGTAGCGGCGTTGGTCGCGTCGCTCGGGCTGTTCTTCAACGGCATGATGGTCATTGCAGACGCCGTCCTACAGGGCTTGTCCCGCCTAGCCCCCATTGGACCGGCGTGGATTGTTGGACGCCTGACAATGGTCATCGCTACCATCATCGCTGTAGAGCTCGGTGGTTCGGTGGTCTCGGTATACGGCGGCCAAGCCCTCGGACTGGCCATTGTAATGGGCATGCTACTCGTCGCCGTACGCAAACAGGTCGGCCCGTGGCCCAACCGCGTGCCGCTACCAGACATGACGGACCTGATGAAGGCTGGCATTCCGTTCGCAGGCGTCCAACTCTTTGGCTCCATCTACCTGCTGGCCGACGTCATTCTGCTCGAGTACCTGCGCGGTGAAGAAGAGGTCGCTGTGTACCGCGTGGCCTCGCTCGCCGTGGTTCATCTACCGGTGCTGTCGTTCATTGTGCTGCGCGGTCTGTACCCTCGAATGGCCGCTCTCCACGGAAAGCTCGAGAAGGCCGGTGAGGAGTTGACCTTCGCCATCCACGTCCTCCTGGTGCTGAGTCTTCCGCTCGCTGTCGGAGGCATGCTCGTCGCCGAGCCGCTCGTGGTCGCCGCCATTGATGACCGCTACGCCTCAGCCGCCCTGCCCATGCTGTGGCTGCTCCCCATGGTTCCGCTGCGTTTCTTGAGCAACGCGACCGGCATGACCATGAATGCATTGGACCTACCGGCACTACGCGCTCGCGGGCTTGCAGTCGCAGCCATTGGAAACGTGGCCCTCAACATCGTGCTTATCCCCAAGTACGGAGCCGCTGCCGCTGCTGCAACAACGCTCGCCGCAGACATCTTCCTGGTGGCCTTCCAGGCCTGGGCCGTTCGTAGAGTCGCGACAAGCGTGGACTACGTGACGCCCGTCATTAAGCTCATTCCTGCACTAATCGCTATGACTGCGGTCGTACTCGCGACCCCTTCGCTGCACGTCTTCATCCGTGTGGGTCTAGGTGGCCTGGTCTACGGGGTCATCGTTGTGGCAATGCGGCTGGTCACGCGGTCAGACCTGGCGCGGCTCGTTCGCCTATAGGCCGCTTAATCCGGTAGGAAGTACCCTTTTTCCCGGTACAGCTCGACCAGTCGCTCGGTAAACAGCGGAGCGTCTGACGCGTCGATGTGGCTGTAGTCCGGAACCGCAAGCGCACCGATGGTCGGGTCGGTCATGGTGTTGACGTAGGGCGCACCGGTTCGCTCCGCGAGGACCTCGGCGTACACCGACTCGGGGTAGGACAGCAGGTGAACATCTCGGGGGTCTCCGGCTTCGGGAGCCGCAAACAGCAACACGGTGCCACCACGAGCCATGATGCCCTGAATAGCGACTGTGACCTCATCAAAGGACGCTTCATCCTTGGGTGCCCGCTCCGTCACTGCCCACGACTCGTCTGGCATGGGCATGTCCGGCATCAACGCGTATCGTGACGGCCAGCAGTAGCGCTGACGGTCCCCTCGAACGGACTGACGGATGACCGGCCGAGCCCGCTTGACGACGGCCTTGGCCAAGTCAAACAGATCGGTCTCAGAGTGCAAGATGCGCAGCTGAGACTGAAGAACACGCGTGGCACGTCGCTCTAGGCCCCCCAACAGGGCGCGTTCTTGGTCGTGCAGCGTCTGAAGAGTCAGCACCGCCTGCTGAGCAATCAGCGGGTTGTCTGTAAACCAAACATATGGTGAAACCTCAACAATCAGCTTCCCATCAAACCCCTGCTCATTCAAGTACGTGAGGATGGCAATGGGTTGTCCCGAGCTGATGCCAAGCTGAACAACCGGCTCCCCGGTGACTTCCTCGAAGGTGTCCAGGTCAAACGCACAAGCGATTCGCGAGGAGCCGAGTGTCAGCCACGCGTCATCCGGCCGGTCGCGGTACTCCAAGGCCCACAGCTGGGCATCGTCATTGACCGACGCCTCATACCCAACGCGACGCAACCCCAGCTCGACCGCCGCAAGGGTCAGTCCGCCAATGAGAATACCGAGGACGGCAGTGCGCGCCCAAGGCCCAGTAGGCAAGCGGTTGTTTGGACTAGTCAGTGATGGAGGCACAAGAGCTCCTAGAACTGGAAGTAGATGAAGGCGGTGCTATTTCCAGGCGCCATCATGCAGATGAACAGCATGGCGCCGAGCAGCACAGCACGCAGTGGAACTGGAACGGCCTGAGCCATCGTCTCCACACGGACATCTCGAAAAAGGTAGTGCCAGCAGACCGTCAGGCCGAACACAAGGACCACAATGACCGACGTCAACGAGTTGACGGCGTCGAACGAGCCAGGAGCCCATGTGACCATAGATACCAACATACCGAACGCACCCTGAACCGACGGGGCCCGAAAGAACACCCATGCCAGCATGGTGGCGCCCAAGGTCAGTGACCAGCCAGCAAGGCGGCCAACCGTGGTGTGGTACCAGGACAAATGACCGAGTTTCGCGTCAATGGTCCGCTCAATAAACAAGTAGGCACCGTGAAGTGCGCCCCAAACAAGGAACCGAAAGCTGGCGCCATGCCACAGCCCACCCAACAGCATGGTTGTCATGAGGTTGATGTTGGTTCGCGTGTCGCCACGCCGGTTGCCACCTAGCGAGATGTATAGGTAATCTCGCAGCCATGATGACAGTGAAATGTGCCATCTACGCCAGAAATCACTAAACCCGCGCGCACCATAGGGGAAGTGAAAGTTGTCCGGCAGTGCAAAGCCAAAGGTCATCGCAACGCCAATCGCGATTGTCGAATAGCCCGAGAAGTCGAAGAAGATTTGAGCAGTGAATGCCAGCGTTCCAAGGACCGCTTCGCCTCCGCTGATCAAGGCCCAGCGGTCAAAGGTAGCCGTGACTACCGGCGCCATGAGCCCGTCTCCGAGCACCACCTTGTTGAACAGACCAATCGTTGCGAGGGATAATCCCCAGCCAAACTGTTTTGAGGTGACTACCCGGGGCACTGCGAGCTGCGGCAAGAAGTCGACGGCGCGCACAATGGGGCCGGCGACGAGCTGTGGGAAGAAGGTCACGAACAACGCGAAGTCGAGCAGCGACTCTTTCGGCTCTAGCTGTCCCCGGTACACATCAATGGTGTAGGAGAGGGTCTGAAACGTGTAGAACGAAATGCCAACCGGCAGGATGATGCCCCACTCTGGCGGCACCCAGACAATGCCTACAACGGCCAGTGCTTGCTGAAGCGACTCCAACGCGAACGGCGAGTACTTGAAGTAGGACAGCAGTCCCAGATTCACCGCGAGAGACCCCATCAACAGCAAGCGGCGGTGCCTCTGCACAGTCGACTTTGCAATCTTGCGAGCGAGAACGAAGTCAATCGCCGTCGACAGAATAATCAGCAGGACGAACGGCGGATTCCACGCGGCGTAGAAGAAGTAGCTGGCCAGTAACAGCAGAATCTTGCGGCTCTTCCACGTAGGGAGCAGAGCGTAGGCGCCCTGAATCACTACGAAGAAAACAATGAAAGTCAGCGAGTTAAATACCATATGAGTCGACCCACCGGACCCGACCATCGAGCGTGAAGCCCCAAGGTCGATTCAATGACGAATACACGTCTGTAGCTTCTGATTCGCCCGTTTCTCGGACCGGACCGGGCACAACAACCCGGCTTGGTAGAACACTGAACACTATGCGGCCTGCGCAAGTAGAGAGCCTGGCTTGTCGGTCGTGGGGTCACCCAAATCGACCGCTTCCAGCTCCTCCTTACTCATGTACGTTGCGCGGCATATGACAGCGCCAAGGCCAAGAACAAAGTATCCCATAGGGAATGCAATGTTGTTGAGTGTGGCACTCATGAGCGCAAACGAGAGCATACCCGCCGCGTAGCCGAGCACTAGCCGCTGGAGACGACGCGTCTTGGCCCGGAAGACCGCTTGCACGCCTTGTCGCACCACCACAAAGAACAGAAAGGCGTGAGCAGCGAGGCCCACAAGCCCAAGCTCCGCCGCAATGTTCAGGTAGGTATTGTGAGCGATGAGGTGGGCGTTGCCGTTCGTTCTGGCCATGGCACTGTCGATAAAGTGCCCTTGACCCACGCCAAACACCATGTTCTCGCGGAACAATAGCCACGCCGTACGCGCCAGCTCAGCCCGCTGCAACATACTGCCGTCGGCTTCACCGTAGGTCTGGTCAACCAGGGTGATGTAGCGGTCATACATGGCGTCCATCGAGACGAACGCGCCAATAACGAAGGGCAACAGCCCTAGCGCCACAAGGAATATCCACGAGCGGCGCCACGAGATTGTCAGGATGACCGGCAGCACCAGCAACGAGGTGATGAGACCAGAGCGCGACAACGACTGAAGAATGTTGGCACCGAGAAGCACGACGAACAGCGCCATTGGAATGGCCCAAAGTCGGTTCTTCTCTTCCGCGTACACAGCGAGAATGAGGGGCGCAATCAACAGCAGAATCATGGCCCAGTTGTTCGCGTCTAGGAATGCGCCCGAGTACCGGTCGTCCAGTGCGGACTCGACCGGACTCTTTGAGAACTGCGTCAACATGATGCCGATCGTCGTGATTCCCATCACTCGGATAAGCCAGGAAAGCCGATTGATAGGGATCATCCGCTCGATCAAGTGCGCCATCACACACACCATCACGAAGCTCAACACCGTCTGGATCTGACCCGGCCCGGCAGAGCCCACAATGCCCACGCCAATCACCATGGACATGGCAACGACCACCATACCCCCGGTGAACGGAAGCGGCTTCAAGAACGGCCGCCTCTCCACAGCAGAGCGAATGGCCCAAACAGACACCATCCCGAGAACTGCAATCTTGGATAAAGTGAGTGGAAGGCCGGCAATCGCAAGTCCCGTCTTACCGCTCGCCTCCATCATGATGCCTAAAAACAGCAGCGGAACCAGAATCTCTGGTCGCGACAGCGCCACATACCCGCCGACAGCGAGCGCCAGCAGCAAGATGGGCAGACGGGGGTCCATCACCGCAAGTGCGCCGATGAGTGCCCCGATGCCAAGCGCCATAATCGCAAAGCGAGTGTGGTCTAGGCGTCCAAAGATGCGGTCGACGAAGGTCATCCAGCGACCTGCTGGTCCTCGGCATCGTCGTCGTCGCTCGGCGCGCCGTATGGACCATAGCCATACTTGTAGCCGTACAAGTACCCGTAGGCACCGGTAGCAACAGGTTCGACATCATTGATGACCACGCCCAAGATGCGCGCGTCCACCTTCTTGAAGCGGTCGACGGTGTGACGCACAACGCGACGAGACACCTTGCCGGCACGGACCACGAAGATGACTCCGTCCGCAAGCGGCGACAGCTGGATGGCTTCAGACAACGTTGCCGACGGCGGCGTGTCAATGATGACCAAGTCGTAGAGCTCTTGCAGCTCGTCAGCGAGCGTAATGAAGTCGTCCGAGGCGAACAGTCGTGCAGCATCTGCACCGCGGGCGCCGAGCGACAACAAGTCCACGTGGGGAATCTCGGTGGGCATGACGGCGTCTGTAATGGAGCACTGACCGCGCATGATGTCGAGAGCGCCCAGGTTGTTCTCCATCTTGAACACCTTGTGAGCGCGCGGACGATGGTGGTCGGCGTCGATCAGAAGAACGCGACGGCCGAACTCGGCGTACGCAATGCCAAGGCGAACACACATGCTCGTCTTGCCCTCTGAGGCCACGGCACTGGTGACCAACAGGCGCTGAACCTTTCGGCCATTCGGGTTCATCTCCAACAAGGCCCGCAGGCCACGTACGGACTCGGCAGCCAAGCCGCGACGGTCCGTGTAGGTGATGAGGTCGGGGTTGACGCCCGGCGGTGCTTGCACCTTGGGAACCATGGCCAGGAACGGAACTTCCAAGAAGTTGGTGACGTCTTCTGGCGACGAGATGCTGTCGTCAATGGAGTGGCGCAAGAAGGCCAGACCAAACCCGGCACCGGCACCGGCAAACAGACCTACAAGCAAGTTGAGGAAGAGGTTTGGCGAGATGGGTCCTGTTGGAACCCGGGCCGGCTCACGCAGCAGTGCATTGTTGAGCTGTGTGCGCGACGACAACGACAGCTCATCACTGCGCAGGGACAGACGCCGCAAGAACGCTTCGCTGCGCTCGTAGGCCAAGCGCTTCTGGTCGAACTCAGCTTGGAACCCCTGACGGGTGAGCAAAGACTCCTGCACCGCATCGATCTCGTCGAGCAAGCTGGTCTCTTCTGCCTGAAACAACGACAACCGAGCGCGCTCGGCCTCAACGGCGGAGCTCACCTCACGACGCAGCTCTTCACGAATCCGGGTCAACGTAGCGGCCGACTCTTGGTAGCGGCTGTGACGCTCGCCGTAACGTGCCCCCACCGTTGCGTGGTCGGTGCGGGCCTCGGCATAGATGCGAGACAACGCCAACAGCGTAGGCGTTCCCAGAACCTCGGCCAGCTCGGCCACCTTGTTCTGAGCGAGCAGTTCGTCGTAGCTGGCCATCTTGGTGGTGAGCAGCAGGCGGTCGGTACTGACGCGGCCGTAGCGCTCGTCAATCTCGTCCATGCGCTCGGACACAGCCGTGACGGTGTCTTCAAGGTCTACAACGTCATGTTGGCGCTTGAACTCAATGAGCTCAGCGGCGGAAGCAGCAACCTTCAGCTCGTACTCTTCAATCTTGGTCTCAAGCCACACCTTGGCTTCACGACTCGCTGAACGACGAGACTCGAGGTTCAAGTCCACGTACGCCTGGGCGTACAACGTGGAGAGCAGAGCCGCTTTGTGCGGGTCTGGGCTTGTGATCGAGATCTCAATCAAGCTGCTGCGTTCACGTGGGAACACTGTGAGCATGCCGAGCAACCGAGGCACGCCCTTCTCGATGGTCAGGTCGTCGTACTGAAGGTCGTTGTAGCGACGAATCACCTCAAGGGCGGTCGTCCGAGTACGCATGAGCGCCAGCTCAGTCCGGTAAAAGCGCTCAGTCTCGTAGATGCCACGGATGTCAAAGTCGACAACGTCGTCTACCTTGACTTCTTTGGCATTGGACGGGTTCAACTGCAGAATCGAGGTGGCTTGGTACTGCTTGGTCGTCATCAGCGTACCGACGAACGCCATGGAGAACGCACCGAGCGTGCACAGCACAATCAACCAGCGATTCGCCCGAAGAATCGGAATGATTTCGGCCAGGGAGAATCTGGACAATATGGAATTATCACTGTCATTTGCCAAAAGGAGCTCCCGTCCATTGCGCGCGTAACCGAATGCAGATGGGTCCGGCACTACGTGTTCGCTGACTCGCAAGCCTTCACTAAAATCGGCAAGGAATCTTCGCGCCAAGGATCATGAGGACTCGACACACAACAATCCGCAACAACAACCGGTAGAGTAGCGCCGGAGGGAGAGGGTCTGGGAACGCGTAAACGTAGAAAGTGGCTCGGACGGGCCATTGCTGCTGCGGTATTGACGACACTGCTGTTGTTGGGCTCCGTGCACAGCTGGCAACTTGCCATCGCCCATGCACTCGCTGCGGTTGCTCTCGTCATGGCCATTCGCTTGCCGGACAAGAGCCTGAGACGTGCGGGCGCAATGCAGCAACTGTTCTTCGCCGGAACGGTGATGCTGGGTGCTGCGGCCATTGGACTGTTGCCCATGCCCAGTGCGGTGCTCCAGTGGGTCTCTCCTGGCGTGCATGACGCCTTCCCCGATGCCCGGTGGTCGTCGCTGTCGCTGTCTCCCGAACGAACCTTCGCCGCTCTGTTGACCGGGTCACTAGCGCTCACCATCGCCACAACAACGGGTCTGTGGTCTGCCCAGCGTGGCGGACGAAGTGGTTCTGCGTTTGCAGCCGTCATCGGCGTTGCCGTGGTTTGTGGAGTCGCCACCCTTCACGTTGCGCTGGGACTCCAGACGCTGTTCGGCGTGATTCCCCTCACCCATCCTCCGGCGCGCTTCTTTGCCCCCCTGGTCAACCCCAACCACCTCGCTTCTGTACTGTTGCTCCTGCTTCCGGTAACCCTGGGTGAAGCCGTACAACACCGTGAAGAAAGCTACGGTCTGTTCGCAGGCGTCGTCACCATTGCAGGCGGCCTCTTGTTCGCCGGACTCGCTTCCGGGGGTGCGGTCTTGGCGGTGTTGTTGGTCGGTCTGTACATCGCCGCTCGCATGGTTCGCGACCGCCCAGGACTCGCGGCCGGCATGACAGCAGGGGTGGTCGGACTCGGCTCTGCTGCCGTTTTTTGGGTCACGCAAGTGGAGACGTCTTGGCGAGAGTCATCGTTTGACCCACGAATCGCACAGTACGTAGACCAACCCACCGTGCTGTCGCAGTTCTGGCTATTCGGCTCAGGCGCTGGCACCTACGCAACCGCCTACAAGCCCTACCGAACCCTTCTGACCTTCCAAGAGTTTACGCACGCACACAGCGAGCCCTTGCAGTGGATGGTCGAGACCGGAATTGTGGGCATTGCCGCCGCTGCACTCGCCTGGTGGCTGCTTCCGCGCGTGCAGCCCAGCAACCGTGCCGCGTGGTGGGGTCTGGGTATTCTCGCGGCCAGTATTCACGCCTTCGTCGACTTTGCACCCCACATTCCAGGGATGTTGGTGGTGTTTGCCGCGGCGATTGGTGTGCATCGCGGCGGCTTCGGACAGTCGTCCAAGACTCGCCCGCCCGCCGTGCGTCGGTGGCTCATTGCGCTGCTCATTGTTCAAGTGGCTGCGGTGGGCTGGCGAATCCGAGGGGCGGTGGTCGACCACGCCCTCCCGCAGACCCTGACCTACGAAGAACAGCCAGAAGTGGCACGCCGCGCTGCGAATCGCGTGGCCACATTTGCCCCTTGGCGTCCTGAAGCCGACATCACGTTGGCATGGTTGGCAGACGGCGACGAGCGGGCTGACCGGGCACGTCACCTGATCATGCGATTCCCGGATGACGCTGCAACCCTGAGACGTTCCGGCGCCTTGCTGCTGACTGTGGGTGAACCCGAAGACGCCATTGCTGCCCTACAACGCGCTACCCAGCGCGACGTTGGTGACTACCGAGCCTGGGCATTGCTCGCACGAGCCCAACGTCAGACAGACCCACAAGCCAGCGCCCAAGCCTGGGCAGATGCCATCGTTCGCTGGCCCTGGGGCCGTCACTACGGCGCGCCTCTCGCCGAAGGCTACGATGCCTACCCGGTCGGGTTGTTTTGGGTGGATGCCCTGGGCGAAGCCCGCGCGCCATGGCTCGCCGCACTCGGTCAGCTCCTGCACAGTCGAGGCGACGACAGCTCGTCAGTACTGGCCTACGAGCTCGCTGCTACGCTGGACGAGAACTACCACTGGGTACCCGACCGCGCCCAGGCCCTCAACGCTATTGGAGACCCGCGCGGTGCCGAAGAGTGGCTCGATGCGTGTGCCGAACACAGTCGCCTCAACCCCAACTATTACTGGGTTCGCGGCGAGCTGATGCTCACGTGGGGGCGTCCTGAAGAAGCGGTGCTGACGTATCTTCAGGGTGCAGCGGCACTCCCCGATATTGCGCGCACCTCCGCACTCGCTGTTGACGCGGCCATGCATGTCTCTGCAGAGCGCGCCGTCGAAGTGGCTCAAGACCTGGCTACTAGCGGGCAACTCACACCGCGTGCCGCACACATTGCCGCCGAACAGGCGCTGTCCATCGGGCGCTTCAGTATGTGCGTGACGTTGCTCCAACAGGGCAACCCCGTGCTCTCCGAACTAAGCGACGTGTCCAAGACCCTGTGGAGCGATTGTGCAAGCGAGTGTGGAGACTGTCCCCCCGCACCCGAGTGACCAGCCCCTCCTTCGGTTGTGGGGGCTGACCCTCGCGTCGGGTCTGCTGCTCGGCATTGGGTCGCCCTCATGGGCCATTCCCGTCTTCACAATCGCCGGGTTGGTGTGTTTGACGCAGGCTCAGGGGTCAACGTGGCGCGGAGATGTGCTGCGTGGCGGCATCATCACCAGTCTGGCCGCAGCGGTCTCCCTACGCTGGATACCCGCTGCATGGGCTGGCTACGCCGGCGATGGCGGTCTGGGCGCGTGGCTGTTCGTGAGCCTCGTTCACGCTCTGCCGGGTGCTGTGGCGCTTGGGGTCAACGGGGTGTTGCGACGACGAGAGGTCCATCCAGCAGTCGCCCTAGGCATCGGGATGCTGCTCGGTGAGGCAAGTTGTCGCGTACTGCCGATTCCACTTGGTTTTACTTCCGGTCTCGCCCAGGCCTGGCCCATCCTTGGACCCGCTGGCATTGCAGGACGACCGCTGCTCGCAGGGCTTGTCGGAGCCATTCTTGGCAGCGGACGCGACCGCCGAAGCTGGACGCTGACCGCACTGCTCTGGCTGCTCACCGTCCGCGTCTTCGTTCACTGGTCAGGTGACGTTGTGACCGTGGGCCTAGTACAGACGGGTGTTGATGGATTCGACGCGCGACGGCCCTCAACCGCTGAGGACCGCGCGGCATTCTTGCTCGAAGCGACCCATCTCCCCGCCGACTGGGTGCTCACGCCAGAAGGGGCATGGCCGTGGGCGCTTGGCCGCACCGACAGAGGCCGCACTGCATTCTTAGATGCCTGGGCAGGCCATCCGCCTGTGCTGTTGGGCGGCAATACCGACGGCGGAACCGTCTACAATAGCGTTGCCCTCATCGAAGACGGACAGGTCACTGAGCGCGTGGATAAGCACTTCTTGATTCCATTCGCTGAAGGTGAAGCGTTGGGCATGCCAGGGCGCTATGCGGCCGGCTCCAACAGCCGTGACGTGTTCGTTTCGGGCACGCGCATCTCGGTTCTGGTGTGCTGGGAAGACGTTTTGCCCCTTGCTATCTCCACCGTTTCCGCGTCAACAGACGTACTCGCTCTGCCGTCGAGTGACGTCTGGCTGGGCCCAATGGGACAAGCCCACCACCTCGATGCGGCGCGCTTTGCCGCTGTCACGACCGGGCGCTGGGCCGTGCGAGCCACACCCACCGGTCACTCGGTGGTTTTGACACCCACAGGCCGCGTTGCAGCAAGGCTCGATACCCCTGGCTCCGCCGTCGTCTCCGTGCGAAAGCGCCGGCTGCCGTGGAATCCCGCAGCGCTCGGCACCTGGATTTCGCTGCTGGTCGGTCTGAGCACCCTCGTCATCGTGGGTCGTAAGCGGTGAGTACGCGTGCTCGCTTGGTGCTCTGGTACGTCAGTGCAGTCGGTGCGCTCGGCGCGATTCCCTACCTATCCGCAGTGTTGGCCGACAAGGGGGTCAGCGACCAGAACATCGCGCTGTACATGGCGCTGCTACCCCTCGCAGCGCTGTTCGCCGCACCGGCATGGTCGTGGTTTGCCGACCGTCACGGCACCGCACGCACACTGCTCACCGTCACCACCGTCGGAACCACAGCTGGCTTGGGCCTGCTCGCTGCAAGCGTTCATCCGCTCTTCCTCGTGGCTGGCCTCGCGGTGTACGCCATCTCACGGGCGCCTCAAACCCCCATTGTCGACGCCCTCGCACTGCGCAGCCTTGGCAACGGTGGCCGCGACTACGGACGCGTTCGACTGTGGGGGTCCGTGGCCTTCCTCGTCGTCGCCTATGCAGCCGGCTGGGTGCGCACCGTCTGGGGTGTCGGTCCCATCGTCATCGGCGCTGTCCTGCTCAGCGGCACCATCATCAGCAGCCGCATGCTGCCGCACACCAACAAGCGCGTGCCCAAACCCAAGCTGTCCGAGCTCGTCGCCGTCTTCGCCCGGGGCACAAGCGCGCTGCTCACAGTTGCGTGCATTCTTCACGGACTCTCGCTCACGTTCTACAACAACTTCATGGCCCGCCACATTGAGACGATTGGCCTGCCGAGCAGCGTCATGGGAACCGTTGTTGTGGTCGGCGTGGGTACAGAAGTCGCGGTAATGGCCATGTCTCCGTGGTTGCTCGACCGCGTGCGGCCCTCTCGACTATTGCTGTTTGCGTTCTTGGCCTCCGTCCCCCGCTGGCTCGGAACCGCAGCGGTCACAGACGCCACGCTGCTCATTGCCCTTCAGTCGCTCCACGGCCTGTCCTTTGGCCTGTTCTGGGTTGCCGCTGTGCCGGCCTTCGCACGTCACTCCAGTCCGTCTGTCGCGCGGTCTGCACAGGCAGTGTTGACGGCGACAGCCTTTGGAATCGGTCCTCTGTTGGCGGTGCCGATTGCCTGGGTGATTCTTGCCGATCACACCCCTGCTTCCTTGTATTACGCCGGTGGCATGGCTTCGGCTCTCGCGGCACTCGTTCTCGCCCCGGTCGCCTTGCGGCGGTCACGTCACACCGCAGTCGGCTAAGCGACAGGTCCCGGAGGCAGACATGGACCCAGTGAGCGCGTTTCGAGCCGTACGTGAGCAGACCGAAGCTCTGGTGGCTCCATTAGAGCCAGAAGACACAGGGCTTCAGGTCGCCATGCACGCAAGCCCGCCTAAGTGGCATCTAGGACACACATCGTGGTTCTTCGAGGCGTTCCTGCTCGGCCCCAAAGTACCCAACTACACCGTGTTCCATCCAAAGTTCAGCTTCGTCTTCAACAGCTACTACGAGATGGTCGGCAAGCGGCAGGACCGAGCCAAGCGCGGCGACCTGTCACGCCCGCTCCTGCGTGATGTCCTGGCCTACAGAAAGCACGTCACTGACGCCGTCAGCGAGCTGTTGACGACGGCATCTACGCCGGAGATTGCCAACATTGTGGCCTTGGGCTGCAACCACGAACAGCAGCACCAAGAGCTGATTCTGACGGACACCCTCGCAAACTTCGCGGTCAACGTGATGGACCCTGCCTACGGACCGCTAGCGCCACCCTCTGAGCACGCCGCACCCGACATGACCTGGCACGACTTTGACGGCGGTATCCAGCAGATTGGCCACGACGGTCCTGGCTTGTCCGCTGACCGCTTCGCCTTCGACAACGAGACGCCGCGCCATGACGTCTTGGTCCGCCCGTTCTCGCTGTCCAGTCGCCTCATCACCAACGGTGAGTTCCTCGAGTTCATTAACGCCGGCGGCTACACCGACTTCCGTTGGTGGATGTACGACGGCTGGCACTGGGTGAAGAAGGAAGGCATTGCACACCCGCTGTATTGGCGGCCCGATGGTGCCGGCGGCTACGCACAGTTCACCCTGGGTGGTCTGCGCAACCTGGACCCCAACGAGCCCGTCTGCCACGTGAGCTGGTACGAAGCGATGGCCTTCGCCTTGTGGAGCGGCGCCAGACTTCCAACCGAGCCCGAGTGGGAAATCGCCTTCGGTGACCGGCCCATCACCGCCAAGCACAACCTGGTGGAGAACAAGCGCTACGCCCCTCGCGTGGCCAGTGGAACCGGGCTGACCCAAGCGATTGGCGATGTGTGGGAGTGGACTCAGTCCTCATACGCGCCCTACCCCGGCTACCGCGCGCCAGAAGGCGCCTTTGGCGAGTACAACAGCAAGTTCATGGCCAGTCAGCTGGTGCTCAAGGGTGGGTCTTGTGCCACGCCGCTGTCACACCTACGAACCACGTATCGGAACTTCTTCTACCCGGCTGACCGCTGGCAGTTCAAGGGCTTCCGACTCGCGAAGGATGGCTAGATAGGCCAGGCTTGCCCGGTCGCCGCGTTCACTCAGGCGGCCTGGAGGGATGTAGGACGCCATCGGCCCGAGCAATCCTGGTGTGGGGAGCTCAGAGCCGACCGCGTACTTCCGACGTACGCCCCTTCGCTACCAGTGCGCGACGAGGCCGCGCACGTAGGCCGACGACGCAACCGAATCGAACGCCTCTCCGCACAGTACGATGTCAGTCGAGGCATCGATATCGGCGACAAAGCCAGTCACAACTATCGTATCCGCGACATAGCTACTCGTGGTCGCTCCAGCGCGCCACATTGCTAGACCGAGTACGTCGCCGCTACAGTCGTCACGCTTGACCAACAGCTGAACGCGACCACTGCTGTCGCCAATACGTTCGATGTAGGCATGCCCCATCAGGGCGATGTCTGCAGATGACGACGGATCTACCGTGATTCGCGCGAGCTCCACCGCCACCTGGGTGTCGGGTATCAGCGTCGAAGTGAAGGCCGTGTTTTGGTAGCCGACCGCTCCGCTTGGCCCACCGCCTGGAAGGAGGTCGAGGGCCTCATCCAGCTCATCGGTGAGCACCACATCGAGGGGCAACCGGTCAGAGTCGAGTGTACCCGTAATCAGCGCGCTGGCGTCCGACACCTGCGCGTGGTGGGCGTCAGGGACAAGAATGTGGTCATCCATATCGTCGAAGGTCACCATGTTGCCAATGGCCGCATCGAGCTGAGCTTGGGTGATCCCATCGGTGCTTTCTGAACAACCGGCAATCATCGACAGGGACAGGGCGGCGAGCGTCAAACGTCTCATGAAATCTCCTGGGGTGCACCCAAGAAGTACGCACCTACAAACCGCCTGCACCCCACATGTGACGTGGCAATTTGCCGCAGGGAGCCCATCGATTGACACAGGCGGTATCGGGGTTCTCTCCCCAACCGTGAACCCTTGGTTGCTGCAGCCTGAGACCGCCGAGGACCAACGGTTGGCTAGTCCTCATTCATTGGCGCTTCGCCGACCGGGCGCCCTGTTCGCTCGAAGTGCCACTGTTCGCCGCCGGCGCGTCGCACGAGGCCGAACTCCATGGCTACGTAGTCGATGATAGCGTCATCGCGGTTGATGAAGGCGTGACTATTCCAGTCGATAGCATCGCCGACGATATGGGGGCTTCTGTACGGCCAACCCTTCTTTTCGTTTGGCCAACGCTTCACCTCGTCATCTGCCCAGCCCTCCGCCGCGCTCTTCTTCTTGTTGCTGCGCAGGTTCAAGCTGTCGATGTACGAGATGATGCCGCTCTTACTCTTCGCTTCATCGAGCGTTGGGTCATTGGGGGAGACCGTCTCCCCCTCCGCGTTGACGAAGTGTTTGGTATGGCCCCAAACAAAACCATGGGCATCGACGATGTCCGCCCCCTTGATGTGCGTGCCGGCTTTCGCGCCGGCCAGGACCTTTTTCCAGATGTTCTTCTTGCCGGAACTGCTCTTTGCGACCACGTGTTCCACTGCCCAGCGGTGCGCTACCAGCTGACTGCGCAGTGCGCCGTCTTCGCCAATAGCCAGATGCGATTTGCTGTAGAGGCCGACCGCCACGTTGAAGATGTGAAAGCGCTCCGCCCGCTTCCGAAGCTCTGGATGGAATGTGAAGTGTTCATTCTTGCTCATGGCACCCGACAAATCGAGTGTTGCAGCCTGGGCCTTGGGGCTGTTGTTTCTGACTTGTAGGAAGAACCCGTCGTCCCGGGCGGCCTTGCGCGCGATCTCGAGCAGGTCCTTCTGTTTGTCCGTCCTAGCGGTTGCCGCTTTGCCGTCCCGGGTCCCGTAGAAGGCGTCGAGAGCGGCGTAGTACTCTTCGTCGGACTTGAAGTCCGTCTTGATGATCTTGCCGTTGGACGTGCGTCCGAGCGTGCCATCGGTCCCCTTGTGGCCGTACAGGTCCATCGTATTCGTGGACTCACCTTTGCCACGGTGGCCTTCTTTGCCCTGAATGTAGTTGTCGGGTGTGACCGAAAGGAATGCCTTGGGGTCGGCTACCGCGCTTGGGTCGAAGTCTCCCACCTTGGATGCGGCATTGGCAGCAACGATGGCATCGATATTCGAACCGGTGTTGTTGTTGGCTGTATACGATGCGGGATGGTCGTCATGTGTGTCATCGGAGCCGTGTGACGCTGCGTGCCCAGCGCTGCTCACGAGGTCGGGGTAGCGCTGCCCCACCGCGATGGCGACCTGTGTGGCCAGTCCCAGTTGGTCCAGCAGGTCGCGGCGTTCGTACCGGAGGGCTTGCGCACCGAACACCAAGAGCGTTTCAGCGAAGCCCTTGCCATCGACCATCGCACCGAGGTCCAGGCCGTCTTCGATGGCCAACAGGGCCAGCTCTTTCGCGATGGGCGCTAGGTAAGTACCGAGTGCGAGTCGTCCCGCATCCGACTTGTAGACGGCCTCGACAAGTGCTGCAGTATCGGGTTGTTCGAGGTCGTGTCCCAACGCAATGAGGGTGTTCATGGGCATGGACACCGGGGCCTTGTTCACCTTTGGCCCGACGGATGCGGACGCTTCCGGAGCATCGAGTGCGCCCTGGATGTCGCCAACCTTGTCGAAGGAGCCGCCCTTGGTCCACTGCACTTTGTCAGCAAAGACCACGCCTTGAGCTTCGGCTTCGCGGGCAACGTCGAGCCAGTCCTGGGCGCGGCCCTGTTGGCGGTCGTATCCCGCGGTGACTCCGCCGTTATTGAGTTTGCTCCGAAGAGAGGTGTTGTACGATTGCCGCTTCTTCGTCGAGGCGGCGGACCACTTGTCGGCAGTGCGCGGCGCTGTAGAGAAGATGAGCGCCTGTTCGACCATTCGGTTGAAGAAGTCCGCGTTCGCAGTGGCGAGGCCGGCGATGACACTCTGCGTTGCCTCGTCGAATCCGTACTTGCTCATCGGGCTACCGAACAAAGGTTTGTCCGAAATGCTCGACGTCCACGTTCCGCCGGCCTTCATGGCGGCACGCTGCTCGTCTTGCCATGCCTGCGATGCCCGCGACGACAGTTCGTGTCGAAGTTCGTTGTTGTACCGGGTTTCCTTGTTCGTCCAGCTCCTGGGCTTGCCGTCGCTGAGCAAGCCCGCGTCACTGAAGAAGCCCTTGACGGACCCGGAGAAGGTGGAGCTGTCTTCGTTGTGCAGGCCTCCCAACAGTTGCTGGTTATCGTCGTCGATTGGCAGGGTGCTGATCGCTGTACCACCGATCTTCGTCGCTCCGGCAGCACCCGACCACGCCGCCTTGGCGGCCGCCGCCTTCTTGGGGTCCATGCTGGCGGGTGCGGTCCCACTGAGGCCTCGACCCGAGATGACCATCAACAATCGCTCGTTGAACAAGGCCTCTTTCCCCGACCATCCTGTGGGGTCCAGAATGGCGTCGTCTAGCGCTGCTGCGCGAAAGAAGGTCTGCGGGACCAGAGCGTTTGCGCTTGCAGGAGCGCTGTTGGCGAGCTTGGTCGCAAACCCGAGTACTTTTTCGTTGATGGGGTAGTCCACCAAGCGATTCCCGAGCACGTTGATCTGTGCGGCGCGGTCGATGTACTCGACCTTGTAGTTGATACCTGCGCCGGCCTGCATTCGCGGATCGGCGAAGATGGCGGACAATGCGATGAGCTTGCCCGGGTCGTAGCGGAGCGCCAGCTCGGCGCGGTTGTTCAGGTGCACGCCGTCTTTGACCTTGCCAGCGAGGACCGCTTCATTCGCATCCATGGCTTGTTCTACGGTTTGCCCCTCGGGGAAGATGAACCGGCCGGCCTTGTGAAGCGTCTGCAAGTCCGAGCGGGTCCAGCCGTCGCTCGCGCCGATAGTCCCCAGGTCGGGGTCGATCAGCGAGAAGGAGTAGCCCTTCCCCATCTCGACGACGGTCATCCCCTGGCTGCCGAGGGCGTCGACGAGGTCCTGGCACTCGGGCCGAATCGTCGTGCCGGACGAGTACAGCACGCGACCGATCATCTCCATCGCGTTGCTGCCGTTGCCGCTGTCGGTGAAGGTGAGTTGATTGAAGGCCATCGACACGTATTGGCCGTCGTAGGCATTGATGGGTGAGCCGGGTTCCATGAGCGAACGCACCTGTGCGATTCGCGCACTGGTGGGGTCCATACCAAGCGCCATCAGCGAGCCTTCGTCGAGCGTTCCCTGGTCAAGCTTGTCGCCATCAATCTTGGTTTGATTGGTCTGGGTGGCCCAGCCGCGCATCTTGTAGGACTGCTTCTTGCCGTTCTTGTCATTGGCCTTGGTATTCCAATTCGACGCGTTGACTGTGTTTTCGACGTTGCCCCATGCACCGCTCACCTCACGCGATGCGCTTGCGTTGCCTGTGCCGTCCGTCGCGGCCCCGCTTTTGTCGGTCAAGGTCAATGCGCCGGCGACGGTCACGCTGTTCACGGCACCTGGCGTGGCCTGTTTCGAGGCAGAGTTTTGGAAGAGTTGGTCGAAGTCCGAGGCTGTTGGTCCGGTTGGCACGGGGACCAGGTCCTCCGCCCAAGTGGTGTACTTGGCCGATAGCGTCGCGTCGATAAGCCCGGACTCGGTGGCCAAGGCGATAGCTGCAATGGCGTTGCTGTGCGCATCGTCGCCAGGGGCGTGGTGCATGTGGCCGTCGAGCACGACGCGCGCCATTGCCTTGAGTGTTGTCTCCATCGCGGTCGCTCGGCTTCCACCCGCTGCCTTGAGCGGGTCAACGAACTGCGTCTTCGTCTTCACGATGGCAGCGATGGTGCCCGTGCCGTTTCGCTTATTCCAGTCGCGCAGTGCCTTGTCTTGAGCGGCATCAGGCATGGCCGCGGCATCAGCACCGCTCGGAAGCCAGGACTTGAGGTCCTTGGACTGAGCGGCGTGTACCGAGGCGGACTGGGCAAGGTACCAGTCCTGTTCGGCATCTGATGAGATGGCGTACACAGAGGTCTTGTAGGCTTCCATCACCTCATCGCCGTCGATGGCAACGCGGGTTCGTTCGGCCGTGCCGGCGTCGACGTCTGCTGCGAGCTGTAGCGCCAACCAGGACGTTTGCTCAAGGTCTGCACTGGGGACGTCTCTTCGTCCTTTGGCGTCCTCGATTCGCAGTGTTGTACCCTCTTGACCGACGAGGCGGATGAGCGCGCCATCATGCCAAGCGACCACCGCATTGCCGCTGCGGAGTGCGGGCATGGCCTCCCCGGTGTCCACAGTGTCGTTGCCAACCCCGAATGCGGTCACAAGGCTCGCCACCTGACTGCTGTCGACGATGGCCTCGATACCCAGTTCAAGACGCACGAGCTCGAGTGCGTCGGCGTACGACTTGGCTTGCACGTAGGGCTGTGGGAAGCCGAGCAGCTCAAATGCGCCGGCCAACGTACTCAGGGTGCTGTGGGCGTCCTTGCGCGCGGCGGTTGACTCTGCCGCAGCGTGCTCGGCCGGGAGTTGAGCGAGTCGCTCGAAAAAGGCAGCTCGCAGATGCTCGGGCTGCGTGACGGCAAACTGACGCACCTGGCCGATTTGCTTTGCAGTGAGCTGGTCCTCGTGAACCCATCGCTCCTCTTGGGTGGCCTCCCTCAGCTTGTTCCTGGGGGCGTAGCGCGGTCGACCGTCCACCAACATCTCGTGGAAGTCCGGGTCGGTGTCTCCGGTCATCGGGTGCACGGCCAACAGCGTACGCCAGTCGGAGCCCCCCGCCACGGTGGTGATGGGGGTGCGAGTCTGCTCGTCGTACACACCCATGAAGCACGGCAGCGCCGCCTGCGGGTCGAGGGCACGCAGCCACCCCTTCACCGTGAGTCCCGCTGGGGCCGCGTCGGCCTTCGGTACCTCGGACGTCTCTTGATCGCTGAAGTCAGTGAAGCCAGCGTCGAGCCAGCCGAGGCGGTCGGGCTCCTCTGGGATTTCGATCAGCGCCTGCACCCACAGACGTCCGTCTATTGTCTGCGTTTCGGTTGTGATTCCGACCCGGTCACCCAGCCGAACATCTCGTAGTCGAGCACTTGTGTGGGAGGCCTCGGCGTGAATTCCAAGCGTGAGCTCAATGAGACCTGGGAAGGCCGCGGTGACGTACTGGGACGGCTCGAGGTCGGTTGGTGCTTCGGTAGCTGCCGCGACGTTGTCGGACTGCACGACCTCATCGGCCCCTTGAGCGACGTCTGCTGGAACGGGTGCGGCATCAACGGATGGGAGTGTTGAAAGGCCAATATCGAGCAGTGCTGGTGAGATGGCTGTAGTGGCGCTGTCGACGGTCTTGACGGAATCGATGCCAGAACCCACCAGAACCGGGGCCTCGCGGGACTGCGCGCCCGCTACCTGACGCAGGATTGGACGTTCAAGTCTGTCTGCAGCGGACCCCATCCCCGACAGCGTCGCAATCGTGTCGACGGAAGGGCCGGCATCCTGCTTTTTGTCTTTGGCCCGAAACGCATTTTGTAGCTTGTGCAGCGCCTCTCCGGCTCCAGAGTCATCAAACCGCCCGCGCCGCGTCAGCTTGCGGTCGGCCCGGTAGGTGTCGTGGGCGTCGGCATCCTGCTGCTTGAGCGCCTTGCGTTCCTTGCGCGGCAGGCGGTCCACCTGGAAGTGCGCCCAGTAGGTACCCAAGCGCATCAGCCAAGCTTGAAGGGCACGACCTGTCAGGAAGCGGGCGGTCAGGTCGGAGGTAATCGCTTTGACCGCGAGCTCAGTGACCGGCTGTCCTTCTTGGAACATCCGACGGTTCGCCCATGCATCCACTCGCGCCAGAATGACTGCGCGGTCGCCTGGATTTGCGTCCCCAAGCGCCCCAACGCCAGCTGCCGTCAGGCGCGGCGCGGCTTGATCGTCGAACAGGCCCAGTCGGGTTGCGGTCTTCGTGTCGCGTTCCGCACGCTTCTTCTTGAACAGGCCACTGGAATTGTCGTGTGCGATGGCATCGATTGTGGCGTGTTGCTGGTCTGCCTCTGCCTCTGCCGTCTCGCGCTCGGCGGCGTCCTCAACGGGCTTGATCGCGCTGTTCTGGTGTGCCGCAACGGCGTCTTCGTCCTTTCGGAGCGTGCGGTAGGCCTTGATGAGCGCGTCGTCGGGCGTGTCGGGTGTATTTGGAGAGGGTGCGGCCGCGACCTGGTTGCCGGACTGTAGATTGTCCGTCAACGAGTCTTTTAGGGGCTTGGTGTCCGCATCCGATGCCGGCGGCTGGGTGTCGGGGTCCTCCGTAATGGGCGGCGGCTTGACGGTGAAATTGTGCAAGTGGCCCTCTCTTCCAACACCTGGAACTGGCGACTCTGGATTGAACCCAGCGAACCGAACAGATGAACCAAGAATGGAGCGTAAGAGAGGGTGTGTCACCCTTCACAGATCAAACATGCGGGGACCTGTTGCGCTGAGAAGACCGGGCCGTCCTCGGTCAGACCACCGAAGCGCTCTGCAACGGCTAGACCGAGGACCACAGGTGGCATCGACCGGCACACCAGCCAGGAGTAGCCTGGCCAACAGACCACAACGCCGAGCAGGCATGGACCACCGGCAACCGAAGCCCCGCAGCATCTTCGCCGCCCGATATTCGTCGAGCGGACCCTCGCGACTCCACAAAAATGTGCACAGTTGGCGCCAACGATGATGAGGCGTCCGTTGGGGGCATCGGATTCCTCAGGGCTTGGAAGGCCAATGCCCGACCGTCAATCGACCAAGCGATACGCGAGAGAGATGCCAGCGATTGCCGCAACAGTCGGCGTACCGGTGTGGTGGCCATCACGGACTGCGGCCACGAGCGCGTGTGCGACAGACCAACGAATCGGTCGCGGCTCTGGGACACCTCTCGTTGAATCGACAGCGCTGCACAGCGCGTCAAAGACCATGTCAATGTCGACGTGCCCGGATGGCCAATCGGGTGCCGCTGTCGCCGCCGCAACATTCCCAAGGCGCGCCCACGCAATGCGCGTGAGAATCTGAAAGTTTGCCGCAAACCACAACTCACCGCGCTCAATCTGGGCTGTAGCCGCAGCGGTTGTTCGCTCAATGAGCTCAGTCGGGTCGAGCGTGTCGACAAGCGCCCGCAGTCGAACGAGCTCCGGGTAGGCCATCGCCCCCACAACAGGCAGGTGAACCGCCATCTCGTCGACCCACAGCAGAGTCTCCAACGCCGCCTGCACCTCGCCTACTTCCAGCCACATGTCCGCCGCCAAGAAGGCGCAGGCCACCGCCCCCTGCTCACGCCCCTCCGCTAAAAACCGAGGCCGAAGGCGAGCAAAATGATTCGCAGCGGTTTCAGGTGCACGCATCGACGCTTGCCAGACATGGGCCAAAGCATAGTCGGCTTGCAACAATCCCAAGTCATCCCCATGGGTCTTGGCGACCGCGCGGGCCCGCGCATGGCAGCCGATGGCCTGCTCCACGTCACCCCGTGCGAGCGTTCGGGTCCGAGCAATCAGCCAGTCGATCTGCTCGGGATGTGTCTGCGGTTCCGGTCCAATGTCGACGGGTGGCAGGGTAGGTTGTCGGTCGCGGACCAACAGCTGCGCATACCGATAGGCGTAGCAAGTGGTGTCAGCACCTTCATTCCGAGCGGCGAGGAGTGCGGCGTTCGCGGTCCGCACGTCGACGCGACGACTCTGCGCGTAGGCCAGCCACAGACGGTCACGCCCCTCAAACGCCGGGCCCTCAAGCGCTTTTTGCAGCAGGTCGAATCCGTCAGGTGCCGCATCTCCCAAGCAATCGAGCACGGCCAGCAACACATCCACACCCAACGTTGGGGTGTCGCTCGTCAGCCACCACCGACACGCAGCGAGGCCATCTGCCACGCGACGCTGACACTCGCGACGCGCGGCGCGGCCATGTCGGGTTCGAAACTGTTGGTGAGCGCGGACAAACAGACCACGAACGTGGGTCGCATGACGCCGTTCCGCTGCGAAATCCGGTTCCGGTAGGGCGTCTGCGGCGAGGCCATAGACTTGAAGCCATCCCGGACGGGGTCGTGTCAGCAGCTGACGCTCGACCAGCGTGGCAACAACCGACGCATCGACATTCGCCACGTGGACGGCGTCATCTGACGTGAACGCGCCCTTGAATACACCGAGCTGGGTCAGCGCGTGACGGGAGGCCTCGGGTGCGCCACGCAAGCTCTCCGCAAGCATGTACTGCAGGGCATTGGTGTCGATCAAGGCTGTGGTCGAGGTCACGCCCTCATGGACCGCGCGCTGTGCCGCCAACTCAATCGCCTTCGGGTTGAAGCGAACCGCCTCGCACACGGAATCGATTGCCGCTGAGTCCAAGGTTGAGCGACCGCCACCCGCCTGAAAGGTTGCAACGAATAGCCTGCGTGCTGTGTCTGCGCTGAGTTCGGGCACCTGAAACAGCCAGCTGTCGGTGGTGTTGGGGGACTGAACAGTGGTGACCAACAGCCGCATTCGGTCATGGGTGGCAAGACTGCGGAGCAGTGCATTGGCATTTAGGTCTGAGGGTAGGCCGTCCAACACCAGCAACCGCTCGGGGCGGACCGCCATCGCCGCTCGCAGGTGGGCGCCATCACTCGACACCGACTGGCTGGGAACGTGCAGCACGTCACATAATCGTCGGACAACGTCGTCGATACTTGCACAATGCGCGACATCTACCCACCAGACTCCGCCAGGTAGCGTCGTGCGTTTCCGCAGCGCAACCTGACGCGCCAGCCAAGACTTTCCGCATCCGGGAGGCCCGACAATCGATACCCATCGATGGCTGTCGGTCAAGTCGCACAGTGTCGTCGTCTCAGACCGACCAATTCCGTCCCACAGCGGCGGCGTAAGGTTCGACAACCGATGGGGGACGACCAATCGGTACCCAACACCTCGGGCCGAGAGCAGGTGGGCAGGCCGCGCTGAATCAACCTCTAAAACAGCGCGAAGCTGGCGAACCACCGTATCGACCAAGCGGCGTTGCGAGGAGGCGACACTACCCCAGACGTCTTGCAACAGTGTCAGCCGGGACAATGTCGTGCCGTCCGCCTCCAACAGACGCTGAAGCAGAGCCCGCTGAAGCGGCGTGAGCGACTGCTCACCGCTGTGGCCGCGTACAACGCCGGAGCTCAAGTCCACCCATCGATCTGCCAAGACTAATCGCTGGTCAGGGTCGTAGGACTCCGAGAACGCAGAACCCCCCACCGTAGCGATTCGGTAGCCAATGCCCTGAACCGATTGAATGACCACCGGGTCCAGCGGGTTGGGCTCAACCTTGGTCCGGATCCGTCGCACCGCGTAGTCAACAGCACGCGGGTTGTCCGGATTGATCAGAGAAGCCAGGACTTCGCGCGACACCGGACTGCCAACCGCCATCACCAAGGCACCCAGGATGCGGGCTTCACGTTCGGACAGCAACACCTGCAGCCCCCCCTGCCCTACGACCGTTCGAGGCGCACGCCACCACAAGTCGGGGTCCGCATGAATCTGCATGTCATGGGGCGTAGGCGTCACAACTCCTCCGGTGCCATAGATTCGCTGTAATTCACTTGTTTCCTAGACGGCATTCCGGCTCACTACGCACACTGTGTGTGGATTGTGTGCCCACGCCATTGTGGCTAGGAAACAGCGAACAGCGCCACTAGGTTCGGGACCGGGGAGGGTCCATGAGAGGTCTGTTCGTGGTCTATGCGTCGTTAATAGGGTGTGAGGCCGGCTGGCAGGCACCCGGCGCGGGTGAAGAAGGCCCTGACGCCTCCTTCGCCCGTGCCAGCGACACCGGCGCTCTACGGCTGGAGGCAACGCTGGAGACTTGCCCCGTCGGCTTCGACGACATCGGTCTACCGCATCCAGAGGGCGCCAAGACCTGCGTCCACCCCACTGCCACCGTTCTGGGAACCTACGATGCTGGCGTGGTCATTGGCGACGGAGCGGTCATCGATACCCGCGCCCATCTTGGCGCCGATTCTACGCTAGGCGCGATGGCATACCTGGCGGCTGGTGCACAGGTCGGCTCGGGCAGTGAGCTTGGCACAGCGACAGTCATCGGCCGCAATGCGCAGGTTGGAAGCGGGACCGTCATCGGGCCCGACAGTGTGATTGGCCGGTCGGCTTCGGTGGGTAGCGACGTCGCAGCAGTGCTCGGCGACCTCACGCTCGGCTATGCCGCCTCCCTCGGCGACCGGTGCGTCATTGATGGGAGCTTCGTCACCCTCGGAAACCTGGTGACCCTGGGTTCAGACTGCCGCATAGGCGCGGGCACAGTGGTGGCACGGTCTACAACGCTTGGCGAGCGCGCGAACTTGGCACAGGGCGTCATTATCGGACCAAACACTACAGCCGGGCCCGACCTCACGCTTGCCACGCAAGTGCGGGTCCGCAAGCAAGCGATCTTTGGCAGCGGAGTTACGGTCGATGAACAGTCCGCCATTGGACGCGGCAGCACCCTCGATGATGACGCGTCCATCGGGGCCAATTCCCGCCTTGGCGCGCATGTGCGTGTGGGTGCCAGAGGGATTGTGCCCGATGACACATGGATTGTCCGCGGTACCGTGATCGACGCCAACCCTTTGGACATCGTCCCCCCCGCCATTTCCGAAGGTCAGAGCTTCGGCATCAGCCTGCCCGCGGACAGCGGAGCGACGGTGGGACAAGTCGTCGCCACCGACAATAACGACGACATCGTTCACTACGCGATTGTATCGGGCGACCCTGGTGGCGCTACGCCGTACTTCGAAATTTCCAATACCGGACTGCTTGTGCTGACGACCGTCGGGGCGAGCGATTTTGATACGGGTGCCACGCTGGGGATTGAGGCGACCGATGGCGCTGGAAACACGGGTTCCGAGACCGTAGATGTGACCATCGACTATACCTTCACGTGTTCAGGCGGTGGCGACTGGATTGCGTACGCCAACCTCGTGGACGGCACCCGCGTCAATCTGTGCGTCCTCTACAACACACCCAACACACCCGGACCGGACCGGACCATCAACGTGTTCACCAATCCCAACGTGGTGACATCGTGTTTGGCGACATCGGAGCTCGCAGAGGACTTCTTCCGAAACACCAACGGCGACCCACACTTTGGCGCCGTTCGCTATGAAACGATGTACTCCCCTCGGCTCGCACCCGGCGCCGACACGACCTCTCCATTCGTTCCAGAGCGGTTCCATTGCGCCAATGGCCTCTGTTCCGCCGCAACCTTCGACATCGCGCACTCTGGAAATGACCAGCGCGTGTACGTCGCCGGCGTGGACGTGTGCACGATATCGATCGACGGCTACCAACTTCCCCTTGCCGGAATTTCGTCGTCCTGGAGACTGGCGTACATTCAATACGGGTCATCCGCACGAGCTCTGTTCAATCAGGACATGGGGGGAACCCAGTCCAAAACGCTGACCTTCAATGCCACGCAGTATCAGGCCAACAGACTCCTCAATGGATCTTCCGGCCAGAGCTACACCGCGTTCACCGGGTACAGTTTTCTCGAAATGGACTAGCAGAGTGCGGCGCACCGTGGACGGCTACAGCAACGAGAGTGTGGACACCCCCATCCCACAGCGAACTCGCCCTTGGCTCGCTGGCAGCGTCGACCGTTCGCTGTATTGGACGGATAGGTGATTCCAACGCCCTTCGCTCCGAACCACGGACGGCCGACTTGCGTAGCAAGAGCCGCGAATAGGTTGCCGGCGGCGGCCCGGGCGTGCAGTACTGCGTGAGCGCCAACGGCAAGGGCACCAAGAAGTCCAACATCACGAGTATGCAGCATATTGCGCTGCTCTAGCGGGTCAGACAGACCTACGGCAGCCTCAAGTACTCAAACCAGTCATCGCCGTCATGGGCAGCGGCCCGGTTCCAAATCTCGCGCATCGACTCGGGTTCGATGCACGCATCCGCGAACCGAGAGACCGCGCGCCTCTGCTGACGGGTCAGCGACCCCAGTCGGGTGCGAACCGAGGGTTGGTCGCGCGCGCCCCATCGCGGGTGAAGGGCCCGGACAACCCGAGAGAGGAGGTCGGATGAGCAGGGGGCATCCGGTGAAACGAGCAAGAAGGCCATGTACCGGGGAATCACGCGCAAGAAGGCTTCGGGGTCCAGTCCAAGCAACGGAATAGGGCTGGACGCTTCGTCGGCAAGCGCTTCGGCATCCAGATTCCCAAGCGCAAAAGCAGTCACCAGCTCGGCCAACACCTCGTCCGAGTCGGGCCGCTGACGGTCAGGCCAGAACACGTCGAGCCAATGGCCCGGCGCGCCGGAAGCATCGTGCGCGACCACCCGGGACCACGTTTGAGCGGACTCGGTGTCCGGGTCTCGGGACCGTAGGAATGCCGCAATGGCGGCGCGCTGCTCACGGGAGAAGCGGGACATGCGGTCTCGCTGATGCGTGCGCAAAGACGAGCCATACGAGCTGGAGATACGGAACGGGATGCCGTCGCAGATCATGGGCAGCTCACGGTTTTTCCAGTCCTCCTCCCACCACAAAAAGGCTCGGAAGAGCGCGGGTAGGTAGTAGTGCACCCCCTCTGAGTACAGGTGAGCGAACGCACTCCCGCACGCGTGAAGCTCGGACAGCGGAACGTCCTGCCAACATCCGCGATGCGCCTCGGGCAGACCCAGGGGTTTGCCGCTGAGATTGTCGGCCTCTTCCGCGTCGATCAGGGTTCGCTCAACGGGTTGGGGGACGCCGTCAAACGCAGCGTCGATCAAGCGAGCCACCTCCGACCGGTCCCGTCGCAAGTCGGCCGGCTCGGGCAGATCAACAGGTTCATCATTGGATAACTGGCTGGCCTTGTAGACGGCTTCTTGCCACCAGCGGCGTTTGTACTCGGTGTCGTCTGTGACGGCGGACAGGTGCTCCATCCAGTCCACTGTCGCAACAGACGCCGCCTCATGCCACACGTCGCGGATTCGGTCCTCGTCGCACCAGGTGTCGATGCAGGCAGACACCGCGCGCCGCTGCTCGACGGTCAATCGTCCCAACCGACGCCGCAGTGGCGGGCCGCCGTCCTTACGCGCGACAGGCCTCAACACCTCTAGGACTTCCTCCAGCACGGCCGTCGACCGCGGGTCATCTGGGTATCGCGCCAAGAACACGAGGGATGCGGGCAGGCGCCGCCACAAAACCTCGTCTGGCGCGAACGGCAGATAGCGCTCGAAAGACGGTCGGGCTTCGGCGTCCTCGTATGGGGTGTCGGACGCGGTCGGGAAGGCCGCGAGGCAGGTGGCCAGCAACTCTTCTGGGTGTCGTCGGACGCGTGGCGGCCAGAACACGTCGAACCAATCGGTGTCAACGTCGCTTGCGTCAAGCGCCACAACGCGCACCCAGCTCGGCGCCTCGGTCGGGAGGGCGACCTCACAGAAATCGGCGATGACGCCGCGTTGCTCGACGCCAAGCCAGGCCAATCGCTCCTGGGCCCACGTACGCAGGACCATGGGGTGGTTTGCGCTCAACGAGCACAAAATGCCCGTGAACAGATGGAGGAAATGGTTCCCATCGGGCTCAGCCATGTGGCGAAGCTGCGCCATCATCGCTGCGGGCAAGACGTACGCCAACGCTAGCGCATCGCCCGTTTCAAGCTCACGGCGATGCCTGGCGAGAGTGGGCAGGTCCCACTGATCAAACGGAGGCAGTCCAGGACGCGCAGGTGCGCCGCCAAAGGCAGTCGCGATGCGTTCGATGAGCCGACTCGGTTTCACAATCTCTCCATCCGCCGACCCCATGGCCACTGAACGCAGCACAGTCTAGCCCATCGATTATGGGCACCCTACACGGCATAGAGGCGGATGACAGGCGGACTTCGGGCTGAATTTCGCGGATAAGTCAGACGACTCATGGGTGGAAAAGCCACGCCGACCTCGTTCTCCACGCTCAGCAACTGTTGACCTCATATGCCCTGCCCTGGGCACTCCCTCAGCAATGCCTAGGGCAGCGCGGTCACCACCACCAAGACATCCTCGGCCTCGGAGCAGGAAACGACCGTCTCCACGCTGGTCGTATTGACCACGTTGCTCTGCTGGGAGCATCCGCGCACCGGCGCCAGCTCACTTGCGTCGACGGTGTCCGTCGTGACTCCTGCACCCGTGTGCACACCACTGCTGCGACGCACGTACATGCGCCCGATGCCACCCGCTCCTCCACGCTGACCGTTTGTCCTGTTGTTGGTCGAACCCCATCCTTGTGGGATGCCGCGTGCACCGCCCAGCGCGCTCATGGTGCCGTTTGCGACGACCTGCCCCTCCAAGCGAATGGAGCCGCCAGAGCCGCCAGCACCCGACGCGACCTGGGGGTTGCCCACCGCTGAACCCCAAGAGTTGGGGGTTCCAGTGGTTCCATCCGCGACAAGCTGACCGGCGTTACTGATCGTCGGTGCCCACAGGGCAATCGCACCTCCACCGTTACCGCCGCAGCCGGGCTCCCTGGCATTCGTCAGGTAGTCGTGCCCATCTGAGGCCGACGCACCTCCTGAGCCCATGAACACCGTGCGAATTGTGGAGTCGCCATACGTCACGCCACGAGAGCCGAAGAACCTCCCCGTGTTGGCCGCCTGAGCCGCGGGATTGCAGCGGTCCAGGTCGGGAGTTCCGTCGGCGCCTTCACTTCCGTAGCTGCCACCGCCACCGCCACCGCCATGACCGCAGCTGTTGCCCCGATCTGGAGCCCGACCACCGCCAGGCCCTTGTCCGGGAATCCCCGCAACGCTGCTGTTGACGGGATTGATGCACCCGCCTGCGTACCCCATCCCGGTCACTTCAATGCGGCAGGTGGAGCAGATCTCGATGCTCTCCTGCGCCCGAATCATCACCCGGCCGAAGGCTTGGCCGTCGTACGCTGGCACAATGAGCACTGCACCGTCCGTCAGCGACAGGCTCTTCACCTGGGCGATGCGGCCCCAGCCGTCGTACGAAGGGATGACCTCCGCGAGGTCGTGAGTTCCGGCGCCGAGCGTGACAGCTCCGTCTCGACCGTCGCCGTACCGCTCATCCAACGGGCGTACCGTGCCGATTTCCTCTCGACGGTTGCCATCGACTACCCGCCACACCGAGGTCACGATGCGGTCTGTGGGTACAGCAGCGTGGTTCACGGTGATGGTGCTGCCGCCCGCTGGAACTGAGGTCGTCGATGACCATGACGCGACAGCGTCGGTGGTCACCGATCTTGGGGTGCTTGCAATCGCCTGCCGTGGAGACAGGGCGGCATTGTCGATGACGAACTCGACCCACATCGTTCCCGCATAAGCGGATGCCGGCACATCGAGGGACAACGAGACGTAGCCGTCTTCAACAGGCGTGCTGCCGAAGAAGTGCGACCAGATCTCTGTAGGGCCGGACTCGGAATCGAACAGGCGAACTTCAACAAGCGAGGTCCCATCGACCGGCTCACCGGTAGCGGAAAGGAGCCGCGCTTGGACCACCGTGGGCGCGGCAACGGCGGTAGAAGCAGAGAAGAGCGCGAGGGCTACAAGGATGCGGTACATGTGAGGTCCTTTGTTCGACCCTGCCAGCATATCAAACGGGGAATGGGACACCCGGGACTGGGAGCACCACTCCAGCGTCCAGCGCGAACAACGCCGCAAGACCGCCGGTGCACGCCTGGGGTCACGCGAAGCGAGACGGGTGTTACCGCACCACAACACTGGAGCGCAGCTTGACCCGTCCCGACTTCATCGCCCACTACACCGAGCTCATGGATGAAGACGACTGTAGATATCCAGGTTCTACCGAGAAACTGTCCTACGGAGCTCCAGTCGGTCGCAAGCTCGGACTGACGCGAATTGGGCTGCACATCGAGGTGCTGCCACCGGGTCGCCGGACATCCTGGCCACATGCTGAGGAAAAGGAGGAGGAATTCGTCTTCGTTCTAGAAGGTGAGCCAGACGCATGGATCGACGGGGACTTGCACCGCCTTAGGGCTGGTGACATGGTCGCTTTCCCCGCTGGTACCGGAATCGCTCACACCTTCCTGAACAATACCGAGCACACCGTCCGGCTGCTGGTGGGAGGTGAGTCCATCAAGGGCAACCGCATCTTCTATCCAAAGCACCCCGCTCGGAACAAGGAATGCCAAGAGAAGAATTGGCTGTGGGAGGGCCACCCAGAGCGTTCCCTAGGGACGCATGACGGATGGCCGGACACCCCAGAGGGTGGACGCAACAACGACGGCGTCTAGTGAACTGAACCTTGCAGTAGCCGTTCATGGCGGTCCAAGGCTCGCTTAAGCGCCGCCTCGTCGAGTCCACCCGCTTCGGGCCACACATTATCGATGCGTAACTGTCCATCTGCAAAACGAGCTTCAAGGCGTCCTACGAGCTGGCCGTTGTGCAGTAGCGGAACCACGTACCAACCATACTGACGCTTTGCCGCAGGCTTGTACACTTCCCACACGTACTCAAAGCCGAAGACATGCGAGACAAGCTTTCGGTCCCACAGCATTGAGTCCAGTGGGCCGAGAATACGCATACGGCCGTCGTCATCTGGGAACGACTGCTCTAAGGCACCGCTAGTCACCAGGTAATTGCGCCGGTCGCCCTCAATGCGAACGCGCTGGAGCACGTCGTCGGCAATGAGCTCGTCTACGAGTGCGCTCTTTCGCACGTCGTAGAGCATGGACCAGTGCGGGCCGGTGACCTCTGAGAGCATCCCTGCTGCGACGACGCGGTCCACAAGCACCGTCTGATTGAACGGCAGCGCTTGTGACGACGGAAGCGCGCGGTCGGGCACGTCCACCACCTTTCCCCTGCCCTGACGCCCGCAGACCACAAGGCGACACTGGCGCCACAGGACTTTCACCGCCAGCGTGGCCATCTTCGACGTGCCTTTCCAACCGCTCCAGTCGGTCGGTGTGACGCGCCCGCGTGGGGCAAGGTCGGCAACGGCGATGGGGCCACGCGCGCGCACTTCGGCCTCAATCGCATCCAACACCTCTGCCGGAACCTGACGCATTTGCGCGGTCGTTCGCCACGTTGGGTTGTCTTGAGCACCGCCGTGCCACGTGCCAAACCGGTCTTGCGGAATCAGACACAGTTCTTTGCTGTAGTGCTCGAATGCGTGACCTGGAAGCAGCGCCTGGTAGACCTGTCCCACGCTCACGTCATCCAACCGCGCCATGGCGACGAGGTCCGCGTTCGTTCCAATTGGCGCTAGCGGGTCGAGCTGAATGCACCGACGCCGCTGGAGCATGGCCCGAACCCCGTCATCGCCTGGTGGATGAATGACGGCGCGAAGGCCGTGGTGACCGACCATGAACTGGCGGGCTTCGTCGCGAGACAGGGTGCGCACTATGCGTCCAAGAAGGCATGCGCAGCGAGCACGCCGAGTGCCTTCGACCAGCCAGACCGCGGCTTCTTGCGCCCATCCAATCGTCGGGCAACCTGGAGAACGTCTTCGGGAAGCTCAATGGTCTCGTGGGCCAAGTTGGTCAGGGCCGTCTCACCGCGCTTCGCCATGTCCATCGCTCCCTGCCACAGTCGCGGTGTGCGTGAAGGCCGCACAGCAGGCACAGGCTCCAACGACGCCGTCACCGCCCCCGTGGAGATACCGAAGAACGCACGAGCAGCGATGTCATCGGGCTGATCCGCCGTGAACTCCGCGGACCCCGGATGCGCGCTGCCCAGCTGATCGAGCAGCGTCGTCATGCTTGGGTCCTGGGCAGCGATGGAGCGCGTCCCGTCGGTGAATCGCCCCTGACCATCGGACAGGAGCTGGGTGCGAAGATGAAGTCCGTGTAGATGACTGGGCCCCACATCGCTGGACAGCGGCGTGTTGGCATGGGCGAAGACGGTCTGTCGGAAGGTCCGGTTTCGCAACGTGTCCAAGTAGGTCTCGTAGGTGACGGCGTCGTCGGACCACTGCTTGAGCAGCGTATCGGCGGTCTCGTCCAGCGACCGCAGCTGGGAGGTGTGCAGCGCGGCATCGCCAAGCGTCGCCAAACCGTCCGCTCGGGCATGCTCCACAACCTGCCGATAGGTCACTGGCGTGTTGAAGACCTCTAGGTAGTCGTGAAACAGCCAGGCATCGGGCTCATCGCGAATCCGTGCGGCTTCTTCACGCAGCGCATCGCGGTGGGGGCCTTCGGTAGCATTGGTGGCGAGCAAGCCAAGGATTTGACGTGCAGCGCGGACCTTCTCAAGCGGACCGGAGACAGACGCCGTTCGGGCCAGCATGACGTCACGAATGGCGAGTCGACCGTACCAACCCGGAAGCACATTGTAGCTGACATACGCCAAGCCATTCGGAGCTAGAACCTCACGAATCCGTTGGAAAAGGGCCTCGCGCACAGTACTCGGTACCCACGAGTACACGCCGTGGGCAATGACGTAGTCGAACGGTCCATCCGTAGACGCGAGCGTGCACAGATCGCGTGCCGAGTATGTCGCGGCACTGTCCCGAACGCGGGCGATGTCGACCTGCTCTGGGGACAGGTCAATGCCAACGCACTCGGCGTTTGGGTAGCGCGCAGCGAGGGGGGCCAGATTTCCCCCCACCGCACATCCAATCTCTAAAATTCGAGCCTTCGACGGTGGCTTCAGCGACATGCCTGCCAGGTGGCCGACAACGCCAAAACGTGCCGGGTCGCTCTGGGGGTAGGCATGGGCCACGTACGGCAACGCGGCGTAGGTTTCGAGTAGGGACATGGGGTAGGCAGCCTCGGATTGGGTGCTGAGTAGCCTGTGAAGCGATAGCGTACCGCCCCGCAGGACCCGAGGTGCACGGTGAGTGTTGCTGCCGAGATTCCGACCGTTGATCTAAGAGACCTAGCCTCCGAAAATTCGGAGACGCGTCAACACGCAGCCTCCGAGTTGGTCAGAGGCTACCGAGACTATGGACTGGTGTTCGTCGCCGGACATGGACTGCGCAAAGAACGCGTGGATTCATTGTACGACGACTACCTAAACGTCTTGGAACGCCCAGAAGCCGAGAAGGCCAGCTGGGGCGGACCGCAGATTTGGTACCAGCGTGGGTGGACGCCGCCCAACACTGAAAAGGCCGTTGTCGCCGGCGGTCAGCCGGACTTCAAAGAGTGCTATTTCGCCGCAACTACCGAGCTCGACGCCGACTGCAAGCTGTTCTACCCAGAGCTGTACACAGACAATGTCTGGCCAGACGATGCCGAGGGGTTCCGCCACGGAATGCTGACCCTGGGTGGAGACATCCACAACGTTGGTCTGAAGCTGCTTGAAGCCTGTGCGGAAGCCCTTGAGCTGCCCACAGACACCTTCAGCCAGCTGACTCGTGGTGCCGCCAACGTCAGCCGCGTTCTCAAGTACTTGGCGCTAGACCAGTCGCAAGTAGACGCAAAGGTCTTGTGGGGCGAAGAGCACACCGACTTCAACCTACTGACCCTGCTCCCAGGCGGACGCCTACACGCGCCTGATGGGTCGACCGGCACGTCGCCACAGACGCCCGGCGGACTCTTCATTCGCACACGCGCCACAGCTGAGCATCCCGATGGGGAGCTCATTCGCGGCGTCACCCCACCCGGCTGCATCGTCAGCCAGGTTGGACAGCAGCTTGAGATCATGACCGGCGGCGTCTTCCAGGCCACACCGCACGTTGTCACCGCTCCACGTGAGACGGGCTGGACGCGCGTATCCATGGCGCACTTCATCCACGTCAACGCCAAGAAGCCCATGTTCCCGCTACGCAAGTTCCGGACGGAACAGGCCTGCCAAGCATACCGGCCACCGGTTCTCGCGGGCACCTATGGCGTCAAGACGCTGATCGACATTGGCCTAGCGCCGGCAAGCGAGCTCAACCGGCTCGGCTACCGTCACTACGACCGCCTAGCTGACATTCGCGAGCGCGAAGACAGCTAGAGCGACTTCCTAAGGCATCGTGAAAGCGGCCTTGTAGAAGTAGTAGCTGTCGCCACTGTCAGACTCGAACGGGCCTCCCATCCAGCAGCCATCGGTGAGCGTCATATCGCCACCGGTGACGGTTCCTGTGACGGGAATACGGCTGAGCCACTCGCCATCAGCATACGCGTCGTCTGGGTGTAGTGCCACGAGGGTCACGCGGGTGCCTTCACTCCACGATGCTGCGGTCACAGCGTTGGATGGACAGACGCCCGAGGCGGTGGCGGTTCCCGAGCCAAAGCTCGTGGTGTTGACGTCTCCGCCACAGGCCAACGAAATGGCCAACACTGCGGCCCCACCCAAACACCAAGCTGTACGAATCATATCAGTCTCCCACGTCCGGAAGCGCCCGGAGCAACGCGACTGTAATACACCAGACCCACCCAGCACCTCAAGCCACCTCAAAGGAGGTCCAATGACCCAGCTTAGCGAGCCCGAACCTGGCTTCATTCTCCTCCCTGAACAGGCACTCTGTGATTCACAGGCTGCCGCCACCAGCGTGACGCAGGCGCCGTTGGAAGTGGCGACAGCATCGTCCATGTCCAGCGTTGGATCGGTGCGCGATGCTCTGAGCGAGGACCTGACGTTAGGTGAAGCGCTCGACGACTGGATTGACCGTCTGGACGCCTGGAACCGTCGCGGACAACAGGTGTGGCTGTGGGGCCCTGCCGAGCGAGCCGTCGCTTTCTTGGCCCTGATCAACCGCGGCGTACCCATCGACGGTGTGATTACCGACCAGTCCGGCTTCTTGGCAGGCACCGGGCTTCCAACTGCATCAGCGGCTCAACTGGTCGAAGACCCACCGGATGTTGTCGTGACCGTAGGCCCCGACACCATGGACCAAGTACGCGCCGTGCTCGACGGATTCGGACTCGGACCACGAGTGTACGAGCTGGCGTGAGCTACCAGCCGTTGACCGGAAGGTTGACCACGTCTTGATTGCTGATGGCGCCACAGTTGATGGCTCGGGTTCCACTCTCCGACGACGTGTAGATGTACGAACCTGAGTTCCGATCACGCACCCGACAGAAGATGTACGACGAGCAGTTCTGCGGGTCGACTCCGCCCTGATTGCTACACGCAGAGACGCTGGTCGACGTGTTTTTGCACATATACGGGTGACGTCCTGAAGCCCCAGGGTTGAAGCTCGTCACGGACAAGCTGCTGTTGCCGACGAAGCGCATGCGGTACCACCCCTGCCGCCCCCCTGGATTGCCAATATTCACCGTGATTTCCTTGGAGGACGCGTTGGCCGAGACCGACGATGGGGACATGATAGTGTAGGTACTGGGACCGGAACCTCTGACCGGACCGTTACCCCCATTTCGACAGGTGACATCGTAGCGGTCGGCATTGGTATACGGGTCGCGAATCGTGACCATCTGCCCGTTGGCCCGCGCATTGAACGGACAGAAACCAGTGTTGCACGACACCGCCCCACCGCCCGAGCAGTTGCTCTGTGAGTGACCACTGGTGCCATCACTCCGGCTGCAGCTCCACAAAATGGGTGACTGACTACCGCCCCCACATGGCGCACTGCACGAGCCATACGACACGCCGGAAGCCGAGTAGGTCCACGTGGACACGCTCCAAGCAGACGACACCCACACGTTCGTCGGTCCCACAAACAAGGTCACGGTGACCGAGCGGGACTGACCATTGCCAGGAGGGGCCGCCACTACAATTCGCAGCTCATCTCCGGCTACGACCGATGTGACCGACTGCCAGGCTCCTTCACGAAAGGCCTGAAGAACAGCGGCAGTTCCCGACCCTGTTGTCTGCACGTCAACGTCCAGCTCCCCCTCAAAGCCGTCAACAACGACGGTCCCCGGCGATTCAAGGACAGCATTCGGTGCTTGATTGGCCAGGTTTGCACCGAAGTTGCCACTGATATCGGCGTCGACCGCCACACACTCCCCATCAATGTCCGCCATGTAGCCAAGCTGGCAGTCGCACTCAAAGGAGCCCGCCGTGTTCGCGCAGTCCGTGAAGGCACCGCAATTATCGAGGTCGAGCGCACACTCGTCCACGTCGTCACACGCGCCAGGCAGCCCCGAATATCCGGGCTCACACGGGCACCCCTCCGCAGGGTAGCTGGCATTTCGCCGAATATATGCGTCATTGGGTACCATGGTGTCATTGCAGATGCTGGCGCCGCCACGGATCACTGCGGACTCCGGTATCGTCGCGCGCGGTCCAATCTCCACAGCCCGACCCACGCGAGCGTTGCCGAGGATTCGAGCCCCCTGACCAATGACCGCCTGCTTACGAACACGAGCCGTCTGAGCGACGAACGCGGAGGCACCGATTCGTGCCTCTGGACCCACCACCCCGTTGATCACCGTTCGGCTGTCTTCGGTCAGGCCAGCACCAACCACGACACCGCGTGCAACGACCGAGTTGGGTCCAAGGGTAGACAACGAGCCAATGGACGACAAGTTGCCGACCACCGCACCTGCGCCCAGCTCAACGTCGTCTTCAAGGACACTTCCAACGCCAATCCACACGCCCGCGCCGACCTGTAGGTTGGTTCCTGCGGAGACAGACCGACCCACAATGACGTCAGAGCCAAGAACGGCGCCCGAGCCAAGCTGTGAGCGACGCCCCACAATCGAACGTGCCCCAATCACGCTGGACTCACCGGCCATGCTGCGGCCGGCAACGTTGGCAAAGTCAGCAATCGTTGCATTGTCGCCAATGACTGTGCCGGAACCAATTTGCGCACCCTGGCCAATGACAACGTCTGCACCTAGGACGACGTCAAGCGCGACAACTGCAAGGGGGTGAACACACGACCCAGACGACAGCAATCGGGCATCATCGCACCCGTCACCGTCACTGTCTTGAGCGAGCGCTGTGGACCCTGCCAACAGACACCCAACCACCACCCAACGAAACATCCCACCCTCCAACGTGTGGCGATACTAGTCGAGGATGCGTGAGATTCAACGCGCAATACAATGTGCAGGCGAGAGCCCGTGCCGTTGGTTCATGCGACGGCAGTGTAGGGCTCGTCCAGCGACCCCTTCCCTACTACAAACCTGGCGGTGTCCCCAACACCGCGGTGTTGTCTTCGGGACATCCCAAACGGTTGGCCGAACCTACCATTATGCAGTTGTTACGAACGGCCACAGTGTTGCTGGTTCCGCCAATCAACACGGTGTTCGTCGTTCCGGCTGCCGGGCTGAGCGTATCTCCGCCGATAGCCACCGAACGCAAGCCGCTGACGTCGTGCTGGGTACCGCCAATCGCCACGCTCCCAATCCCGGTCACAGCGTTGCTCTCACCACCCAAGGCAACCCCAAAGTCGCCTGAGACATCGTGGCCGTCTCCGGCGATGAACACGCCTTCCCCGCTGGCTGTGTGAGTGGTGCCAAGGATGAGCGAGTCATCCGCAGAGCTTACGTGCCCGAAGCCCACGTAGATGGAGTGCTCGCCAGTGATGTCAGTCGCCGACTGAGCGCCCACAAATAGGTTGCCGGTGTTGGGCGAATCCCCTTCACTGGTCAAGCGCAGGTTGGCCCCTTCAATGTGGAGTTCATCAAGGGTCTCGTCGACCTCCAAGTAGTCTTCCAGAATGCCGACATAGTCGACGATGTCGGCCAGCTCACCGTCGGCAAAGTCTAGAAGAGGCGCCAAGGCCGCCGTGTTTTCACCGACTGTGGTGGTCAACGGGTCCGCGCCGTCCTCACCCGGCCCGACAGTGGCCTGGAGTGCTTGTACCGACGCCTCCAAGGATACCTGAGCACTCTGAAGCGTCTCAACACTCGACTCGAGCGCCTGAAGCCTCGAGCCAATGGCTTGCAGGTCTGTCCGAAGCTGTTCGGCGTCCACCGAGAAGGTGGGGTCAGGCTGCGGACACCCGACAAGCATCGCACTCAAACCCAACATGCACGCAACATGACACTTCATCGGAGCCTCCATGACGCGCACGGTACTCGACTCGCGCAACCTTTGCGACCGCGCAAGCATCAGCACCATGCTACCCTCAACGCAGATCGCGGTATTCCCCGCTGAGAAGATTGAGGGACTGTGTCGCTTTCTACAGGCGCTATCGTGGATCGCTACGCCATTGAAGGCAAGCTGGGTAGCGGTGGTATGGCCACGGTCTACCGCGTGCGACACACCGAGCTCGGCTCACTGCATGCGATGAAGCTGCTGCACGTCACGTCCCCGGCAGTCAAACAGCGCCTCCGACGCGAAGGTCAGCTGCAGGCATCACTCCGCCATCCCAACATTGTGACGGTGACCGACATCGTGATGTTGGACGGAGACCCTGGACTGGTGATGGAGTACGTGGACGGTCCCACGCTGGAACAATTCTTAACAATGCATCGGCCGAATCACGCCCAGCTAGACGCCCTGGTAGAGGGCATGATTCGCGGTGTGGCTGCCGCGCACGCGATGGGAATGGTGCATCGCGACTTAAAGCCAGCCAACATCTTGCTGGCGCGCGGACCGCAAGGCCCCATCCCTAAGATCGCCGACTTCGGACTGGCCAAGGCACTCGGAGAGACAGACGGTGGCGGCAGCCTGACCCGAAGTGGACAGGCAATGGGCACGCCCTACTACATGGCACCCGAGCAAGCCATCGACGCAAAGAACGTGGGCGCGAAGGTAGATGTGTGGGCTCTCGGCGCGATTCTGTATGAGATGGCTACCGGCCGTCGAGCGTTCGAAGGGGAACACCTGCCCAGCATCTTCCACCGCGTCATGCAGGCGAGCTTCGACCCGCTGCAGACCGCAGCTCCAGACCTACCTCCCCGCATGCGAGCCGCTATCGAGGGCGCTCTCAAGGCAGAGGCTGACGAACGCATCCCGGACTGCGAAACTCTACTACAGACATGGTTTAGCGGTGTTCCGAGTGCACAAGGCTCGGGCCCATGGGGTTCCAAGGTGCTCCAGGGCTTGGACCAACATGCAGCCTCTCACCGCAGCATGCCCCACAACGACAACTCGGGAACGTTCGACCCGGCCGCACTGGACGACCCCACAGACTCACTCTTGACCGAAGACCACGCACAGTCCGCGCAACCGACACAGCGAAAGTGGTACCTCCTACCCCTCATGGGCATGGCGGGCACGGGCGTCCTGGTGATGGTGTTTGCACTCGGTGTACTGCTTACCCAACAAGTAAATTCATACGCGGAACAGGCGCCTGTAGCCCCCGTTGACACCGTGGTGAACGTCCAGCCAGAGCCGGTTGTCCAGACCGTCAGTCCAGAAACGGTCGCGCCAACACCGGTCGCGCCGACACCGGTTGAACCTGCTCCCGCCCCGCGCGTGCAACCCGACGCCGCGCCCGTGCCCCGAAGCATCGTCCCGCCACCCGAACCGGCGGCCGTTGAACCCCATCAAGCCCCTGGTCCCACCTCGCAGCACGGCACTGTCAGGGTGTCCGGGGAAGCCTTGGCAGTCCAGCTCGTCTCTGCCACCGGGACATATGACCCAGGTACCGTACCGCCAGACAGCTACACCGTGCGCGCAACCTTCCCGGGTTCGGCATCCGTGGTAGATGCAGGGTCCGTCACCGTCTCAGCGGGACAGACCGTTCGCCTAGTCTGCGATGGAGGGTTCCTCGCGTGCCACGCTCAGTAGTCATTGCTGCCCTTGTCATGGCTTCGGCCAGCGCCAGCGCGTCGTGTCCACCCGAATACCAGGCTGCGACCGAGCTTCGCATCACGCTGGAGCGCGTAGACCGCGTCTGGGCCGGTGAGGCAGACGGTGCCATGGGCATGGCAGAGGTCGTGCGCAACGCCGTGGCCTGTGCACCGGCTCCACTCACCCCACCAGATGCCGCCCGCGTGCATCGAATCATGGGTCTGGCAGCAGTTCTTGGCGGCGACTTGGAGCGCGGCGAGCGCTTATTCAGCGCCGCAAAGAGTATCGAGCCAGAGGTGCCCGCTCCCGCCCGAACTGTTGGTGGTCCCGAGGCTATCGAAGCCTACCGGCAGGCCGAGGCCACCGCACCCCTACCCCCCACTCCTGGCCCCTGGCTCGTCGACGGCGTGCCGCAGGCAAGCCCACAGCTAGACCGCCCGTCCGTGACCCAGCGCATCGATGGACAGACCATCATCGGAACGGTGTGGCTAGACGCCGGCGACCCCGTTCCGCTGTCTGTCGCGTGCGATACCTTGTCATCCCGGCGCCTGTTCGCCGAGCACCTCACCGCCGCCCAAGACGCCCTGTCGTCCTTTGACCGCGATGGTTTGGCCCAACACGTCAGCACCGCCGAAGGCACACTCGAGTGCATGTCCGACCCACTGTCGTCGATCGAAGCCGCTCATCTGCTGCGGCTGCATGGCGTGGTGCAGTGGGTCGCGGGGCCGGAGCAGCGCACGCTCGCGGACCCATGGTTTGCCGCAGCACGCGCGATTCAGCCTCGCTATCAGTTCCCGAGCAGCATCTTGCTACCCACCCATCCACTCTCCGTAGCGGTCACCGACACAATGGGCGAGCCCGTGGATGACGCACAACTTGCCCCGTCACGCGGCATGTTGCTGGTCAATGGAATGCCGACTCACACCGCTCCGACAAACCGGCCCTGGGTGCTCCAGCACGTCGAGAATGGCCAAGCCACCCTTGGCGCCTTGGTTCGACCGGGCGACGCTATCCCCTCATGGCCAGCCCCGTTCACGCGCCCCATTGTGACGGAAGCTCCACGCCAACCCACCCGTGGCGGAATCAAGGCGTCCACCCTGGCAGTCAGCATCGGTGCAGCCGCCTTGATGGGTGTAGGCGGCGGCATGTGGGGAGGCGCGAACCACTCCATCAACAAGTTCTGCCCGCCTCCAAACCGTGGCTGTCCAGGAGACCTCGGCACCCGGGCCACCACCCAGCGAGGCGTGGGTATCGGCATGCTCGTCACTGGCGCGGCCCTGGGTGGACTGGGTACCGGTCTCACCATCAGCGACCTGCGGGCACCCCTGGGGCGAGAAGACTGAGGGTACTGCGCACTCGGCTCTGACTCGCGTCGCAGGGCAGATGTCGAATCGAAGGATGTGGCGCTCACGTGACCGAGTAGCGCGGTTCCGAGTTCGGAAATCGGTATTTCACCGCCCCCATTGCGCTTGTGCAAGCGTAGCCCCTATGTCTACAATGCCACCTGGGGAGGTCCAATGATTCTGTCACTACTCGTTCTGGTCGTAAATGTTGCCGGTGCCGCCGATTCAAATGACGATGGCTGCGTCGATTCGTTCTTTGACGCAAACGGTGCTTGTGTGTCGGTGGACGCATCGACCACCAGTGGATTGTCCGTCGGGATCGACGCAATGGTAAATAGCCACGCCGACATCGGTCCAGATGTGACGCTCGGCCAAGATGCATTCATCGGAGCGCGCAGTGTCGTGACGGGCCGGGTTGGGCAGCCTGGCGCAGCAACAATCGGACAAAACACCATCATCGGGCGAAGCGTAACCCTGGGTGCCGACAGCCAAATCGGCGCCGATTCAATCATTGGCCGAACAACCACGACCGGAGCTCGGCTGGAGGTCGGTGACGATGTTCAGGTGGGGTACGGCGGCGACATTGGCGACGACGTGTTGCTCAGCCAAGGCGTGTACATGGGCTCTCTGGTCACAGTCGGCGACCACACCGCAGTCCTGACCAACACGGTGATTGCTCGCGGGGCTCAGTTTGCCGACGCATCCGACGCGTCGCAACACAGCACCATTGGCGGCACCATTGGCCCCGACGTCTCCGTGGGCGTGGATACGACCCTGGATGCCACCGTCCGAATCCGTAAACGCACCACCATTGGTGATCACGTAACCATCGGTCAGAACGTACGTATCGGGCGTGATGTCGTCATTGAAAATGACGTTACCCTCCAAGACAATGTCACAATCCGTGGGGCCGCCGTCATTGGTAATGGAGCCACCGTCGCTGCCGGGACCGAGGTTCGTGCCGGAGTGGTCGTGGAGTCACCACAGCTCTACCCGTTCTCCAGCCACACATTCACCACGTGTGGGACAACGGGTCGCACGGGGCCTGCTTTGAGCACCTGTCGTGCCTCGTACTCAACCACATGGGATGACACAGATGCGTTGGCCATGACTACGAATGGCATTCAGCGCTGGACGGTACCATCGACCGGGCAATACCGCATCGTGGCCCTCGGAGCTGCAGGTGGACGCGCCAGCAATTCTAGCGCACCGGCGTACGGCGCTCAGATCGAAGCGACACTTCAGCTGAATCAGGGTGACGTCATCCAGATTCTCGTTGGCCAGAAGGGTGGTGCAAACACCACGAACCACGCGAATGAGAACGGCGGCGGCGGCGGAAGCTTCGTAGTCGCTGCGGACAACACGCCACTCGTCATCGCCGGCGGTGCGGGAGGAGCCGGTGGCTACGCAGGCACCAACTGTACCGGCCGCACCGCAAGCATTGGCCACGGACAGACCGGCACCAGCGGGGTGACTGTTTATTGCAACGCCTCGTACACGGGCCCGGGAGGCAGCGGGGGACTAGGCGGCCTGGCGAGCGGTAGCCACAACGGAGCGGCCGGAGGAGGCTTGCTCTCCGCAGGGCAAAATGGCGGGTCTCACTGTGGTCCGGCGGCAGGAGGAGCTGCGTTCGTAAACGGCGGAGTCGGAGGCCTCTACCAAGGGTGCTACAGCACTCCAGCCGCACATGGCGGCTTCGGCGGCGGCGGCTCCGGTCAACTGGCATCAGCTGGCGGTGGCGGCGGGTACTCTGGCGGTGGAAGTACAGGCGCGTGGGCGTCTTCGAATACGTATGGCGGCGGTGGGGGTTCCTTCACTGCACCCGAGGCCACTGACCTTGTGAAGACCGCCGGTGCAAACACCGGTGAAGGCACCATCACAATCACGCGCCTGTAGCCCACACGCCCTGAACACTTGGGAGGTCACGCTAGATGCTGACCTCCCAAGCACTCAGACCGGCAGTCCACCACGCCTTCGCGCATCTTCCGGACGCCAGTGGTCCACAGGATGCAGCGGATGTACCGGCGCATTGAAGGTGAGCTCTTTCACCCGGTCCAGGTCTGAAGCGCCACGTGTCTTGACGTAGATGGTCCGACGGTTCTGCAGCAAGAAGTACAGGCGGAACGGGAACATACTCTTGACGACGACGACATCGGCTCGCCAGGTCGACAAGCCCAGCTCCGAGTAGAACTGCGGCTTCATCACAAGACAGGCACGCTCGGTCACAACAATGGACGTGTTGCCGACCGTCAGCACGACCATGCGGCCAAACGTGTCGTGTTCGGTGCGCATGGCCAAGCGGCCCGTCACTGTGAAAACGGGGTTCTCTGGGTCTAGCCGTCCACCCAACTCGACCGTGACGGTCGAGCCAACGACCGTCTCAGCAAGCTCTTCAATGACGCCAGCGTCTCGAATCGGCACATACGAGATGAGGTCTGCGGCGTCTTCCACCAGCGCACGCAACAGTCGCGTGTTCTCGCCGACCGTGCCGGTGCCAACGATATCCGACGCGTCGCACATGCAGACCGTACCGAGCTTGCGTCGTAGGCGACTTGCACGCACCTGCTCGATCGCCTCAGCGGCCTCGGGAAAAATAGGCGGTTGCTTGTGACGAACGCCCCATAAACGGTCTGCGACGTCGTCAGCAAGCGACTCAGCGAGGGATGCGTCACCGTCGACCATGACGACTGTGCTCCAGCCCATGTCCGCATGCCGCGCCCACAGGTGGCAATTGAAGACGCTGGCGTCGAGCACCTTGTCGTCACGCTCAATGCGGTTGAGGTGCTTGTAGATCGGCCGCATCGTCGGCAGAAAGTCCATGGTCGTACCGCCGCCCAGAACCATGGGCAGGGTTCGCCAGGCCAGGACGGGTGTGATCTGACCCAACAGCGCACGCACAAGCATCGAACCCGCTCGGTAGCCGGTCTTGGCGTGGTCACGGTGCGGATTGGTACGGTAGGCGGCGAGAATGTCGATCTGGTCGATGAACGCCTTGGTCATCTGACCGTGCAGGTCCAGCGAAACAGCGACGGTGAGGTCGTCTCCACACTCTGCACGCACGGTCTGCATGAAGAACGCTTCGGGGTCATCGGTTTCTTCGGCAACCATGGCGCCGTGCATGGAGAACAGGAGTCCATCCAGGGGTCCAGCGGCACGCAAGGCATCACGCAAGCGGTCGTTCAACCCTGCGAGTGCAGCCGGCGACAGCGGCCCTCCAGGCATGGCCCACGAGCTGAACAGCGGAACCACCTCGATAGAGTCGTCGCCGTGTTCGCGGATGGCCTTGAGCGCACCGGACAGCTCAGCATTCTTCAGAAAGCCTTCGACCTCGGTTCCGTTCGGCTCCAAGATTGCCTGCAGCTCGGCACCCTCAAAGAAGTGGGTGCGGTCGAAGTCGTCGAGCTCGGACGCCAGCGGCGAGAACGCGTTGCTCTCTTGGGCAATTCGAACCAGACCAATGCGTTTGGTGCTCATGTTCGGCCACCGGTCAACCGCTCGCGCAGGTCTCGGGCCTTGTCCAGCATGGGCAAGACATGCTTCTGGACCATGTCAGCCATGGGGTCGTCGCTCTCGGCAAGGTCCGGCATCTCACCGCTCGCTCCGTACATCTGCTCCATCACCTTACGCACACCATTACTGACCAAGCCACGCACTGGAATCTTGGCCATCATGCCGTACATGGCCGCCTCGCCTTCCGACGCCAGGTCCGGATTTGCCCGTACATGCTCGACTGCAGCAGCCAGGTCGGCAACGTAGTCGTCGACCACCGGCGAATTTCGCGCATTGACCGTGCAATGTACCGAAGCAGGATGCTGCTGACGGCTTACTTCCCAGCCCTTCGCCGATAGGATGTCAGCGATGGCGTACACGTCAACATCCTTGGCATCTGCTGCCCAGGTGACCACCGTTAGGGTGCTCGGTCCAAGAATCCGAAGGCCATTAATCGCCTCAATACCGGCCTTCATCTTACGGTGTGCCGCAATGGCCTCTTTGGCACGAGAGATGTAGCCAGACTCGCCCATGGCCATCATGGACGCCCAAGCGGACGCAATCGTGCTGCCAGCACGCGTTCCCTGGAGTGAGGGCGATGCGTAGATGCCACCGGGCCAGTTGGTCGAGATGAAGAACTGGTGCTTGAGGTAGCTCATGTCCCGATAGATGATGACGCTGCTACCCTTTGGCGCGTAGCCGTACTTGTGAATGTCTCCACTGATGCTCGTGACACCCGGACAGCGGAAGTCCCACTCGGGCATGGCAATGTCTAGACGCTCCAGCCACGGGAGAATGAACCCGCCAAAGCACGCATCCACGTGGAACGGAATGCCCTTCTTGAGCGCCAACGCTGACAGTTCAGGGATGGGGTCGACACTGCCGGTGACGTACTGCGGCGCTGAACCGACGCAGGCAACGGTGTTTCGGTTGATCAGACGCTTGTAGTGCTTGACGTCCACGTTTCCATGCTCGTCACACTTGGCAAAGCGCAGCGACACGCCAAAATAGTGGGCGGCCTTGTTGAACGCCGGGTGAGCAGTCCGAGGAAGCACAATGTTGGGTCGGACAATCCATGGCTTCTTACGACGTGCCCGGTCCCGATAGGTACAGACCGCCAGCAGCAAGCTCTCGGTGCCGCCTGACGTCATGGTGCCGACGGTCTGGTCATCTCCGTTGAACATGTTCGCGGACATGTGAATGACGTCCAGCTCCATCTTGCGCAGACTCTGGAAGGCCATGGGGTTGAGCGCATTCTCAGCAAAGAACAGCTGGCTTGCCTTCTTCAAGAACGCATGGTGCTTGTCTCCGCCGTCGTACACCAAGCTCCACGTCTTTCCTCCGTGCCAGTCCGCATCACCCTCGCGAAAACCGGCCATTTGCTTGAGGAGGGCGGTGTGCTTGTCGCCGGTGGTCGGAATGCTGGTACGCGTCATGGAAGTCCCCAATTTAATCGAACGATTGGATAGCCGAAGACGCTGTCAGTGTCGAGCAGGCGTTCGGCATGGGCGAAAAACGCCTCAAGGTGATCATTTTGGTAACGACCATGAGTCAAGCAGGAGCACACATGACCCTCACCGCCGTTGTCATCCTCACCGTTTTCGCCGCATTGATCAACGGTTTTGCCGTAACGGGAACCTTGCGATTTCTTTGGCATATTGACGGCGACAACCGCCAGCCTGCGTTTGCTGCGATCCCCGGTCTGCGCACCGACCCCCGCGCATTGTCAGGGATCATGCGTGCCGAGTCCTGGGTGGATTTGACGACAATGGACACACCGATGTTGCGACGTGTCGCTCCAGCACGCACTCCCGTTCCCGTGATGTCTTGGGGTGACCGTGACTTTTCCATTGATGAAGAGACCGACGCCCTAGTGCGCGAGCTTCGCCAGTCGTAGTCCGAGCCCGTTGTCCACAGCCAACCACGAACGTGCGCGAGACTCCTCAGGCCTGCCCATTTTAGGGAGAGCGGACGGTCTAGTACGCACGCCTACGACGACTCACGACCAACAGACCCAACACGCCCGGCAGTAGCGGCACTAGGGGTGCGGGTCCTGGGGTGAAGCAGCCGCAGCCACCGGCGATATACAGCTCGTCGGCCAACAGTAGCTGGTCGCAGTTGTTGTCGATGCCATCGTTGGACTCGGTGTTTCCAGTGAACACGGTGGGGTCGTCGTCGTTGCAGTCGCCTTGGGATGGGGTCAGGCCATCGCCGTCCGCGTCGACCTCCAGGCAGTCGAGTACGCCATCGTCGTTGCTGTCTTCAAAGTCCTCGTCGACGGCCCCATCACAGTCGTTGTCGACCTCGTCGCACAGCTCGGGAGCGCCGTTAAACGTGGTAGCCGTGGCGTCGTCGCAGTCGCCTTCGCACTCGCTGAGCAGGTCGCCGTCACCGTCGCGTTCTTCGTCTGGGATGATGCCGTCGCAGTCGTTGTCGATGCCGTCACACAGCTCAATGGCACCGTCGAACACGGCCGCGTTTGAGTTGTCGCAGTCTCCCTCGAAGGGCAGCATGCCGTCGCCGTCCGTGTCGACCTCGGCACAGTCTAGAACGCCGTTGTTGTCGGTGTCCTGGAAGTCTTCGTCGATGGCGTCGTCGCAGTCGTTGTCGAGGTCGTCGCACAGCTCGGGAGCGTCGATGTAGACGGTCGAGGCGCCGTCATCACAGTCGCCGCCGCAGATGAGGACGAGGTCGCCATCACCGTCGACTTCTCCGGCCGGAAGGACCCCATCGCAGTCGTCGTCCAGGCCGTTGCACAGCTCGTCGGCGCCTGGGAAGCGGTCGACGTTGTCGATGCCGCAGTCCAGGTCATCGCAGTGGCCATCCGCGTCGGAGTCGCCCGAAGCGTCGTCGCCCTCGCACAGGTCTGCGTCATCGCAAACACCGTCAGCATCGGCATCGTTGCCGTTGTCTGCGCCGATACACGGGTCGATGTCCTCGCAGACGCCGTCGCTGTCGGTGTCGCCCGAAGAGTCATCGCCGTCACACACATCATCGCTGTCACACACGCCGTCGCCGTCGGTGTCTCCGGTGATGTCGGTGCCAATGCAGTCATCGAGGTCGTCGCAGATCCCGTCATCGTCTGAGTCGTTGTCGTTGTCTAGGCCGATACACGGGTCGATGTCTTCGCAGATGCCGTCGTCATCGGTGTCCGGGGACGCATCGTCTCCCTCGCATTCGTCGATGTCTTCGCAGATGCCATCGTCATCGGTGTCTGGGAACGCGTCGTCTCCCTCGCATTCGTCGTCGCTGTCGCAGATGCCGTCTTCGTCGGAGTCTCCGGTGCTGGTGTCGCCTTCGCAGGGAACCGGAATCTCGGTGGTGATGATGAAGTTGGGCCCAAAGAAGAAGATGTCGATGGGTGAGGCAACCACGAACTTCACGGCGCCATCTTCGTTGTACTCGTTGACGTAGCCGTCGTACGTGATGGAGGGCGAGACCCCCAGGTCTTGCACAGCGTAGGCCCAGTCCAGAACGCTATCTACGAGCGTGTAGCCACCCATTTGGTAGGGCTGACCGGCGAGGAAGACGACCGGCTCGATGGGTTCACAGCGGAAGTTGTCGAACAGCGGGGAGGCATTGGTCACCAGCGTCAGAGCCATCTGTTCGCCGGTTGTACCGTCGTACAGGGCCACCTGATGGTCTTGGGTCATGCCGTCGCCGTTACGGTCGTAGTAGCAAAGCGAGGTCACCGCGATGTCGACCAGCGGGGTGATGTTGTACGAATCGGTACCCGTAGCAGTCGCGTAGTACTCGGTGACAGACGCGTCTGGGAATGCGAGCGCCAGCTCTTCTTGGGCACTGGCGACGAGCGGCACCAGGCCGACAGCAGAGGCAAAAAACAGGCGACGAACCATTAAAAACCCACCCAATCAATCGAATGAACGCTGACATACCTCGATACGGCCGCCTGCGAAAGCCGGGAGCTATAGGCGTGTCAGGGTCGCTTGCCGTAAGCCGACCTCTTGACGGTACCTCCAGACAACGCGACCCGCTGTCGGTGCCCCTCCTAGACGACTGCTGCGTCTACAGCAGATAGCCATCGTGCCATGATGCCCCCCTTCAAACTCGGCGGCACTACATCCGTCCTCATGTCCTCGGGAGAACTCTTGCTCGAAACCCCAGACTCCGTCATTGATGCGCTCAACAAACAAGACCTTCCAGCCTTCCGCAAAGCCGTGGACGCACTAGAAAAGCCGGTCGACCACTACGTGTGCTGCAACAGGCGCCTTGTGGTCTGGGTGGCCCGTGAGGAGTTCGGCGGCGGTGTTGCGTATCTGTTGGACAAGGGTGCCGAGCCGGTCTCGAGCGCGCTGCAAGAGGCGATATTCTTCGGCCGCAGCGACGACATCTCGGCCATCGAGGCACTGGTGGAAGGCGGTGCAGACGTTGACAAACCTATCGAGGGTCAGAGTCCGCTGGGCTGGGCAGCCTCTATCAACTCCGGCGGTGCGCGCGCGGCCGCGATTGTCCGCCTCTTGATTGCTCACGGCGCAAATCCGGAGGGACACAGACAGCCGAGCCCGTTGCATGTCGCCATTGACCGTCCGGCAACCGATGTCGTGGAAGCCCTCCTGCAGGCTGGTGCCGACCCAAACAGCATCTACGACGAGCAAACCCCCACCATCGCACTGATGCTAGCGATGCGCTCCGCTTTTAAGCGCGACCAAGAGTACGACGACGGCAGCGCCAACATCGCCCGCGAATTCGTACCCGCAACGCTCCGCGTCCTGCTCGACCACGGCGCTGACGCAACGATTCGCTTGGGGTCAGACGGCGCCTCACCCCTGTTGTTCGCCGTGTCCAGCAAGTGGGGGTGTCCCGATGAAGTCGTACAGATGCTGTGCGAGGCAGGCCCGGACGTCACTGAGACGATTCACGTCAACGGCAAAGAGCACATTGACCTGCTCACCTACGCAATGCTGACCGACACCCCGCACGCGCAGCGTGCTTGCACTAGTCAAAGCCGGATTCCCACTTGAACAATGCTACGAAATCATGAGTGGAAACAACTACGTCAGCCGGCTTGTGCAGAAAGAGGGTGAGCTGTGTGAGCTCTTATGGAACGAAGGCGGCGATACATTCCGCCAGGCACTGATTGGCGTGCGCAGCTTCAAGTCCGGCATCAACGCTCTAGTTCTTGCCGCAATTGGTGGCAGTGAAGCCGTCGTTCGCGGGCTTCACAAGGCTGGCGTGTCGGCAACCGAGACATACGAAGATGGGCAAAGTGTGGCTGACTGGGTGCAGAAGCGGGCTCCAGCGCTGGCACCAGTGATTGAGGAATTAGCGGCGTTAGAGCCACCTTAAGCCGCCCTACTCCACAAGCTGGGCAAGGCGGTCTCCGAGCCCTTCGTCCGCAAGCGCGTCGTACCCGCGACTATTCGTGCGCTCAAAGTCGTCGATGATGACCTGCAGCCCCGCCAATCCACCGGTCTGCGACGCCTCCCACTGCATCGCCGCGCTCTGGACCGGAATGCGCAGCTCCTCGGCGAGTGTGCGTGCGTGCAGCGCCCCCTGGGTTGGTGAGGCAGTGAGCAGCGCCTCCCACCGGTCAAAGGCAGCGTCAAATAGCGGTCCTTCGGCACCTCGGGCCACCAAGAATGCACGCAAGTCACGGTGGATTCCAAAGCGCGCGCTGTCCTTGAATGCCTGGGCACACAGGACATTGTGACCGCCCTCCCAGGCTTCACAGACAATGCTGTCGCGAAGCAGTCGTGGAAGGACGCTGAACGACTCAATCGCACCATTGCCGCCCAACACTTCGATAGCGTCTTGGATACCTCGAGTGCCCTGAACGCTGGTCCAGAACTTGTTGAGGTTGACGAGCAACCGGTACGCCCGGGCTTCGGAGTCACTGGCGTCACCCAACGCGATTCGGTCGGCCATGTCCGCCAGAAGGAAGGTGGTCGAGCGGTTGGCGACGGACTCCACCCGCAGCCGCGCGATGATCCGGGCCACCGTTGGAAATGCGACGATGGGCTGACCGAAGGCCATGCGGGTGTGCGCGTAAGCGTAGGCTTCGCGGTAGGCGCGCTGAAGCATACCGACCGACGCCACAGCGTTGTACAGACGAGACGTGTTGAGGACCACTTGGACGACGTCCTTGAAGTCGGCAACAAGCACCGCTTTGGCACCCACAAAGTCGACCTCCGCACTTGCCATCGAGCGCGTGCCGAGCTTGTACTTCAACCGACGCACGTTGAAGGCGTTGACGCTGCCGTCCACCATTCGAGGCACAACAAACGCCTTGACCCCACGGGTTCCGGCACCCTCCCCTTCGGGACGCGCGGTGACCAAGAACAGGTGGGCATCAATGACCGAGCAGAACCACTTCTCGCCGTACAAGCGCCAGCCGTCATGGTCCTCTCGAGCAACAACGGCGTTGGCGCCGACGTCTGAGCCGCCTTGAACCTCGGTCAGGAACTGACTGGCGTGAAAGTGGGTGTCGTAGTTTGGGTCGAGCAGTCGCTCGAGCCACGCTTCGTGCCCACCGGCTTGCTGAAGAATGCGAATCATCCCCGCCGTGCATGCGAGGGGACACGCATGACCGCCTTCGCCATTCTGGGCGTACAGATACATCAGGGCCAAGGTAGCAAACTGCTGCCCAGGCTCGGCGTAGCGAGACATGATGCCGGTCCGATACAGCACACGCCCAAGCTCATGGTAGCTGGGGTGAAAGTCGATGCCTTCGGTGCGGTGGCCAAGGCCATCAAAGCGATTGAGCACCGGGAGGTTCTCGTCCCGGTTGTTCTCGCGAACGAGCGCATCAACCGTCGTGGACGACTCGGCGCCGAAGGCATGAACCGTCGGCCGTTCGTGGGTGCGACCGTACAGCGCCAACAGGGAATCAGCGTGGTCGTCCCATGCGTTCGTTGCCAAGCGCGCACGCCACGCATCAAAGCCTTCGCGGGCCTGTTCGGGGGTCGTCATCGGTCGTCCTCCACGCCAAAGAAGCGACGCGCAGTGTCACCGGTCTTCGCAAGCAACGCCACGGGGTCCACGTCACGAAGCTGTGCGACCGCCTCCGCTACTGCAATCAGATCCGCCGGTTCTCCACGTTCACCAGCAACTAATGGGTGGTGCGGTGCATCGGTCTCTAGCAGCAAGAGCGCCACAGGAATCGCGCGAATGACGTCTGCCGTGCGGCCGGCAGCGCGCATGGCAGCCGGTCCTATGGACAGGTGAATGCCCAGGTCGGTCGCCCTTCGCGCCTGCTGGACGGAGCCGGTGAAGCCGTGAATCATCATTCGCAGTCCGGGACGTCGCCCAAACTCCGCTAGCACCTCGTCAACCGAACGGACCGCGTGCACCACTACCGGCCGGTGATGCCTGTGTGCCCAGTCGAGCTGCGCGGAAAAAATGCGTCCCTGCTGCTCCCAATGCGGATGGAGGCGGTCCAAGCCCACTTCGCCCACGGCCACCGGGGCATTGGTCTCCAGCATTCTCACCACATCTTCGACCCTGGAATCCGCGCGAACCCACCATGGGTGCAAACCCACAGACAACACCACACCCAGCTGCGCGGCAATCTCGCGCAACCGTGGCAGCCGATCCGGGTCACCCGTAGCCATCGCCAATCCACTCACACCTCGATGGTGTGCCCGTTGCAGAGCGGACATGCGGTCGTCGTCAAAGACGGGTTCGCCCACATGGGTGTGGGCATCGAATCCTCTTCGGTACACTGCGGTCATGGCTATACTCCGACACCCTCGTACCGGCAGAATGCAACCGGTGCCCGCTCGCCTCCTTGTGGGACGCGCACCCAGCTGCACCCTTCGTCTCGACGAAGCTCACGTATCTGGGGAACACGCGACCTTGCTGTGGACCGGCAACCACTGGGAGCTTCGCGACCTGGGCAGCCGAAATGGCACCTTTGTCGACGGTGAACGCATGTCGCCAGGAGACACCAAGACGCTCGTCAAGGGAACCACCATCAGCTTCGGCCAGGCGGACGACCCGTGGGAGATGTTCGACGCAGAAGCCCCCGGCGCCTACGCCGTACACGCAGGTTCCGGGCGCAGCATGACCGCGCGCAACCAGATGCTTGCCCTGCCAGACGCCGTGTCGCCAGAGGTGGTGGCCTACCCGGACCGCGCCGGAATCTGGGTCATGGAGATCGGCGATGACGCCGCAAGACCCGTCATTGACGGCGAGAGCGTGCAAGTCGGCGATGCGACCTGGAAGGTCTACGTACCCGACGCCCACGTGGGCACCGCCGCACTCGACAGCGGCCCACACATTGACTCGGTCACGCTGAGCTTCGACGTCAGCCTGGACGAAGAGCACGTACAGCTCACCGTTGTACATCGCGGCAATGAGACCGCTCTGGAACCCCGCGAGCACGGGTACACCCTGCTCACCCTCGCCCGAGCACGCATTGAAGACGCCGCTCTGCCGCCATCCGAGCAAGGCTGGATTGACCGCGACCGATTGCTGAAGATGCTCGGAACAGACACCAACGGTCTGAACGTCGCAATCTATCGGGCTCGTGGACAGCTCACCAAGGCCGGCGTTGAAGGCGCAGCCGGGATTGTTGAAGTTCGGCGCGGACAGCGACGGATTGGGCTGGAGCCTGAACGCATGGATGTTCGCAGGCCAGAGTGAGGGGCCACTCGGCAGCCACTACAGGCTGGCGTCCTACGCTTCGCACTCACTGGGCACATCCAGCCAGTCTTTGAACATGTCTTCGCCGTCTGTCAGGACACCATCGGCGCCCATTGTGAAGGTCTTGGTTCCATCGAGGACAAGCTTGCCGTCGGTGATTACGTAGGTTCCTGTACGCTCCTGCCACGTCACCATGCCCTCGTCGTCAAAGGTGAGGTCCGAGTACATGGCCACGCCATTCGGGCCTAGGAACAGCTTGTGTTGGCTGCCGTATGCCCCGTTGCCACGGCTATAAAAGCGCAGGCCGAGCATTTGTTGTTCAGTGATGGACGCCAGCTCCGCACCCGTTGCAATGCGGTAGCGAAGCGCGGACCGGGCTTCTGCGAACAGGTCTTGTGACGTGAGGGCGGCGCGCAACGCAGGATCTGCCGACGCAATGACCAACATATTGAGAATGCCGTCCATGTAGGCTTCCCGCTCACACGCATTGCCGTCCTCCTGACGACTGGCCAACAGAATGCGGGCCATCACGTAGTTGGTGGTCGGGTCAGCAGAAGCCAAGGGGTAGGCGCGCTCAATGAGGAGACGTGCCGGCTCGAGTCGGCCTTCGTTGGCACATGTATGGGCGATGAGCGTAGTAGGCACAGGGTCTACTTCATCAGGTAGGACCAACTCATCCGGGCAGGGCAGTCCTTCCAATGACCCGGCAACAGGCTGTGGCTCTGGACGCGGCTCGAACCCGGGCTCAATGACGAACTCTGGCTCTGGCGCCGGAACAGGAGCTGGAGCCGAAGCCGGACTTGGTGTGCGACAAGCAGCAAACAACAACAGGGCGACGACGGGGCGCATACAGACTCCTAGGTTGCCGAGACTACCGGAAGCTGCTGCTGTCGTGGCGCTGGGCGACTAGGACAGGTTCGCTACGTACTCATCAAGCTCAGCGAGCTCTTCTGTGAACGGAGCTTGTACCGGCGGAAAGCGAAAGCCAGTCTTGGGGTCTAGGTCGAACGCCGTCACCCGGAAGGTGATGGCAAAGCGCTCGCGCTTCCACTGCGCCCGGCACAACAGACGAACGAACTTGTGGATGTGGGCAGAGAAGGCAGTCGGGCAGCCCGAATAGCGCTCGGACAGGCTCGGCCACAGCGTGCGGAACATCTCCACAGGCCCCTGCCCCTTCTGCACGAACAGGAACATCAGCTGGTCCAACACCGCGAAGGGCATCAGGTCGCCTTCATCTGTCTGGGCGTGTTCTGTGGGGCGTAGCTCAGCCATTGCCGGCGTCGCGACCACCGATTCAATGCTCTTGAGGCCATGAAAACGCGCGGCCCACATCAGGTAAGCCGTGACCATGGACTTGGGCACATCTGCGATAGGCGAGAGTCCACCAGATGTATCGCCGTCCATTGTTGCGTAGCCAACCGCCGCTTCGGACTTATTGGACGTTGACAGCAACAGGCCGTTTTCTTGATTGGCGACCATCCAGATAAGCGAGCCGCGAAGCCGCGCTTGTACGTTCTGAAGCGTGATGTCGTGGCTTGGTTCGTCCCAGGACAAGGCCGTACCTGTCAGCTCTTCGTTCAGCGTCACATGCAGGTCGAACGCGCGCTGGATGCCCACTTCCAGATGCTTCGCACCCAGCTCGGCGGCGAGCCCCTTGGCTGCATTGCGCGTAGCGCTGCCGGACAGCTCAGTGGCCATGTACGCCGTGGTGAAGATGTCTCCAACCCGCTTGTGGACGTCCTCTGCGGTTGCGTCAACGTGGCTGTAGCGCACGCCTCGCGCGACCAACAGCGCCACCATGGACGAGTCTCGACCACCCGACAACGCGAGTGTAAACTTTGGAATCCCCGTCTTGCGCCGGTACTCCGCCAAGCCCAACGACAGCGCCAGCTCCAGCTCCAGGTAGGGCAGGTCAACAGCGGTCGGCTGCTGTGCAATGAGCCCCGCCGGATGGAGCCACAGCAGTGACGCGTCGACCGGCTCGGCAACAGTGCCAGCGAGCCAGTAGGGCGACGGTGCGGGGGGCGTTCGGTCGGTGCTGAAGTCCCCGTCCAAGCGAATAACAGTGGGTTGTGGCCCAAAATCACCGCGATGCAGGCCATCTACTTGTTGGCGCCAAGAGCCCTCTTCTACCCGGGCGTGCATCAGTGACTCAATGTCCACGACACGGTCGATGAGCTCATGGTCCTGGTCGAACAGGAACCGTCGGCCTTCTTGGGCGACATCTCCGTTGTCCGCAATGAACACGCTTCCGTCGAAGATGAGCCGTGTCGCGTCGCAGCCAAGCAGGCTGCTGTACAGGTAGACCACGTGGTCTTCGCGGCTGATCTGACGCACCATGTCCCGGCGAACACGGTGCTTTCCAATGGTGAACCAGCTCGCGCTTGGATTGACGATGACGGTCGCCCCAGCCAACGCATAGCGACTGCCCGGACGCAGGCCCTTCCAGCCGTCTTCACACACTTCCACCGCGAAGGCACCGATACCAGCAGCGTCAAAGACCAGGGTGCCTATGGGAACCTCGCCACCATCGGGCGTTGTGAAGCTCTCCACGCGACCGAAGTTCCACCCTTGGTACCAGCGGTTCTCGTACTGAACATCACCGGTGGCGAGGTATTCTTTGCAGACCAAGCCAACAATCTTGGTGTCCGCCAGCACGGCGACCGCGTTGTACAGAACCCCATCATGGCGAACCGGCAGGCCAACGCACACCACCATTCCGCCTGTGGCGTCACGCAACGACTCCAGCATCTTCCAGCTACGCTGCAGAGTTCCGCGCATGACCAAGCGGTCGCCCAGGGAGTACCCAGGAATGCACAGCTCTGGCAGGGTGAGCAACCGAACACCGCGAGCGCGAGCATCGGCAATGACGGCACGGATACGCGAGGCGTTTCCTGACCAATCCCCAACGGTTTGGTTGATGGAAGCAACACCGACATGAGCGTAGTGAGGGTTGTCGAGCACGAAGACCTCCGAGGCGAGGGGTCTAACCAACTGGACGACGGAGCCTTGCGGAGACTACGGTAGTGCATCCAAGTTGAGGCCCCCAATGACTCGGTCTACAGCGCTGTCCGCTCTTCTGTTCGCTGCCTGTGGCCCCGCAATCCCACGACCGGATGTCTGCACACCACAAGAACTTGCATGGACGCTAGACGACGGCTGCTTTTTCAACGGATCAGCCGATTTCGTCTCCAAAGACCCGCAAACCTGCGGCCTTCCATTCACAGAGACCAGTGAGTGGTTCTGCCACACCACACGCCATTTTGGCCCGGACACGGTGGCCTGGCTGGAGGTGGACTACGGCCAATCGGTCCCCTATGAATGTGACGGCAATACGCTCACCTTCGAGCGCGAGGACATCCGTGTGACGTGGGATGCCACAGCCGAAGTTCTGGTCTGGAACGGCGTCGAATATCTACCCATGTGCCCCGAATCATCACCCTGAACCGCTGGAACGCTCATGTCTCGAATGCTGGTCATGTCCGTCCTGTTCACCACCGCCTGTGGGGGTGCCCGTTCATCCCCTCGACCGGATGACTGTACGCCAGAGGAGCTGGGATGGTCGGCCCAGGACGGCTGCTTTTTCGACGCGCCAGCCGAGTTCTTTTCGGACGAACGTCAAGACTGTGGCTTGTCCAATCGATGGCCGCATCCCATCGCACTGTGCCACGCTCCCCTCTTCTTCGAGGTCGACGCCGTCATGTGGTACTACACCGACGTTTCCGAGACCTTCCCCTACGAATGTGACGGAAACACCCTCACCTTCGAGCGCGACGACATCAGCGCGACCTGGGATGCATCCACCGAAGTCCTGACCTGGAACGGCCTCGACTACCTGCCCAGGTGCCCCCGCTAGGACAGGGCAGAAGGTCGTCGAGCCAAAATCGAACACGCCTTGTAGATGGCACCCCGTCAGCGAAACCAGGTGGACCCGCGTGACAGACGCGACCTAAGACTACGGAATCGAAGTGGGATAGCGGGCGCCAAAGACGGGGTCCCCAACATGCACTGGCCAGCCATTCCGCTAGACGAAATTCAAGCGAGGGTCCGCAGCGCACTCGCAGGAAATACGAGCTTCGACGCGGACACCATGCTCGGATTCCCCGCCTCTGTGCTCGACTCGCGCGTGTTTCCCCCCGAACCCACCATGATGAGCCACGCCTGGCTCACGGTCCTGCAGAGCAACCCCAACCACATCGGCTGTCACACCACCGGGGCCAGCGAGCACGCCTTTGGCGGCACCCATGAGCTGGAGCGGGACCTGCTGCGAATCTGCGCCGAGGAAATCTTGAACGCCGAGCCGGAAGGCTGGGACGGCTACGTGGCCTCAGGCGGAACCGAATCTAACCTGCAAGCCATGTGGACCCACCGCAACGAGCTGCGTGACGGTCACGGCGTGGATGTCAGCAAGATGGCCATCTTGTGCTCGGAAGACACCCACTACTCCATCGACAAAGCAGCCGATGTGCTCGGTCTACGCCTGGTCTCCCTTCCCGTTGGCGAGTGGGACCGCGCCATTGACCCACAGGCCGTCCACGCTGCCGCAGCACAGCTCGTAGCCGATGGTGTGAAGGCCGTGCTCGTGGTGTTGAACCTGGGCACCACCATGTTCGGCTCCGTCGATGACCCCGAGGTTGTACTACCGGTGCTGCTCGAAGCCGGGCTCACTCTTCGCGTTCACGTCGACGGCGCATTCGGCGGCTTTCTGTTCCCCTTCACAGCCCCGGACAACCGCCTGTCCTTCGCAGACCCACGCATCGACTCCTTCACGCTAGACGGCCACAAGATGCTCCAGGCACCGTACGGAACCGGCATTCACCTCATCCGAGCCGGCCGAATCCAGTACGCAACGACGCCCGGTGCCACCTACGTTCCAGGCGCGGACTGCACCCTCATCGGTAGCCGCTCTGGCTCCAATGCCGTGGCCGTGTGGATGATCTTGATGGCGCACGGGTCCGACGGTGGAAGAGCCCTCTGCCAACAGCTCTGCGACCGGACGACCCACTTGCACTCGGCCCTCACGCAGCTCGGCGTGCGCACCTACCGTCGCGCCGACATGAACATCGTAGCTGTGCGTATTGAGGACCTGCCGAACCGCGTCATGGACAAACACATGCTCGTTCCCGACCGCCACGACGACACCGCTACCTGGGCCAAGATCATTGTGATGCCACACGTCACAGACGCCCACATCGACACGCTCTGTGAGGACATCGCCTCACGATAATGAGGTGGAGTGGGCCTGAGGGTTTACGTCACCGTCCAAGCCGGCCACTGTTTTAGGCAGGAGGCTGAGATGGGACTTTTCACCATGACATCCTGCCCGATGACACTGTCGGACATGGAACAAACAGACGGCGGCTGGCACTGTGGGAGCTGCAACACGACGGTCGTAGACCTCACAAACGCTACCGACGAGCAGGTCGCGACGAAACTGGCTCTGGGCCCTCTGTGCGGACGCGCTCGGACCAATGCAGCGGGTCGACTTCTTCTGGCCGGCGCTGCTGCCATCAGCATCAGCGGACTTGCACACGCGGACAGCGACATTCCTGTGCCGCCGATTCCAGAGGAAGACACCACGGAGCTGTGTGACGGCTCTTCAACGACCGGAGACAGCGAGAGCGATGGGGAGGACGCATCGAAGCCTGCCAGTGACGGCGGAGACCCACATGGCGTCGTCACAGGGCGCGCCTCGGATGTGAACGAAGTGGAGTGGATCACTATGGGAGCGGTTGTCGCCAGTCCGCGGTCATCCCAGCCGTGGGGGCCACAGCAATCGCCCGAAGCAGCCCGCGCCGACCGCCTCGCCAAGCGCGCCCAACGTAAAGCACGACGCGCCGAGCAGGCGCGTGCGACGGCCAATGACCTCGCGAGCGACGACCCCACAACAGGAGGGTGACATGGCATTTTTCATCACAACACCCTGCCCCAAGCAGCTGTCCGACATGCAGGAGACCTCCGATGGCTGGTACTGCGGAAGCTGTCGGGAGACTGTGGTCGACCTGACAGACGCGACCGCAGCGGACGTCATGCAACACCTCAACAAGGGGGGTGTCTGCGGACGAGCGCGCACCAACACCGCCGGCCGAATGCTCCTTGTTGGAGCGGTAGCAGCCAGACTTGGGGGCGTCGCGCAGGCCGACAGCACTGTCGTCATTCCGCCCATTCCCGAAGAAGACACCACCGAACAATGCGATGGGTCCGGCGAGACCACCCACGGTGAGGACACACCAACCGACACGACCGAGCCACAGAGCGCTGGCGATGATGCACAGGGCGCATCCGACGGCCGCCCGCCCGAAGAGGTGAACATCACCGGCCCGGTTTCTGGCACATTTGGCTACGTTTCCTACGTGCCCGCGCAGCCGTGGGGGCCACAACAATCCCCCGAAGCGGCCCGCGCCGACCGCCTCGCCAAGCGCGCCCAACGAATGGCACGACGCGCCGAGCAGGCGCGTGCGACGGCCAATGACCTCGCGAGCGACGACGCCACAACAGGAGGGTGACGTGGAGTTTTATCTAGCCAACTCCTGCCCAAAGCAGCTCGCCGACATGGCGGAGACGGCCGAAGGCTGGCGCAGCACATCCGAGGTAGCTTCCGACATGCCTGAGAACATCTGTGACCACCCCGTTCGAGCAACATTCGTTGCAGGCGGCACGTCAATGGCCTGGATTCGTGTGCCAAAACGACGGAAGGTTGGCGCAACACTTCCTGCATAGATAGCAGCGCCCGGCCTCAAAATAGGCACCGGGGAGAGTCGATTGACTCCTGATCTATTCCTGCTCGCAGCCATTGTGATGTGCGGCGTCACCGTACAGACCACCGCTGGGTTTGGCGCCATGCTGGTGTGTGTGACACTTGGCGCGCTGCGATGGCCGATTGCGGAGCTTATACCATTAATCGTGCCAGCACTCTTGGTACAGTCCGTCTGGACTGTCATGCGCAACCACCACCAAGTGCAGTGGGGCTTTCTACTTCGCCGCGTCCTGCCCATCATGCTGCTGGGAATGGTCGCAGCCATGCTGTTGACTGGCCGGGACGTCTCAGCATTCCGCCCGCTGCTCGGCGGGCTCATCCTAGCTCTCGGCCTACGCGAACTGTTTCGCAGGGTCGCCGGTCCCCCACCACCCCCGTGGCAGTCCACGCTCGGAATCTTCGGCGCCGGCATTATCCACGGGTTGTTCGCGACAGGCGGTCCCTTACTGGTGTGGAGTATCGGACGTGAGTCGTTCACCAAGAACCAGCTCCGCACCACGCTCAACGCCATCTGGATGCTGCTCAATACCGTCATGATCGGTATCTTCGTGTTCCGCCACCAGGTGACCACCGACACTCTGACGCGGTCCGCCTGGATGCTTCCAGCCGTCGGACTCGGCTTGATGTGGGGTGAGAGGCTCCACCACCGCGTCGACGAAAGGTACTTTCGCAAACTGGTATGGGTCATTCTCTGCATGGCCGCAATTCCGCTCCTAATTCCTCGCTAGACCGCACTCAAACGGGGTATGCAGCGCGCAATTGTGGAGTGTGTCACAGTGGAAAGCCGCGAATTCAAGCCCGTCAAGACAACGTTCATCCTTCCTCCGATTATCGGAACGCTAATTTTTTGCGCCGTGCTGTCGGTGGTCATCGCAGTTGGCTCGATTGCGTCGGGCGCCTGGTTTCTGATCATCTTTGCCGCCGCACCGTGGCTCGTCATCGTGGCACCCACCACGTACAACGCCTTCGTCGCCTACCGGAAAGAGCGCTACGAAATCCACTCTGACCACTTGGTCGCACACCGTGGCGGCATGCTGTCGGACGGCCGAACCGAGCTGGACATCCGCAACATCACGCACGTTCGTCTGCGGTTGCCGTGGCTTCGCTACAAGTTCTTCAAGGTCGGTGACGTCCGTGTGGAATCCGCCGGTAGCGCCGCCTCCGAGATTACCTTCCGCTCCATCCTTGAGCCGGAAGCCGTCTACGAAGAAGTGCAAGAGCTCATGCGCCAGAATGGCTACTCGCTCAGCCGCACCGAAGAACTGCACATGGAATCACCGGGCCCGCTCGGTGCCATGACAGTTGTTGGCCAGCGCATCATTGGTGCCATCGCCAGCAGCATCTTCTTGCTGTTCTTCGTGGGCAGCGGAGTGGCCGGCCTAGGCAGCCAGTCGGGTATTCTTGGCTCGCTAGCGGCCGTGGCTGCCATGGCCTTTGGTGCAGTGGTCGTCCTCTCGGCCATCGCAGGAATTGTCGTCACCTACCTCGACATTACCCGTCGAACCTACACCGTACACAACGACGCCGTCACCTACACCGAAGGGTTCCTGACCCGCGACAACGCGTTCATTCCCTACGAGAACATCGCGGATGCCGCCGTCAACCGCACAGTCGTCGACCAAGTGCTTGGGTTGTACGATGTGAAGGTCAGCTGCCAAGGAAGCGGCAGCGAGATCTACTTCCGTCGCCTGTCGAACGGACCGGCACTGCAAGAGGCCATCGCCACACTTGTTGCCTCGGCTGGAAAGGCGTCCCGCATCAAGAAGGAATCCAAGAAGGCCGAACAAGCCAAGAAGGCTGAGACCGAGGGAGAGCCCGATTCCGGCGTCATCGGAAAACCTGGAGCCAAGCCACCACAGAGCCGTACGTTGGTGGACCCGGACGAAGCGTGGACCACGACCGTCCGCATGAACATGATGCGCACAATGGTTCCGCTGCTAGGCATCATCTGGACCGGTCCAGGGTTCCTCATTGCCGCCGTGGCCATGGCCATCAAGGTCAGCAAGACCACGTTCACCATTGGCACCGACTCCATGGCCAGCACGTACGCCTTCTTGGGAGCCAAGCACCAAGAATACGCCTACGACAAGGTCACTGGCGTGCAGATCAACCGCAATCCGCTGGACACACTGTTCAAGACGGTGACCGTTCAGATCTGGTCCATCGGCTCACCACAGCCGCTCGTCCTAAGCAACATCATCGAAGAAGAGCTGGACTTGCCAGCCTTGCTTCGTCAGTGCGGCATCCCATCAGACGACCCCGTGCAAGGTCAGCTCAAGCAGTCGTTCGGCCCCAAGTTGTGGCTCATTCAGAACGTCTTCGGCTTGGCCTTCTTGGCCATGCTGGCCTTCGCTTGCCTCGTCCTAGCCATCGCGGTCAAGTGGCTATTCCTGCTGCTCATCCCCATTCTACTACTGCTCCCGATTCCCGCAGCTGTTGCCGCATCGGTCCGCACCGGACGCCAGAGCCTCACCTTCCATGCCGAACATATGGAAGCGCAGACAGGCATCTTCTTCAAGCAGCGCATTCACGTTCGCTACGACAACATCAAGAAGGTGGAGTCCACACGCATTCCCCTCACCGACCAAGGCACCTTCAAGGTCTACGTGGCCGGCGAGCGCATTGTCCAGCAACAGAACCAGCAGAACGCCGGGGCTGGCGGCCTCAAGATGCCATACAGTCTGCAAGGTCTGTACATCGAAGGCATTGATGCCAAGGTTGACGCGCTGGATGCTCTGATGCTGGGTCTCATCGAGCCCAACCAGATCGACGGCGTGCACGAGCAAGGTGACGACGTCATCAGTACCTCTCACCCCGCGTTCGCCAACGAAGTGGTCACGCTCGCCATTGTGGGCATCTTCTTCCCGCCGCTGTGGATGCTCATTCCGCTCATCATCTGGCAGGTCAAGATGCGCCGCTACGAGGTCGAGACGGACCGCGTGGTCGTCCGCAGCGGCATCCTGTTCAAGTCCAGCGTGTCGGTGCTGTACAACCGCATCGACTCCATCCAGCAGAACCAGGGTGCACTCGGCAAGGCGTTCGGAAACGGTCGCGTCACCATCCTGACGGCAGGCAGCAGCATGCCTGACTTGGTTGTAGCCAACGTGCCCGACTACCAAGAGGTCTACGCCACCGTACGCGAACACTACGGACAGATCGAAAAGTAGCCACCCGGCCCAAGTCCATCGGTGCGCGTATGGCGTGACGGAGGACTTGGGCAGCTGGCAGGCCAGCTATCAGCGGTCTGCCCTTGGTACAGCGGGTGTTCCCCCAGCTCTCCAGCGAGAGCAATGTAGTTCAGTTTGTCTCCCAATTATGGTAGCAAGAGGCTCTGGGGAGAGAACCATGATTGTATCCTTGCTGGCTCTTTTGGGCAGTACTGCCGCCGCGGCAGACTCCAACAACGACGGCTGCGTTGATTCGTTTTTCGACGCGAACACCGCCTGTGTGTCCACAGATGCCACAACCACCACGGGTCTGGTCGTCGGCAGCGGCGCGCATGTTGGCGCGCTTGTGAACCTGGGTCCAGACATCACTCTCGGCCAAGACGTGGTTGTCGCTCCGCGCAGCACCATTGCGGGTCGCTCGGCAGCGGTCGGAGCTTCCACCATAGGCGCCAGCACCATTATCGGGCGTAGTTCCAGTATTGGGCCGGACAGTCAGATTGGCGCAGATGTTCTCTTGGGACGCTCTTCGACCATCGGTGCGCGCTTTGACGCCGCCGACGATGTTCAGATTGGGTACGCGAGCGACATTGGCGACGACGTTGTTCTGTTCAATGGAGCCGTTGTTGGCTCGTTGGTGTCCATTGGCGACCACACGATTGTACAAACAGGAACTGTGATCGCTCGCGGCGCTTCGATTGCTGACGCTGCGAGTTCAGCTGAGCTGAGCAACATCGCGGGCATCATTGGCCCCGACGTGACCATTGGCACGAATGCGGCGATTGCGGCGACCGCACGAATTCGCAAGCGTAGCGTCATTGGTGACGGCGTCAGCATTGGCGAGAACGTGCGTATCGCCCGTGACGTGACTGTTGAATTCGGTGTCACCATCAACGACAACGTCACTATCCGCAGTGGTGCGGTGATTGGCCACGGTGCCGTGTTGGAAGAAGGCAGACTCGTCGCCCGCAATGAACACGTCGAAGCGCCTGGTGGAACCAATGAGACGTTCCTGTACACGGGCACTGACCAGTTCTTCACAGTGCCGAACGGAATTACCTCGGTTGAAGTATTCGTATGGGGGGGCGCCGGTGGCGGGTTCACCGGCAACTCAGCAGGCAGTCAATCTGGCGGAGCGGGCGGATTCGCAACGGGCATCGTTGACGTCACGGGCATGTCCACTCTGCGAGTCATCGTCGGTGAAGGCGGTAAACGCCTGGACAAGTCGACAACGTATGGCGGCGGCGGCGCCGTAGGCACCGCCAACAACAACTACCAGCCAGGAACCGGAGGCGGCCTCTCTGGTGTGTTCTCCAACGCCTTCAGTCAGGGCGATGCACTGCTTGTAGCGGGCGGTGGCGGCGGCGGGACCGGGTACGGCTCCGGCGGCAACGGCGGTGGTTCCTCAGGTCTTCAGGGGGCAGGAAACTCCTCGTTCAACGGGGGGCACCCAGGTACGCTCAGCGGAGCCGGAAGTCGCGGGGCCGGTGGCTACACCTACAACAGCTCGTCGAACAATGGCGGAGCCCTCTACGGCGGCTCCATTGTGCCCTCGAACTACTCTGGGGCTGCGGGCGGCGGTGGATACTGGGGCGGTGGCTCTGGCACCACCAACAACTACGGCGGCTCCAGCGGCGGCGGCGGCGGTGGTTTCGCACACGGGACTCTGGTGACCGACAGTGTGCTCTCCACCAGCGCCGGTGGCACCCGAACGCCACCGGGCACCACCGAAGAGCAGTACGGCGGAAGCGCTGGCGAGGCTCAGATCGGTACCTTCGGCAACGACGGACTCGTGGTCATCGTCTACTAGAGGTCTTCAGAGCCGCGCGACCGTTCAATGTCGCAGAAGATGAGTGTCGCCCCGAGCACTGCTAGGGGCGTCACGAACAGGTTCGCAAACGGGATGAACAGGAAGACCGCCACAACAGCACTGTGGCCGCTGATGTACGCCCGGTTCTCCTTCAGGTAGCCCAGCTTCTCGCGAAAGCTCAATTGTCGACGAGACAAGGGCACATCCATCAGCTCTCGGCTGACGAAGAATACCGTCGCTACAAAACTGGCGACCGTGTAGAGGACCGAGCCAATTCCGGGGACCAGGTTCAGCGAGAACAGCGGAACCATGACGGCCACGTACAGGCCAAATCCGGCGATACTGTGTCGGATACTCGGCGCGGCGTTGGCGAAGGCCTCAGCCCAGGTCTCTTTCTCCGGTGTCAACCCGAATTGTTCGCGTTCGACCTTACCGGCAATGACGTCGTACAGCGGTGCACTGGCCATGTTGCCGAACACCCAACCCGCTGCAACAGCCAGGACTATCAGCAGCCCGGTCAGCAAGCCCAGGCCCAGACGCCACCAAAGCATCCAGCTGGGGTCGGCGGGTGCCGGGACGAGCATGACGAGCAACCGCGGGCCGAACATCGCTGTTACGCCCACAGCCACACTGATGACGGTGATGGTCAGTACGGCCGGCGCCAGCATCCACGGTATTAAGCTGGCGTTCCGAAATAGATACGCAATCGAGCGTAGCAGAGTGCGCGCACCGCGAAAGAACTCGGATGTTGGGCTAGACATGACGGCTCTCACAGGTTGAGCGCCGCCTATCAAGCGCTACACGCTCCGACCTAACGCCTGCGCATCCACGAGGTATCCGACACCCCAGCCCGACTGCGCAGCGCAGCAAGCCCGGTGTCATCGGCAACAGTCGGGTCAAGCCGCAGCACTGCGAGCCAAGCATCCAGCGCCGCTGCCGGATGATCTGGCGACAGCTCCAAGGCGCCGTCCCACAGCGATGTGTAGTAATCATGGGCAGAATCCGTCAGATGCGTAGCGATTGCACGGCCGAGGGAAGTCTCGGCCGCCGCTTGCATACGGTCGTCCCTTGCCGGAAAGTTCAACGGATCTGCGCCCACACCGGCATGCGGGTAGGCCTCATGGCGCTTGTCGGTGGTCACACGGGTCTCAGTCCACGACGGACGCAGGTCCTGGCTGCCCTCACGGTGCTGTACCGACGCCGTCCATGAACACGTACGAGTCCACTCCTCAACCGGGTAGGCGAACGGCTCGTAGACGTCTTGTGTGACGGTCAACGGCGTACGGTCCACGCGGGCGGTCTGCTGACTGACAGCGCGAACACCTTCTTCAATGTCGGCGCGAGCCTTCGCCACACTGCGGCGCTGTTGGTCCACCGCCGCTTGTGCAGTGTGAAGCTGGTCTTGTGCTGTCTGTAGCGCCCGACGCGGTCCGCTGGCCTGTTGCTCGCTCTCGGAGAATCGGCGCTGTGCAGTGGTCAGGTCCACGCGCAGACGCTCGACTTCCGGGTCGACCACCGTCGGGTCAGTGCACGTGGCTTCGGCAGAGGCCAGCGCGTCTTCCGCCTCAGCAACGCGCCGACGTGCCCAGGCCACGTCATCTTCGGCACGTTCCGCCGCTCCGCGTACAGTGGGAAGCGTGTACTCCAGCAGTGTTCGGACGCTTGCTGTCGCCAACTCCAGCGCATCTTGCGCAGTCGTACCGGCACGAACCAGCTCAGACCGCTTGCGCTCAGCATCGCGCAGGGACCGCATAGCTGGCGCGTATTCGGGGTTCGTCACCTGACGGGTTCCCACCAAGACGCGCACCGACTCCGTCGTCGTGACCGACGTGTTGGCGCAGCCATGTGGCTGCACATCAATGCCGACCGACGCAATCGCTGAGCCGCTAGACATGAGTGCCAGACGTCCGTCGGTCGCCAGTGCACTCTGAGCCGCCTGCTGCACCGCCACATCCATCGCTCCCCTCTCTGCGGGCCACCGCACGTCGTAGCGCAGGCTTGTCTCAACGCTTCTCACCGCGCGGTCCCGCTCGGCAAGCCAGGTGCGGTCGCCGTCTACACCGAAGGCCTCGTGGTAACGGACCGCGGCAGACCCAAGGTTGCCAATGGACTCTGCGGTCTTCGCCTGGCCCGCAATGAACCCCGCCCAGTCGTGCTTGAGTTCACTTCGACGCGCACTGGCGTCGAAGGCGATTGTGCGTGCGTCCATCCAGTCAACCCACGAGAGTGCAGATGCCCAGTCGCCTCGCTCCGCAAGTGAATCAACGCGGGCATGAAGGGCTGTGGTGACGTCGCCCAGCAGACGGTAGGCGCCCGCTTCGGGATGAACAACCACTGCCACACGTGACAGTCCGTACGCCGGCTCGAGCTCACCCGCGCGCAGGTGCTTCATCGCTGCCGGGCCTAGGAACTGGTAGGCCTCCATGCCCATCTCGCTCGCGACCACTGCGTCGGCATCTCGAGCGCGGGACATGGCGCCTTCCGCAGCGCCCCAGTCTTGCCGGTCAATCGCAGAGGCCAGATCCGTCGCAGCCGCCGACAGCCGCCGTGCTCGGTCGATCTCCTGTGCGGTTCGGGCGGAGTCCAGCTTGGCAGCAAGGCGTTCGTTGTCTGGAGCCATGCGAACGGCTTGCTCGTAAGAGGACACCGCAGAGTCCCATGAGCCGTAGCGAGCGGCTTGGTTGCCATCACGAACAAGGCCCGAGTGAGCCGCACAACCGGAAAGAGCGGCTATCAACAGGATCGGGCTACCACGCATTTCTATCCTCCAACTGTCAGGGATATGCGCATGACGCCCACCCCCGAGTTCTCTTCGGCAGCGAGACACGACGTGACCGAAGGCGGTCGCTCGGATAGCAGACCCCCCTTTGAGGAGGACGACGACATGGGACTACGCGCCTGGATCTACGACCAAGCAATGCTGCCCGTGACCACCACCTGGTACGAAGAGGTCCTCAATCGCCTAGAACCGGGCGACCGCCTGCTCGACATTGGCATTGGAACGGGTGGCGCACTGGCCAACAATGCCGCGCAGGTCCTGCGCGACGACATTGACGTGGTTGGGATCGACATTGACGCTGACTACGTCAAGCGAGCCCGTGAACGCCTGCATGATGTGGGCCTCGCAGAGGCTGTGCAGGTCGAACTTCAGAGCGTGTACGACTACGAAAGCGCCCACTTCGACGCCGCCTACTTTGCCGCCAGCTTCATGCTCCTGCCGGACCCAACAAAGGCTCTGCAGCACGTGCTCACTCAGCTCAAGCCGGGTGGAAAGGTCTTCTTCACTCAGACCTTCCAAGAGCGTCCGTCGCCAATCATGGAGAAGGTCAAGCCCATGCTGAAGACGGTCACGACCATTGATTTCGGCAACGTGACCTATGAGGCAGACTTCCTAAAGACCCTGTCGGAAGCTGGTGTACAGGTCATCGAAAACACCAAGATGAAAGCCAATCGCAACCGCAGCTACCGGTTGATTGTGGCCAAGCCCGCAGACGCCTAGACAGCGCCGGACGTTTACATGTGCGCTCACCTGGCACCGATATGGGTGGAGGTAGAGGATGTGGATTGTCCTGGTTGCGGCGGCTCTTGCGGGCCTGCCAATGGAAGAAGTGCGCTGGGATATTGCCGTGCGGGGACCCGTCGCAGAGGCGATTGTCACCCAGAGGTTCACCGGTCCCGTTGAGGCGGGTCAGCGCGCCCAGTTCATGTTTGCCCTGCCTCACGAAGGCGTGGTCGATGACATGACAATGGTCATCGGCGATACCATCATTCATTCAGCGCTTCGCGAGTCTAGACAAGCACGGCAAGAGTTCGAGGTCGCCGCACTCGACGGCCAAATCGCGGGCCTCACCACTCAGGTCGCCGGTGGGGTCTTCCAGCAAGAGCTGGCCAATGTACCTGCCGGCCAAGACATCGAGGTACAGCTGCGAGTCTTGTGGCCAGTGACCCGAACGGGCGGACAGTTCGAGCTTGTGGTTCCCACCAATGTGGCGCCGCGCTTCGCAACGGGGTTCGGCACGCACAACGAGTTCACCGTCCGGCAACCGTACCCGGTGCGTGTCGACGCAGACATCGAAGCCGGCTTCGACATTGCCTCACTCCACAGTCCAACCCACACAGGCGTCAACGTCACAACGCAGGACAGTCATGCCGGTGTGCACTGGCAGGACCGCCACGCATCCGGCGACATGATTCTTCGCTGGGAGAACAACACAGGTGACACCCAAGCCGCCGCCATCACCAGCGGAGACCACAGCCTGCTTGTGATGGAAGGCCCAGCCCCCACGCGCGGTGACTCTGGCGCAGTCGAGTGGGTCTTGGTTCTCGACACCAGCGGCTCCATGAGCGGCACCCCCTGGCGACGCGCAATGGGCGTTGCCAACAACCTGCTCGCCAACGTGGGCCCCGAAGACACAATCGGCCTGCTGACCTTTGGCCAGTCGATTCGGAGCCTGCCCCCAGCATCCGGCGCTCGCGGCGTCGAGCTCGTTCGCCAGCGCCTCGCCCAGGAGGGCCCGAGCGGCGGAACGCTGCTACCTAGCGCGCTCAGCGCCGCCACAGCACTCCCACATGACGGCGCCATGCGTCGGGTCATGGTGCTCATCACAGACGGCCTCGTCACCGACGAAGACGGCTCACTCACCGCCCTGGCGAGTGCGGGTCAGCGCGCAGACCTGGCAATCTTGGGTGTGAACGCGTCGCCCAACCGTGCGCTGCTCGACCGCCTGGCCGTCGCCGCCAACGGAACCAGCTCCTACTACCTGCCCGGAGACACCTCAGATAGCGTCACTGACCGCCTCCTGACCGCGGTGGACAATGCCAAATGCACCGACGTCCGAGTGGAGTGGAGCACCGGTGTTCAAGCCTGGCCAACCGAACCGGGCCCCCTGGTTGCCGGCATTCCGGTGGTCATTGCCGCTCAACACCGAGACACACCCACGTGGGTAGAGGTCTCCTGTCGCCTCAACGGCCAGCGATGGGCGCGCCGGGTCACCCCCACCCAAGTCGACCGAGGACGCGGACTGCAAGCGGCCTGGGCACGACGCAACCTCGAAGCGCTACTGCATGACGGCTGGGCGACGGGCACCGACCCTCGTCTAAAAGCAACCGCTTTGGCGCTTGAGTACGGCATCTTGAGCCCATGGACGAGCCTAGTCGCGGTTGAATCCCGCCCGGATGGCGACGGACGCCACGCCCTGGCAGACGTGGACGTGCCCGAGCAAGGCACGAACAAACCGGCCTCTGTCACCGTAGACGACGTGCGACGGGTTGAGTACCAGAACCCAAGCGTGGACACGTCGAGCACCACTCGCGGTCAGGTGTTGACCCGAGACTTCCTCAACCAGATTCCGGCAGGCCGAAGCTACGACTCTGCCGTGGGCATGGCCGTCGGAGTCGTGGGTGGCGGGGGCAACCCGAACATCGCCGGGGGTGCGACATCCGAGAACACCTACCTGCTGGACGGCATCACCATCACCGACCCGGTGACGGGCACCTTCTCGCTCAACGTGAACCAGGACCGCCCATCATCCGTACAGCCGGAGCTGCGTACCGCGCCGTCGCCCGCACCCAACGGCCCCTCTGGCTCCAACGCCATCGCACTCGACTTCGGCGGTGCCGGCGGAACAGGTGGACAGTACGAAGCACACGGAGCGGCCAGCGGCTCCATTGTCCGCGACAGACTCTGGTTGCTCGCACGTATGCACCACAACTCCTGGGGCCCGACGAACGCACAACACGGCGGCACGCGCCTGACGTATCAGCCGACTGCCAAGCACCGATTCACCGCTGACGCCGCTATTCAGAACATCGATACCGATGCCAAGCGTCTCGACCGGCGCGACGTGAGCGGTGTGTGGCAGTGGTTCACGTCTCCCTCGCTGGTCCTGACCAACCGCGTGGATGGGTCGAGCCTACGCGTCGGAAGGACTCTTCGACACGCGGCCATCGCAACGAGCGACCTACACATCATCCATTCGCGTTGGGAGCTCGGTGGACAGGTACGACTTGGACACATCCGACTCGAAGACGACACACGCAACTGGATTGGCCGCGCCGAGGTCTTTGCCCGGCTTCAGCTCGCAGACCTGTGGCATCTCGACGGAACCGCAGGAGTGGCAGGAAGCGGTACGACAGCTCCGACAGGTCGTCTCGCTCTGCGGGGTTCCTTGCCACGGGGGAAGGTCAAGGGGGCTCTCGTGGCCGAACAGACCGTGCCCGACTTGAGCGCGCTCCCAGGGGACGTCTCTACCCTGCCCATTCAGCGACGAGTGGCGGGCACGGTGAGCCTCCAACTCTTGGAGGACTTCTGGCTTGGCACCAGCGGGCAGCTCGATGACAACACCACCTGGGCAACGTCGATGGACGGTCTCGCTGTCACCGGGTCTGGCCGCCTGCTCAGCAGTCGGGGCCCCTCCGGCTCACTGTGGCTGGAGAAGGAACAGAGCCGGCGCTGGCATGCCAAGGTCAGCTGGCTGGTGAGTGCTCGCACGGCGGTAGATGGCGCCCTTCAAGACCCGGATATTGAGGAGATTCAAGGACTCACCAACAGTCTTCGTCCACATCGTGTGTTGGGTAGCATCGACTGGAAACTCCCGACTGACCCATGGACCATGAGGCTCCGATTGAACGGCCAGTGGGCAAGCGCCATCCAAGGCATCGACGCTCGCTGGGCAGCCCCGCGACTCTCTCTCGGAGTGGGGCTCGAACAGGAAATCGACACGCGTCGAGGAAAGCTGGTCTTGCACGCTGGCGTGCGTCATGGCGTCGCCGCCGGCCTCGGGTCACTCACCATCGATTCAGGCCCCACTATCCAATGGAATCGCCTGTCCGAGGGCCTTCAGGACAAGACACACGTCCAGTTTGGCCTCACCTGGCGCACGTAGACCACCAGCGCCGTCGCGTCGGTCATGCTGGATTCCCCTGGAATTCAGCGTGACTCGCGGGACCGGGCATGGTCATTCTCAGGAAACGGACGGGGTCGACTACCCCACGCTGGGTCAGAGGCAGCAGTGGGAGTTGCGAACCCAACAAGGTACCCAAATGTGCGCGACAGGAATCCGCAAGAGCACCCATTCCAATCGCCTCGAACTGAGACACAGCCTCGCGGTAAGCGCGCTCGCTCTCCGCCGCATCCTCCTGCATCCAGGCCACACAACCCGCGAGTCCACTCGCACACGCGAGCGGCCAACGAGACCGTTCTTTCGCAAGCTTTCGAGTCAGAGTCTGCAGTCGTTTTAGCCCTTTGGGATCCGGCTGTTGTGCCGCAGCAAGAGCCAGCGTCATGGTTGAGGCAATCCGCGCCTGAAGCAGTGTCTCCAGGCGGAAACTCGTTCCCATCATCTGGCGAACAACCCCCGGCACACCAGCAGAGTCTCCTACGTACAACCGTTCCAATGCGCGAGCGTGATGGGCGAAATACCGGACACCGCTCGCCTCGCTGTCCCCAGAACGCAGCTGAATCTCGGTGATTTCACGGTCAGCAGCCTCAACATCGTCGATCACCAGCGAATAATACGCCTGCGTAACAAGGCGCATCTGCAGCTCTGGCACGACATTGCCAACCCGCTCGCAGCGTGTGGCGACGGCATCTCCGAGGGAAGACATCCGGTCGAACTCGCCTTGGTACTGCGCAGTCCATGCCAGCTGCTTATCGACAAGTCGGCTCTCCCACCCACTGTAGGACGACGACGCAAAGTCCATCTGTGACCCACTTAGTAGACGATGAGCATGCGCGGTCTCACCCGACGCAAAGGCCCCATACCCGCTGCCCATGTCATAGGTGGCACGCTCCAGCGCAGACGTCGACTGGCCGCGCCAGACCTGCATCTGGTCCAGACGCCGGTCGAACTCATCCGCCGCCAACCCCGGCGACGCGTCGAGAATGAGCGCGACAGCACGACCTCGGGCAAGGTCAACGGCATCCCCATAGCGTTCAGCCTCGTAGCGTTGACGGGTGAGCCATCCGATTCCTCGGATGCCATCCACCGAGCACATGGCACCGGCGATAGTCCAGGCCAACCGCAAGCGCAGAGGAGCCTCGGCATCATCCGGCTGATGCTTGCCGCCCGTCGCCGACCACAGCAGCCGTCGCACCGTCCACCAAGCCGCCTGCCCAAAGGCCCCCACCATGGTCGGCCGCAGCTGCATTCCCAGCGCTCGAACCGCAGGCCCCGCTAGGGAGTGCCCCTTGGCCATGTCGCCGGTTCCATAGGCCAGCGCTGCGCCATGGCCCAAGGCCAACACCCGCTGCTTCTTCGACGTCGACGTCTCTGCCACCGCTGTCCACGCCACAAGGGCGTCTGCTACCCGACCACTCTGGCCCAGCAGCTCGGCGCGAAGCCAGTCCACATCATTGGGTGGATGACCGTGGGCGACCGCCACGTCAAACCAGCGACTGGCCTGCTCCCAAGCAAACGACACGCGCGCTTGTTCAGCAGCACGCAGGGCCCAGACCGCCGTGTCGTCGTGATGGAGGTTGGCCATGTGGTGAGCCACACGCGCCGGCCGGTCAGGAGCCGTCCGCAAGAGCACGTCCAACAATCCCTGCTCGACTTCGCGGGTCTGCAAGACAGTGGTCACTGTGACCCGTACCAGGTCATGAACCAGCTCCACCGCCGGCTCTCCATCCATTCGCCCGACCACCAACAGGCCGCTACCGAGGGCATGCTCGACCTCACGGTCACTGATGCCACACGCATCGAGCACCGATCGGCCAAGAGGCGTAGTGGCGACAGCGGCGAGGACCAGCACATCATGGGCCTGCTGGGCGACGTTCAGCACCCGAGCACGCACCACGGCCGACGCATCAAAGGACGACTGACTCGACTCCAGCGCCATGCCCAACAACATGGGGTTGGCTCTGCCGTTTAGGGTCAGCTCTCGGCCGACCGACTCACTCCACTGCCGTGCAGCATCCTCACTCAAGTCCTGCAGCGTAATCTCAACGTCTGCGTCGACGTCTAGCTGTCGGGTAGTGACCACCATCACCACATTGTCGGGACGAAGCCGCACAAGCGTCTCAACGAAGACCTCAGCCTCGCCCGCCATCCAGTGGGCATCGTCTAACCACAGGTACACCGGCAGGTGTTGGGAGACGAGTGACACGGCAATCCCAAGGGACTGTGCCGCTGCCTGTACAACCTGGTCCGCGCTTGACGCCACAGACAGAACGTCCGGCAAGAGCGGTCCAAACACAGCGCGCAGCTTACCGACGGCGCGCGCCATGGTCTTGTCTTGCAGCAGGTCCGGATGCTGCGCCAAGTGCCGGCCAAGGCCTTCGACCCACCCATCGACACCCGCAAACGGCACGCGTGCCGACGGGTGACAGCGGCTTCTCCACACCACGCCCGGTCGCGTCTCAATCACCGAACGCAGGAACTCATTGACCAAGCGCGTCTTCCCCACTCCAGCAGGGCCGTTGACAACGACGTGCGTCATGGAGCGCGACTCCAGTACCCCCGCAAGACGCTCAAGCTCCTCCTCACGACCGAAGAAGTCTTGCGCCGGCCGCACAGCGGTCCCAAGCGCCTGCATCCGCTCATCGACAGGTCCCAATAGTTGCCGGATTTGCGCGACAAGCGCCGGTTCTGTGTGGTCTGGCAAGTCCACAATCAAGCGCCCCAGACCGTCCAAGGGACGCTCGAGCGGAGAGCCAAAGGGAGCCCCAGCAAGGACCGCTTCGCACAGAACCAAGCCGAGACTAAACAGGTCGCTCGCAACATTCGGGCGCGCACCGAGCACGACTTCTGGAGCCGCGTAGTCAGGCGTTCCGACACCCCACTCAACCGCACCATCCCAGTCGTCCATTATTGACCAAGACAAGTCGAAATCGACCAATTGTGCGGACCCATCTGGCCCCACAATAATATTCGCTGGCTTAATATCACCGTGCCATCTGCCCAAATTGTACAGCGCGCGAACTCCAGCGAGTACCTCCTCGCCGACCTTGGAAATGAAGGCGTCTGACAACCCCGAGTGAATGCAGTCACACAGAGGCACGCCGTCGGCCCGTCCCAGAATGAGCCACGGCCCTTCGGGTCCATCCAACAGCTCACGAACCGATACTAGATTCGCGTGATGAACCCCGATGCGCGCCCGATACTCAGCTCGTAAATGGTACGCACCAAAGGGGACATCCGCCTTAGGTACCTTGATGGCAACCAAGTCCCCGGTGACCGTGTTCACTCCCTCATACACATGAGCGAGAGCCCCTGTGCCAAGCAATGCACCGACTCGGTACGGACCTCGTGGTCCAGGCGTGTTCGGCGGAAGCTCATGCATTCTGGGTGACAACTATGGGGTGTGGGAAAGACGACCGGGCCGCCTCCGTTCTGGGGGGCGCGCCAATCAACATGGAATCATACTCCTCCACTGCCCAATTCACAAGACGGTCGAGTCTACCAGTCGTATTTGGAGCTAATCGCGAAGTCCATGCTCCTTCAACAGGGCATATACGTGCGACTTCGCGAGACCCAAGCGCTGACTCGCGTCCGCGACGTTTCCGTCCGCCATCTCCAAGGCTTCCCGCAACAACTCCCGCTGAAACGCACGTGTTGCGTTGCCATACGACAGGTTGGACGTCTGCACATCGAGCCTGTCGTCCAAGAAATGGTGCCAACGCACCATCTCCACACCTTCGCTCGCCGCAAATACCGCGGCTCGGCGCACCGCATTGTCCAGCTGGCGAATGTTGCCGGGCCAGTCCTGAGACGCCAGCGCAAACGACGCCGCCGACGCCATCTGTAGAGGCGCAACCCCCATCTCCTCGCACACCCTGGCTAGCAATGTATCGGCTAGCAACGGCACATCCGCTCGGCGCTCGGCGAGTCCAGGAATATCGATGGTGAAGCCGGACAAGCGATGAAGCAGATCCGCTCGGAACGTGCCCTCACCCACCGCTTTTTCCAGATCCATGTTCGTAGCCGCTACGATCCGGGCGGTCGAACGCCGCTCTTGCGTCGACCCGAGTGCATGGTACACGCCAGACTGGGTGAGCGTCAGCAGCTTTGCCTGGACCGTTGGATGCAGCTCGCCAATCTCATCCAAGAACAGGGTTCCGCCCGCCGCAGCCCCAACCTTGCCCTGTGTCGGTTTTAGGGCCGTGCTGTGCGCCCCAGCCTCAACGCCGAACAGCTCGCTCTCGGCAAGTTCTGCGGGCAGTGTCGCGCAGTTCAACGCGACGAAGGGGCCGTCAGCGACCAAGCTGCTGTCGTGAAGAACTCTGGCAAATAGGGTCTTTCCGCAGCCAGTCGGTCCCGTGAACAACACTGTAAATGGCTGGGGCGCGAACAACGCGATCTGGCGAAGTACGGACGCCATGGCCTCTGAACGACCCACCACGAGCTCTGCTGCCAGGTTCTCGCGCCACCGTACGGTAGGGTCGGACTTGGGGGCACCGACCACCTGACGCGCGATCAACGGAGCAAAAGCAACCGCAACCCTCTCCAATATGTCCACCGCTTCATCATCAATGGCCTTTGCACCCTGTAGATACACAACGCCCAACCGCGGGGGAATGGGCGCGCACACCACAGCCTGAATCCCACTCCGGCGCACGCTAGCGTTCTTTAAGAACCGAGGATCGATCATGGCAGAGGTGGTCCGAACCACATCTCCCCGTCTCAGAGTCTCACCGACAATGCCGGTGGAGATGGTCTTCAAGATGTTGCTCACGCCGTCTTGTGCCATGGCGACCGCGACCACCGTTGGTTCGCCTTCAAGCGGTACACTCTGCACAAAACCACGCTGAGCACCGGTGATCTTCAACAACAAACGCAGAACGTCTTCAAACACCGACTCGTTGCCGTGGCCAGCGCACATGTCCAACAGGCGAAGATAGACGCTCCGCTCCAGCTTCCAACGCTCAACAGTCAAAGGCACCTCGTGGGGCTCGTTAGTAGCCTGGTGATCGGTCGGGAAGGCCAGAACACTTAGAGGACGAGGCCCGCTCACCGCGCGCCCCAGCCAGTCAGCTCCTCTGACGACGCCATTAGCTCCAGACGAGAGGCGACGTCCAACCGCCTATACGCCTCGCGCAGATGGGTTCGAACCGTGCCGGCTGACCGCCGCATTGCACGCGCAATCTCTGGTGTGGTTGCACCCGCAGCGGCAAAGCGCACCACTCGGCCTTGTGTTGGAGACAACGCCGCCAGCTCCGGTCGAGGCGCGACACCAACAGGCGAAAAACACGCCAAGATGGCCTCATCTGACCCCCCAACGAGCCTACGCATCTCCACCAAGTATCCGGGTACCAGCGTACGAATTCGATCGCCATTCGCGAGCCAACGCGCCGCTTGCTCAAGCCGGTCGAGCCCCACCGACTGCTGCCACTGGCGAGGAGCATCCGCCGATGCCGACTGCGGCCGACCCGATGCGTCGAGAATCACAAAAAAATCCGTCGCATAGACGGCTTGGTCAAACAGGGGGTCGGTCAGGTCTTCGCACAGCACACGTCGGACCTGTCGAAGCTGACCTAGGTCAGACGATTCGCAAGTCACAAGCGCCACAACTCGGCCGCGACCACTCAAGAATGTGAACCACTGATCGGACTGACCGTCAGAGCGAACAAAGCTATTGAAGGCCAAAATGACGGACTCATCCGGCTCTGAGACATAGGCCGAAACCGGAGTCCCGACATCGACTCCGTGAACGGTGTCCCCCACCCAGCACCGCCCCAACGCTGGGCGACCGCTGGCCAAGACCACCTCGTGTACGCACAAAGATTCGACCTGCGACTCAAGACGTTCCAGAACACGACGAACATCTGGATTGGGCAACGACATGGAAGACCTCCACATCCCTAAAAGCAAGATTCGCGCCACCAAACGCGCCGACGAAAACCACGTCCGCTGGTGGTAGTCTTCTGACATTCCAGACAGACACTCACGACCCGTCCAGGATGTAAGAAGCCCCTCACCCGGATGGGGGATGGCCACTTACTTATCAGTCGCTTACATTGTTCGTGTAAGCAGCCACTGGTTGCAACGACTAGAGGTCAAGGACCGGGAGCAGTTTCTCCCCAGGAATGGATCCGAATGTGTCCCCCGAGCGCTCGGCCCTTGACCTCTCTCGTTGTACTTTCGCAAACCGGACTGTTCTACCAGAGTAGTTGACACTCCGGCGTTCAGGGACCACGATCAGACATGTCTATTCGTTCGATGTCTTTCGTCCCCTCTGTCGCCCTAATTCTCGCTGCGTGTAGCAGTGATGTTGGTGTGCAGAATCAGGTCAACGTGCCCCCCGCCGTTGCCATCAACTCGCCTGTTACTGGCGACGTTTTCGAGACCGCAGCGCTGCTGCGTTTCGAAGGAGTCGTGAGCGACGGCAACCGCCTCGCCGACCTGACTCGGGTCTGGTGGAGCAGCGATCAAGATGGTGAGCTGGGTCTCGCGGATCTCGTCGCACCAGACGAATTCGGCAACACGGTCTTTGAGACCGCCCTGTCTGACGGCCTACACACCATCACACTCGCCGCGACAGACGGTGCCGGCGAGACGGCGTTCGACACCATCTCCGTCGAAGTCATTGGCGGACCCCAGCTCCCCACGGTCGAGTACATTCAGCCTACCGACTTTGATTCGTTCGAGCTTGGCGAAGACATCGACATTGTTGCCCTCGTCAGTGACCCACAAGACAGCCCGGACACTCTCTGGGTCACCTTGGTGTGGACCGCGGCGGACTCTGGCGGCGTCGAGACCTTCCTGTACGAAGATGTGGCCGCCGCCAACGGCTCGGTCCGTGTGACCTGGCCCTCGCCAGATGTGGGCGCCTACAACCTCGTGCTCGCTGCCGAAGACACCGAAGGCAACATCACAGATGCCTCGCTGACCCTCTTCGTGGCTGACCCGAATGATGTTGATGTCGACGGCGACGGCTTCTCGCCAAACTCCGGCGACTGCGATGACAACGATGCCTCGGCGTTCCCCGGCGCAGACGAGACCTGCGGCGACGGCGACGACAACGACTGCAACGGTGCCATCGACGACGCTGACCTGGACCAAGACCAGCACATCGACGTGCTGTGCGCGGCCTACACCGGAGCCCTGCCCGTCGATGACTGCAACGACAACAACGGCACCATCCTTCCTGGCGCACCCGAGTCGCTCAACGGCATCGATGATGACTGCGACACCTACATTGACGAAGGAACCGTAGTCTTTGATGACGACGGCGACTGCTTCTGTGAGCAAGGCCCGTGTACCGGCAGCTTCGAAAACTGCCCCAGCACCGTTCTCGATGGCGACTGCAACGACGCCGATGACACCGTCCACCCGGGCGCCTTCGATACACCCGACACCAACTACGCAGACGAAGACTGCGACGGAATCGATGGCGTCGTCACCGACGGCGTCTTCGTCGCTCCCGGCGGCAGTGACAGCGGTAACTGCGCCTTCGGCACACCCTGTTCCACGATTTCCTACGCCGTTGGACGTGCAGCCGCGACCAATAAGCAGGTCGTCAACATTCGCGCCGGCAACTACTCGGGTTCTTTTGCGGTCACCAGCAATGTGACGCTCGTTGGTGGTTTTGACAGTACCTGGGCACGCGACGTCACTGGAGCGTCTGGACACACCGTACGCTTCACCGGGACCACACTGAGCGGCGAATACGTTGGCATTCAAGTTCGCGGCGCCACCTTTGCGGCAATGGACATGCAGCTCGCGGGTGCAAACGTGCCCAACTCGGGCATTGGCAAGTCCAGCTACACCATCCACTCTGCTTCGGGGTCTACGGTCACCCTGGAGCGCGTCACGGTGGACGCCGGCGATGCAGGCCCAGGCGCCATTGGTTCGTCCGGGAGTTCGGGCCCGGAGCCGGCAAATCGCAACGGTTCACGCGGCGGAAACGGCGAGAATCACGGCACCTTTGATGCGTGTCGTGACTCACAAGCAGCGGGCGGCGCTCCTGGAACCAACAGTGCCTGTTCGGGCGCTACAACGGGTGGTCGCGGCGGTCTCGGCGGCAAGGGCGATGAGCGATGCTGTACCTTCGCGAACGCCTGCGCTGCCTGTTCCCTGTGGAACAACGATGCTTGCGATGCTCAAGGCGGTAGTACAGGTTCGAATGCCTCAACGCTGTCTGGAACCTCAGGTCGGGGAGGAAGCGCCGGTTCCGGTGATTCCAGCGGTAGCTGCACGCCATCTGTCGGCACCGGAAGCGACGGCAATGCCGGTGTTACCGGAACGGACGGCGCCGGTGGCAATGGCTCAACTGGAAACGGTTCGCTCGCAAGCAGCTTGTGGTGGCGTGCCGGGTCCGGTGCCGCAGGTTGGATTGGCATCCACGGCGGCGGCGGCGGCGGCGGCGGCGGCGCTGGCGCATGTGACGACGGCTTCTTCGGCAGTGACTTCGGCGGAAACGGCGGCGGCGGCGGTGGCGCCGGTGGATGTCGGGCCGGAACCTCTGGCCAAGGCGGAAGCGGCGGCGGCGGCAGCTTCGCAATCTTTGCGGCCGGCGGTGTGGTCACTCTTCTGGACTCTCGCCTAAACCTTGGCTCGGGCGGACGCGGCGGAAACGGCGGCGACGGCGGTAGCGGCGGCGACGGCGGAACAGGAAACCAAGGTGGCCAGAGCACCGGCTTCGAGGCAGGACGCGGCGGAAACGGCGGGCGTGGCGGTCACTCCGGCGGCGGCGGCGGCGGCGGCGGCGGACACAGCGTGGGCGTGTACAGCGTGGGCGCTGTCGTCACGACTCCAGGCACCACAGCGAGCTCCCCTGCCCCAGGCGTTGGCGGCGCTGGTGGACGCTCTGCACGCAACACATCGACGACCAACGGTCAGTCTGGAAACGGCGGCCAAGGCGGTCTAGTGGTGACCCACTAGGCTGGCCTAAAAGACCGCTTCGGCCAAGTCGTCGAGGATAGCCACGAGCGGGCGAATGTTGACGCGCACGCCATAGTAGGCGGAGACATCCACCTTGCTTGCGAAGGTATCATTGAGGGTAGCGCCGACCGCAACCCCCGCCTCAAGCTGTAGGAACGAGACCGGCTGCACGAAGGGTCCAACGCTCGTTGAGACAAAGGTGAAGCTCTGCTCGTCCACCTGGCCGCTTCCAAAGCCGAGACCTAGCGTCAATCCCACAGCCGACAGCGTGTGTCGGTGACTGGCATCTAGGAATCGCGGGACGAACTCGGCACCGAGCACACCGACACCTACCGAGGTGCCGAGGTCGTCGAACAGCCTCACATCTCCGGTGTAATTGGCTGAACGCAGGTCGACATACTGGGTGAGACCTAGTCGATCGAGCGAGTTCACCGTCACCATGTTCACACGCGGCTCACGGAAGAACGGCTTGAAGTGCCACCCATACTCATCGTCTGGCCGAAACAGTTCATCCGGTCGCAGCGTGCTTCGGCAGTACACTGTGCGGTCGGTCTGAGCGGTGGTGATGTAGGCCGCATTGGTCAGGTCTACCCAGCACAGGTCGGTACGGTCGAGCACCGCGTCCGACAGGTTCGCTTCGCGCAGAACGGCACGCCGTAGGTAGGCATCGGTGAGGTCGGCCTCGCGTAGATCTGCGCCTTCGAGATGGGCAAAGTACAGCTGCGCGTCAATCAGAGTCGCGCCGCGAAGGTCCGTTCCGTGAAGCCAAGCCCCGGTAAGCTCGGCGCCCGTCAGGTCCACACCACGAAGGTCGAGGTGACGCAGGTCTGCGCAGGCCAGGTCCGCACCGCGAAGGTCGCCGGTGAGGTCGAGGGTCGGCGCGACATGGTCAGCACACGGCGAGCGCGGCACCGCGGCCGCAATCGCCGCAAGAAGAATCAGCATGAGACGGCCACTCTAGGGTGCAACCAGGGCGGCTCGTAAGGCATCGGTGAGCACGTCAGACCGCTCTGGCAGAGCCGCCAACACGCTGTCACACGGGGCAAAATCCGCGATTCGCACAATGCTCTCTGGCGCCTCACGAAACGCCACAGAGCGCTCGCGCACCTGAACGTGACCCACCCAACCAATGACCTCGGTAGGGGCCTCACCAGCGGCACTGACCAGCCCAATGACCGCACATCCACCGTCTTGATGCGCAATGAGAGCAGACAGCGTGGGCACCCGGCATCCGTTCTTCTCGCGTGGGCAGACCCGCTCGGGCATTGGCCGAACATTGGGCTCTTGGTCCAAGCTCTGGGCCAGCTGCGACAACACCGACTGAGCTTCTGCGGCAATCTGGAGTATCTGCGGGTCTTCGGTAATGGGCGAGATGCGCGGCCACAACACCACAACTTCGCCAGCACGACCAATGTCACGTGTGACCTCTGGACCGTCTGCGGCAAGCGCTGGCGCGAGCAGTAGCAAGAGTGCAGCAATCATTATTGGGTCCTCCGACGCCGAACGACGAGCGGCAAGAGAAGCGCCAACCAGCCGAAGGACAGGCCCCGGGTGTGGTCCAGTGTACAGCCGCCCTTGTAGTAGGTGCCGTACGCGCCGTCGGGGTCCAAGTAGTCGGGAACACCGTCGTCGTCCGTGTCTACGGTGCCTTCCTCTTCGTCGGACAGCGCGTCGCCATCGCTGTCGAGGTCACGCCAGTTGGGCACGTCGTCACCGTCGACATCGCTGTCCGTCCACGCCGCCTCTTCGAGGGTCGGAATGCCGTCGTCATCATCGTCGGTGTCTAGGTAGTCGTCGGTGCCGTCTTCGTCGGTGTCTCCGGGCTCGTCCGCGGTTGGAACGCTGTCGCCGTCGTCATCGGTGTCGCGGAAGTCGGGAATCAGGTCGCCGTCGGTGTCGGTGCGGCCTTCGGTCTCGTCCCCTACGCCGTCGTCATCGCTGTCGGTGTCCAAGTAGTCGCCGGTGTTGTCGCCGTCGGTGTCCACGGCGGTCTCAAAGCTGTCGCTCAGGCCATCACCGTCGCTGTCTTCGTCTAGGTAGTTCGGCAGGTCGTCCCCATCTGGGTTGCCGTCGCCTTCCACAAGAGTGGGAATGCCGTCGCCGTCGTCGTCTTCGTCTAGGTAGTCGGGTTCGTTGTCGCCATCGGTGTTGCCACGAGGGGCTTCCTCAGCGGTCGGGATGCCGTCGCCGTCGTCGTCTGCGTCTAGGAAGTCGGGAATGTTGTCGCCGTCCGTGTCTCCGGTCCCTTCAACGACGTCCAGAATGCTGTCGCCATCGCTGTCGTCGTCTAGGTAGGCTGGGATGTCGTCGCCATCGGGGTCGCCTGTGCCTTCGACCGCTGTCGGAATGCCGTCGTCATCGTCATCTGGGTCGCGGTAGTCGGGCAGGCTGTCGCCGTCGCTGTTGTCGTCGAAGTAGTCGCCGTTGCCGTTCAAGTCTTCGTCGACTGTGGGGATACCGTCGTTGTCGTCGTCATCGTCTAGGTAGTCGGGCAGGTCGTCGCCGTCTGTGTCTCCGAACTCGGTCTCGAACTCGGTGTTCAGGCCGTCACCGTCGTCGTCTGCGTCTAGGTAGTTGTCGATGTCGTCGTTGTCGGTGTCGCCAGACTCGTCTTCGGTCGGAATGCCGTCGCCGTCATCATCGGGGTCTAGGTAGTTGGGCAGCTCGTCATCGTCGGTGTCGCCTTGGCCGGTCTCATCCACGGTGGGGATGCCGTCGCCGTCGTCGTCTGGGTCTAGGGCGTCGATGAGGGCGTCGTCATCGGTGTTGGTCGGATTGCTCGGGTCGCCTACTTCTTCGCCGTCTGCGATGCCGTCACCGTCTGTGTCGTCTACGAGTGGGTCGGTTGGCAGGTCGCGCACTTCGACATCATCCCGCAGGCCGTCGTCATCCGTGTCTTGAACGTTGGGGTTGGTTCCGTGGAAGCACTCTTCGTCTAGGTCAGACAGCGTGTCGAGGTCCGAGTCCAGCAGGGGGTCGAGGACGACGACGTCGAAGTTCAGTGAGACCGCCGAATCTACGAAGGTGTAGGTGTCCAGGTAGCTGGTGTTTCCCTTGCTCGCTTCGCGGAAAGAGCCCCAAGAGCGCGCGTTGACGTTCGGGTCAAAAGCGTCTGAGTCATTGCCGCTATCTATGCCTTCAGGACCGCTGAAGTTGAGGGGAAGAACCGGGTTCTCTGGGTCGAAGTCGAGAGCATTGCCCATAGGGGCGTTGCGGTATTCGACCTCGCCATCGTTCCAGAACATGGGCAGGCCGGTGCGACCGCCGAACTCGTCCAGCTGGAACAAGCGAATCCCTGGGTAGGCCGTCTCTACATCGCTCGCGACGTAGTGGAACTCACCCACAGTCACTAGAACTTGGCACTCGTAGGAGCCCGGAGGAACAGGCTCACCAGCGTTGTTCAGGCCATCCCAGCGAACGCGACGGTCTTGTTCATTGGGGTCGGACAGGACCCGAGCGTCGGTCTGGCTGCTGATGAGCAGATGGACGTCGTCATCTGTGGTGATGTCGAAGGCGCCGTCATTGTTGAGGTCACAGGTGATGTGCCAGGTCTTGTTGAGGTCGGTGTTGAAGCGAAACTCGCCGCTGATGATGCCCGGGGACACGCCATCACATTCCGCATCTACGAAGAAGTCGTCTGCCGTGACCAGGGGGTCGGCGGTGATGTAGGACGCATCTTCCGGAGGAAGCAGGTAGATCGGATGCTGGGTGGTGACGTTGACGCCGGGATTCGTGGTACTCGGCCAGTCGTAGGACCGACCGTCTTGGTTGCGGATACCGAAGTCATTTGCCGCGACAAACCAGATGAATCCGGCGAGTCCCTCGGCGCGGAACTCCACAACAGCCTCGAGCTCATTGCCGCCGCCGTCCACGCGCGCGTAGAAGCTGCCGTTGAACTCGTTCGCTTCGCTGAAGCTGTTGGCATCTAGCTGCCAAGCGCGGCTCCAGACCCGTCCGCCAGTGGCCTGCGGAACAGCGAGGTCCCAGTCAGTCTCGTAGCCAATATTTCCTTGTTGTTGGCTGCCCGTCAGACGCACTTGGTAGGTGCCGACGCCCGTGCCACCGGTTGAGAGCGTGCCGCCGGAATTGAGCGTTGCCAGCGGTGCATCCGTGTTCGGATTGCTTCCCGGTCCCCAGATCTGGATGGGGTGCTGACCGGACCAGGTGATGGTCTCACCGGTAAACAGAATGTCCACGGACAACGCCGTAGATGGGCTCATGCGCTGGGTCTCGCCCAGCTCGCTGGTGCCTTCGGCGAATGCGTTGGAGAAGCCCATCAAGGACAACAAGCAGAGGATACGCATCAGGGGGTCTCCTGGACGGGTGCGTCAGGGGTGGGCTCAGCGTCCGTGGGCTGGTCATCTTCGGGGACATCAATGAGGTTGAACTCAACGCGACGATTGGCCTCGCGTCCCTCTTCTGTCTCGTTGTCTGCAATGGGGCGTTCTTCGCCATTTCCTACCGCAATCAAGCGGTCTTCGGTCACGCCTCGGCGAATGAGGAACGCCCGAACCGCATCCGAGCGGCGCTGGGACAGCTCCAAGTTGTAGCGGTCCGACCCGCGCGAATCGGTGTGCCCACCGACTTCAACACGACCCACCTGGGGGTTCTCGACGATGATCTGCGACACCTGGTCGAGCAGCTCAAACGACTCGGGCCGAATGACGGCTTTCGCGGTCTCAAACAGCACCTTCTCCAGAATGACAATGCGACGACGTTCCACCACCACAAGGGCATTCTGCGGCTCGGGTTCTTCGACCACGATGGGGGTCAACACCACCGCCAGATCCCGGTCCTGCCCCGATTCAAAGACAAAGGACTCGTAGATCATCTCGTAGCCTTCGGCGTCCACAACGAGGTTGTGCTCACCTGCGCCAACGGCGGTCTGCACGCGACCACTCGACCCAACGGTCTGCGCGTCACCCGGCACACACAGCGGCGTGTCCGACAGCCACGCAACCTCAGCCCCTTCAATATGGTTGCCATCCAAGTCCTCGACCTGCACGGTGACACGTGCATCCAGGACCCGCTGTAGATCGACGGTCAGCGCGTTGTCGCCTTCCGCTACGGTCAAGCCAAACTCGCCCGTCAGACAGCCGTCGCTGATGGCCGAGGCAGACAGCTCAGTCCCCGGAAGTACAGTCAGTGGCGTCATCTCCGAGCGAAGCGGGCTCTCGTACGCCTCATCTAGACCCACGATGGTGAGCACTGAGCCAAGTCGTGGCTGGCCCTCAAAGGTGACCATGGGACGCACGGTTCCCAGCTGGTCCGGACAGCCGTCTTCATCTTGGTAGCCATTGCGCGTCTCGGGCTCGACGGGGCATTCATCCGCCACGAGCACACTGCTGACAATGTCCGTGTCCGCTTCGCGAAGACCTTTCTTTCGGCCGACGGCAATGCCGACAAAGGCCCGCAGATCTGGTGCGCCAATACCTCGGGTAATCGCCCGTCCAACGCCAATGGTGTAGACCGGGCGGCCTCCGTCGCCAATAACCTTCAGCGCCATCAACGCTTCTGCTGGAGACGCGGAGCCCTTGATGGTGTTCTGCGACAGCGAGAATGCACCGTGCGCTTCAACACCCAAGCCGACGGTGTCGGACAGGGCAAAGGCGAACCCGAGGCCACCGAGGAAGGTGTCGGAGCCGGTGACATTGGCCACGTCGATGCTCGGGTCGAACTGCATGCCCACAAAGGTATTCATGGTCACGACAGGACTCTCAGCGGTGAAGCTCAGCCGTCCACCCCCTCCAATTCCTTCGCGTCCTAGGTAGCGTTCTGGCATTCCCGTGGGAGCGTCTAGCCAGATGGAAGCGCCCAGTCCGGCACCACCGCCACCAACCGTCTCATCTGGGCGGAAGAACACGCCAGTCAGGGTGCTTCGTACGTCTCCGGGTGCGGGTCCCATGACGCCGCCATCATTCGCAGACACCGCGTAGACCGGCACGGCGACGTCCAACCGAAGGCGCTCATGGAAGGCCACACCCCCCACGATATTGGCCACGGCGAGGTCGCGGATCAACGCACGCTCGGACAGGTCTCCACCAGATTCCGACGTGGTCACCGCAACCAACGGCCGGCGAACGTACTCGCCAATCACGGCAACGTACGCGTCTCCTGGGAAGAACACACCGGGGCGAACCCAAGTGATGGGGTCGCGAACGGTCGCTTCGACGGGCCCTGGTACAAAACCATGGGCGTCAAAGCCCTGTTCTTGGGCGTTGGCCGTAGACGCGAACGCCAGTGCGGTGACAAGCAAGGTGCGCATAGGTTCCCTTCTGGAGCGCGTTTATGGCTGATGCAGACCCGTAGCGCAAGCACGAAGCGTTCGAGCCCACCTGGATGACCGATGAAACGAGGCTGCGTTCATGCTAGCGTCGGGCCTCACCCAGGACGATTCCATGCTTCGCGCACTTCTCATCGCCGCACTTCCGTCGGTCGCTCTTGCGGCCCCTGTCGAGCTTCCAGTGCAGGCACGGATCCTAGACGCCGCCGGTGGCCCGCTGAATGGCACGTACGGCCTCCGGGTGTCCTTGTGGAGCAGCGCCAGCCCGATTGACCCTGTAGACGCCACGTTCTCGGAGGAACTGTCCGGTATTCGCATTGAAGACGGCTACCTTAGCGTGAGCCTTGGCGGCGCAGATACGCTGGACAGCACAGTTCTGGCCCAAGAGCTTTGGGTCAGCTTTGCTATCGATGGCGCGCCAGACATGCTGCCACGCCAGCGCATCGGCACCTCACCCAAAGCGGCGACGCTCGAGGGATTGTCTCCTGGCGACATTGCTACCCTCACCACAGGCGGCAACGCAGACCTGCTGCACACACACGCGCAGATGGTCGTGGAGACGGCAAAGCCCTGGTTTGAGTGTGGTGACCTGGGCGATCTGGCGGAGGCCAACGACTGCCAGGTCGAAGGATATCCGGGTCTTGAGTACGAATACGGGTTCGTCTACAACAGCCGCACCCCCCTTCCGGCGGTGTGCACCTACTGGAACCGCGGACTGCGCTTCTATAATCGCGACCCGTACATGGTAAACGCCGACAATCCTTCTGCAAACGTCAGCTATGGCGGCTCACTCTGGTACACCGGAACAGATGCTGCAGACGACAACTCGTGCAACGGCCCCACCTGGATGCACAAGTACTGGCGACTCTCCAGCGGAACCGTGGTGCCGTTCAGCAGCAATGGCTGCTTCTCTCTGCCGGTCTACTGCCGCAAACGCTAGCGCTGGGTGCGGCGATGGTGCGACGAGTCAGCTACACTCGCGGTCATGTTCGTCCTACTCGCTCTCATCGGCTGTGCACCAAGCCCCGACCTAACGGTCACGCTCGACATTGTGGACGAGCGCGGCCTGCCAATCGACGGTGCACAGGTGCTCGCCGGGCGCGACTCATGGATAGCGGACGACGGAAGTGTGCGTCTGCGCAACCTGCAAGGGCCCATCAGCGGCGTGGTCTCGGCAGACGGCTACCTGAGCGAGCCGTTCATCGTGGGCCGCGATGACCAGCGAAGCACCCGCACCATCCGTCTGTGGGACGACTCACGCTGGGCACTTCATGCCGGCGGGGACGTCATGCTGGGCCGTCGCTACGAAGAGCCTGGGGGCCTGCTACAGACCGACCAAGCCGCCGGAGCCGCTGAAGTCGTCGCCAACTTAGCTCCGCTCTTCGCAGCGTCAGACATCGGCATTGTCAACCTAGAGACCGTACTCTCCGACCTTGCAGCGAGCGGCGCCTACCCAGGAAAGCGCTACGTCATCAACACGCCATCTCGGGCAACAACCGCGCTCACTGCAATGGGCGTGGATGTGGTCGGACTGGCGAACAACCACAGCCGCGACTGGCTCGATGAAGGACTGTCCAACACGCGTGACACCCTGCGTGATGTCGACATTGCCGCGGTTGGTGGCCGAGAAACAGACCAAGATGTAAACGAGCCGGTCATCCTACAGGTGGGCGACGTGACCGTCGGCGTTCTGGCCTACACCACGCTGTCCGGGTCTTTCGTCAACGACGCCTACCCCACCCAATCCGACCCTGTCCCCCAACCCCTCGACCCAGAGCTCGCGTTTCAGTACGACGAGCGGTCGTGGAGCTTCGACGGCGACGACCTACAGGTTCCCGTCGCAGACCGCCGAATCGGAACAGCATGGCGCCTGTTCGCCGAAGCCGAAGCCGAGATGTCTGACGCTGAAGTCGCGGAGGCCTACGCATCACTGACCGACGTCTATCCAGAGGTCCAAGACTGGGTCGCTCGGCGCGGACACGGGGGTGCCGCCGCGTGGACCCGTGATGCCACTGACGATATCTCACTACTGAACGAACAAGTTGACGTTGTAGTGGTCATGATTCACGGGGGCTACGAGCTGGCGACCGCTCCTTCGGTGACGGTGCGAGATGTCACCGAGAGCAGTGCGGCGGCCGGCGCAGACTTGGTCATTGGACACCATCCCCACGTCCTACATGGCGCGGAGTGGGCCGGAGATGCCTTGATTGTGCACAGCTTGGGCAATCTCATCTTCGAGCAGAACAACCCGCTGACCCAAGCCACAGCCATGCTGCGCACGGTGTGGGACGGGGATTCCCTGCTACACGCCAGCTTCCTACCGCTAGAGTTGGTCGACTACCGTCCCGTCTTCGTTGCCGACAGTGCTGCCCAGCGTACGCTCAACCTCATCCACGAGACCAGCCAAGCCCAGGCTGAAGCGCGGTTCTCGGGGGGCGAAGTCCTCATTGAGACGTCCCAGAGCGAAGCGCGTCCAGCCACCGTCACGATTGACGGTCACACCGCAGTTCTCGGCAGAGACACCCCAACGGCAGACACGCTGGACCTGACCGTTCGGCCCGACCGCCTCACCCGCCTGCCCGCCGATGTCTTGGTCCAACCCACCCTCAACACCACCGACCCGAACATCTGGATTGGACGGGACTTGTTTGGGTGGGGACACTTCGAAGACGTGGTTGCTGACGGCGTCTCAGCAACAGGCGCCCACTGGCTTGTAGACAGCGAGTGGGAGCGAATTGACGCGAAAGCCAGCGCTCCACAGGGCAACAACGTCCTGCACTTAGAGCGCGACGTGTTCAATGACAGCACCGTCACCACACGCTCCGAGGGCCAGTACACCATCATCCCGCACCGGCTGTGGCAAGACGGCGAGCCCATAGACCCACAGGCACGCTACGCGGTGTGGTTGCGCGCCAAGCTCACCGGTCCGGGCACACCCAGTCTTCGGCTGCAAGGCTTCGAGTACGAGCGAGGGTCCCTGGCAATCGACCCCGTCACCACCGAGCTCTTCGACGAAGACATTCCGCTCGATGTGGGGGGTACCTGGACCGAGATTGTGGTGGACGTAGACCCCGAGTGGCTCGTCGCCGGGGTCAACCGACTTCGCCCAAGTCTGCGCCTCGCTCCACCAGAACGCGGAAACAGCCAGCTGTTCGTGGATGACGTACACGTGCTGGAGCTTCGCCCTGCCGCACAGATGCCCAGTGATTGGGGCCGGTGGGACGTTGTGCAGACGGTTGGGGACGAACGCGTGGACCTGACGGTTCCTGTGCTGCGCTAGCGACTACAAGAAATGAACCGGGGCACGATTCAGCCCCGCTACACTGCCCCTCTCGGGAGGTACCATGCTGCTCTTTATCGCCGCCACCGCACTGGCATACGACGCCGACACGCTGCTCGAGCGCGTTGCACAGACCGAGTCGTTCCGCAGTCACCGCATTGAAGGCCCGCTGCCTACGTTCTCGAGCGACGACTACCGCAAGGCCGCCCAAGGCAAGGTCGTCACCGGTCTGTTCCGCGTGGAAGGCAGCTCGAACAAGGTTGGCTACGGCATCGGCGTTCTGGACGTCGGCATTGACCAGCTGTGGGCCGGCATCAACAGCGAGACCCAGCACGTAGACATGCTGCCTGTCGACTACATTGAGGTCATTGAGGGCTCGCCCTGCGCCGACCACCGCAAGGTGTTGATGACGGCCTCCGTTCCGCTCATCACCGACCGATGGTGGATTACCCAAAACACCTACAACACCGCTATTCACGAGGCCTCCGGCGGCGTGATGCGCGAGCTGGCCTGGGCGAGTCCAACGGACTTCGCGAACACCACGCTGACCACAGCCGCCCAGACCGCCACCGATGGCTTGGTCGCCATTGGCTTTTCCCGCGGTGCCTGGTTCCTGGTTGCCTTGGACGACACGCACACCCTCGTCGAGTACCACACGTGGGTAGACCCCGGCGGGCGCGTGCCTTCAGGCGCCGCGTCCATGTTCGCGTCAGCCGGCATTGAGGACACGTTCGAGGCCATGGAGACGTACGCACAAGGAACGGCCTACTGTGCGAGTCGCATGTGACCCTGGAACCCGTCTTTCCTAGTTGGGTTCTCGGTGATGCGGGAGGTCAGAGGTCAGAGGTCAGAGGTCAGAGCGGACGCCTTGCGGCGCCAGCGTTTGGGCGACGGTCTTGGGTGACTACGGGAGGCTTCATTGCTCTGGCCGCGAGTGTGGTGGGTTGTCGTCCTCCGCCGCCGGCACCTGAGGACCTCGACTCGGTGGCAGCGTTCTTGTTCAGCGAGCACGGTGATGAGGAGCGGCTATCGGACGGGCTCGTCAACCTCCAGACCTGGTTTGAAGTCGGGTTTGACCCCGAACAAGACCGTGGATTTCAGCTGTCCGTCGTCCTTGACCAAGCCACCGTGGACGGGATTGACGCCTCGGCCGCTTGGGCGCATCCAGAGCTGAAAGAGACCCGCGAAGCGGAGGGAATGCTTGGGGCGGCTGCAGGAACCGTCGGTGAGCAGGCCATGGACGACTACGTCTCGGCGTTGACCGCCATGCCGCAAGACGAGGTGTTTCCCGACACCTTTGCCGAGTGGGGACGGACATGGCGGCTGTGCGACGGCGAAGAATTTGCCGAGCGAACCTGCTTAAGCGCAGAAGCCGACGAGCAGCAAGACTCCCGCTTCGGCCTAGGCTTCAACAGCCAAGGCGAGTCGTACAACCAGTACCAGTGGGTGCAGTTGCCAGACGGACAGTGGGCCATGAACCACCGGAACTGGCAGATCTACCCACCGGAAGTCAGCTCCAACCTTCTCGAAGTCTTCGACCAGTACTACCTCAACACCTTCGTCCCCAGCAGCGACGGCACCCAGGTCTTCCGCCTGCAGGCCACCTGGGCCGTGTTTGGGGATGGGGTGCCAGAGGACTTGGGCCTCAATCTCACCGCCAACTCCATGTTCGACAGCTCTGTCGAGCTCGAAGAGTGGCTTGAGGAGCGCAACAGCAGTGAGTGACGCCGCATGGTGGAGGACCGGGGCGGTCTATCAAATCTACCCCCGCTCCTTCCAAGACAGCACGGGCAACGGCATTGGCGACCTTCCTGGCCTTCGGTCTCGCTTGGACTGGGTGGAACAGCTCGGGGTGAGCGCGGTGTGGCTGTCCCCGGTACACCCAAGCCCACAGGCGGACTTTGGCTACGACGTGGCCGACTACTGCGACGTCGACCCGATCTTTGGCAGCCTGGCCGACATGGACCAGCTCATCCATGACTGCCACGCCCGCGGCCTCAAGGTCGTCCTAGACGGCGTGTTCAATCACACCTCTGACCAGCACGCTTGGTTCACCGCCTCGCGAGCGGACAAGACGAACGCCAAGCGCGACTGGTACATCTGGCGGGACACCGTACCCAACAACTGGAAGAGCACCTTCGGCGGCACCGCATGGACGCAAGACCCGGCCACCGGCAGCTACTACCTTCACTCCTTCTTACCCGCCCAGCCCGACCTGAACTGGCGCAATCCCGACGTTGTTGACGCGGTCCTAGACGTACTGCGCTTTTGGTTCGAGCGAGGCGTGGACGGCTTTCGCTTAGACGTCTTCAACAGCTACCTGAAGCACCCCGACCTACCGAGCAATCCGCGTCGCTGGCACCCGGGTGCGCTGGCCTATGGCTACGTGGGTCAACACCATATTCACGACCGCGACCAGTCGGACCTACCCGAAGTGTTGGGTAGAATGCGCGCCGTAGCCGACGAATTCGGCGCCGTCCTCATTGGCGAGACCCTCGACGAGAAATTCCGCTACGACCGCGCCGCAGACTTTGTAGGCGACGACCAGCTGCACATGGCGTTTCACTTTGCCCTGCTGCACAGCCGGTGGACCGCCAAGAAGCTGGCCACAGCGATTCGCAGCCAGCTCAACGCTCTCCCCAAGGATGGCTGGCCCACATGGGTACTGTCGAACCACGACTTTCAGCGGCATCCGACGCGCTGGGGCGGCGGTGATGAACGCGCCAAGGCCGCAGCGGTCATTGCTCTGACGCTGCCAGGAACCCCGTTTCTGTACTACGGCGAGGAGCTCGGAATGGTGGAGGGACGCCTCAAGCGAGCAGACATTGTGGACCCACCGGGCATTCGCTTCTGGCCGGTCTTCAAGGGACGCGACGGCGCCCGAACGCCAATGCAGTGGACCTCCGAAGGCGCCTTTACCACGGGGATTCCTTGGTTACCGCTCAATCCTGACACGCCATGGCGACACGCAGAAGCGACCGCCAACCCCCTGTCCATTGTCCACACCTACCGGGCCCTGCTGGCCTTACGACGCAACAACGAAGCCCTGCGCAGCGGTGCCACAATCTGGCCTGACACAGACCATGCAGACGTGCTGTCGTGGCAGCGAGTCGTCGCAAGCGAGCGGGTTCGCGTGCTGGTGAATACCGTGGACCGCTCAGTGCTCGTTCCAGGCGAAGCCGGTACCCAGGTGTTGTGGTCCACAGCGGCGGTAACGGACGTTCGCGAGCCACTAGCACCGAACGAAGGACGCGTTGTTCGGGTCTAGCAGCACAGACGCCACAGGCAAACCCTCATACAGCACGGATCTACGGCCTTGGCGGCAAGCGCTCAGACTCCCACACGCCATTAGGACAGGAGTAGCGGGTGTCGTAGATCACACACTGTCCGTTCGCGGGGGGCTCACACGCGGCCTCACGCGCACGCGGGGTCGCCGGACACCCCTGAAAGTCGTAGTCAGGCGTCGCCAACCACCCACTGGGCCGGTCATAGGTGCCTTCAGGCTGCCGCGCTCCACCCATCGGACGCCATGGAGTGCCACACTCGTAGCGAATGCCGGGGTACTGGCAGACCAACGCTTCCTGCGCCGGGTGCATGCACGAGACATCAAGGGCCGCGGCCTGCTCAGCAGTCTCGGGGCACTCTTCAATGAGCGTGACCGGCTCACAGACTCCTTGGGCCGACCCGTAGGCACACTCGGGGTCTACCGATGCACACGGGTCTCCGCCTCGAAACGTCAGTGACTCCCCCTGCGGCCAGCGGGATGACCCCGTACGCGCCGACAAATGCGGGTAATCGACAGTGACCGGCACGACCTGTTCACAGCGATTGACCGCCATTCGACACCCGTCACCGTACACCTGAATGCAGCCTTCGTCGCCGTCACACACATACGATTGGGCCGCGTTGGCCGCGCAGTCAAACGCTCCGTCAGGCGTCAGGAGACGGGGTGGCACCGCATCCACATCACGACCTTGAACGCCAGTCGTCGCCCCTGAAGCGGGCGGGACTGGGGGCCGTGTGGCACAGCCTACTGTCAACAAGACCACTATCAAGAGCCGCATGGAGAAACCTCGGTCAGGGTGCCAATACGCGGCACCCACCACATTGTTCAATGGTGCGTCATCTAACCGCCTGTTCAAGGTCCAACGGTACTGCCGCTCTCGGGACCGATCACGCGGAAATCCGTCTGTTGGAGGAATCGAAGATCACAGGAACGCCAGCCCCATCCATCGCGGGCTGCGAGCCAGAATGCTGAGCGTTTCAGCGACGCACAATCAGTCCATTCCAACGCAGTGAGTAGGCGGGTTGATGCCAGCCAACGGATTCGCAGCCACAACCATACGCCCTGTTCAGTGCATTGCAGGTGGTGTTTCAGAAGTCTTTAGGAGAAAATTTCCGCTTAAGCCTGCGGAATCGGGATCGATAAATGGGCCTCCCCCCACCATCGAGCGAGTCCAAATGAACTCTCCCTGTCTTCTCCGCCATGTCTTCGGCGTTCGGTTCGTCACCCTAGCGGCGCTCGTCGTTCCGTCGCTTGGCTTCGCCCAGACCCTTGAGAACGGGGTCGTACGATTCGGCAACGGATCCCAAGACTCCATCAACGAGTTCGGCAACCTGTTGCAGCCGTTCTACTACTCACAAGCACGCAGCCAGTTCTACAAGCTCACCTACAGCAACTACCCGCTAGACGTACAGTTCGGCGCTGGGAGTGGGTCGCACTGGACGAACAGTGCCATCAGCGTCAACCCCGTCCTTAGCGATCAAGTCATTGACTCCAGCGGCTACATCCCAGACGGTAGCGACGGTGGACACGGCACGGTCACCTCAACGGGTAACGTCACAATCGGTGGCCACACGCTTCAGCTGACCCAAGCCTACACACTAGGTACTAGCGATGCTTTCGTGAGCATCACTACGTCGGTCACAAACAACACCGACAGCACGATTCCAAACGCCCACATGTGGGTCGGTACCCGAGACGACTGGGTCGGCACAAGCGATGGCCCGACCAAGGTCAAGGGCGTCATTGTCGATGGTGCTTTTGAGGCCATCACCGACCCAACGACACCCGCTCCGGCCCTTCAGATCACCTCCGGCGACGAAGGCGTGCTGTTCTACTCGGTCACTCCAGGAACCAACACCATCATTGCCCGGTGTTGCTCCTTCACGAATGCAACAACACTACAACCCACACAATCGGTCATCTCTGACACGGCTGACGGTTCGTACGCGCTGTACCTACCCATTGGCGACATTGCCCCTGGTGAGACCGCCGAGATTGTGTGGTTCTACGCAGCGGGCTCGCTCGAGGACCTCGAAGAAGTGGTCCAGCAGGTTGCAGCAGCCGCGTCTCCGACGTCCATTGCGGCTATCAACGCCAACAACCCATCCCCAATCCTGTCGGGAACCTACGACGACACCGTGCGCAGCGGTGTTGGTCATGCGCTTCTCACCGTCACCGTTGGTGGCACGACCTACACCGAAGGCGTTGACGATGCGCTCGTGGTGGCAGACGGCGAGTGGTCCCTCGACCTGTCGGCCGTCAGCGTAATCCTACAAGAGGGCACCTACGACGTCGTTGTACAGGCCACCGACACCGACGGAGAATCCGTTGTTGACGGCACCTCCGACGAAATCGTCATTGACATGACCGCACCGCAAGCCCCAACAATCGACCCGCTCGCCACCAACGGCGAGACGCTGGTCATGCAAGGCTCCTTCGACGAGACCGATGCCAGCGGTGGACTCTCCGTCACGCTGAACGGCACGACCTACGTGCTTGGCGAAGACAACGAGCTGACCGCAGACGGCGGTCGCTGGAGCCTCAACGTCGACGCCCCAGAGATTGAGGGGTTCTACGACGTCGAAGTCAGCGTCACCGACCAGGCCGGAAACGTGGTCACCGACACCAGCGACGACGAGCTGGAGATTGACCTCACCGCTCCCGATGCCCCAACCATCAACGCTATCGACACCAATCAAGCCGCCACAGAACTCTCCGGAACCTGGGACAGCGAGAACTCCGCTAGCCTGTCGGTGACCATCAACGGCGAGACCTACGACCTCGACAGCGACGACCGCCTGACCGTAGACGGCGACCAGTGGTTCCTCGACATGGAAGGCTTGGACCTGCCGGACGGCGAGCATGATGTCGTCATCTCCGTCATCGATGACGCTGGAAACGTGGCGACCGACGACACCACCAATGAGATTCGCATTGACCTGTCAGCCCCGAGCGCACCCACGGTCAACCCAGCCACCACCAATGCAGACAGCCCGGAAATCACCGGTACGTACGACGCCTCTGAGACCGACTCGGTGCTCACCGTCACCGTAGACGGCACGTCTTTCACTCTCGGCATTGATGCCGCACTCACGGCAGTCGAAGGCGACTGGACGTTGGTCATTCCAACGATTGACGGCGGCACGTATGACGTAGACGCCAGACTCGAAGACGCCGTTGGCAACGGCACAAGCGACCTCACTGACGCCGAGCTGACCGTAGACCGAGTGGCTCCAGAAGCACCAACCGTCGCACCCGTGGCCTCTTCCGAGAGTCCCTCGGTCATCTCCGGTACCCTCGACTCCGAGGACTTCGCGTCGTTCAGCGTCACCGTTGGCGGCGAAGGAGGGGTCACTCTTGTGTACGGCGTTGATGACGCTCTCACCCTGTTCGGAGACACGTGGACCGTTGATCTGAGCGAAGTCGAGCTTCCAGAAGGCGTGCATGATGTGCAGGTCACCGTCACCGACGCGGCCGGAAATGTGGTCACAGACGCGACCACCGGCGAAATCGAAATCGATCAGACCGCACCGATGTCCCCGACCATCGACGACATCTTGGTCAATGCCTCCCCCGACAGCGTGGGCGGCCAGTTCGACGCCTCCGACTCGGCAAGCTTGTCCGTGGTCGTCAACGGCCGCGAGTACGTTCTCGGAGTGGACCCCGAGCTGTCCGCTGATGGCAACGAGTGGCAGCTAGACCTGACCGGCGCGGAGTTTGAAGAGGGCATCTATGACGTGCAGGTCAGCGTCACCGACTCGGTCGGCAACGTCGCTACTGACGAATCTTCCGATGAAATCGTCGTCGACCAGACCGCTCCAGAAGCCCCCACCGTCTCGGCTGTCGAAGATGACACCGGCGCTCCAACGCTCACCGGAACCTACGACCCCGCAGACATTGGCGAAGACGGACTCCGAGTGACCATCGACGGCCAGACCTTCACCATGAACCAGGACGAGTCCTTCGTTGTCGCGGACGGCGTGTGGACTCTGTCGCTTTCCGAAGGAACGCTGGCCGACGGCACCTATGACGTGCTCGTTGAGGTGACGGACGCGGCTGGAAACACCGCAACAGACGCCACCGTCGATGAAATCGTAGTGTTCGTAGATGCCGACCGTGACGGCATCTCGGATGCAGACGAGCTGGAGCTGGGTACCAACCCCGACTCCGAAGACTCCGACGGTGACGGTATCTCAGACTTCGACGAGATTGAGACCCACGGCACCAGCCCATTCAGCGATGACAGCGACGGCGACGGCATCTCAGACGTTGATGAACTGGCGGAAGGCTACGACCCGAACGCCCCAGACTCCGACGGCGACGGTCTGTCCGACGCCCAAGAGCTGGAGCTCGGCACCAACCCCATGTCCGCCGACACCGACGGAGACGGTCTGTCCGACTTCGAAGAAATCGCCATCTACGAGACGCGCCCAGGCGTGGCTGACACTGACGGCGACGGCATCTCAGACTTCGATGAGCTGACCCACGGAACCCGGCCCACAGTGGCTGACACAGACGGAGACGGCCTGTCAGACGGCTTCGAAGTCACCCTCGACCTCAACGCACTCGCAACCGACTCAGACGCCGACGGCCTGCCCGATGCCACGGAAGTAGCCGGCGGAGTGACCGAGGCTGACGCCTTCGACACCGACGAAGATGGCTTTGGCGACGCATTCGAGATTGCCAATGGCACCGACCCGAACGACGCATCCGATGTCCCAGAAGCGGGCGTAGACACAGACGATGACGGCATCTCCGACATCCTAGAGCGCTACCTCGGAACGAACCCAGAGCTGGCCGACACAGACGGTGACGGTCTGTTGGACGGACACGAACTCGACCTAGGAACCAACCCTCGCTCCGTAGACACAGACGGAGACGGCCTCGCAGACGGAGCCGAAGTGGACGCCGGAACCGAACCCCTGGCCTTCGACACAGATGGCGACGGCCTGTCAGACGGTCTTGAGGCGCTCATCGGCACCGATGCCACCGTACAAGACACCGACGAAGACGGCCTGCTCGACGGCGCTGAGGTCCGCTGGGTAGGCACCGACCCACTCGTCGCAGACACCGACGGCGACGCGCTGAACGACGGCACCGAAGTCTTCGACGCCATCACCGACCCCACCGCGTGGGACACCGACCGGGATGGACTGGCCGACGGCAACGAGTACGAAGGCACTACAGCCCCACTGCGCTTTGACACCGACGGCGGCAGCGTGGGAGACGGCGCGGAGTTCTACGCCGAGACCGACGCCATGTTCCCACCAGACGATGAGGACGGCGTAGACACGGACGGAGACGGCCTGTCAGACGCCCTCGAGACAGCACTCGGCTGGGACCCAAGCTCCGACGACTCCGACGGAGACGGCCTGTTGGACGGAGACGAGATGGCCATCGGCTCGAATGGCATGCTCGCAGACAGCGATGGTGACGGCATGACCGACACCCAAGAAATCGCTGCAGGCACCGGAGTACTGACTGCAGATAGTGATGGAGACGGCCTGTCAGACGGACAAGAGCTTGAGCTCGGCACTGACCCACAGTCCCGCGACACCGACCGTGACGGCCTAGAAGACGGTATTGAGAGCACCGGTCCCACAGACGTTGTCATCTACGACACCGACCGCGATGGCCTGTCAGACAGCGAAGAACGCCAGCTCGGAACCGACCCCCTCAACGCAGACACAGACGGCGATGGACGCTTGGACGGCATTGAAGACAGCGTTGGCTCCGACCCGCTCATCGCCGATACCGACAGCGAAGACCTCGACGGTGACGGCCTGAGCGGCATTGAAGAAGAAGCGCTGGGTACCGACCCACTCGTCGCAGACACAGACGGCGACGGCGTGGACGACGGCAGCGACTGGTGCCCACTCGACAGCCCTGATGACGTAGACGGAGACGGCGTGTGCAACAGCGACGACATGTGTCCCGCCGATGCAAACGACGACAGTGACGGAGACGGCAGCTGCGACAGCGTAGACCGCTGCGAAGGCAACGACCGCTTCGGAGACGTTGACCTAGACGGCTTCTGCGACGACACCGATGAGTGCATCTCAACGGACGCACCGGGCAAGGCACCCTGCTTTGTCGATGACCAGGGCGGCTGTACCTTCTCGACCACAGGCGGAACCGCACCCTTCGGGCTCGGCTTCATCACCCTCGGTCTGTTGGCCATCCGTCGCCGGAGGAACAGCTGATGTCGCGGACGCTACTCACCGCTGCCATGGCACTACTCGCCATGCCAGCGATGGCGGCCGAACCCAACGTGGGTGGCTACGTCGGAACCCTCATCCTCGGAAAGGACCACGAGCTGTACGCTCCAACAAGCGGCAAGCACCTCGACCAGCCTCTCACCGTGTCAATCGGCGGGCGAGCCGGACTGTCCCTGACGAAGTGGTTCGACATGGAAGGCGAGCTTGAGATCGGCGCATGGCCGGTAGAGGGCGGGACCGCAACCATCGCTGGAATGCGCGTTGGTCCTCGATTCATCGCCGCAGATCTTCTCGGCCAAGGGCGCGACATCCACCTGACTGCCGGCGTTGGCAACCTGACAGTGATGGCACCCAACAGCCTCACTGGAACCGACGTCGACTTTGCAGCGCACATTGGGCCCGGAGTCTCGGTGGATGTTGGCAAGCGCATCTCCCTGCGCGGCGACTACCGAGCGTTGATCACGTCCCATAAAGGCTCATCTCCCCTTCCGTCAGTGCAGTCGCTCATCACGCTGGGTGCAAGTCTGCGCCTGGGCTCGGTGGCCGAATCCAATGTCGTAGAGGGATGCCCTGGAGGGTTCTCCGTACAAGGCCACTGCGTCGGTCTTGACCCACTGCCAGACCTAGAGCCGGCGCCTGTAGAGGTCGCGGAGGTCGTCGAGGTCGTCGAGCCTGTGGTCATCGAACCGCCCGTCGTCGAGACGCCCCCCCCCATCGAGGCCGAGGTCCACGAGGAGATTGCGGCCATCGCTGACAAGATTCTGTTCGCGTCCGGTTCGTGGGAAATCCAACCAGAATCACTCACGCACATTGAGGAACTCGCCAGCATACTCAATGATTACCCTGGATTAAGCCAGGTTCGCGTTGAGGGGCATACGGACTCGGCGGGAGCCGCGAGCACCAATCAGCGCATCTCTCAGTCTCGGGTCGATGAAGTGGCCCGCGTGCTCATCTCCTTCGGGGTGGACGAAGCACTGGTTATTTCCGAAGGCTTTGGAGAGACGCGACCGGTGGCGGACAACGCGACCCTTGAAGGGCGCGCGCAGAACCGACGCGTAGAGATTCACGCCGAATAGCGGTCGCTTTAGTCGACTGGGCCGTCTGTTTCTGTTGAAGCAGACGGCCCATTTTTGGTGCAGGACGAGCCGGCTAGAACAAGGTCACTCCACACTTTCGCAAGGACCGTGCGCCTAAACGACTGTAGTGCCGGCGAGGCGCCCTTGACCCCAGGAGTCCCCGTGAAACACTCACTCATTCTGCTCGTCGCGGTCAGCGCTCTGGCGTGCAACCGTAAGACAACCGACACCGCAGTAACGGTCATAGGAGGCCCCGACCCAAGCCTCTTCGCCGCTGGAGCTATCGTTGGTGATGTCACCACCGAGCCGTGCAGGCTGTCCAACCGGACAGACACCACCTGCTACGTGTTCACCGTGGCTGGAAAGCCGCCAGACCACGACATTGGCCCGTTCTGCCCAAGGACCATCACCGACCCCGCCGACCGCGTGGGGCTGTGGATCGAGAACCAGCAGACCTACGACATCACCGGAAAATGGGTCACTGAGCTTGCGACCTTCTACAACGACCCGGCCTGGCAGCTGTACGAGGAGGCCACCGGGAAAGTTCGCGTCACGGACTCCAAAGAAGCCTGCGAAGCTGCCGCACGACCCGATGTCGCCGACGAGTACAACAACTACTGTGTCGAGTGTTCCCTCGACTACTTTGACTCACCGCCAGTGGTCACGGTGCGAATCCCGACGACCCCCATCAAGCTGACCACGTCCTCCCCAGTCGGCCGCGATGCCAAGGTCGGTGTGTCGCTCAGCGGCGTGGTCTACGAACCTCCTGCCCCCACCCACGCCATCCTCGCAGCCCACACCATCGCTGCCTTTGATGACTGCGGTGGCCACGTCAATCCGCACGTCGGCTACCACTACCACGCAGCGACAGGATGCTCAGCAGAACACGCCCAGACAGATGGTCATTCGCCGCTTATTGGCTATGCGATAGATGGATTCGGGATGTACGCGCGCCATACGGGCACAGGTGCAGCTCCGACGGACCTCGACGCATGTGGCGGCCACGAAGATACCGTGCGTGGCTACCACTACCATGTCGGAGAACCCGGTGAAAACCAGATTCTAGCCTGTCACTTTGGTGCGACAGGGTCCGTCACCGAAGGCGGCTCCTGACTGATTTCGGCTGGCCATTCCTTCAGCGCCAGAGTGTGTGCGCTCAGGCGGGCAGCCGCCTTGCTGCGGCTCGCCTCACTCTCCATCGTGCGTCCACCGGGCATCATGACCGTCGCCCACCAGGTCCGCGAGTCTTCAGGGCCGTCAAAGCGGTAGCTGGCCTTGGGAGGTGCCTCGCGGAAAAGCTTGGACCAACGTTCGTTGTACACGCTGGTTGAACTCTTGGGTTCAACGGACAGGTCCATGTCTACAAGCAGTAGACGTTCGATCACGCCTTGAGCATCTGCCTCGGTTCCGTCGACCAAGACAGCTCCAATCAGCGCTTCCATGGAATCTTCCAGAACCTTCTTGTTGAGCGCCAACTGCGCTTTCGCACCGACGCCGAGCCGAAGCATGGGTCCCAAGCCCAATTTCTCTGCAACTCGTGTCAGCGTTGCGCCTTGAACTTGGGCAGCGCGCTTGGGAGTGAGCAAACCCGGACCGTCGTTCTCGCGGGACTCGTACAAGTACTTCGCCACCGCGTACCCAAGAAAGGCGTCTCCCAAGAACTCAAGGCGTTCCTGATCGGGGCCAACGCCGCCTTCCTGCACCCAAGATTTGTGGGTCAGAGCGCTCAGGGCAAGCATCGGATTGGTGAACGTGTAGCCGAGCTTGGCTTGTAGATCAGAGAGGTCGGACATGGAGACTCCAGTTTGCGGGCCCCACTAGCAGGGTGCAGCGGCGCGTGACGTACACGGTCTCTGTAAAGGTCCGCTGCGGTTCCAAAGCACCCGCCGCGGTCGTCAGCAGCGGCACGCTAACAAACGGCCTGATCACCGACGTCTGCGTCCCAAAAATGCCACCAGCAGAACCCCAGCAGCGCTCCACAAGGGCAAGACGGGTGTGGCATTGCAGCTACAGCCGTTCGGCTCGTCCGTTCCAGAGTCGACCGGCGTGGAGTCGGTGTCCGTGTCATCAACAGGCGCTGGGTATGAAGGACCTGAGCCGACAACCAAGCGCTCTGGACCGAGGCTGTCACAGGCGTCGATTTCGCCGTCGTCGTCGGTGTCTAGCAACTGCTCTTGGGTGAACCCGAGGATGCCGCCCTGGAGCGCGTCTGAGACGCCGTCGTCGTTGCCGTCTACTGGCTGACCCTGGGTTCCGATACAGCTCGTGTCAAAGCCGTCGCACACCTCTAGCGCGGCGAAAGAACGCCCAGCATCGTTGTCATCGCAGTCGTCTGCTTCTGCAGCACAGGCCTCTGGGCCAGTGCGCCAACCGTCCGAGTAGAGGTCCGGTAGCTCATCCATCGAGACCAGCCAGTCACCGTTCAGCGGATTGCAGACCAGGCGAATCTGCACATCTCCGCATGTCGCTTGGGGAATCGGTAGATCCATACAGTCGACATCAGGGCCTACTGGACAGGCGCCATCCTGGTCACAGTCCAGCTCACGAACGGACACCATTCCGTCGCAGTCAGTGTCACGGCCGTCTAGCTTTTCCCGGTACTCGCGGGGGCGAGGATAGATGTCATCGTCGTCGTCGTAGCAGTCGTCGTCGTTCAGGGAATAGAAGTTCCCAAACATCCACACTGCCGAATCGCTCGTTCCGCCTGCCGACTCTTGAAGCTGAGCGATGTAAGACGGGCATGCTTCAAGATACTCCCCGTCGGACGCGCCGTAGCCATCGGCATCCTGGTCCAAGTACACTCGGGTCGTTCCTGGCGGAATATCGCCGAACGGGGTGGGCTCATCCACCTCGCCATTGCAGTTGTCATCGATGTTATTGCACGGCTCTGATGCCGCGGGATTAATGCTCTCGTCAGAGTCGTTGCAGTCCGTCGTGCTCGTGGAGTAGAAGTCCTCTGCGACTCCTATACGACACACGTAGATGGGTTCGGTGGCGTTGATATCTGCAAATCCATCGTTGTCCGCGTCTAGATAGTAAGCGCGAGACGCCGACATTCCAGGGAACAGGGCGGCTTCGGACGTGGCATACTCCCCGCCTCGTGTGTTCCAATTACCGTCGCAGTCTTGGTCCGTCTGGATAGTGGCTTCGCACACCTCCACAGCGCCTGGAAACACGGTGGGGTCGCCGTCATTGCAGTCGGTGCCGCCCGACTCCAGGCTGTCGAAACCATCATTGTCCGCGTCCACAGCAAGTGCGACCGTCACAAACCAGAGCACCATCCACATCACTGACTCCACATCACCACGGAACTGTTGGGGTCAGACTACACCACACGGTGCCGCACCCACGGCACAGCAGGATAAGGGCCGGTCCACGGAGGTTCCATGCTTACCCAAGGTGTTCACCACGTCGCGTACCGCTGCCACGACGCCAAAGAGACGGTTGAATGGTACGGCAAACACTTGGACATGGACTTTGTCCTGGCCATTGCTGAGGACAAAGTTCCGTCCACGGGAGCGGATGACCCGTACATGCATGTGTTCTTGGACGCGGGCGGCGACAACATTCTCGCCTTCTTTGAGCTGCCTACGCGCGAGCCCATGGACCGGGACCAAAACACCCCCGAGTGGGTCCAGCACTTGGCACTCAAGGTGGAGTCAATGGACGCGCTGCTTGCAGCCAAAGAACGCTTGGAGGCCGCTGGAATCGACGTTTTAGGCCCGACCCACCACACGCTGTTCCAGTCGATCTACTTCTTCGACCCCAACGGACACCGCATTGAGCTCGCCTGCGACATGAAGCGAGCGGACCTGGAAGCGAAGCTCGATACAGTCAAGTGGGACATGCTCAACGAATGGGCCGAGACGAAGAAAGCCCCGACGCATGCACGCTGGATGCATGACGGAAGCGAGCAGTAAGGGACTGGTCCAGGGGGCCACTCCATTTCGCGGGATGTGGTCCCATCAGCACGCTTCAGGCGTTGTCGCGAGCCGGTCCGTCACACCGGCCCGCTAGCAGGCTGCCTACGAACGCGGCGCGTGCAGCCGGCTGCGCGAGCGACGAGCCATCAGGCCTGTGAGCAAGAGCGGTAGTAGTGGCCATGCGGGGGCAGAAGACCCGCCTGTGGCGCAGTTGCAGCCGCCAGCAATGAAGTTCTCATCAGCGAGCATGGTGTCGTCACAGTCGTTGTCTAGGCCGTCGTTGACTTCGGTGTTGCCTGGGTAGACATCCGCGTTGTCGTCGTCACAGTCGCCTTCGCACGCCATCACGCCGTCGCCGTCGAAGTCCTGCTCGTCTTCGGGCAGAAGGCCGTCGCAGTTGTTGTCGATGCCGTCGCAGACCTCTTCGGCATTGGGGGATGCGTTGGCTTCAAGGTCATCGCAGTCGCCCTGGGCGGGAGTGACGCCGTCGCCGTCTTGGTCTTCTTCTAGGCAGTCGACCACACCGTCGTTGTTGGTGTCTTCGAAGTCTTCGTCCACGTCACCGTCGCAGTCGTTGTCGACGTCGTCGCACAGCTCCGGGGCACCGTTGTAGGTCGTGTCCACCGTGTCATCGCAGTCGCCTTCGCACTCGAACATGTCGTCGCCATCGCCGTCACGTTCAACGTCAGGGATGATGCCGTCACAGTCGTTGTCGAGGCCGTCGCACAGCTCAAGGGCGCCGGCGTAGACGGTGGGGTCGTTGTTGTCGCAGTCGCCGTCGTACGGGAACACACCGTCATCGTCTTCGTCCACTTCGGCGCAGTCGAGGATGCCGTTGTTGTTGGTGTCTTCGAAGTCCTCGTCGATCTCGTCGTCGCAGTCGTTGTCGATAGCGTCGCACAGCTCGGGGGCACCCTCGTACACACTGGCCGCTTCGTCGTCGCAGTCGCCGCCGCAGATCAGGACCAAGTCACCGTCGTTGTCGAACTCCGCGTCGGGAACGACCTCGTCGCAGTCGTCGTCAATGCCATTACACAGCTCTTCGGCGCCTGGGTAGCGCGTGTCGTCGTCCACACCGCAGTCGAGGTCATCACAGTGACCGTCGTCATCGGAGTCGCCGCTGGCGTCGTCACCTAGGCACAGATCGATGTCTTCGCAGATACCATCGCCGTCCAGGTCCGGGGACGCATCGTCACCGATGCACTGGTCGATGTCTTCGCAGATCCCGTCACCATCGGTGTCGGGGGACGCGTCGTCGCCTAGGCATTCATCGAGGTCTTCGCAGATGCCGTCGTCGTCGGTGTCGGGCTGGGCGTCGTCACCGATGCACTGGTCGAGGTCTTCGCAGATCCCGTCGTCATCGGTGTCTGGCTGGGAATCGTCACCAACGCACTCATCAATGTCTTCGCAGATGCCGTCACCATCGGTGTCGGGGAACGCGTCGTCGCCCGTACACTCATCGAGGTCTTCGCAGATGCCATCACCATCGGTGTCAGGGGACGCGTCGTCACCGGTACACTCGTCGATGTCTTCGCAGATGCCGTCGCCGTCCGTGTCCGGCTGGGCGTCGTCACCGAGGCACTGGTCGCGGTCGTCACAGACACCGTCGCTGTCGCTGTCTTGGGACGCATCATCACCAAGACACTGGTCAAGGTCTTCGCAGATGCCGTCGCCGTCCGTGTCTGGCTGCGCATCGTCACCGAGGCACTGGTCGATGTCTTCGCAGATGCCGTCACCATCGGTGTCTGGCTGGGCGTCGTCGCCTTCGCACTGGTCATCGCTGCCGCAGATGCCGTCGTTGTCCAGGTCGAGGGTCTCGTTGTCTCCGAAGCACGGGTCGGCGTCGTCGCAAACGCCGTCACTGTCTTCGTCGCTGCCGTTGTCTAGGCCGAAGCAATCGTCGCAGTCGTCTGGGACGTTGTCACCGTCCTCGTCGAGGTCATCCGGGAAGCCTTCGCACTGGTCTTCGCCGTTGATCACGCCATCATCATCATCATCGCAGTTGTCGCCGCCTACTTGAATCGTGATGTCGGCATCGTCGATATTGCGGTTGTCTTGGGCAATCACACGGATGTCGTGGGGTCCCGGCGTGAGCTCGGAGGGTCCAAGTTCCAGCGTTTCCCCGGTGCCAAGCTCTCCGTCCACGTTCGACGACCACGTGTAGGTGATGTCCCCGGTCACACCTTCGGAAGATGCTGTGAGAGTGATGGCGTCATCTGGTGGACAGTACAGGTCGCCGTTTCCTGGAGAGTCGATGCTCACAGCGAGGTTGAGAGACCCGTCAATCGTACTTGAGATACCTGGCTTTTGCGGGTCTCCGGAGTGAAAACCGACGGTGTCGAGAATCAGGCCACCGGGCTGTAGACCGAACGGCGGCTGCCCCGTGGACGAGTCGTTGCGCAACGATGTGATGAGATGAGGGGTGTTCATCAGCGGGTTGGTGGTGTCGACCGGGAAGGCTTGGGTCGGGAAGTTCCCAATGAACGGGCCGAGTCCCAACAGCCCGTTGAGCTCGTTAATGCCGTGATTCGCAAAGGAGTTGTGGTCCGTTGCGAGCATGACGCCGCCGCCTTCAACGGCCAGGTTTGTGTAGTAGTTGTCGGTGACGTGGCGCCACTCTGTCCCGCCGGGCCATTGACCGCGCCAGAAGGACGAGAGGTAGCGACCATCACAGATGACTTCGCCGCCCGATTCATTGAGGAACCACTCAGCAATGGCCACAAAGTCCGCGGTATGGCTGTCCACCGAGGCGTTTGAGGAGGACAGGTCATACACCCAAATCTGGTCGTAGGTGTTGGCAGCCAGCAGCGCCGCCGCCGCACCCGTGTTGCCGCGAAGGTTCACGTAGTCGGCGTTTGGGTCGAGGGTGAGCAGCGCATCGTGCATGTGCAGGCCATCTGTTGTGTAGCTTCCGCCGAGACTCACAAACAGCACATGGTCATCGAGCGGTGCTTGCTGAGCAACAGCAACAGTGGGCAGTAAGACAACTACGCTCGCTAGGCGAGAAAGGCGCGACATGGTGTTCCCCCGAACAGTTGCCGCAGTCTACCACCTGCTGGCAAAAAACACCTACTTCAAAGATGACTGGTCATTGCCGTCCTCGGTGAGATGGTTCAAGTCGGAGCAGTGGCACGCCAAAGGCCCGCGATTCTTGGGATCCCCGCTGGCCAAGCTGCACCACCCAACTCATCCATGCCGTCGCTCAAGGCGAACAGAACTCCAACTCCGACGTCATCGACAGTCGAGACCACCCTGCCCCGTCACGGAACTGGAGCGTTGTGGTCCGGCTAGTGCCACAGTCGAGGAAGACGGCGGTCCGCAGGTAGGCGACCTTCTTGCCCTCGCGCAGGAATTCGACCTCCGCAATGTCCTCCATGAAGACCCCCTGGCCATGCAGTCGTGGGTCGGTTGGAGTGGCGAGCCGTCGCGCCACCGTCGTCGTCGTCGACAACACGTCCGAGAGGACCCGTTGGGGGGATTGGTCGATGACCATCAAGAACGTCGAGTCGCTCGTTGAGTAGTACGACCCTTGACTGGAGGCGCGCAGGGTTGTCCAACAGGCCGACAGCCGCTGTGCGAGAGCCTCGTCGATGATTCGAAGTGAGAACACACCAGTGGCCGGATTGAAGCGCCCATCATCGACCTGGCTCGACGCGAAGGAGGCGTTGCACGGGTCGTACAGAAAGACCTCGGTCTCGACCGCAACCGACACGGTGTAGTCCGCAGCCAAGGTGAAGGATGCCGCCGGGAAACCGCCTTGCAGACCAAACGCCCCCACTGCCTCAAAGTAGATTCTCCCGTCGTTCGGGGCAACCTGGAACAGCCAGGTGTCCGCAGGAGCCTGCTTCGCAACGTGCAGTTCAGCGGAGTTGAACGCGACCGGAAAACCAGCTGCAATGTCTGTATTTATATGACTAGCGCCCACAAAGTCCTGGGCCAGCGGGCTGCGATTGATGACGTCCACAGAGGTGCTGTGTCGGTAGACCGACTCCGGTGCCAACGCTAGAGTCCACAGCACAAACCGGTCATTCAGCGACGTATTCGGCGACAACACCGCTTCTCTCTCACCAAGAGAAGGCCCAGGATCTCCATCGTATATCGGGCGAATTCGTTGGCATACGTCGTCATCTACGTACGGATGAACACAATAATCGATGCCTGTATCTGCGTTAATCTGCAGGACCGCAGCGGTGTCGCCGTACACACTTCGACCGACCAAGTCGGACCCCAGCATACAGCTGCAGACACGTCGACCACTCATGAAGAGCGCGCCCTCCGACGCCACCACAGTGGGTTGAACCGCGTGCGACTGTGGCGATTGGGCCAAGGCCAAAACTGACAAGATGGCGAACAGCAGGATGCACCTCCAGAGGTCTGCACCAAAGCAAGGAGCGTGCCAGCGATTGCGGTGCGCAGACAACGGTTCGAGCATGGCCCTGCGCAAAAACGTGTCGAACGAATCTACGAATGAACGCGAGACGGCTCACCCATGATGCAGTGCCGCACCGCAATCAGAGTCCCCTGTAAGGACCAAGCCGACGCGGCGTTCCGGAGGCCACACCATGTAGGGGTTGTCATGACACGCTCGGTTCCGCTTCTTCTCGCTCTGTCAGCGTGTTCCTCGCCCCCTATCGAGTCGGCCGTGGACACCGTGGTGAGCCCCATTGTCACGCAGTCACCCGATGATCTTGGCCGCGTTCTCTCGATAGCGCAGGCCTGCATGATCGCCAATTCACCTGGGATATCGCTCATGCCACACGAGTCGATAGCAGGCGCTGGGGACGGGCTGTGGGAGGTACGCATTCGCGACCAAGACCAGATTGTTCACACGGCGGTGGTCGACGCAGAACGCGGCGCTTGCGGAGACTTGGTGGTGACCACGGCGCTCGGCCCGCCACTCGGGAGCTTGTCTGTCCTGATGGACCAAGCCTGGCAGTGTGGCCAGGAGCTCGGCGGCACCGGGGTAGGCGACACGCCGCTGGTCCGCGAGGGAATGACGCTACACAGCAACAAAGGGGCACGCATCGCGTTCTCCATCTCGGAGACGGAACGACGCACAGCGCCGACAGGTCTCGACCTCACGGCCGGCAACAGGTGCGGGCGCTTGCCGATGGACTGATGGTGGATGTCGTAGGCCACTCCTGCGTTGGGCTGTCCATGCCGCATCACGCGGCTTGGCGCCTGGCCCCTTGACGCTACGGGTCCACATGGGCATCTGACGGTCACGCAGGAACGCAGCCATGACAAACGAGACCTCGGAGCCCAAGCAGAAGCCACCCTTGTGGCGACGCATCCTGATGAGCTGGGTGCTGCCGCTCGGCGCGGTCTTGGTACTGATGATGGTGTTGGGTCGCCTGCGGGCACCTTCTCTGCCAGACACGGCTCCCGGATTCACGCTGCAAGACCTCAACGGGGACGTGGTGACCCTTGAGGAACTGCGAGGCAAGCCCGTGGTGCTGAACTTCTGGGCCACATGGTGCGGACCGTGCAAAGTGGAGATGCCGTCGTTCAACCGGTTCGCGGCGAACCATCCGGAACTTCACGTCATCGGCATCGTAGCCGACGGACCGCAACCGAAGGTGCAGCGCTTCATTGACGATGCCGGAGTCACCTACCCCATTCTAATGGGAGATCGCGACGTATTCACCGAGTACGGCGTAGGCACCTACCCGACAACGGTGTTTTTAGACGCCGAAGGTCAGGTCGTCAGCGCACACACCGGCGTGATGTTCCGACCCCAGCTGTGGTGGGCAACGCGAGGGTTGTGACGACGAAGACGCCTGTAGTTCGCTGTTAGAAAAGCGCTGTAGAGCCCACTAGTCGCTGCTGGGAGGCCTGGTACCCAAGCCTCCAAGTCCTTCCGTAGTGTCCCGTTCCAACGACCCGGAACCGCCCCCGCTAGGGCTTCCGAGGATGACACCTGTAGGAATCTCACCAGTCATCGGAGCACGCTGCCAAACCAACGCAGGCTGTCCGCCAACGGCAGAAATTGCATCGAGAAGCGGAACCACATCCGCCGCTGTCGCACCGGGACGCCCGACGAGCACACCCACCAATTCACCTGGCGTCACAACGGCCGAGACCGCGTCCGCTGTCGGGACGCTACAGCCCTCATCAGCACACGCCATCTGTACGCTCGGTCCCGAACCATCCCCGAGTGCCACAAACCCGTCTGCAGTGACGTGAACGCCGGTAATCGGCCCCGAGCGCAAGGCGGGAGACGGCCCGTTCAACACGCAAAGTGTCGAGACCGTCGCCCCATCCGGGAGCACATCACCAACAAGGCAGAACGGTGTGAACATCCGCTGGGATGACGTGTGGAAGGCGTGGAGAACCGTGTTCCACGGTGCATCGGGAGCCACTCTTGCGAAAACAGGTAGGTTGCCCCGCTCGCCTCTTGCGTCTCGCACCATCGACCCGCGAACGTAGCGTTCAAGAAGTTCTTCCGACAATACGGGAAGCATAGTGGACTGCGGTGGTCCGGCATCCACCGCAACAACATCCGTTCCACCACCCAAATGAACGCCAGCAGCATTCACCTCAATGACGTTGTAGACCAGCTTGTCGTCCGCAACTAGGCCAGCAAGCTGCTGACTATCTCCGAACGGCGGATGAGCGATAGCACCCTCCAAATCACCGTCTTCCCACGGTAGACTAGGAGCTGGCGTTAGCAATGCACTCACCGAGACATCCTGACCGTGAGCCCAGGTCACTGTTGGAGTGGTCCACTGTGGCAACGCCGCTGCTGGATTCGTCACCACCTCTGGCTCCGCCATTGACTCGGGCACCGCACCGTCAGGCGAGCCCTTTGTTCCGCAACCCACCGTCAAAACCAGTGCCAACCACCGCATCTACAGCTCCCATCCAGCGAGGTGGATAACTGAATCGCCCCTGTCACGCGGGACGCCACTTCGAGGGGCTTCGTGACTCCCTTCGCGGCACCACACACGCCAGTGTCCTACCAGACCGTATGGACAATCTGCCCGTACGATGAGCTCCAGGCGTACAGACCGGAGCCAGTCTCCTGGTAGAACTCCAAGCGCACGTCGTAGTCACCGGCAGGTAGCTCGTTAACGCCGACCATTGTCTGCTCTTCAAGACGGCTATGGTCCACATAGACGTACTTTCGGAAGCCGCTGCTACTGGGCAGATAGTGGATATCTCCGGTCGCAGAGTCCACGTACCTCAACCGAAAGCGCATGGTCTTGCCGGAGTCATCCACGTAGTGTCCTGCCAACACCAGCGCCCAGTTGAATGGGCGGTCCGGCACAGTGACCGTGCCGACAGCTCCGCCATTGTGCGCGCGCCATGTGGTCGCGTTGTTCCAGGAACCGCCTCCCGAAGCCAAGCGGAAGACCTCTTGCCGCTCGGCGCCCCCAATGTCCTGAATCGCAGATTCATTGTCGCTGATGAGCCCGAGCAAGTCGTCGTCGGCGCTCTGGTAGTCCATCTCAACACCACCAAGCAGGTCGGTCAGGCTGGACAGCTCACCGTCGAAGTTGTCGCGGTCGAACGAGGTCAGGTAGTCGACCTCAACATCCGTGATGCGAAGGTCGAGCTCCCCAAGGCTTGTCGCTGTGGCGTAGTCGGACAGGATGTCGTCGACTTGGCCTTGCACGATTCCGAGGTCACCACTGGTGATGTAGTCGCTGCTGATCTGGCTGACGTCCGTCACCAAGCTGTCGAACTCGGGACCGCCGATGTAGTCGCTCTCAATGAGCCCAACTCGGTTGTCGAGGTCATCGAGGTCAAGCGACGTCAGGTAGTCAGACTCAACGTCGGAAATACGCACATCGAGGTCGCTTGTGGCGCTGCTCGTCACGTAGTCCCCCTCGATATCGAGAATGCGCATGTCGAGGTCATCCCGATCCGTGTTGGTCAGGTAGTCCCCCTCAATGCTTGAGATACGTGCGTCGATGTTCACCAGATCACTGGACTGCACATAGTCGGACTCGACATCGGCGAGGCGACCGTCCACGTCGAGCAGGTCACTGGACTGCACATAGTCGGACTCCACATCCGTGAGGCGACTGTCCACGTCGAGCAGGTCGCTGGACATCAGGTAGTCGGCCTCCACATCCGTCAGGCGACCGTCCAGGTCCTCCGTCACCAAGACCAGCTCGTTCAGCTCATCTTGGCTGACACCCTCTGCATCCACCGTGTCGAGGCGCTCGGCCGCATCTGCGAGGCCGTCCTCGTTGGCGGTGACGGCGTCCAAGAGCGCCTGCAAGTCCGCGAAGTCGTCTCCGAGCATGGCCTCGGTGAGCACGCCGTCCAGTGTGGTGGACACGACGTAGTCGCCTTCGACGGTGATGACTCGGGAGTCAATGGCCTCAATGAGGTCCTGAACCACACCGATGCGTGTGTTGATGTCGACGTCCTCTGACTCGAGTGCGGCGAGACGGTCGACGAAAGCGCCTAGATCGGTACCCGTGGTTCCCAGAGCGCCTTCCACAGCTTCGACGCGTGCGGTCAGAGCGGTCAGCGCCTCCGAGAGTGCACCCTGTTCGGTACCTTGGGTGGAGATGGCGGCGGTGTTCGCATCTACCCCGGCCGAGAGGCCCTCGATGTCGAGTCCCACGGGGTCCTCGCGCAGCGCGTCCAACTCAGCCCGAACCTCGGCCAGCTCCGCCTCAAGTGCGGCGAATCGGTCACTGGAGTCGGTGTCTCGGCATGCAGACAGAGCGATCAGCAAGACGAAGGGTACAGAGCGCATTGAGATTCCCGGTGTTGATGCGTCACAATACCTGAGTCGCTCACACCGGTCTAGGAAATCACCCGCGCTGCAGGGCCGCTAGATCTGGTAGTGAGACTTGTCGCCAACATCAAAGTGCAGGGGCATGCGCAGCTTCGCGATGGCGAGAATGCACAGCAGGACTCCCGCCGGCAGCAACAGCCCGGCCACCACAATGGCGTTGCCGAGGCCAAAGCCAATGAGCGACGCTGCCAGCATGAGCGGAACCAGTCGCATGCCGGGTACGCGGAAACAGAACTGCTCTTTGAGAGCGAATGCGGACAGTGCGGCGAAGATGAACCCAAAGCCGGCAAGACCTACGAGCATGTGCAGGTCTGCGACGGCCCACAGGACAGCACCCGTGATGCCGAGGGCACCGAAAATCCAGCGAAACAGCTTGTCGTACAGGTGTACATTCGCCACGCACAGCATGACCCCGACCAAGATGACGGGCATGAGGTCGGGTAGATCGACGACGGTTGTGAGCGCCGCGCGAACCCCGGCGTACAGCACGCCAGCAGACGCAATCACAAGGCCCGTTCGGTACAAGCGAACGGTAAACCGGTCGAGGCCGTCGAGGGTGGGGACGTGTTGGGGATCAGCCATGTGGGTGCGCTACCAATCGAAGTCGCGGCAGCAAGCACCGAGAGCATCTGTGTAGGTGTGGACGTAGCGCCCGTTGGGGCTGGAAGAGGACAGCTAACTCCGACCCACCTCCTGACCCAACGTATCACCCATCGATGGCATCACACGCAGCCCGCCGGGTCCCAGCGGCACACCCCCCGGTCCGGGTGCCTCCCCCTCCCCGGGTCCGTGGGTATCCATGGGATTGAGGAACGGGTCGGGTTCGCCTGCAAACGGAACAAACCTATCGTCTACGGCAACCACCTCGCCCCGTGCGAAGTCGGCGGTGCGAAGCAGACGCCCGTTGGGCGAGCGGTACACCCAGCGCCCATTGCGAAGGCCCGCGACGTACGTGCCTTCCGTCGCAACAACGCCATTACGGTGCCACGAGCGCCACACCCCTACGCGTTCCCCGGGTGCGTAGTCACCTGCCAGTTCGCGCTGACCACTCGGCAGCCACCACGTCCATGTGCCCTGTTGTTCCCCAGCTGCGTAGTCCCCCCGCGACGCCAGCTGGCCGTCCTCATACCGAGTGACCCACCGACCCGAGCGTTGTCCATCTTCGGTGAAGCGCCCGGCTTCTGCGACCACGCCAGTCACGTGCCACCACTGCCAGTCTCCGACCGGAGTATCGAGAACGTACGTGCCCTTCGCGTCAGGCTGTCCGTCGTCGCGAAACGACTGCCATGAGCCGTCCAGAGCACCGCTCACGAACGTTCCCTGCTCGGCAAGAACACCAGTGTCGTGCCACGCTTTGTACGGGCCGTTCTGTACGCCAGAGGTCCATGAGCGCTCGTCCTTGGCAGTCCCGTCCGCCTGCCACGTCCGACACACACCCTCTTGCTGGACATCCATCCACCCACACTCCGACACCAACATCTCGCCAATCCAGGCGCGCTGCACACCGTGTTGCCGGTCTGCAAGCCAAGTCACCTCGCGGCGAGCACCGTCGGCGACAAGCGACCACACTCCCTGTTTCGCACCCTGATGGTACCCGCCAGTCCACACGCCCTCGGCCGTTGTTGTCACCCAAACGCCCTGTCTGTAGCCGTCTGCGTACTCTCCCTGCTCGCGCACCGTTCCGTCGCTCGCCCACACCGTGAACGGCCCGTCCAACTCCCCGTCTGCGTAGGTGATTTCCCTCTCGGGAATGCCAGCACGAAAGGTTGTCCAAGCGCCATGGGGGAGGTCTGCTCGGTACTGCCCGGTGCGCGTGAGCGTAGAGCCCTGCCACACCTCAAAGGGCCCTGTCTTCTGACCCGCGACCCATGTCGTCTGCACACGGCCCAACTGCATGCGCTCCATCCATGTGCCGTCGCGCACACCATCCACGTAGCGGCCCGCCTCAACGACACCGCTGCTGTCGCGTACTTCCCACTCACCCTCACGCGAGTCGCCGTCCCACTCGCCGCGCGTGGTGACCCCGTCAATACGCTGGAGGAACGGTCCCTCAAGACGCCCATTCACCCAGGTGTGCTCGGCGTGCACGGCTCCGTCATCGTCAAACTGACGCCTCAGTCCATGCAGCTCACCATGACGGTAGCTCTCTTCCCGGTCCGCAAATCGCCACACTCCATGCCGCTCTCCGGCCACCAACTCACCGCTACCGTCCAACTGAATCCACGCCCCGACCGGCACGCCATGGTCGTAGTTGCCCTGGTACTTGACCTCGCCAACAGAGCCCAGTGTGGTCCAGAACCCATGGCGCTCTCCCTCTACGAACTGCCCCTGCTCCAGGCCTTCGTTGTGACCACGCCGCCAGAATGGACCATCGCGCACCCCACGTTGCCAGGTCACACTCTCGACGAGACGCCCGCCGGGCGCCCAGTGACACCACGTTCCATGAGGCTCGCCTGCTCGCAAGCGACCGCGAGCCACGATGTCACGATTGGCGGTTCGTTCCACATGCACCCAGGGCGGGACGTGCTTGGGAGGGAGGTCCGAGCAGTCAGAAGCGAGCGCAGAGGCGAGTAGTAGTGTCAGCATGAACAGTCGGACACGTCATCAGTGCCCCAGTTCGTCAAGACACCGTCAGCCAGCTGTCGACCGTGTCTACGAGGTGCCGACGCGCTTTGCAGCCGCTTCCAACGCGGTCAACTCGGCGGCGAACGCCCGTGCCAGCCGCTCCGGAGACAGGTCGCGTGCGCTGTCCGCGGATACCCCCAGCCGCACGCTCCCGTTGTACGAGAACAGCGACAGTCCAACACCGATACTGGCGGGTTGGGGCACAAAGAACAGGATGTCGTCGATTCGGGCACCCGCCACGTGAACCGCGCTGCGCGGACCGGGCACGTTGGTCAAGACCAGCGAGGCGCGTGCCGCAAAGTGGTCGACGGCGACATTCTCGACAGACCGAGGCGCATGACCAATCACGTGCACGGCTGCCGCTGAGACCAGAGGCATCTGTCCCTTCTTCAAGCTGTGGGTTCGCCGTCGGACGTGTTGCAGCCGAGTCACAGCGTTGGGCGTGCTGGACGGCAGACGCAGGAAGATGGGCGCAAAGTGGTTGCCTAGATCCTTTGGAATCGGCGCACTCAGTGGGTGCAGATACACAGGCACAAGGGCGTGTAGGTCGGCCAGCTCTGGGTCGTCGAGGGTGACGTGAAGCGCGCCTGCAACAGCGGAGACAAGCACGTCATTGACCGTGCCTCCTAGGGCGTCGCGCACGGTCTGGATGCGGCTGAGCGGAAACGGCTCAGACCACGCAACCTGCTTGGTTCCATCCAGCGGACCCATGAGCGGAGATGGCGTCTCCGGGTTCATGGTCACCAGCTGGGTGGCCGCGCGCACCATGTCCACACCGGCGTCTAACCGGGCTGTGACGCGCTCCACCCACGGTCCATCGGGTGCTTGGGCGCGACCGCGCGGACGCGGAAGACCTACGTCATCCTCGTCGCACAACGACAGCAGCAGCTTGGCCATGGCCATGCCGTCGCCAATGACATGATGGGCCCGAAAGAGCAGCACCCTCTGCTGCGACGCTAGGCCTCGAATGTCCGTTAGTGACCACAGTGGCTGGTCCGGGCTCAGCGGCGCGTCCAACAGCGGCCCAACCGTCGCCCAAAGGTCCTCCTTGAGACCGGCCGGAGCCAGGTGCACGTGCTGGAGGTGGTCGGTGAGCACAACCTCCACGTCCTTCCACACCGGTACGCTGACGACTCCAGGCCGGGTCAATACCACCTGGCGGAACCGCGGGTATTCGTGCACCACAAGCTCGACGAAGCGGTCGATGACTGCCGCAATATCAGCGCTTTGCTCGAGCACCAACAGAGCATTGATGACCAGCGGGTTGTCGCTGCGGTCCATGTGCAACCAGGCGGTGTCCATGGCACTCAGAGGCAGCACTCTTAGGCCCCTTGCGCAGGAGTGGCGGGGGCACCGGCGGGCCGCGCTGTCCCACGAATCGCCGGCATCACCAAAGGTGCCCCGGGAAACCACGTCCGCTTGATGTCCTCAAACACGAAGCCGGCAGCTTCAATGGTTCTGGCCGTGTCTCGGTCCAGTCGGCACCCGCCCGCGACCATTGCCCACAGCGGTGCCATTGCGCGATGTACCCAGCCCAGCGGACCGCGTCCCTGGACATGCTCAATGAACACCAGCTGACCACCGGGCTTGAGCACGCGCTTGGCTTCCGCGAGAGCTGCCATGGGGTCGCGCACGCTGCACAGCACCAGGCCGAAGACCACGGCATCTACGCTGTTATCATCCAGGGGTAGCGCTTCGGCAAAGCCGCCCAGGACCTCTGCACCTCGGGCGTCTGCTTTGGGCTGAAGGACCGCTCGCATGCCCTCTCCGGGCTCTACGAGAACCAAGCGAGTCACACCGTCGCCGTAGTGCGGCAGGTTCGCACCCGTACCCGCACCCAGCTCAAGCACAGCGCCTTGAAGCGGTCCCAGCAACTCCGCGCGCCAGCGTCGCAGTCCTAGGACCTCAAAGCCGGACATGAACGGGTCGTAGGCGCGAGAGAGGCAGTCAATACACATGCCTCACCTGTATCCGCTTACCGTCCCAGTGGGGCTCTAGCTCGGGTCTGTGACACGACCGACGAACAGGATGGCGCCTGTCAGGTCGTCTTGGACGACGAACAGGAATGGATGGTCAGCACGCACCTGTGGCGGAGCGGAGTCCACGCCCACAACCACCGCCGTGGCTGCGGCTGCCTCTGTGCCGTACTCGTCGATCGACACGAAGGCTTTGTGGAAGATGCCGTCGATGTGTAGCTGTCCGTCTGCTGCGTCTGCCATGCCAGTGAAGTCGGCGGTGGCGCTGTCGAACGCACTCGCCATGCCAAGGTCAGCCATCACGTCTTTCAGCTCAACCTCGTACTCCATCTCAATTCGCGGCATGACCACAACGCCGTCGCCGTCGCTTAGAGCGCCGAGGTAGGTCGCGTAGGCCGCAGCATCCAGACCCGTCTCAAGTGCGGCAAGACCGTCTGCAGCGTCTGGCACCAGCAAGACCATGGAGACCTCGCCATCTTGGTACGGCATGCGGGCAACGCTCACATCATCCACCCAGCCGAGCTGAATGCCGTGCTCTTCGCGCTCTTCGGTGTCCAAGAACATCAGCGGCACGGTGACGGTGCTGTCGTCTAGCAGGGTGAAGGCGCCATCATTCGTCTGGTCGGGGTCGAACGGTGTCTCCCAGTCTGCCAAGAAGTAGATGGCATTCGCCAGCACCATTCGGGTGTCAGCAGTCACCGACCCTGCCGGCAGCAGGTCTTCAATCAGGTCCTCGGTCTGTTCTGCGACCCAGTCGTTCACCAACTCTCGGCCGCCCTCTGGGTCTGACGCGAAGTCCCACGCCTCCAGTGGAGCGTCGTAGTCGGACTCGCACACGTCGAGGAAGGGCTGCTCCCACGGGTAGTCGGTCTGTCCAAAGATGCGGTTGGCGACGTGAAGCGTGTAGCCACGGTCCAAGTCACCTGACAGGTCGCGCGTCAATGACCCGAGCGCCGTGTGCCAATCGGCCTGTTCAATCGAGACGCCGAGAACATCCATCATCTCGGTCTCGGTGACTCCCTCGGCGCCGGCCATCGTCATGCCGAGAGCCGTGGTTGTGGAGAAGGGCGAGTAGAAGACGTTGTCGTCTCCTGCGGTCTGAACCAGCCCTGCGTACAGATCGAAGGTGAATTCGTTGTGGCCTTGGACCACCGCGCCAACATCGCCGTCGGCACTGACCACGACTCGTGCGACGCGATTCGGGTTTGGCTCAGGTTCGGTCTGTTCTGGACAAGCCGTGAGGAACAACAGGGACAATGAGAGAATGTGGCGCATGGGGAGCCTCCTATGACCTGTACGGCTGCAAATGCGATGCCAATGCGCGCCAACGGAGTCCAGATGGCCCCTAGATTCGTGGCACCCCTCAACCACCGTCGCTGAACAGCGTGTGTCGAAGATGTCCAGCCCACTCGGTGTCAGCAAACTGAGCACGCTCAAGCAGACGCGCAGCCATGCGAACAAAGTCGGCCTCGGTCAGAATTCCTACGACCTTGCCTCTGTTGGTGACCGGCAGACAGCCAATCTTTTCAGACTCCATCAACCGTGCGGCGGCAACGAGGTCACTGGTGACAGTCACCGACTTCACCGGGTGCTGCATGATGGCGCTCACCTTCACCGTAGCGCTGTGCACTAGCTTCTCGACGCGCGTTGCCGTGTCGCCTGGCAGCGATGCCGCCAAGATGTCCCGGCGGGTCAAGATGCCAACAAGGCCGCCGTCCTTGTCCACAACGGGGAGGTGCCGAAAGCGCCGAAGGCCCATCAGTTCCTCTGCCGCAATCAACACATCAGTCTCTCCGAGAGTGACCACGTCTTTGCTCATCAAATCGCCAACTTGCATGCAACCCTCCTGCGACTGTTTTATCCCACCGGGGCCTGTTCGACCGCCCTTGAGTCGGAGGGTGGAGTGTGGCAACAATCGAGCCATCGGACGGCTACTCGTCGCGTTCGTCGAACCACGAATCGAAGTGGCCCGCGGTGATGGCCTGGGTGTGCTTGCGCGCGTCGTCGGCCTGCTCGATTCGGCCACAGACAGTGCGCAGGAGCGCCACGTGAAGCTGGAAGGTGAGGTCTGGAAGGGTTTGGGCAAGCCATGGCAACGCGTCGGTTGAAATCTCCAGGAAGGTAGCCGCGGAGTCTGCGAAGACTGTTCCGTCCCGTGGCACATCTGCCAGGAAACCAAGCTCGCCCAGCATCACCTCATCAGACACCGCAGCCCCGGCAGTAAACCTGCCCAGCACACGGCCTTTGGTGGTGCGTGAGCTCGAGGTTCCGCTGAGCAGCAGCAGAAGCGACCGTTCCTTGTCGCCGTGGGAGACAACGGCGTCTCCCTCGGCAACCTGCACGATCTGGATGTGCTCGCCAATCCCCGGCACGAGCGGCTCGAAGGTGCCGGCAGGGAACCCTCGCAGCGTGAGGAGGAGCGCACTGGCGGCTTCCATCGCTTGACCCTGTGGCAGAGTTTTACGACGAGGAAAGGCAAGCACAAACCTCCGTTCCTCGTTGTTTCCTGCTCGACTCTGTACAATGCGATGCACGACGTCCGCGGCCAACCAGCGGACGAGACCGGTGGCCACCAACGGCGCCACAGCCGCGACGTTCTGCAAGCTGCGACGCGTCAGGCCGAATGCGACCACCGGTGTCTTGGCCCGAGCCGTGAGGTTGTGGGTACGTCCGACCGCAAATGCCCGTGTGCCAAATGCGCTTGGAGCCGCTGCGGTGTGCAGCGAGTGCACGTCACCATGGCCTTCCTGGACCTCAAAGGCGACCGTGCCTTCCGTCACAATCCAGGCATCCCTGTCCCCTGCGCCCTGTTCGACGAGGGTCTCACCCGGTGCAAAGCTCACCGGCTCAAGGACCTCAGCAGCGGCTTCGAGGGACGCTCGCTGACCTAGCCAACCACCAAGACCCGAATCCTGGGCAATGGCACTGGCAACGGCCGACAACCAAGAATCCAGGTAGCGATTGTTCATCAATTCTCCCAAGGCCAATGCCACTAAGATGGCCAATAATGGCGTCTCTTAGGGTGCAGCGTACCACCCGTTGGGCACATCGGGTAGGCGAGGGCACGGACTCGTCCAGCGGTCCAACCGACGGCCAGCGTCGCCCATCGAACTACTCAGAGAGAGGCGGCGTCTGCAGTGTGGCGTACGGGCTCACCACCACAGGCACCTCACTGTCCACCCACGTCTCGAAGAAGCCCAAGATCAACTCCCGGCCCTCAGGGCTCCACGGCGTGTTGCTGTGCGACGAGGGCACGACCTCGCCGCCGCTTGTGACACGGTCAAACTGGAAGAAGGCCGCGGTCAGTCCATCGTGATTGCCGTGAAGCGGTCCGGTGGCAGCGACCTCGAGCAGGGACACGTCATCCGCCACTGGCGGCATGTGAGGCAACGCTAGAGAGCGGGCGAGCGCCTTTCCCGTGCTCACCGGCACCGTGTCGTCGTTGATGCTCACGGGAAGCAACAGATGCGGGCCATCCTGTCGGGCACCCAGGCGATTGGTGAGCACGTGGTCTGCAAATACCGCAGGATCCGCCGGGTCCATCGCGCTCTGGCCGACCAGAAGCAGGCGCTCCCAGGCGGCCTCTGACCCCGCGAGGTCTTCGAACAGGGGGCGCAGGTTTTGGGTGTTGTAGTTATCCACTGCAAAGGTGGCGAGATGCCCACCGGCAACCGCGAGAACGCCTGCATCGATGTCGTCGCCAAGGGCCATGACTCCGGGCCCCATCAGGCCTCCTAGACTCACGCCCATGTACCCGATTCGCGCCATGTCGAGGTCTGCTGAGCCGTCTCCGTCCACGTCGGGGAGTTGGTGCAGCAACTCCAGAAGCTGGAGCCTATCGAAGCTGGTCTGAACGAAGTTCTGGGCCAAGGTCAGGCCGTTGAACTCAATGGGGTCCAGGGTGATGCCCAACAACGCAAGCGCGTCGTGGGTGTCGTCGTCTCGGGCAGGGTGTTCCCCGTGCTCCATCGCGTCGATCGACACCACCGCCACCCCCTGGGGCACCAGCTCACGCGCCAAGGTGCGTGCCTCCCCACGGCTGCTGTCGATCCCATGCCCGAACAGCACCAGAGGCACCGGACTGTCCACCACAGCAGGCAACCACAGGTCGACACCGAGCTCCCAGGTTCCGCGTGCGTCAAACGAGGCGATATCGCCGTCGCCTCGATGGTCCTCAGCAACAAACACAGCCGTGCAGTGGCGACCGCCCTCCCACACATCACACACCGGGTCCTGGGCCCAGGTCATAGAGCGAGACGTCAGGTCGTCCGCAATGGCCCGGAAGCCCACCAAGTCATCGTGGGTGGTGAACACCGTTGCGGCGCTCACCTGGTCTACCGCGAGGCCCAACCGCTCGGCAATGGCACCATAGGCGTCCGCGATATGATCCAGTTCAGCGGGTGTATCGCCCTGAAGCAGCAGCGCACGCAGGTCCGCTGACGGGGCTACGCAGGCGCCGGTCTGTGGCACATGGGTGCGCGTGAGAACCACCGCGTGCTGAGCACCCGGAGACAGAGGCTTGAGGGGCTGAAGTAGCAGCTGCTCACCGTCGTCCGCCAGGCGTGCTTCGTAGGGAACGTCCGCAGGTGGGTCGACGGAGAGGTCTACAAATCGCAGAGATTCAGCGCTCGGCACCTCTCCCAGAGACCCGGTGAACTGTAAGGCCACACCCCCCATACGACCGAATCCCGAACGATTCTGCACCCCGGTGGCGATAGGACGCAGCAGACCGGACACCTCGAGCAGCCACGGCGTGGAGGTGGTGCTCACATTCACCCGAAGCCCGGTGGGAGATGTGGGGTCGGGGCGAGTCCACAGGTCATCGGGGTACTGGTCAAGCCGCTCAGCGGACAGCGGCTGCCACTCGTGACGCGTTGACGAATCGCAGAACTCGGGCTCTTCCGGAGCGCAGCCAATCAGGGCAAGTAGCAGGGCCAGCACGGTCTCTCCGAAGGTCGGGTTCCTCAAGCACTATGCACTCGAAACGTGGAGTACAAGCAATAGCGCATCACCCAATCGACCGGGCGAGGTAAGTACCGCCCATGCGAATTCTCCCCTTGCTGCTCACGCTTACAGCCTGCACCGGCACCACCGAGACCGACACTGTGGTCCAACCAGAGTCGGCGTGCGTGGCCGTCGCTGGCGAGCCAGAGCTAGACGCCCGCGGCGCCGACACCCGCGTCACTCTCGCCGCCACCGGCTTCTTTCGCACCGAGAAGGTGTGTGAGCGCTGGTGGATGGTGACCCCGGAAGGCCACCCGTTCTTTTCGAGCGGCATCAACAGCTTCCACCCCAACGGGTCCACGGGCGGAGTGACCGGTGTTCGCCCCTACCAGCAGACCACTCAGGCGCTGTACGAGACCGACGCAGACTGGGCCAATGTTGCGGGCACACGTCTGTTGTCGTGGAACATCACCACGGCCGGCTCATGGTCCCGCGCTGACCTTGCCGCACCTCATGTGGCTGTGGCCATCAACCTCTCCTTGGCGGACGCTGACTGGCTGGAGGGGGACGTGGCCGACTACTGGGACCCCGACTGGCAGGCCACCGTGGAGCAGAGTGTGGCCCAGACCGTCTTGCCCTTAGCCAATGACCCCGCAGTGCTCGGGTGGTTCTTGGACAACGAGATCAGCTGGGGCCCCGACTGGCGTGGCTCCGAGACCCTGCTCCAGCGCAGCCTGGGCCTCTCCGAGACCTCCCCCGGCAAGGCCAAAGCCGTTGACACACTCATTGACGTGTACGGCAGCGCACAGGCCGTCTCCGACGCAATCAGCGCACCGCCGAGCACCCGCGACGAGCTCATCGCCCGCACCGCAGGCTGGCAGTCCCTCGCGGGTGGAAGCAGCATCCAGGCAGATGACGCGACCACCGCCTTCCTCACGTCCACGGCCGAGCGCTACTACAGCGTGACCACCGCCGCGATTCGAGCTGCGGACCCCAACCACCTCATCCTGGGCAACCGGGAAGTGGCGCCAATGACTAGAATGGAGGTCCACAACGCCGCCGCACGCCACGTCGACGTCATCTCCATGAACGCCTACACCTTCCGCCCCGGAATCACCGAGGCCGCCATGCGCATGTCCGGTGGGCTCGACCCCGCGGATGCCTTCGCAGAGCTTGCGGAGAACCACGACATCCCCCTGCTCATCAGCGAGTTTGGCTTTCGCGCAGACGACGCTGGCATGCCGAACTCCTGGCCGCCCATCTACCCAAATCTCGACACGCAGACCGACCGCGCCGACGCCTTCGAGGCCGCCGCACTGCCCTGGATTGCGTCAGGCCGCGTTGTGGGCATGCACTGGTTCCAGTGGGTGGACCAGCCCCATGAGGGCCGCTTTGATGGCGAAGACAACAACTGGGGCCTCGTGAACCACGCCGACGAGCCCTACGAGGAGCTGACAGACCGCATGACCCAGGTCTACAGCGGCTGGTGGGATCACCTCCAAGTACCCGCCGAACCAGCAGAATGAGGCCGTCTTACAGGGTCGCACCAGGCAGGTTCGGCGACAGACGGCCGGCCTCGTCGACCTGACCTGGCAGGTCTAGCCCTTCTGCCAATGCCATCATGTCGTCGAAGATCTGCCGGCGGTCCCCACGGAGCTGCTTGAGGGTCTCGCGCTGATTAAAGCGGGTGAACCGAATACGCAGCGCGCGAGCCGTCTCGCGTGAGATCTCGGTATACCGAAGAGCGAGAAACCCTCCGAGGGCAGCGAGCAAGATGACGGCCAGAGCAGACATCCAGGGCACGTCCGGTAGCTGAGGGAACATCAGGTTGAGTCGATGGTGAAGGTACCAGACCACCGCCCCAGCAATGAGCCACAACACCGGGAAGACCAAGGCTCCAGCGAGCAGCTTTACCGTGGCTTCGTCCTTCTTGTACTTCGACACTGTCTTTGTCAGAGCGAGAACCGCCACGATGCCCGGAGCGTTGACCAGAAACCCGAGCGCGAGCAGCGGCGGCACCAAAAGGTACACAGCGATGACCTGACCGATCAGCGAGAGCACCAACAGCGGCGGCGCTACTCGAGGGCTCGCGTCAAGGTCGTCGTCGTCCAGCTTCAGCGCGCGAAGGTTGGCGTCATACTCGCGGACACGCTCGGTAATCTCGGCGACATGCTCTGGACGCTCCACCAGGCGTTGGTTGTAGGCGTGGCGCACCCTGGAGAAACCCAGCGTAAGTTCCTTCATATCTGGCTTACTACGACCCCGGCCCGAATCCACAGCACGCTCGGCACGCACCAGCTTGCGGGTCCGTCGCATCAAGTGGTGCAGCTCCCAGGTCTCGGTGGCGTGCGCCGTCTCATGCAGCGCACGGTCAATCTCGTCTGTGAGAGCGCGGTAGCGAGCACGACGCGTCTGTGTGTCCTCGTCGGCGGGAGGGGCCACATCCAGGTGCGCGGGAATTGGCATTGGCGGATGAAACTGCACCAGCGCCCGACTGCGGAAGAGACGCTTCTTGTCATAGTGCAGACCTACTGGAATGATCACGGGCGGAACCTGGTCAGCCGACGCCTGCTTGCGGGCCAGGTAGTACAGCCGCGCTGCACCGGTCTTGATCTCCAACGGATGCGGGGAATCGTGACTGGTACCCTCTGGAAACAAGCAGGAAAACGAGCCGCGGGCGACCTCGGCCACCAGAGCATCCAGACTGCCCCGATTCGCGGTCTGCCTGGATGCGGAGTCATCGTCCGACGCGTCCTGCACGCGGTAGATGGGCACCGTGCCAATGCTCTTCATCAGCTGCCCAAGCACCGGCACACCGAACAGGCCATGGCGCGCACCGAAGATCACCTGCCGAGGAAACTGGGTCAGGATGAGCCCAGGGTCGACCAGGCCATTCGGATGCCACGCGACCAGGACTCCACCGCCCTCCGTGGGCACGTGTTCGAGCCCGCTCACCTCGACCCGTCGGAAATACAGGCGAGTAATGAAGCGCAAGACTGTGATGATTAGCCGGTAGGTCCGTGGCATTGCTGCAGCCTACACCCTTTCGCAACTCACACCACTGGCATTGCCGGGAATCCGCTCTCCGAATGGCACGGCGCAGGGGTCATCCACCGACATCAGAACGCTACCTGATTCTAACCCTTGGGATACACTTATCTCCGTGAGGACAGCGCCAATGACTCAGCGACTCAACAAAGACGAACCACGGCGGCAAAAGGCGGTCAGCAACCGGTCTCGATCTGAGGTGTGGGGTGACGAAACACGGCTACAGGCGTTCCAGCGGATAACCAAGGTCGCCTCTGAAATGCTTAGCGTCAGTCGGGTTGGGATCTGGCTCTTCAATGACGCGCGTGATGCGATTGAGCTGGCTGATTTGTACAGCGAAGATGGCCATTCATCGGGCGTCGCGCTTCAGCGTAGCAACTACCCCAGCTACTTCAGAGCACTGGACAAAGAACGGCTGATCGTGGCCTCCGACGCCTACATTGACGAGTCAACCAGCGAGTTTGTCCATACCTATTTGCCCGCCAACGGGATTGGTGCACTGTTGGATGCCCCCATCATCATCCGTGGACGAAGCATTGGGGTGGTCTGTTGTGAGCATGTGGGCGGGCCGCGTAAGTGGTCGAGCGAAGAAATCTTGTTCTCGGCTTCAATCGCCGACTTTGTGGTTGTTGCGGTCAAGTCCCACAGCGCCAAAAAGGCGCAAGAGTCGTTTGATGAGCAAGGACAGATGCTCAGACTTGCGCTCAATGCGGCCAAGATGGGTACCTGGCAATGGGAACTGGCAACAGGAGACCTGACGTGGAGCGACCAGGTCGGCCCTCTGCTTGGCCGTCCGTTGGGCTTCCAGCCCGATTCCATGGACGACTTCCTTCAGGCGGTTCATCCAGAGGACAGGGAGATGGTGAGGGAGCTCGTCGCATCAAGTCTGGAGAGGGGCGACACCGAATACCAGGTGGTTCATCGCGCCTTGCTACCCGATGGCCGAGTGCGATGGATCGAGGGCAAAGGAGAGATTCAGCGCTCTTTGCACGGAGAGCCCCTCCGGATGGCAGGCGTCGTCTCAGACATCACGGACCGGCGGCGTCTTGAAGAGCGCGTTTCGCAGGCAGAGAAGATGGAGAGCATTGGCCGATTGGCGGGTGGCGTCGCCCATGACTTCAACAATCTGCTCCAAGTCATGCTTGGAAACCTCTCTCTGATAGAGCTTCACGTCAAAGACAATCCCAAAGCGATGCCGCTGGTGGAGCACATGCGCGGCGTGTCGCACCGGGGGGCCGGGCTGACTCGACAGCTCCTGACGTTTGCACGCAAGCAGGTCGTACACACCCGTGACCTGCATCTAGGGCATCAGCTCAAGGAAATCGGGCAGATGATTCACCGCACGATTGGTGAAGACATACGCTTCGACCTGCAGCTACCCACCCGCCCACTGGTCGTGCGCATGGATGATGGGCAGCTGACCCAGATTCTGATCAATCTGGCCGTCAACGCACGAGACGCCATGCCCGATGGAGGGCAGCTGACCATCCGCGCTGGCTTGGAACAGCCCGCTTCTGAGCAGCTGCGTGCCTTGATCACGGTGACAGACAACGGCGAAGGCATCCCCGAGAGCGTGCTGCCAAAGATCTTCGAGCCGTTCTTCACGACCAAACCCGTCGGCCACGGAACCGGGCTGGGCTTGGCCACTTGCTACGGCATCGTTCAGCAGGCGGGCGGTGAAATCACGGTGTCGTCTACCGTGGGAGTAGGGACCACCGTGGAGATTCGCTTGCCTTGTGTCGAGGGGAAATCTCCGAATGAACAGGACAACTCCAACGCAGTCACGGGGCGTGCAACGGGACAGACCGTACTTCTGGTCGAGGACGAGCAGCCCGTCCGCCGACTGCTCGCCGACGCTCTGCGAGGCTGGGGATTCACCGTTGTTGAGGCCGCGAACGGACAACAGGGCGCCCGCTTGGCCGTAGAACACCAGGATTCGCTAGACATCATCGTCAGTGACGTGGTCATGCCAGTCTTGGGAGGACCCGCCATGGTCAGGTCGCTACGCGCCGCAGGGAGCTGTCCACCTGTGGTGTTCATGAGCGGCTTCAGCTGGGACGAAACCTCAGACCCAGGCCAAGACCCCTGCCTGTTGAAGCCATTCCGGAACGAAGACCTGCTTAGCGTGCTCTCCAAGACTCTCCAGCTGACGCCAGGATGACTGGCGCGCCTCACCGAGGCTGCCCGGAGAACACTCGCATCCTCGCCTAGGGCACCCGACGCACGATGCCCAAAATGTTCGGCAGCGGCCATTCTCGTTCGTTGGAGTCCGACTCGTAGAAGCTGGTCTCGTAGCTACCGAACCAGGTTCCGGAGCCCGCCGGCGTGCGCACTGCGAGCGATGCCTCCGGTCCGCCCTCCGCGTATTGCATGCGCTGCACGTCGATCGGTAGGTTGATCACTAGGTCCACAAAATCGTGAGTTGAGTACGGTGAGCGGGCGTGCAGGAGCAGCAGACGTCCGCTGCCGTCGACCGCCACCACCGCGTGACTCCACATCTTGGGCTGTTGGCTCCACACATTGCGCCCGTCGCACGAAAACATGCGGATGCTCTGAATAGCGCCAGAATACTGACCGAGCACCGTGTCGAAGTTGTCGCAGGCGTTGTCGGCAATGGCAAACGCAGGCGAGCTGCCGTCAGACGGGTCAAACACGAGCATGTCTCGGTCTGCGGTCACGTCTGTGCGCACAGACCGACTTTTGTCGCGCATCAATGCTGTGCTGGTGCCATCTGGACGAAACATGCTTGGGTTGAACGCGGCGACGAACTGCTGACTCTCCGCCCACTCAGACGCTGTCTTGGGTGCACCATCCCCCGCTACACCCGCTCGCAAGGCCACTGTGAAGTGGTCGGGGTGCACCCGGAGAACGCGAACCCGACTGTCCCCGAACGACGATGCCGGCAGGTCGAACACCGCGAACTCCAGGCCCGTCTCCAGGGTGACCCAAGAGCCAGGCTCCTGAACCGTGAGGTCCGCTTGGGCGAAGACGAGGGAAGTCAGCACAATCAGCATTCGGACTTAGACCTGCGAAGGGGTGAGCGGTTCCGCGATTGTTGGTCGGCGACGCAGATCAGTCTCACTAAAGACCACCCGCTAGATGGGCCACGAGCGCATCTGCGAACGCTTGGGCATCTCCAGGCCAGCGAGCGGTGATGAGGGCTCCGTCTTTCACGGTAAACCCCTTGCCGTGAATCGGAAGAAATGGACCTGGCTCCCAGGTGCCATCCGGCCCTATCGCCCGCCGAACTTCGTCCTCAACCCACTCCGGGTAGGTGCGAAAGTAGTCTCCCATGTAGGGTTTGGTCAGCACCCAAGCCCCCACTTCGAAGCGCTTAGGCAGCCCCGTCAGACGCCGTCCCGTCACGACGGATGTGCCGTCGTCACGCACGCTTCGGGCAAGGACTACAGATCCGTGGCAGATCGCGCCCACCGGGGCGTCTCGGTCAAAAAACCGAACGACCGCCTGCTGTAGCTCAGCGTCCTCCAAGTACTGCCGCATTCCCGAAGCGTGGCCGCCTGGCAGCACGAGTAGGTCGTGGTCCGTCGGATCGATGTCCTGAAACAGGATGGGGGTCGCAAACGCTGGAGACGCCGCCATTTCCTGGTAGCTAGCGGCATCGGCAGACATCGCCTTCACCTGGCCGAACAGCACGCCAGTGAGCATGTCTGGGTCGCAGGCCCCGGGTGCACCGTCCGCCGTTGCGAACACAACGTCGTGCCCCGCCGCCACCAGACAACGCCACGGCACCGCCGCTTCCGTTGGGTCAAAGTCTCTAGTAGCAAGCGCAATAACAACCGAGGCCATGGCAATCCTTAGGACGTCTGTGGCACATCCGTATCCGACACCTCCCACCATCACATGGCTAGTGGAGATGACCCGACGTTTCCCAAAGAAAAACCCACCAAAACGTGGGTTAGGCAATCAGATGCAACCTGTCACTCTCTATGCAGCCGAAGTGTCTCTCTACAGTGGCAAAGCCAGGGCCTACCTTCGCTACAAGCGCATTCCGTTTGTCGAGGTACTGCCCAGCCGCCAGATCATGAAGAACGTCCTGGTGCCGAGAACCGGTGTGGCGATGGTCCCAGTGGTGATCACAGCAGACGACGAAGCGGTCGGCGATACGTCAGCCATCATCGACTTCTTCGAGGAACGGACTCCTGCTCGGCCCGTGATTCCCGAAGGGCCTGTTCAACGACTCGTCGCACACCTCATCGAGCTGTTCGCAGACGAATGGCTACTGCTCCCGGCAATGCACTACAGATGGGCGTATCCACGGCATCACGGGTGGTTCATCCTCAAAGAATTTGGCCAGCTCTTTGCGCCCGACAAGCCGCGCTGGATTCAGCCGCTGATGGGCCTGCCCGTCTTCCTGTACTTCGGACTCGGGCACGGCAAGGTGCTGGGTATCGACCGACGAACGCGTTCGGCTATCGAAGAGACGTACCTGTCGTTCTTAGACGCGTTCAATGACCATCTGGCGGTCCATCCGTACGTGCTTGGCGCCCACCCAACGCTCGCGGACTTTGGCCTGATGGCGCCGCTGTATGCGCACCTGTATCGAGACCCCTACTCCGGCCGATTGATGAAGAAGCGAGCTCCCCGCGTTGCCGATTGGGTGGAGCGCATGAACACCCCAGACGAACAGTCGTTTGGCCCTCTGGTGCCCAACGACGGCATTCCAGAGACCCTCTATCCCTTGCTCAAACACGCCTTCTCAGAGCAATGGCCGGTCATTCGCGACACATGGCGAGCCGTGTCAGAGCCAAATGCCGTACGCGGCGACGGCCGGCTGCCGCGCTTCGTGGGTCGCCACTCCTTCCGCGTTGGGGACGCACAGAGCACCCGCGCCATCCAGAGCTACACCGCATGGATGTCCCAACGCAGCTTATCGGCCTACCAAAGCCTCTTAGGGCCTGACAAACAACGTGCAGAGGCTCTGTTGGACGCAGTCGGTGGCCAGACGCTTCGGGAGCCCGCACCCGTCAGCCTGTTCCGACAGCGCGGCAAGGTCTACCGAACCCCCACAGCCGTGCCCTAGACACACTCGTGGCTGGCGTTCAGCCCATTCTCTACGCCAGTCCATACAAACAGGGCACTTGGTATACACTGGGCTTCCCCCTTCCCAGGCCGCTCCATGCCCGACGAATCCTTACGCTACCCACTTCCCGGCGGCGAAACGCCTGATCCAGTGCAGCTGCTTCAGGACAGCCTCAAAGAGTTCACCGATGACCTAGTGCCGTATTTGATGGCTGGTCTTGGGCAGATGGTGGTCACCATACCGCTGACAATCATCATGGTCTTCGTGATCTACTTCGTCATGTTCGGCACTCTGCTGGGCGGAGCACTCGTCGGCGCCATCGCCGGTGCCGTGGTCGGTGAAGCAGCAGGCGATGAAGCTGGAGGCTTGGTCTTCGGCCTCATCTATCTGCTCTCATTCGTTCTAATGTTTGGCTTGATAGCAGGACTCTCGGCAATGCTCGGAGCGCTCATGGCGCCCCTGAACGCAAGCCTCGTACGCAGGGTGGCCCGACATCAGCGCGGCGAACGGGTGCTGGACTTTTCAGCCGCCTTCAGCGACGCCAAAGAGAACATCCTACCCACAATGATTGTCACAGCACTGGTCGGCTTGGTCGTCACGGTCGGCATCATGTTCTGCTACATACCTGGGATAATCGCCGCATTCCTGATGATGTACGCCGGCACTCTCGTGTTCCTGCATCGGCTGTCACCGGTCAATGCCATGGTCACAAGTGCAAAGCACTTCACCGGGCATTTCAAGTTCCATGGGATCTACTCATTGCTTCACTTCGCAGCCGCCATGGCCGCAGCCTGGATTCCCCTGATGGGCCCAATGTTCCTCTTGGCACTACACGTCCGCACCCACCGGGCACTGTTCGGGGATGCCGAGACCGCCGTGATTCACTGAACGCATTCGCGACAGGGATGGTAGTATCCACGGTATCCAAACCTGTGAGAACGGACTCGTTATTCACAGTTTAGAAGTTGGACTCGGGGGATACAATCAATGCGGTACGCCTGGATATTGAGTGTGATGGTGGTCGGCGGCTCGAATGCATGGGCCGCAGACGGCGACGGTGATGGCTGTGATGACATTCAGTACGCGGCCAATGGCGCCTGCATCGCTGACAGCGCCTCCGTCGACCCCACGGTCACCACCGTCAGCGGAACCTTCGTAGGTGCGGAAGCATCCGTCGGTCCCTTTGTCGCCCTAGATGACGTACACATCTCCCCACGGGCCACCCTGGATGGCTGGGTTGAACACACGACCCAGCCGCTCACGGTGGGGGCAGGAACCGTCGTCGGACGCCAGGCAGTCCTGGGTGCCGACCACATCTTGGGCATCGACACCACCATCTCACGCGCCGTCACCGCCGGTGCTCGTCTGACAACTGGAAACGGTGCCACGGTCGGCTACGGCGCTCAGCTCGGCACAGATGTCACCATCAACGCCAACGGGACTGTGGGCTCGTTGGTCGCGCTCGGAGACTTCACCCAAGTGGGCGCCTCAGCGGTCATCGCCCGAGGCACCACGATTGCCGATTCTTCCTCTTCCGGCGCGGCAACCACCATCCTTGGAATCGTTGGGCCCGACGTAACCATCGGCGCAGACGTCCTTGTTGAGAGCACCGCTCGCGTGCGTAAGCAGGCCACCCTGCTGCCGGGCGCACAAGTGCTCGCCGGTGCCCGAGTCGGTCGTGGGGCCATCGTAGAGGCCGGAGCCACAGTATCCGGCGTAGTTCGCGCAAACGCGACGGTCTGCGCTGGCGGAACACTCGGAGCCACAGACGTCGTCAGCGGCGGAGAAACCTGGCCACAGGCCGGATGCGACATCCAGATTGTGGACAACGCGGGTGTCGGCGAGTGGGCCAATGGCACCTACGCTGAGAGCTGTGACGACTACCTCAATCCGGCCGAAGGCTACTCGTACGCAGGGGTCACCGGAGACGGCGTGTACCGCATCGACCCGACCGGCAGCGCCCCATTCAAGGCCTACTGTGACATGACGACGGAAGGCGGCGGATGGGTGGATGTGGTCAAGAGCTACCACGCTCCTTCACCGGACACCTCAACCCTCTCAGCACAGTTCTTCTCAGGGTACCTCGGTACATCGCTGACCGTGAGTGGCCTGACAGGCGGTGCCGGAGACGGGGTGTTCATGTACACCAATCAGGCCGCAAGCCACGCCGCAGCGCTGTTCCTGACTCCCGCACTCGACCACTCCTCAGTCCGCTTGTCCTACCGGATGCAAGGCGATGAGGGTGGGTCACGGTGCTCAAGCGCCAACTGGGTTCCGCTATCAGGACCAGGCTACAACGGCGGACTGAGTAGCTATCTCGTCTCCTGTCTCAGCGGTTTCTCATGCATTCAAGGCACACCGCAGAACTCCCGCGACGCACCGATTAGCGTCTCAAACTACAGCTTGGACAATATCAATCCCGCAACAACGCTGCTGGCATGGAGCGGGTCGAACAACGACCAAGCCACAGCCTCCGGATGTACGCGCGACCCCAATATTCCATCGAACCACGAAGGATTATTCATCACCAAGCTCTTGATTCGGTGAGGCCCGGGGTTTGGGAGACGGTGTTCTAACTCCCCAATATTGGGAATCCGTCCATGGATCTGGGCATGTCAAAGCGTGGGTTCGACCGGAACGTGCAGCCCCATCCCTGTAGTAGGTTGCCGCCCACGGAGACACCATGCTCGTCCTACTCACTGCCCTTGCCTTGTCTGCTGAGCCCGCTGCCTACGGCATCACCGTGTCAGGCGGGGTCACGCTCGGAAACCACGAGGCGGGCTACGTCTACACGCTGGTAGAGGGACTCAAACGGTCGGAATCGGCAGTCGTCCCCATCACCACCGGTGCTTCCGCCGGAAGCGTCAACGGGTTCCTAGCAGCCGTTCAGGGGTGTCGCGCCCCACAAGACGACCCGACACAGACGCTCTTCTGGAACAGCTGGGTTCCTCTCGGCATCGACGACGGCATTGACGAAGACGCCGCCACACGCGTCAGCATGTTCACCAAGGACAGTCTGCTACGCGAGTTGGAAGCGCTGGACGACATCTGGACGGAGGGTCTAGACGCGTCGTGTGATGTGGCCATCGCCATTCCCGTGACTCGCTTAGAGCCCGTCTCCGTGAGGCTCAACGAAGACCTAGCCCTGCCGCGTCAGACGTTCCGCTTTCTGTTGCGGGTACAAGGCCACGGCCCAGGCGAGATGCCCACTCTCACCAACCTGATCGACGCAAGCGCTGCCGTGCCTCAGCTACTCTTGCCGTTCGACGGCGAGGCCATTCACGATCTGGCCTTGGTCCGCGACGTCATGTCTGCCTCGGCCGCATTTCCGGTCGCATTCGCGCCAATGGAGCTGTCGTACTGCGTGGCCAACATGGAGAGCGACGAGCCCACACGCTGCGACGCCGCCACCCACACCGCACGGTTCATCGATGGTGGTTTGTTCGACAATATCCCGCTTCGAGCCGCCCACCGCATGACCAGCTCGGCCCTGTTTCGCACCGAAGACGGGCCGTCTTGGGACCCGGCACCCAAGCGCTGGGGCGCCGTTCAACACATCTACATCGACCCCGTGATTCGCGGCTACACCGAGCGCGTGGACCCCACAACGGATGACGACGAGCTCTTCCTGCTCGACTTCATCGGTCTGCTGTCAGGCGGCTTCATCGCCCAAGCCCGCTCCGCCGAGCTGTACGCGCTGGCTGAAGAGCGACCCGACGTCATGGAGAGTACGTTCGTCGCCTACAACCGCTACCCACAGGCCAGTGGCTTCGTCGCCAACTTCGCCGGTGCCTTTGAGCAGGACTTCCGTGCCTTCGACTTCTACGTGGGCATGTACGACGCCTACAAGGACTTGGCGCGCCTAGACACCGTTGAATCTCGCGAGGGCTTGGCCGCCTTAGAGCAGCTGCTCACGACGGATGCGTGGGCGCCGATGGCCTGCCTGGTGTCGTGGTACGAGCCCGACCAAGAGGCCCTGCGACCCGCCTGCGATGGGGAGGACCTGTCCGGGTTTCGCATCCTCACTCAGATCTCATTGGACCGCGTGTACACCGAGTGCAAGGACCAACAGGCGGAAGACGTTGACCGCTACAACCACCATCACTGCTCTCGGGCCGTACGAGGTGAGCTCCCGCCGCGCGTCGTCAACAATCCCTACGAGGACGCCGATGGCGCACTTCGCGGATTGGAAGAGGACGCATTCCCACACTTTCTACGGCTGCTCGGCGCGTATGGCTTTCCACTGACCGACCTGGGTCTGCCGGCCAATCGCTCAAAGCGAGCCCCTACCGCAATGGCAGATGCGCTCATGCCCGCGGTGGCTGCGATGTCTCGAAAACAGAGTGATCTCGCCTCCAAACGTCTTCTACGGGCCGTGGCCAGACAGGGACTCGCCTACACCTTCGCCCCGCCAAGCGACCCCGCCTTTGGCTACGCAACAACCGGAACCCTGCTCGAGATCGGCGCCTCCGTTCAGCCGTCACGACGGATTCCGTGGCTGCGCATCAACTCGGGCCTACAGGTCGACGGCATTCTGTCGCTGTTCGTAGAGGACCGCGAGTCGTTCAACCTGGGCATCGCTCTTGGGCCTGAGATCGACTTCTTGGCCAGCAAACCGGCTCCTGCGCGACCGACTCTCGCCGTTCGCTTGGGAGTGCAAGGGGGTACCTTGGACGGCTTCGGCGCCAACGGCTGTCCAGTGAGCGATGCGGGTGCACGCGACTGTTCACAGCCCGAGATCCAGTTCATTGGCGCCATCTCGCTCGTGGAGCTGCTGCGGCTACAGGCCGAGTTCGACATCATGCCGGGACTGCCGAGCGACCTTCTTCCCGTGGACGTGCACCTGGGCGCGGGCTTCCGCTTCTAGAACCCGAACACCGGGGAGCGCTTCAAGCAGCTCCGAGACCTGTCCGGCGACCGACCTGCACGCCACCAGTCGTGCTGAGATTCGTTTGTAAGAACCACTCCGCAGCGGCGTTGTCGGAGTGCACAGAGGTGGTCGATGTTCGGATTGTTGATGGTACTGGTGACTTCCGCACACGCCGAGTCGTGGTGTGCAGCCCCGGTCGTTGCCCATGAATGGGGCGTTCAGTCGTTTCGACTAGACGGTGGCACGCCGGAAGGACTCGCCATTCCCGACGCCTACCACCGCAGACCTGGCACCCCACGAAAGGTGGCTCGCGTGGTCGACATGCCAGTAGACGGCGGTAATCGCTGCCTGCCCGTGGTGCATTTCTACGCCAACAACAACTTCGGTGCAGACACCCCAATCGCCATCGACGTTGGCTTTACCCAAGGCGAGGCCAGCGTCTGGTACCCACAAGTGGACCGCCTGCAGACCGACTCTGGCACAGACGTTCAGCTTGGTTGGGACTCCCTCACTCTACGCGCTGAGCCGCAAGGCGACCACGTCTCCACCGATGTGCCGTGGGTCTCGGAGCTGCGCGGCTTCAACGATGCCCTGTGGGTCGAGCACGACAACGAGTCCGAGCGCTTCGTCTTCTACGAGGCAGACACCCACGAATCCCCCGCCGTCCGCATCTCCCTAAGCCGCGCCTCCACGTCCGAGCGCCCCCACCTGCTCGCCCACAATGAGGGGCAAGCCCCCGTTCATGACGTTGTAGTGGTCCACCGAAACGGCGACGCCGTGTGGTCCGCACGCATCCCCATCATCCAGCCCGGACACACCGCATCCGCCGTCGCCCAACCGAACTCAACGGGCGAAGCGTGGCTTCGTGAGCGCATCACAGACACCGAAGCTGTGCTCGCAGACGACATCGCGTTGGACTGGAGCCAGGAGTGCGTGATGATGCGCAATCCCGCCGAGCCGTTCACAGCGACCGACGACCACCGCCTCTACCCACACGAGGTTGATGCACTGATGACCGCGTGGCAGGGTCGATTCTTCGACGACGAAGGCACGCGGGTGGTCTACCGAGAAGACACCGCCTCCTTGCAGGCGAACATGCCACTGTCGATCTACACGGACATGTACCACTACGTGACGCTTCAGCGACTGGGTCTGACCCTGGTTGAGGGCATCACCTTGCTGTGACGGCTTCGGCCCATGCGCGACTGGCCGTGTTGTCCCCTGGGCCAAACCAGACCTGCCGGCCCCCATCCGATCGGCCCTCAAACGGCCCGGGTGGTGCGCCTACAGTCCGATAGAACGCAGGCCGAGACGATTGGGACGTTGATTCGCTGACTACACCGAGCTGACCATTCCGAATGGTGAGCGGCGGAAGTTGGTACCATGGGCTCTTGCAGACCTTCAGTCGCTACGAACCCGGGGACACCTCTCATGAAACGCTTCGCTCCAATCGCGCTACTCGTCGCCCTTGCCGTCCCGATTCGCACCAACGCTGTGCCCATCCAGATCGTGCAACAAGGGCGTCTGCTCGACGCCGCTGGCGGCCCTGTCAACGGCCTGCAACAGCTGCGGGTCACCTTGTACCCTCAAGAAACAGGCGGGTCGCCGGTCTGGAGTGATGTCTTCTCGGTCAATTTCCAAGACGGCTACTACACCCTCGTCCTCGGTGAAAACCCCTTCACCCCCCTCGGAAGCGAAGTCTTTAACACCGACTTGTACTACGGACTGACCGTTGGTTTCGCCCCGGAGTTGCCGCGCACGCCAATTACCAGCGTACCTTTCGCCATTCGTGCGGCTTCTGCGGATAGCTTGGCCCCAGGGTCCACAGTGGACTGGAGCGCCCTCACCAACACTCCGGACACACTCGGAGACCTGAGCTGCTCTGACGGGCAGATCGCACAGTGGGACCAAGGGTCCAGCGCCTGGGTCTGCGGCGCCGACGAAGGTCTGACCGACTTGGAAGTGGTGGGTATTGTTGAAGGAAGCCCACTCAATCTCGACCCCAATACCCTGATTGGCGGAGAGGCTGTGGTGACAGGTCCCAGCTACGGAGATGCCGACGTTCAGACCTTCGTAGAGGGCACCGAACTCAATCTCGATGGAGGCACCACCATTGGCGGCATTGAGGTCTCGAGCGGGGAGCACACCACGTACGACGGCTCGGACTTCGTTACGTCGGGACAGGAGTGTACATCTGGACGCGTGGTGACGGGTGTCGACAGCTCGGGCAACCTGACCTGTCAAGACGCGACCGACACCCTTCATACTGGCGCGGTCTACCGTTGGACAACGTTCCACACACACCAGCATCGCGCCAGCTGGATCGATGGGAACAGTACACGACTGTTCGGCGGCGTGAATCCAAGCACCTGGACAGACGGAAATGCTCAGGCCAACCAGATGTCTCCCGACATGGAGCTCATTCGGACTCTGTTCACCCGCAAGGGCTACGCAGGCGCCAATGCCAACGTCATCTCCGACGTCTACCTCATGTTCTCATCCACGACTGCCCAGATGGGAGCCGTGCTCTTCCGTATCGAGAACACCACCAACTCACCCATCACGTGGACCCCCCACTTCCAGTACACCTGCTACGCGGGCTGGAGCGAGCGGGCGTCCATCTCACTCAACCGCGCGAGCAACTGGAACAGCGGGGGTCAGAACTGCAACGACGAAGCACAAACGAACACATCCCTGTCGATACCCGCCAACCAAATCAGCACCGTGGTCTTCATCTCCGGATCAAACACCACCTACAGCGTCAGTAGTTTCCAAGAGCGATACCTCGGGCTGCACTTCGTCGACAACTCGCTCGTACTGCCAAACGGCCTGCGCTACATCGACGACCTAGACACGGCCACGTCCTGGCTGCAAGCCAGGTAGGGCTAGCGCCAGAACACCATGACGCAGGCGTCCACTGCCGCATTGGCCCGATTTTGAACGTCGTCGCCGCCATCGGTGCCGACCTTCGCGATTCCTGCCGTGTGGGCAAAGCTGGTTCCATCCGCTCCGTCGGTGTCGCGCCAGGAGATGACCGTGGCGTCGTCGTCTGGAACCCAGGTGGTGTCGTTGTCGTCTTCGCAGGCCAGTCCAAGTCGCGTGATTGTGGCTGCGCCTAGCTGACTGCCGCTCATCTGAAGACCAGACGCCTCCAAGCCACACTGTCCGGGGACCGTCAGCGTATTGCCCTTGGCGGTGCTGATGAGCGACGACAGGTCGGTGTTGGCGCCAAAGTCGCCCATCAGATCGTTGGACCCCACACAGTCTCGCAGCAGCATCTCACTACCAGACAGCCGAGAGAACGCTTCGCCAATGTAGTCGCCACGGGAGCTGTCCCGCTCGGTGGTCGCGTTGAGCGTGCCCGACCCACTCAAGATGGTGTGGTTGCCGTAGAAGTTGACGGAGTCCCCGTTGTTCGCCTTCACTACGAGGGTCCAGCCACCGCCGTAGGTGGTCATGTCGCAATACGCGATGAACTCCCCGCCCACATCGGGCGCAATCCAGTACAGACCGCTGTTCAGTAGCGGATTGTCGGTGTGAATGGCCTCACAGGATGCCCCCGCATTGCCGGCCGTGGAGCCGTCTCCCACGCTAGCCAACTGAATCTCGCGCCAGCCATCCGCCGTGCACAGCTGGAGCGTCTCGCTCTGGTAGTTCATGACGCCCACATTGTCTGCGTCGCAGTCACCGCCTACGCCTAGCTGTAGGCCCGCAGCAGAGGCTGCGAGAGGGGTGTGGGTGATCAGCCCGCGGGGAGTGAGCTCATTGCTGCCCGAGCCGACCGCAACGGCGACGTACACGGGCCCCTGCTGAAACTGCCCACTGCCGAGCCCGCCGCCAGCTCCGAGAACCACCGAGACGAAGCCGTCCTGGGCATCCAATACGAACGGCTCGGAGTAGGTTGGTACTCCGCCTTCATCCACCGCATACAAGCGGATTTCCGCGGTGACCGGGCCATTCAAAGGCGCGCCTGCAGAGTCCAGAAGTCGTCCACTCCAAGACACCTGAACATCCGCGGCCGAGGCCACAGACGTCACAGCCAGCGCACACAACATCCACCCAGCAACTCTACACATCTCGCCTCCCATCCATGCCGCAGCCTACCACTCCGTTTTCCACGACACGACCCCGTTGAGACTGGGCTGCACCTGAGAGGGGTGACAACCGAGCTGGGGCGCGTACCGTGTAGACATGGAGGTCATCATGGCAGAGCCCTTGGTGTTTCGATGCGCGTCATGTGGTGGAATGAATCGGGTACGTGAAGACCGATTGTCCAACCAGCCAACTTGTGGCCGATGCAAGGCTACCCTAGACCTGGAAGCCCACCCCGTAGACGTGTCAGATGACGTGTTGGACCGGCTGGTTCGGTCTTCTCCCGTGCCGGTACTCGTCGATTTCTGGGCCCCGTGGTGTGGTCCGTGTCGTGCTGTAGCACCGCACTTGGTGGCTCTGGCCAAGGCCCAAGCCGGCAAGCTCATCATCGCGAAAGTGAACACGGATATGCACAAGCGAACCGCAGGCGTGCTGAACGTGCAGGCCATCCCAACCATGGCTGTCTACAAGGGCGGCGCTCTCAAGGTCTCCGAGCCTGGAGCGCGCATGGGTGCTCAGCTTCGCGATTTTGTGGCTCCCTACCTATAGACTGCCCCATCCCAGTGACTGCCGCGCACTTTACCAAACCTCGCAAGTCTGCACTGTGAGGGCATTCACCGGTACTCCGCCTGCGGACCCCACACAGACGATTCCACGCAGTCCGGCCAGACCGGATACACGGCGCCGAAATCGGGGTCTCCATGAATCGTCATCTTGCTTTTGTCTCGCTTATCGGCGGGCTTGTCAGCTGTGCCAGCGCACCGGAAGGTCTGCGCGAAACGCCTGCCGGAACCGGACCCGAAGTTCGCTACGAATGGGATGCGCAGCCACTTCCAGAGATTCCCTTCCCCAACGACCTCGCCACGCGTCCTGACCCAGGCTCGGTCACTGGTCTGCGCCTGAACATCAGCGAAGTCGCCGTCACCCATTCCGAATCGGAAGCCCGGGTCAAGCTCAACGAGCTCGTCGGCTTCGGCATCTTCTCGCCTATCGCAGTGCAGTTCGAGGCCCCATTGGACCTCGACAATGTCGCCACAAGACACGCGAACGACTTCCACCTGCCCGAAGGCTACGATGACGACGCCTTCTACGTCATCAATGTGGACCCCGACTCGCCAGACTTCGGAAAGCCCTTCCCCTTGGACGTCGGTCACGGCCGCTTCCCGATGGATGCCGCACGCTCCGACCGCTACTTCCCCAATGATACGCGCAGCGACGAGCCGAGCGTCGTATTCGACACCGTCGACGAAGACGTCAACGGAAACGGAATCCTAGACTGGGGCGAAGACACGGACAATGACGGCATCCTAGACGTGCCAAACGTCTACCCAGAAGGCGGCGCCCCTCGCGACGACCTGCTCACCTGGTACGAGCGCGCCACGGACACACTCATGTTCCGCCCAGTGGTGCCTCTTCTCGAAGAGACCACCTACGCCGTCGTCCTGACCAACCGCCTCATCGGCGAAGACGGACAGCCCGTTCGCTCACCGTGGAAGTACGTCAACCACACCCGTCAGACCGAAGCCCTGCGCCCCCTCGAAGACGTGCTGCCTCCCCTGGGCATGACCGTAGACGACGTCGCCTTCGCATGGACCTTCACCACCGGTCGCGTGACTGGTGACCTCGTGGACATTCATCGCGGCCTATTCGACGCAGAAGGCCCCTGGCCGTTCCTGGCTGGCGACTACCCAGCAGGCGTGACCGAAGCCCTCCAGATGCACGAGCAGAACGACACGCAGCAAGCGCTGCCCATCGGCATTCTACTCGAGCAACTCATCAACCTAGGCCTGTTCGAAGGCCCCGAATCCGTCGCCCTTCAGGACGCCTACCTAAGCTTCGCTGACCGCATTGTGGGCGGAACGATTGAAGTCCCCTACCTACTCGCTGACCGTGACGACGGCGGGCGCGACGACTCCGATGAGTGGTGGCAGCTCGACCCGGTAGCCGGCACGCTGCACGCCGAGAGCCAGCGCGTGGCCTTTACCTGTGTACTGCCTCGTGATGACATGGGCTTTGAAGCCCCCTACGACGTCGCCATGTTCGGTCACGGCTACGGCTCGTCTCGCTTCGACTTCCTGGGTTTCTCGTACGGTCTAAACCGCGTCGGCATGGCCGCCTGCGCCATGGACTTCCCAGGACACGGACCCACCCTCGGCGCCGAGGAAGAAGCGCTCGTTGAGCTAGCCCTAGGGGCACAAGGCCTGCTGCCCTTCTACCTACATCTCAAGGACAGCCGCTACCGCGACCTCAACAACGACGGCGAAGCGGACTCCGGCGGAGACCAGTGGTCCGCAGACCCCTTCCACACCCGCGACATGGTCCGCCAAGCCTCTGTCGACTGGATGCAGATGGTGCGTAGCTTCCAGGCGTGCGGAGTCGGTGAAATGGCCCTCACTGAGTACGAAGACGACGCCACAACCACACCTACCGGCAATAGTCTCATGACCTGCGACTGGGACGACGACGGAACCCCCGACATGGGCGGCGAAGACGCACGCTACTTCATCGTTGGCGGCTCGCTCGGCGGAATCAACAGCGCCGTTGCAGCTGGCGTCATTCCCGAAGTCACCGCATGGGCGCCAATCGTTCCTGGTGGTGGAACGCTCGATATCGGTATCCGAACCGAGATTGGCGGCGCCGTCGAGGCCATGTTTGGCCGCCTCGTGACCCCCATGTTCTTGGGCTACCCACAAGAAGACGGCTCACTGCAGGTCGTCCAGATGGTCAACTCGGTCACCGATATGGAGACCTTGCCTGTTGACACCCTGCCGTCCATCCCCGCTGGCGGACGCATTCGCATTGAGAACCTAGACAACGGCGAAGTTCGCGAAGGCTATATCCCTGAAGATGGCCGATTCCGCGTGTCCATCGCCGCAGACGGCCTAGACGCCGCCGAGAAGCGTGAGATCACCGGCATGCCCGAGACAGGCGCCGGAACGGACATCTGGTCTGTGCCCAACAACGAAGGCCTCGGTGACCGCTTTGTCATTGAGTTCTTCGACGCCAATGACACTCTCATCGCGACCCTTGACCAGTTCGCCGCAGACGTCACTCACGAAGGCGTGACAATGCCCGCTGGCTCACCGCTGGTTGCAGGCTCCCACGGCAGCGGCAAGATACGCGCGAACCCCGATATGCGACGTCTGGCCTGGGTCATCGCCGCGGCACTCGAGCCCGGGGATGCCATCTCCTACGCCCCAATGTACAACGACCGCCCCAGCGAGTTGCTCGGCGGCGAACAAGCCCATGTCTTGATCATGCCCACAGTTGGCGACTCCATCGTCAGCGTGAACACGGGTATCGCCCTGGCCCGTGCCGCTGGCCTGGTGCCGTACGACGAGATCGACGAACGTTACGGCACAACCGTCGACCAATGGCTCATTGACCGCCGTGTCGTTCAAGGTCTGGAGCAGTACGGTCCGTACCGCAATGATGAAGGCGAGCCCGTGTTGTTCGACATTGACGACGCCGACCGCGGCAGCGACGGCTTCGGAGCGCCATCCGACGCCCCCTTGCGCGCCACCCGCACCGAAGACAGCGGCGTGACCGCACTTCGTATGCCCTACGTGAGCCCGCGTGGCAGCCACGGCTTCACCTTCCCCAACCCAACCCTCGACTTTGACGTCGCCAGCTACTCGCTCAACCAAGTGGCCTGGTTCTTCGCCACCGGCGGTCAAGAGGTCAGCGACGACCCCTGCCTCGGCACGAGGCATTGCGACTTCCTCACCCCCTTCCGTGAACTTGATGATGGAGGTGCGGAATGATGCTGCTACTCGCACTAGTTACCACCGCATTTGGCGCAGACGTCGACGCATACGGCGAAGTCCGTGGCATCGTACAAGCCGGCTCGGACTTTGACGTAGATGCCGACGGCACTACCGTCGGTCAGGGCGCACACCTGGACACACGGGCGCGCGTCGGACTGGCCATCTCTGGCGAAAAATGGCGCTTCAACGCAGAGACAGACGTGTTCAACGGCCTGCTTGTTGGCGACAAATGGGACATCTCGGGTGAGTACGACGAACGCCGTCGCTACGAAGCAGGTGCTGTGACCCTCGACGGCATTCGCCCGCGCAAGCTGTCGGTTGGCTACCGCGCTGACAGCTACGACCTAGAGGTCGGCCTTCAGACCTCGCACTGGGGATTGGGCTTGATTGCCAACGACGGCGACCACCAGCCACTCTTCGGCCGCGAAGACTTTGGTGACCGCGTGTTCCGCGTCAAGCTCAGCACGCGCCCACTCGGCGAAGACAAGCCTGTCTACCTGGTCGCTGCCATGGACTTGGTGTACGCAGACGACATCGCTCGACTCGCAGTCGGCGAAGTCGCCGTTCAGGGTGTTCTCGGACTGCTCTACACCAAGGGCCCAGACGGCCCCGAGCGTGGCGTCTACGTTGTCGGACGCAAGCAGTGGGAAGACATGGAGGGCCGCCAGACCGTAGTCGGCGTGCTCGATGCCTACGTCTCCCAGCCTGTCGATCTGTCGGATGACCTCACCTTACGCATGGCTGCCGAGGCCGCAGGCGTCTTTGGCAACACCGACCGCGCGCTCTCCTACGACGGACTCGACGGCTTGCAGGTGCGCAGTGCCGCCGCTGTGGCCCGCCTCAGCATCGAACACAGCAAGGTCGAGGGCCACCTCCGCCTTGGTTGGGCCAGCGCCGACGGAAACCCGGACGACAGCACCACCAGCGCCTTCACAGCCGACCGCGACTTTGACGTAGGCATGGTGCTCTTCGACGAAGTGCAGGGCAACATCGCCGCCGCGACCAGCGCGTTCCTCGAAGACCCGCTGTACCAAGCCCTGCCCCCTGACGGCATCGAGCTTGTGACCACCGAAGGCGCTTTTCAAGGTGCAACCTACGTGCAGCCGGCTGTCATTGTAAAGCCGATAGATCAGCTGGACGTTCGCCTAGGCGCGGTCATGGCGTGGAACAACGCTCCCATCGCACAGCCCTTCTACACCTTCCGCGCTGGCGGCACCCCGACCAACCACCTCAAGCAGGCCACGTCGGGACGCTACCTGGGCACCGAGCTGGACTGGGCACTGTTCTTCCGACCCACAGACGAAGAGTCCCTCAAGGACTGGGCTGTACAGCCGCGACTCGAGATTCAGGGTGGCCACGCCTTGATGTCCGACGACATGGGGGGTGGCGTCGTCCACCTCATCCAAGCCGGCGTTCGCCTAGGCTGGTAGCGCCTCGCTAGACCGGTCCGCTGGCTTGGAGAGGCACGTCGTTTCAGGTGCCCCCAAGCTGGCGAATCAAGGGACAAATCGCGCAACTGTTACTCCGGTAACAGCGTCCCCAACATAGCAGGTTCCATTCCCGGAGCCCGCATGCAACCAAAGCTTTCAATCATCGCCCTACTACTTCTGACCCAGACGGCATGTGGCCTACTCGGTAGAGAATCAGTCAGCGACGTCTGCGACGCGTACTTAGACTGCGTGACCGCAGCTACACCTGCAGTCGCCGGAGCCGCAGTGACCCTGTACGGCACCGAGAGCGGCTGCTGGGGCTCTTCCGATGATGCCGACCGATGCTCTATCGCCTGTCAAGAAGGCCTCGAAGACCTGGCACTCCAGTTCAACGAGGTGCCTGAGTGCGGCGATGCCGATGTTGAGATTGAGCCACTGAGCATCCTGACCGAACGGCTCGACTGGGAGGTCTCAATGGAGCTCGCGAGTGGAGACTGCCCGCCAAGTAGCAATGACGGAGAAGCCACTAGCACCCCCCGCCTAGGGAACGAGTTCACGCTTGGCATCAGCGACATGGCACCCAACGTGCCGTTTTACCCACTCGATTGCACAGCAGACGGCCAACAGTTCACCTGTGAGGACTTCGACCTGCTCCCAATCATCAACATCGAAGGGTCGACCAACGCAAACCTCACGGAGGTCATCGTGTCGATGGATGTTCTTGATCTCGGAACGGTTTGCGGCGTCTGGGAGCTGATTCTAACGCCTAGGTAGTGAGCCACCGTTCGGGCGTGTACCGGGCCGTCATGACGACCGGCGCCCTAGCTCGGGTCCGTGAAGCGCCCGACATACAATGTGAGGCCACGGCACGATGGCGCAGCGACAGATCACGCGCCACCACCAACTGTCGTGGCCGGACCCAGCGAAAACGCGGTCCCAACGACTTCGAGATAAGTTCTTTCTGGACGTGCGCCGTCGCGGGTCCAACCACTGGAGGACGTACACATGCGAACGAATGAACTGATGGTGTTGGCGATTGCAGTCGGAATTGGGCTGGCTGCCGCATGTGGGCCACTGGAGGAGACCCGCGACGTGAGCGGTAACTTCGACGCCACGTACTCGGACAACCTGCGTATCTACATCAACGACGAGCTCGTTGCCGAAGTGGAGTCGGGCGAGAGCGAGACCGTGGAGTGGAACGGCGAGACGTTTGATGCGCAGGCCGTGTGTTCCGAAGACGGTACGACCTGCCCGAGCGAGTCCTTCTGGGGCACTGTCGGCATTGACCAGCCGTGGGGTGCCGACAACAAACTCGTCAACTTCGTGAACTTGGACGACGTCCTTGGAACACCTGGCACTCGGTTGGGCGGTGTGATGGAGAACGATGGCTCCTTCGCCATGTTGGCCGGCATCTCCCCGGGTGCGAACGACAACTGCGCGAGCCTGTTGGTGGGCACCGTTCATGGCGTCTTCAACGCCGACAACACCGCAATCACAGACGGCATCATTCGCTACGAGTGGGCCGCTGGTTGCTCCATTGACGGCGTTGAGATTGGCGGCAAGCTGACCTTGGAATCAGATTTCACCGCCACGCGGGTTGGCGACTTGGACTTGTCGTCGGTCACTCCAGAAGAGCCCATTGACGAAGAAGGCGAGCCTATCGATCCGGCCGTCGCCGAGTAGGCGACGCCTCTGAGAATCAGCCCTCGTCAACCGTTGGGGCAACCTCTGCCGGCTTCGCGGCCTCTTCTTCCTCTTCTTCTTCCTCGTCACGGCCAGCGGCAACGGGCAACTTCGGCGCTATCCATGCACCACCACCGTGCCCTTCCACGGTGTCCACAAAGCTCCGGGCCACACGCTTGTCAGTGGCCTGGACCTCCATCATCAGCTCTTTGGTCGCAGCTGCTGCCGATGCCGGGTCGAGTGCGTCGCCTACGGTATCAGCGAAGGCGTCGTAGGTAGCCTTCTCTGCGCCGCCGGTCTCAATGACCTCCCGCTTGGCATCTTCGATGAATGTCTTCATATGCGCACGTGTCGACTTCGTACGGGCAGACAGCGACTCGGTCTCATCACCCGGCGCAGCCTTCATGTCGGGCTTCTTGATGAGGTCGTCTTTCAGCGAGTCCTTGAGTGGCGACGGCGGCACCGGCGCCTTGACGGCCTCGAGCGACTGACCCTTGAGCATGCGCGCAGCGACTTTGACCTGGCTCATTCGACAACTCCCTACACTCACCTTGTACCGCAAATCCGTCCGTCAGGCGGTGGGAATCGGGGCAGATCGCCCGCCCCTCTGTGCGGTTTCGCACACTGCCCAAGTCGGACTCACCAAGCAGTACGACGCTAACGCACTGTTCGGAGGGCCGAAGGTTGGCACGCCTCTTGCTTCTTAGTCATTCCAACAAGGAGTGTCTGATGCGACGCAATGAGCCCATCTCAAAGATCATGACCGCCAACCCCGCAACGGCCCACCACGGGACCGCACTGTCCGAAGTCCGCAACCAGATGACAGAGCTTCAGTGTCACCACATGCCAGTTGTCTCCGGCAACAAACTCAAAGGCATGATCTCCAGCACCGACCTGCTGCGCGTGACCTACGAGTACGACAAGGACCCCACACAGTCAGACGCTGTTCTGGACCACACACGTTCTGTCGAAGACGTCATGCAGCCCGCAGTCGTCACAGTCAACTCGAAGAGCACGGTTCGCGCGGCTGCCGAGATCTTCTCCAAGAACTCGTTCCACGCACTGCCAGTCTGTGATGACGGCACCTTGGTCGGTATTGTGACCACGACCGACATCATCAACTACATGCTTGAGCAGTACTGATGGATGCCCAGGCTACACGTGAGGCGCTGCATACGCGCCTTGCGACGCTGACCAAGCGTGAGGTGGCCCTATCCAAGCACCTTCGCGGTGAGGATGGCCGCTTAGGGGCCGACTCATCAGACCGCGCAGCGTTCATTGAGATGGACGAGGTCATCGAGCAACTCGACGACGACGCTCGCATCGAGATTGTAGCCATCCAGGCAGCGTTAGAGCGGTTGCAAGCCGGCACGTACGGAGAATGCTCCGGTTGCGGCGAAGACATCGCACCCAAGCGCCTCGCAGTGCTTCCGCACACCACGCATTGCGTGACCTGCGCAGCATAGCGGTCCGGCGGCGGGCTCATTCGGAGCCCGCCGCTATTCCCCGAACATTTCAGCCGACCCGTTTCCGGGCATCGCTACGGGTCTGGAGACACCATGAACCGTCGTGATTTCACCCGAGGACTCATGTTTGGCGTTGGCTACTTGGCCATCGCTCCGACATTCGTCGCATGCAAGAAGACCCCACCGGCCGTTGGCTCAGCCCTCTCTGGCGTTCTGCCAAAGCTCAAGCCCGCTGACTGGGACCCCGTTGCGTTCAACTTAGAGCGCGGCCTCGCGGGATCGATTCCCGAGTCGTACCACGCGGCCATCACAAGCCCAGATGGCGTCGAAAAGCACGTTGGAAAGCACCTGCCGTACGTTCCGCGGGTACCCGAACGCCTTGTCCCAGACGGGTTCATCCCCATCATGTGGGGCGACCCCTCAAAGGGCTACGCAAAGCACCCGAACGCAGCGCCCAGTGACGCCAACGGAGGCCAAGGTCACTGGTACAACTGGATTCGCATCCGCAAGGCCGTTCAAGACGCGCCTGAGGAGGAGACCACGTTCGTTAGTTGGCCCGAAGTCGGCAGCGAGAGCACCGGCTCCTACGTTGTCATGGGCAATGGCGACATCCGCGAAGACGGAGGTCGAAACACCATCTACCTTGCAGCTCGGCCGCATGGCGTGCGCACGGGAGACGTCGTTCGGGTTCACGCCCACTGCCTCACGCATGGCGAGTGGGTCGACTTCATCACCGTCTGACGCGATTGAACGGTCCCGGTCAGTCTACGGCTGGCCGGGGGCTGTCCACCCGTCGCTGCCCACATCGAGAAAGAAGGCGTTGGTGATGGCGTACGGGGTCTGGTTGCGCCACGTATCGCCCATGGTTCCCGACCCTTGAACCTCCACCACATACCAAGTGTCCGTGCTGGGACCGATCGGCCAAGAGCCGTCGAACCACACGCCGTTGTCGTCCACTGTGTCGAGCACTTCCGTGAAGATGACTTCGCCATTGGCGTACACGCGCAGTGTTCCGGGCTCAAACCAGTCCGGGGTCTGCACACGTGCCGACAGCGTCGCCCGACTGCCAGGCAATGTGTCCCCGGGGATGATTGCCGTGCCGTCATGGTCGCTCGTCAAGGTCGCGCGAAGCGTAGTGCCCGATGCTACGACCACGTGTCCAGCGGCAACAGCGTCGCGCACGTCGCTAGTGCTGGCCTGAGTGACGTCGGCAACGTCTAGGTAGACATCGGTGTGTGCCATGCCGCAGGGAATGTAGCGATAGTGGGTGTCTGAGGCACCCGTGGGCACCCGAATGTCGCCGGCGTTGAGGAAGCTGAACCAGTCTGCGCGGATCTGCTCCACATCCTCAGCCCCGCCATTCAGCAGCTCGAACAGGTCGAAGTCCCGCGAGAAGAACTCGGGACGGCCGGGCTCAGCGGTGACCGCATCGTACCCGGCAAAGCCGAACATTCCGGGGCTACGTGGATGGTTCACCTGAATCAAGGTCTCTTCGGTTCCCGCAGCCCGCATCCGCTCAAACAGCTCGTCGGTTGTCTGTAGCGGGAGCCACCACTCAACCGCACCACCGTTGGTGAGCGTGTGAGGTTGGGGGTTCATCGGGAACATATTGAAGTGCCCGCGCAGGAGCGATGTCACCTCTAGACCGGGAATAATGCGCATGCGGTCGTCGAGGCCCATGGCGGTATTCAGCGGCCGGTAGTCGGTCATGGCGTCGTGGTCGGTGGTGACGGGGAAGTCCACACCGGCGGCAGCACAGGTCACAATGCGGTCTTCCATCGGTAGTGCGCCGTCGAAGCTCGGTGCGGCGTGCAGGTGTGGGTCCAACGCGAACCAACCGTTCCTGGGCACCACTTCGTCGAGAACGATGTCCACTTGGGCGGTGTCTCCGGCACCCACAACAACACTGCGTTGCTCGTCGCGGGTATGCCGCCAGGAGTGGCCCACGAACACGTCATACGTACCAGGGAGCGCGGGTAGCTCGGCTACGCCCGTGGATGTCCAGCCCCAGGCGGCACGACCGGAACCGCTGACATTGAAGGCCGGGTGCAGCGTGCTCGGAACGGTGCTCGCAGACGGTGCCCCAGCGCTGTACCGAAGCTCGATGAGAGCAGGCATAGGCTCACCAGAGGGGTCGCGAATGTCGATACGAACCATGCCGGGTTCGGAGACGACAAGGTCCACTGTTGTCGGGGTATCCGCCACAACGGTCGCCGCTTGCCCAGGCGAGGCAGCGTGACCTCGAGCCCAAGGCACGGCGTTGGGTGTGAGCGTCCCGGAGAGTGCGTCTAGCTGCCTGTCGTTGACCGACTGTGCAGTAAAGGGACCCGTGCGTCCTACACCCGCGGGCAGCTGCACGTACTCAGAACCGGGCTGGCCCAGGGCGTAGACAGTGTGCTCACCCGGAGCCAAGGCGGCGGTGTAGGCGCCATCACGGTCGGTCAGGGCCAGCGCGCGTACCTGGCCTTCGGCATCGACAATGTGAACGCGAGCGCCTGCCACTGGAACACTGCCGTCAGTGACGGTGCCGGAGACGGTGCCCACGGTCTCGCCAAGGTGCGCAAGCCGTGCGCTCTCTGCCGCAGCCGGGTCCGTCCCCAGCATCAGATGACGCGTGACGCTGATGGAGTCGCCGGAAGCCAGGGTCGTCGGAGCGTAGTCGCCGAGCAGGATGCCCAGCTCGCCAGTGAGCGACGCCAGGCCGGACAGTGAATAGTCGCCTTCTTCCGGCCACTGAGCGAGTGTGCCCTCGCCGGACGCACCCGAGTAGATGACTGAGGGCAATCGAGTGCCGTTTGGACCGTCGTAGCCAGGTCCAGAATACCAAGGCACCGCGTCTTCACCGGACAGGAAGAGGCCGTCGGAAAGCGTGAAGGTAACGGGCTCGTCGGCGGTGTTCACCAGGTCTGTTGTGACGTCGAGCACCCACGAATCGGGCGATAGTCGGTAGGTATGCGTGATGTCTAGGTTCAGGTCGTCCAGAAGCGGCTCGTCGCGCTCGAACATCCCCATGAAGTAGTCCCAGCCCACGTCTGTGCCATGGGCAACAATGACCGCATCGCCGCCGTCAGAGCCGTCCGCCACAATCTCCACTCGGTCCGCTTCGAACACGCGCGACAAGCCGAATGCCAGGAAGAGGTCTTCCACCAAGTCCCGCCCAAGCGTGTCGTCATGACGCACGCGGTCGGCGTCTATGATGCCTCCCCCAACGTCAATGAGGCCATGACTGCGGCCAGCCGCCTGGATGATGAACTGGACGTTGTGGTTGTAGATCTTCAGATCACCCGCGGCTCCCTCGGCGTTGATGCCGCCGAACAGCGCTTCTTCGCCTGCAACCCCTTCACGAATGACGCCGGCACGCGCCTCTCCGTCTGCGGCCATCACAGCCGGGTCTGCGCCCAAGTCAACAGCATCCACAGCGGTGTCTGAGTCGACATCGGTGGGTTTGCACCCGAGGGCCAGAACGAACAACAAGGGGACAGACAGACGCATGGCATTCCGGGGGACGCTGGCAAGAAAGGCCAAGTGTGCGGGCTCGGTCCCGCGACGCCTGGAGCCACTTCATCAGTGGCCGAACGCTCTCGGGAACGGGTGTACCACCGTCACATCCCCGCCGCTCAACATCCTTGGTTGGCACAGCGAACAAGCACGAGGCCGGATACGGCGGCCTGTATGAACGTCTACGAGCACCGCGACCCGTCCCAGTTCCGTCCCCGCACCCACCCATGGGTCGACGCAGAGTCAGACGCTGACTTCCGCTACATCGACTTCCGCGCGCATCCCGAACAGATCCGCACGGAGCTCGAAGACTGGCACGCATGGCGCCCGTACCCGGCCACGCAGACCTTCTTCCAGTTGCTAGAGTGGCTCAACGGCGCGGACAGCACGCTGGAGTCGAACGACTGCGCCTTTACGGGGCCAGCTCGGAACAGCAACCCTGCATCTGACCGGCCCATGGAGTGCACCGGACGAGTGATGGTTCTGTTCCGTGACCTTCGCCAAAACACCGACCCTCAACAGGTTCGCACCCTCTTCCAGAACGTAGGCATTGGCCTGTCCGAACAAGACACCACGTTTGAGGACGGCGCCATTGGCATGACACTGGTACCCGTCTGGTTCACCACGCTTCAAGGCAGCGTGAGCGAGCAACAGGGTCAGCAGCTGATGCTGTCATTCTGGGCTTGGGGAGACGACCCAGTGGACGTCATGGCAAACCTGGACCGCACGCTAGGAAACCTGCGCGCGGTCCTGGAGTCGCTCTAGAGCTTCGGTCCGGCTTGAACAACAGCGTCCGACGCACCCGACTCGTAGGTGCGGAAGTTGTCGATGAACAAGCCGGCAAGCTTCTTCGCCTTCGCGTCGTAGGCAGACGGTTCCGACCAGGTCTTCTTCGGGTCCAGCACATCGCTGGGCACCCCATTGACAGCGTCCGGAATGGCCAGTCCGAAGAAGGGCTCATCTGCGAAGTTGGCCTGGGCGAGCGTGCCGTCGTGAATCGCGTCAATGATGGCCCGGGTGATGGACAGCTTCATGCGGTCCCCAACGCCGTGCGGTCCGCCAGACCAGCCGGTGTTGACCAACCAGACGTTGGCGCCGTGAGTGCGTGTCTTCTCAGCCAATAGTTCAGCGTACTTCGCCGGGTGCCAGACCAAGAACGGGCCACCGAAGCACGGCGAGAAGGTTGCTACAGGATCAGTAATGCCCATCTCTGTGCCGGCCACCTTGGCCGTGTAGCCGCTGATGAAGTGGTACATCGCCTGTTCAGGCGTGAGCTTGGACACCGGCGGTAGAACGCCAAAGGCATCGCACGTGAGGAAGATGACGTTGTTCGGATGACCGCCAACACACGGTGTACGCGCCTGCTCCATGTACTCGATTGGGTAGCTGCCACGTGTGTTCTGAGTGATCGACGTGTCGTGGTAGTCGACCGTTCGGTCCTCGTTAAGAACAACGTTCTCCAGCACCGCGCCAAAGCGCAGGCATTGGTAGATGTCCGGCTCGGACTCGGGTGCCAGATCGATCATCTTCGCGTAGCAGCCGCCCTCGATATTGAACACACCGTCGTCTGACCAGCAGTGCTCATCGTCGCCGATCAAGGTGCGCTTAGGGTCTGCCGACAGGGTCGTCTTGCCCGTGCCAGACAAACCGAACAAGATGCTCGTGTCGCCCGAGTCCGCCGTTGTCGCCGAGCAGTGCATGGACAGCACGCCAATCTTGGGCATGAGGTAGTGCATGACCGTGAAGATGCCCTTCTTCATCTCACCAGCGTACTGAGTGCCAAGGATGACAAGCTCCTTGTTCGCTAGCGAAAGGTCGACGCTGGTCTTGCTGCTCATGCCCGCGGTGTGCCGGTTTGCCGGGAACTGTCCACCGTTCAGGATGACGTAGTCCGGCTCGCCAAAGTCTTTGAGCTGCTCGGGTGTGGGCCGAATGAGCATGTTGTGCATGAACAAGGCGTGGTAGACGCGGGCGCAGACGACGCGGACCTTGATCTGATACTTCGGATCCCATCCAGCGTAGGCGTCAATCACGAAGAGACGCGGACGGGTTGTGAGCCAATCCACCGCGCGCTCGCGATTGATCACAAAGCTCTGGGCATCCAGCTTGACATTGACAGGACCCCACCAGACATCATCGGTGCTCTCTGGCTCATCTACGATGCGCTTGTCAGACGGCGAACGACCAGTCTTTTCACCGGACAGAGCAACCAAGGCACCGCGGCGCGTCAGACGAGTGCCAGGCTCATGCCGAAGCGCGAGCTCGTACAGCTCCGCTGGGCTCGGGTTGCGAATAATCTCGGGACCCGAGATGCCATAAGATTCAAGGGCAGATTCCACGGTCATTGGAGCCTCCAACAGTTGAGAGTGCAGTGTGCAAGATGGACTAACGCACGTCATGCAGAGCATGGGCGCATCAAATTGGGTCGGTTGTGTGACGAACCAACGCCCCTACCATTTCCGCTTTTTTGGGCGCAAAATCGCCGAAAAAGGTGCCATCGACACGCAGTTTTCTGACCAAACCCACACATCAACCTGATCGAACATTCCGCGAGCGTTCCGCCAGGAGAGTCGTCCCGTAGGCGGTGTCCATCACACCCGACATCTCAGACTGACCGGTCTGCAGTTCAAAAGGGGAAACGGGCCATGGCGAACCTTCATCTAGGCGGCAGAAGGCTCGCCACGAGCCGGATTAGTCCAGACCGTAGACTTCCACTTCACTGACGGTAAAGTTGGCCCCACCGCAGAAGTCCTGTTCGCACTCTGTACTGTACGCCCCCCCGACGCGGCACTGGTAGTTGTGACCCAAGTTGCAGTATGGGGCTCCACCGTCCCGGTACACCATAAGGTCATGGCCGCCACCCCACGTCGGGCCGTAGCTGGAGTTCGCGTAGATATCGTGGGTATAGCGGTAAGGAACGTGCTTGAAGCTGTTGGTGAGCGAAAACAGGAACGACCTACGGGGCGACTCTGTCTTGTAGTTTCCAGCGTGATTCCACAGCAACGGCGTGTAGCCACCAAACTTCTTGCCATTGGTGGCCACAACGACCGTGACAGTACCAGCAATGTTGTCACACCCCGAGTGGAATGCGGAGCCGGTGAGGCCATCCGAGCTGCCTTGGAAACACAGCGTCCAGTTCGCGTCGGGGTCGCCTACCCAGGCGTTGATCTCATCCATCTCTGAAGAAGACAGCAACGTGCCTCCACTGAAGATGCCAGCAGTCGGGTCATCGTAGAGCTCGCCACGAGCAATCACCGTGCCATCCGGTACCAGGGTCGTTGCGGTGACCTGCGCACCTGCACCAATTCGTGCATTCGCCCCGATAGTGACGCCATCTCCGATGGTCGCACCGCGTGCAATGCGAGCACCGCCGAGCACAATGACGTCATCGCCCAAGGTCGCATCCTTGCGGATTCGGGCGGTCGCGTCGATGGCATTGTCGCCGCCGATGCTCACATTCGGTCCAATGATTCCGCCGATAGACCCAGCGGTGATGGAGTCGAGAACCGTCACACCACGCGCGAGTACGGCGTTGGTCTCAACCGTGGTCTTGGCACCCAGACCCGACAAGTTGCCGACGACGGCGCCCGAGCGAAGGGTGACGTCATCGCCCAAGATACTCCCGTAGCCAATTGCCACATTCGCTTCCGTCTCCAACCGCTCCCCGACATCCACAGAGCGACCAATGGTGTTGTCCGCACCAATCTCGTGGTCCGCGTCAATGAACACGCCTCGACCCAACACCGTGTTCGCACCGATGGGGCGCGCGCCCGACAGACTTGCCCGTCCAATCACGGTTGTTCGTGCACCAACGAACGCATTGCTTCCCAGAGTGGTGTCAGCGCCGACGCTCGCGAGCTCACCAACGATGGCACTCGCGCCCACCGTCACACCACTACCAATCGTAGCGCTTGCGGCCACACAGGCGCTGTTGGCGTCGAAGTAGACATCTTCGCAGCCGTCATCATCGAGGTCTGCAGCAGATGCGAAGGAGGCAACGAGCGATAAAATTGTCAGCAGCATGATAATCCCCAGGGTGAATTCCGGGAGATTATACTTAGTTTCCACTCGTAACGTTCACCATAAACCGCCGCCCCGCAATCCGTGCAGAGTGCAGAATGGAAACAGGGCGAACAACGCAACGAACATGGCGTTCGATTCCAACAGAGATGCGGAGTGCCCCGGAACGACCGGATCCGAGCCACCGCCTGCCATGGCGCAACACCCACAAAATCGAGGCAGGCTGGGGCTTCTCCACCGGTACACGCCACTACCTGCCGCCTCAGCAGGGTCACTCAACCTACCTACAGGGATGGCCGATGTCGTTGATGGACGAAACCGGCGCCAGGGTCTGTCCAGCGGGGCAAGTACTGGAGAGCCAGTCCCCTAGTCCCGGCCGTAGACTTCGACTTCGCTCGCAGTGAAGTTGTAGGCACCGCAAAGGTCATTGCGACACGTTGCGCTTCCATAGGAGCCCACCCGGCATGCGAAGCTATACCCAGTGTTGCAGTAGGGAGCTCCCCCGCCTCCTTGAAGCACGTGCAGGTCGTGTCCTCCGCCCCAGGTGGGACCGTAGTTCGGAGTCCTGTAGTAGCTGTGTGTAGTGCTTATGTTTGCGTGCTTAAAGCTGTTGGTAAGAGAGAACAGGAAAGCGGCAGAAGTCGGGGCACTGACGTACCCGCTGCCACTCGATGGGACGGAAGAGTAGCCCCCGAACTTCTTGCCATTGGCTTGGATGACCGTGATTGAGCTGGCATAGCTGTCACACCCGGCGTGGAATGCGGAGGGCGTGAAGCCATCCGAGCTGCCTTGGAAACACAGCGTCCAGTTCGCGTCGGGGTCGCCTACCCAGGCGTTGATCTCATCCATCTCTGAAGAAGACAGCAACGTGCCTCCACTGAAGATGCCAGCAGTCGGGTCATCGTAGAGCTCGCCACGAGCAATCACCGTGCCATCCGGTACCAGGGTCGTTGCGGTGACCTGCGCACCTGCACCAATTCGTGCATTCGCCCCGATAGTGACGCCATCTCCGATGGTCGCACCGCGTGCAATGCGAGCACCGCCGAGCACAATGACGTCATCGCCCAAGGTCGCATCCTTGCGGATTCGGGCGGTCGCGTCGATGGCATTGTCGCCGCCGATGCTCACATTCGGTCCAATGATTCCGCCGATAGACCCAGCGGTGATGGAGTCGAGAACCGTCACACCACGCGCGAGTACGGCGTTGGTCTCAACCGTGGTCTTGGCACCCAGACCCGACAAGTTGCCGACGACGGCGCCCGAGCGAAGGGTGACGTCATCGCCCAAGATACTCCCGTAGCCAATTGCCACATTCGCTTCCGTCTCCAACCGCTCCCCGACATCCACAGAGCGACCAATGGTGTTGTCCGCACCAATCTCGTGGTCCGCGTCAATGAACACGCCTCGACCCAACACCGTGTTCGCACCGATGGGGCGCGCGCCCGACAGACTTGCCCGTCCAATCACGGTTGTTCGTGCACCAACGAACGCATTGCTTCCCAGAGTGGTGTCAGCGCCGACGCTCGCGAGCTCACCAACGATGGCACTCGCGCCCACCGTCACACCACTACCAATCGTAGCGCTTGCGGCCACACAGGCGCTGTTGGCGTCGAAGTAGACATCTTCGCAGCCGTCTTCATCGAGGTCTGCCGCGGACGCGATGGAGAGAGTAAGCGACAAGAGTGTAAGCAGCATGGATGTTCCCCAGGTTTGAGTCGTGACTGTACTCGATTTCGATACTGGCCCTTCTTACCTAACTACTACTTCGGAACGAGGTCAGCCGACTCAGCCCAAAAACACCGACAAACCATACAAATGCAAAACCAGAGTGCATTGCCCAAACTGAGCAAACGGCTCTGCCAGCCACCTACATCTCGACATGCGCAGTGCGCACGCGCAGTTCATCTTGGCGAGCCAGGGTCGACGATTGGCCGTGTCAGGGCCTTGACACCCGAAGCGGACCTCGAGGCACGCTGGACGTATCGCCGTTATCGCTCGGGAGCTGAATCGGAACTGTGAGCCGAAAGTGAGCGCCAAGTCCTGCTCCGTCGCTATCCGCCGTGAGCTCACCGCCGAGAGCCTTCGCCGACAGCGCGCTGACATGGAGTCCAAAGCCAAACCCTGTCGGCTTTGTAGTGAATCCGTGTTGAAACACCTTCTGCAAGTTCTCTTCAGAGATACCCATGCCGTTGTCCTCAACGCCTATACAGAGTGTTGCTTCCTGCACATTCGCATGGACCTTTATGAGCGCGTCCTGCACCCCAACGCACGCATCGCACGCGTTGCTCAGCAGGTTGACTACAATCTGCAAGACACGGTGGCGGTCGACCACCACCCGTTCCGAACACTCATCGAGCACAAGCTGCACGCCGGAGTTGATCAGCCGCGAACGAACCAAGACGCCAGCTTGATCAAGCAGGTTGCACACGGCAATACGCTCATCCATCGATACGCTGCTCGCCAACGCTTGTTGGGCGCGCACCACCGCCGCAATGTGCTCAGCGCCTTCGCGAATTCGCCCGAGCTCCGCTACGGACTCCAGCCGCAAGGTCTCGCCCGTCCGCGCCACCCTATCCAAATAGTCCGCCACGGTCGCCAGCCGGTCTGCGGACATGGCTTCGGGTTGCCGGAGAAGGGCGCTGACGCGGGACAGATCAAACGGTGAGTTGCGAAGACGCTGCTCAGCAACGCCAACCGAGACATTGACCGAGTTGAGCGCGTTGCCAAGGTTGTGAAGCACTCCCGTGGCCACTTCCGCCATGCCAGCGACGCGCGCGGCAACCACGAGCTCCATCTGCAGTACTTCGAGCTCACTTCGGGTGTTCTCGTGCTTGGTGACCTCTTGCTGCAGGGCCTCGTTGACCAGGTTGACGTCGGCAACCGCTAGGTCTCGAATCTGGTCGGTAAATGTGGCGCTGAGCAGTACCAAAAACGGCAGACATAGCGCAGTAACGAGATAGCCGACCAACACGAGGTCTCGCCCAATGAACGACGGAGGCAAGCCCACAGTGTACTGAACGATGATCATGCCACCGCTCGCGACAACGCTCACCAATGCCAGGAATAGCCCCATCTTCCGACCGGCCAGCGCGCCGCCGAAGACGGGGACGACAACAATCCAGGCGAAGGCGGATGAAGAGCCGCCCCCCGAAAACCCGGCAAACGTGGCTGAGGAGCCGACCAAATACACACTCCAGAGCGCTACCGCGCTCTCCATTGTGAGGCCGGACCGGATCGCGAAAGGAACGGCCACCATTAGGACACACCCCCCAACCAAAGTGATTGTTACCGCAATTGGCGCAACGCTGACGTAGGCAAACATGGACAGCACGGCGAACGGACTGATGGCGAGGCAGAGGCTGACAAGGAGAAACAGACGTCGTGTGCGCACAGACGTACGTTCTGGGTCTACTGGCAGAAACCAGAAAACGGCAGCACCGAACCACTCGACCATTAGACCTCCAAGCTGACTATCTCCACAGCACTCCGCATCTTGAGGACTCAAGAATACGTGGAAGTAGCCCAAGTCAAAAGCATGTCAGACAGGCCACTACTGCGCCCAGACAGGTCCGCGACCCTTTCCCGGCAATTCGCACGGAACAATGCCCCTATTCACAAGGAATCGGCCGGCGGGGTGAACGGTCGCATCAGCCCATCTCCCGCCCCAACCCACCACCAACTTGGCGCACTCGGACGGGCACGCGACGTTCCGGCCACTGCAGGCAGCCGACGGACGGTCAGTCTGGTGTATAGGGTATGCAAGAAGACAACGAGTGGTTCGTCATTATTGTGACGCTGAGACCCACGTTCAAATACCGCAACCAGCCCGCTATCCACTACACTGCGCCCATGCTCACCCTACTGATCTTGCTCTCCCAGCCCAGTCTCGCTGCCCCATCAGGCTACGACCTCGTAACGGAAGGACGCGGCGTGTCTGTGTGGCGCCAGGTCGTAGACGGCGGCGAACCCGACTTTGTTGTCGAAGTGGACCTAGATGTCGCCTCCCTTGAGTCCGTCATTGACCCGATTGGGGACTCCCTAGACCGCCATTCTGCGACCACTTGGTGGGCCACACACGCCGTGCCAGGCCAGTTCGCCACCATCAATGGTGCATTCTTCGCCGCGAGCGTCACCCCCACCACACCCGCTTTTGGACTGCGCACCCCGAGCTACACCCACCCTGGCTACGGCACAACATCCGAGTACACCGACCAGCAGCTCGCGCTGTGGCTATTGGATGACGGCGGCGCAAACATTGTTGCTGCCGACCCCAGCGCGTTGACCGTGCCAAGCAACCCCGACAATCAGATTGTCGCCCTCACCGTTGACGCCAATAAGGGCCGTAACTCCTGGGTTCCACGCACCTTCTTAGGCCTGATGGACTCCGAAGACAACGCCCACCGCACAGCACTGCTCTTCGTGAGCAAGCTCGCCACACAAGCCTATGCCGAGGGTGAGCTAGCTCGGTGGGGTGCGACGCAGCAGATCATGCTCGACGGCGGCAGCAGCGCCCACCTGGTTGTACAAGGCACCGCCTACGTGCCGTCTGGACGGGCCATCCCGCACCTGATTCGGGTGATTGAAGGCCCTGACCCAGACACGGATGCAGAACCGGACACCGAGGCCGGAACCGACGCCGGAACCGACGCCGACTCCGCGGTGGACACGGATGTGGACTCGGACACGGCGAACGTCGACGTAAGTCAGGGTTGCTCCCACAGCACAACGAGTCCGAACCCGCTGGCAGTCTTGTTCCTACTCGTCGCAGGAATACGAACTCGACGCCCACGCCTCGTGCCTGAGCGCGACGCCGGCCAGTGAGGCCCACACACTAGGACTCGGTTCACGGTGTTGACCCCAAGACCTACTCTCATAGACCTGCACCAGGTCCGACAGCGTGACGGAAGACGCGCGGACCGTGTAGGGCACCGAGTACAGCGCTTGGCCACCCACGCAGCCAAGTATGCCGCAGATGTCCTGTTCCCTGACACAGTGTTACCGACTGTTAATGCGCACCCTTCGTTTTGACCGTGGCACCCTGCTGCTCGAAAACTGGCCACAAGACGAGGTTCCGCCTGGGTTTATATTCGACGCACGCGTAGGCCTGCACCGAGCACCGGCCATCCGCTACTTCGACGTGGTCTTGGATCTGCACAGACGCGGCATCCCCTACGAAGACCAAGCGCGAAACTACGAGCCGCTCGAACGCCACCACCACACCGACCGCACACCACGCGAGTACCAGGCAGAGGCGCTGGCGGCGTGGAAAGCCAACGGCCGACGCGGCACTGTTCTCCTTCCAACAGGTAGCGGCAAGACCTTTGTAGCCGAGCTCGCGATTGCGGATGCGAACCGAAACGCCTTGGTCATTGCGCCAACCATCAACCTGGTGGGTCAGTGGTATGACGGCTTACGCCGGGCCTTCGGAGACCCGGTCGGCATTCTCGGTGGAGGTGTGCACGAAGTCCATGCCCTCACCGTCAGCACCTACGACTCGGCCCACCTCCACATGGAGCGCTACGGCAATCGCTTCGGGCTGATTGTCTTCGACGAAGTTCATCACCTTCCGGGCCGGTCTTTTCAGTTCGCTGCAAGCGGCTGCATTGCCCCATTCCGACTCGGTCTGACCGCGACCCTGGAGCGTCCTGACGGCGAGCACGAACGCGTGTTTGAGCTGGTCGGACCCGTCGTCTACCGCAAGGAAATCACGGAGCTAGCCGGTGATTTCTTGGCTCCCTACCGAACAGAACGCATCACCGTTGACCTGTCCGATGATGACCGAATCGCATACGACGAAGCCCGCCGCGTCTGGCGCAGCTTCATTGACGACGAAGGCATTCGTCTCGGCGGCCAGAACGGGTGGAACAACTACCTACGCGCGGCAAGTCGAAGCAAGCGTGGGCGCGCGTCCATGAAGGCATGGCGTCGGTCCCGCGAGATACTCCAGGGTGCACCTGCAAAGCTCCGCATGCTAGACGAGCTTCTGCGACGGCATCGCGACGGCCGCGTATTGGTCTTCACCAACGACAACGCCACCGTGTACGAGATCAGCCGAACATTCCTGGTGCCCGCCATCACCCACAACACAGACGTCAAGGAACGGCGCCGGTGGTTGAGCGCTTTCGCAGAGGGAAGCCTGCGGGTCTTGGCGACGTCACGTGTGCTCAACGAAGGCGTGGACATACCGGCGGCAGACATTGCCATTGTGTTGTCCGGCACAGGCACCGTTCGAGAGCATGTGCAGCGCTTGGGTCGTATCTTGCGAAAGCAGGAGGGAAAGCAGGCCATCCTATACGAGGTGGTCGTAGAGAATACCTCTGAGGAAAATACCAGCGACAGACGCCGGGACCATGTCGCGTACAGAGACTGACAGGGCAAGTTCATAGCCAGTCGCCCGCCAAGATGATTAACTGCGACCGAGTTCAGGGGTTCAATCATGCGCATCACCGTAGCGTCGCTCGCCGTTATCGCCTCATCCACCGCTGTTGCCGGAACTACAATTCCAGCATCCGGCAGCCTCGGAGAGCCCGTCACTGACGCCTTCATGGACACAGCTCTGCCTGGACTGTGTGGCGACTGGGCCGAGATCAACACCACTCGAAACGTTCATGATGTCAACGACACCCAGAGCTTCCTAGATGCCATGGACGCCGAAGGACCCGACGTCACTGAGAAGGTCACAGCCGCGCTTTCCACCATAGACGTCGCAATCCACACCCCCGCCTGCAACGCCCAAGGCAACTTCGCCGGCGGCGCTGAGTGGCCGACGACTACCCGAACGAGCCACGCCGTCACCCGCCTACAAGGCGTCTTGAACGTCACTGGAACGCCTGGCGAGCCCGTTCTGTGGACCCTCGGGGCCATTGGCAATGACACCGTTCGCGTCACCGTTGGCGGGGTTCAGATCTGGCACTTCGGCTGGGCCCAAGGTGACTGGAAACACTTCGACCACATCACCTTCGAAGAGCCTGGCGCCTACCCCATCACCGTAGAGTGGACGACCAACCACAGCTGTGGCATCGACCCGCTCGAGATTGTCATGGCCTCGGGCCACGTAGACGGCTTCAACAACGTCAGCTGCGACGACCTTGGCGGACTCAGCTCATCCTGCACGGGTCTGGGCCCGACCGGAGCCCCCTTCGCCCCGCTGGACGGCACCCAGCTCATAGCCGCACAACCCGTGGACTCGGACAACGACGGCCGCTTGGACTGGGAAGAAGGTGGACTGTGCGCGGACGACGGCCCAGACTCCGATGACGACGATATCCCGGATGCGCTCGACCCAGACGACGACAACGACGGCCTTCCTTCCGCAGAAGAGCGGGTGATTGGAACCGACCCCCTAGACGGAGACACCGACAACGACGGCCTGTCCGACGGCGACGAGGTCCGCGGCTACGGTCCCAACGCAACCATCACCGACCCCACACTGGCCGACACCGACAACGACGGTCTCTTCGATGGTCTAGAGCAAGGCCTGACCACCCGACACCCAGACACAGACGGCGACTTCCAGCCCGACACCGACCCCAACAGCACCACCGATCCCAACGAGCGAGACACCGACAACGACCAGCTGTCAGACGGTGAAGAAGACGCAAACCAGGACGGCGCAACGGCGTTCACCTTAGGCGGCACCGGGACGGAAGGAAGCGGCGAGACCGACCCAAACAACCGAGACACAGACGATGACTCGCTGACGGACGGTCAAGAGACACTCACCCAAGAGCCGACCAACCCCCTCGACTCCGACACAGACGACGGCGGCGTAGATGACGGCACCGAGCTCAACACCGACTTCACCAACCCAAACGACGGCGTAGACGACAACATCGACACCGACGATGACGGCCTCACCGACGGGTTCGAAGAGACCGTATCCATGACCAATCCCCTCGTGGCAGACACAGACGGCGATGGCCTGTTGGACGGTGAAGAAGTCAACGGTACGGGTCCCCTGGAAGACTGGGCCCCCACCAACCCGCTGGTGGTCGACTCCGACGGCGACGACATTCCCGATGGTGTTGAGGCCGGCGTCGAAGGCCGTGACGCTGACCCGTCCACCTCCACCGATCCAAACAGTAACGACACCGACAGCGACGGCATCCTAGACGGTGAGGAGGACGCGAACCAAGACGGCGAGACCATCAATGCCATTGGCGGTCTCGGCTCAATGGGAAGCGGCGAGACCGACCCCAACAACGACGACACAGACGGAGACAGCCTACTCGACGGCCAAGAGCGCGACGGCGCCGACGGCATTGCCGGCACCGCAGACGACACCGACCCATTGGACACAGACTCCGACGACGGCGGCGTGACCGACGGTGCCGAGGTCATCCAAGACGCGACCGACCCGAACAATCCCGAAGACGACATTGCAGACTTCGACAACGACGGCCTGTCAGACTGGTACGAAGAGAACGTCTCCGGCACCTTCCCAGAGGTCGCAGACAGCGACGGTGACGGCATCAACGACGGCGACGAAGTCCTCGGAACCGGCCCGCTAGCTGACTGGGCACCGACCGACCCGCTGCTGTTGGACTCAGACGAAGACGGCGTCAATGACGGGGTCGAAGTCGGAGTCGACGGGTTCGACGAGGACCCACGCAGCACGACCGACCCGAACAACGACGACACAGACGAAGATGGCCTGCTCGACGGTGAAGAAGACGCGGACGGCAACGGTTCGGTCGACAACGTGATTGGAGACACCGGAACGGACGGCTCCGGTGAGACCGACCCGAACAATGACGACACTGACGGGGACCTACTGCTCGACGGTGAGGAAGTCCTAGGCATGGACGGCGAGGCCGAGACAGGAGACGAGACCAGCCCCGTCGACAGCGACTCAGACGATGGCAGCGTGGATGACGGCGAAGAAGTGCTCGTCAACGAGACCGACCCGAACAACGCTACCGACGACGTCGACGAGCCCATCGACGACTTCGACACAGAGCCGGACCCCGACACAGATACGCCAAGCCTCGACACCGCAGACGGCGTCGACACTGGTCTATTCGTAGGCGGCGGTAATTCGGACTGTGGGTGTTCATCGAGTGGAACCAGCGGATGGCTGCTGCTCGGACTGCCCTTGGTCTTCCTGGTGCGTAGACGCCGCTGACCCGTATAACCGCGGGTTTTGTCGTACTACAAGCGACCCGCACGTGTAAAATGCATCACCACTGCACGCTCGGAGTCCTCGATGATTCGCCTGATTGGCTTGGCCGCTCTCATTCCTGCTCTCGCCACCGCCGCCCCAACAACGCTCACCAGCCAGGGACGGCTCATCGACACAGCAGGCTCGCCCATCAACGGCGACCACACATTGACCTTCTCGCTGTACACCGATGAAGCCGGAAGCTCCGCGGCCCTGTGGTCCGAGAACAACGCTGCATCCATGGCCGACGGCTACTACGCGGTTGTCCTAGGTGACGACACACCCTTCCCAGCAACGGTCTTGAGCGCCACGAGCCTGTATCTGGGCATCTCTATCGACAATGCCGCAGACCTAAGGCCTCGGGAGGCCATCGCTGCCTCTGTGCTCGCCACGGACACCATCACCCCAATCGTCCTCGAAGGCCACCTCCAGCAACCCAGCCTGGTGGCGATGGACCTGCCGGGAAGCGAGGCTCCAGGAACCCCCATCAACGGCTACGCACACCGTTCCGTGAACACTGGCGGTGCCGGGTGCTTCAACTGGGCCCGAACCACTCCCGAGGCTGTCGATTCATCGCAGAACTACGAGTTCAGCCTCTGGATTCGCTCCGACACAGCGGACATGGACAACTACTTCGGCTTCCATCTGTATGACGAGAACATGGACCGCATCAGCACCGGCGCCCTGAGCAACCCCTACTTCAAGTCGGGTGAGAACGACAGCGGCTGGGCCCGCTGGACGGGCCGCCTGCTGCACCATGGCACTCCAGACGCGAACAACGACGGCAGCCCAGACGCGCAAATCTCCGAAACAAACGGTTCAGACTTTGTAATGCCGTCAAACGCTGCCTACGCTTCCATGCGCTACGGCTCGTGCTACTCGCCTACCGTTGGCGCCACCTCCGACTTCGCGATGCCCAACAGGATTGCCATGGAGAGCCCACCCGTTGCCAACGTGCAGGTGGACTCAAGCACTCGCAACATTGGAACTGGCTGGACAGGTGGGCCAACGTTCAACACCATAAGTGGCTTTCGTGCAGGATCTAAGGTTCGTTTGACCTACAAAGTTCCCATGCGCAACAACAGCGGCTCGTGGGGCGGTGGCTACATTGAACCCCAAATACGCTTCAATGGCGGAACCTGGCAAAGCCTGGGTTCGAGCGGATATGATGGCGGCGTCATGAACATCGGGGACGACGCTATCGGCAGCTACAGCAACAGCTTGCTCATCGACCCCGGCCAAACGACAGACTTCAGCGTGCAGACGCGGTTTTACTACCGGTCGTACGACAGCACTGTCATCGTCAACGGTTCGCATGACGTCAACCATATCAGTGGAAGCGCCTCATTAATGTCGGGTGTGAATGGGACCCAACACTACACGAATGTCTTGGTGGAAGAGGTGCGCTAGTCACTCGGCAGCCACCGCACTGGCCGGCTGCATCGACCTCTTGGCGATTCGCGATAGGCTCCCGCATCAGGGAGTGGTTTTGGACATCATCACGCTGCGGTTCCTTAAGTGGATTGCACTGTTTCTACTGGTCTCTGGCACGTTGAGCGCCTTCACCAGCAGCCGCCTAGAAGACCGCCAACGGGCGGCCTACTGGATGGCCACACCAGGATTTGTGCTCACCTGGGTATTCGGCTACCAAGCCGCTGAGAAAATGGGGATTTCACTGGGAAGTCCATGGATTAGCGTGACCATGCTCTCATCCCTCTCAGCCCTCGCCGTCACTGTTTGGTCGGTCGAGCGTGACCGCGCAATGCGGTGGATTCCAGCGGTTGTCGCGATTGGCGCGCTGGCGATTGGAACCGGTGCAATGACCTACAAGATTGGTGGCACCAAGATAAAGACTGCCGACACTGAGCACACCATCGAGGTGACCCCATGACTCGCCAATGGTTCACTGCGGTGGCTGTCGCCGAAGGCTTGTCGCTCATTGCCCTGTTCGGTATTGCCATGCCGCTCAAGTACGGCCTGGGCATTGAAGAGGCGACCCAGGTCGTCGGCTGGATTCACGGGGTCATGGTGTTCACCTACATCATTGCCCTGTGGAGCACGGCACGCGTGTATGAGTGGTCTTGGGCACAGACCGCGCTTGGCTTTGTCGCCTCGCTGATTCCGTTCGCGCCTTTCGTCTTTGCCAAGAAGCTCCATGGCTGATGCGCAGGAGCTGGCTGCGTTCTTGACCGGGCGACGGGTGGCGGTATTGACCGGTGCCGGATGCAGCACCGAGTCAGGAATTCCCGACTACCGCGGGCCAGAGACCCGGCGTCGGGCCAGAAATCCCATTCGATTTCAGCAGTTTGTGGGCGATGCTGAGTGGCGCCAGCGCTACTGGGCACGCAGCTTTGTAGGCTGGAAGCGCGTGGCCAGTGCCAGGCCAAACCCAGCACATCTCGTCCTCGCAGAGCTTGAGCGGCGCCACATGGTGAGTGGGATGGTCACTCAGAACGTGGACGGCTTGCACCGAGCTGCAGGCTCCCACAGAGTCATTGAGCTACACGGCCGCCTTGCAGATGTTGTGTGTTTGAGCTGTGGACAGCGCTCATCACGCAGAGTTTTGCAAGACCGACTCGCCGTCGCCAACCCGCACTGGCAGGGCACCGCAGCGGCCCATGCACCCGATGGCGACGCCGACGTAGACAGCACCTTGTACAGCAGCTTTGTGCCGCTAGACTGTGTCGACTGCGGTGGGGCCCTCAAGCCCGACGTCGTGTTCTTCGGCGAGAACGTCCCCCGGTGCCGCGTAGACGCCGGTCACACCTTGCTGGATGAATCTGAAGCGCTGTTGGTGGTCGGGAGTTCTTTGACCGTGTTTAGTGGCTATCGATTCGTACGGGCGACCCATTCCAGCGGGAAACCGGTGGCGATCCTCAACATAGGATCCACCCGAGGAGACGCTCTAGCATCCCTCCGTATAGACGGTTCCGCAGGGACAATACTTGAGAGAACTCTAGCGATTATGTCAGCGACCTGACACTTGTTGGGGCTTTGCTCTCCAGACTTGCCAAATAGGTCCGATGAGGAGAACGGAGGTTCCCTCGCTCCAGAGATGGCTAAAACGCGCCGCGCCTGCGCATCTGACCCACGATGAAGAGTCCCTGCGAAAACTCTACCTGGGACTGCGGTTTTGCACGATTGTCGGTAGCATCGCTACATTGATCGGCCTGTACCCGCTGTTCAGCCAAGGAAGCATCATCGGGCTCCCGATCACGGTTCTCGGAATCTCCGTGATTGTATTGCTACCGATTCCACTCTGGCTCGGCCTCCCCATGCGATGGTGGGCTGTGCTCCTGGCCCCGGCCACAATGGCCGTCGTATTTCCCATCACTCTCGCCCAGGCATCGCCACTGTCGTCGCTTCCGTGGTTGGTCGTGCCGCTGCTAATGGCGCGCAGTCTGGGTGACAGTCGAAGCGGTATCGGCGCCACCATGATTGTAGGTGGAGCAACGCTTGCCTACTTCCAGCTCGACATCTCCGGATTCCTACACGAGCCCTGGATGCCGCCGGACTCCAAGGGCGAGACGCTGATCAACGTCCTGGCCTTGTTCATCGCGACCTACGTCATCGGAGATGTGGCGTCCAATGGATACGAAAGCGCCTTGGAACGCCTGGAAGTACGGCAAGACGAGCTCACCAACGAAATAACAAGCCACAAGACCACTCAGAGTGAGCTTCAGGACGCCCACGACCGCGTGGTCCAGACCGCACGAGTCGCCGGAATGGCGGAGATAGCCACCGGTGTGCTGCACAACGTCGGAAACGCCCTCAACACCGTCGGCGTGACCGCCCAGGTTGTTCGAAACAGCCTTGCAAACACCGAGGCTATCGACCGTCTACACCGCGTCGCCAATCTTGTAGAGACCGGCCAGGCCGAGCCTGCCGCAGTAGCGAAGTTCCTACGCGCAATGGCGCGGAAGGCGTCCAAGGATGCGACAACACTGACTGCCGACATGGCACGTCTCGCCGGTGCAGTAGAGCACGTCGCCAACGTTGTGAGCGCACAGCAGGCGCACGCACGAAGCCGAGGAGTCGTGGAGACCGTCAGCATCCAGACCATCCTCGACGACGTTCTTCCGCTCACCCGACCCAAGCTGGATTCCTTCGGCGTAACGGTGAAAATACTCGGAGACCCACAGGCAACTCTCATCACGGAGCGACATCAAGTCGTACAAGTCCTCGAGAACCTGGTGCGCAACGGCGCCGAAGCCATGGTCTCTACAGCAGGCATCCGCGAGATCTGCATTGAGACCATCGCCATGGACGACATGCTGTGCATCCGCGTCTCCGACACCGGACCTGGTGTAGACGTCCAAGACCACAACAAGGTCTTCCAGCATGGCTTCACCAAGAAAGCAACGGGCAGTGGATTCGGCCTACACGTCAGCTCACTGGCCTGCAAAGGGCTCGGAGGCTCCCTGGAGCTTGAACCCAACGACTCCAATGGCGCCTGTTTTTCCGTCTGGCTTCCCCGTGTCATGCCCGAAGAGCAGCCTACTGTCGTAGACTTGGCAGCAGACGACGTCACAGAGGTCAGCATGCTGCCTACTCAGCTGCGCAGGCTCGTCAACGGTAAGAACTAGCGGAATGCTCAGTTCGGACGCGTTGGGTGGAACGCTCGCTCTTGCCCCCCATCCCCCATGAGTCTACCCCCCGAGGTACTCTCTGAGTGTGCGTGACCCGGAGACGCGGTGTTCCTGGCAATCTGGATGGCAGCAACACTCGCGAGTGGTCAGACCTTCGGGGACTGGCTCGGCGACCAGCCGCGCAACGAGCCCGACTACGACACCATTCTATCGTATCGGACGTCAGCTGCAGCCTTCTGGGAGATTGGACGGGCCATGGATGCCCACCCGGACGTCGCCCGAGTCGAAGCCATCGGTGAGTCCACGCGCGGCGTCCCCATCTGGGCCTTTCATGTCGGTCCAGAGCCCCAAGATGCCGACCACAGCGTGCTTGTCTTCGCCAATCTTCACGCCCTCGAGTGGATTGGCACCGACGTCGCCGTAGACCTGCTGCTGGAGCTGCTCGAGTCCCCTCCACAAGACGTTGCGGTCACGGTCATCCCCATCTCCAATCCCGATGGTCGGGCCAAGGTCGAGAACGACCTGCGCCTAGACCGCACGGTGTACAGGCGGGGCAATGCAGTCGGAGTGGACCTGAACCGAGACTGGGCCATAAACCGCGACCCCCCCGCGGTGTGGAAGAAGATAATCCCCGCCTACTACGGCCACTCAGCGGAGCCACTCTCCCAGCCGGAGACCCAAGCTATCGACGCGTTGGTCGCACGCAATGGCTACACCCGTGCCGCTTCCCTGCACAGCTTCGGAGGCTATCTGTACTACCCGTGGTCCGGTGCCTGGGAACGCCCCCCCGACCACGACGACTTCGTCACTCTGGGTCGTGCCATGGAAGCCGCTCAAGGACGTCGCGCCTACCGGACCCGTCAGCTGTCCCACTGGGGCTTCTTCTTCCGGGCTTGCGGGAGCGAGATCGACCACTTGTACGGCACCTACGGCACACGCGCCTTCCTGGTGGAAATGACGCGAAGTGGCATCCGCCCATTCCGCCTGCGCAAAGACCTTAAGACGCACTTTCGCTGGTACAACCCAAGGCGGTCGGCCAAACACCGAGAGCGTGGTGTCATCGCCATGCGCACCCTCATCGAGCACCCCACGCTAGACGGGGAGTCCGACGGCGTACAACCGCCAGAGCTGCCCTTCGGTCAGACCTTGGAGTCCCCGTGAACCGCCTCTTCCCCGCACTCGTTCTTGCGTCCTTCACAGCCTGTTCTGGCACGGATGACACCGCCATAGACGACACGGACTCCGACACCACCGCCCCCGTCCAGGTGCGGTTCGCGACCTTCAATGTGTCGCTCTTCGGAAACTCAGCGGGTCAGGTCGCAAGCACGCTCAACCGCGAGACCTTCGCCCCGGCCATCGCTCTCGCGGCCACCCTGCAAGAGGTCCGTCCAGACATCGTCCTGCTCAATGAGCTCGACTACGACGCCGACGGAACCTCGGTTCAACGCCTGATGGACAACTTCCTCTCGGTGTCCCAAGACGGTCGCGACCCCATCGACTATCCCCATGTCTACATTCCAACCGTCAATACCGGCGTGGCATCGGGAGCGGACCTCGACAACAGCGGAGCTGTCGTGGACAGCATAGGAACCAACGCCTACGCAGGAGACAGCTTCGGATTCGGGACCTACCCCGGTCAATACGGCATGGTTCTCCTGTCGGCCTACCCCATCGACACCGCCAACATTCGCACCTTCCAAGAGGTGTTGTGGGCTGAGATGCCAGACGCCTTGCTACCCGAGAATGCCGACGGCACCGACTGGTACAGCCAAGACGCACTCGACGTCGCCCGACTGTCGTCCAAGACCCATGCAGATGTACCCGTGCTCATTGAAGACAGCGTGGTTCACGTACTCATCAGCCACCCAACACCCCCGGCCTTCGACGGCGACGAAGACCGCAATGGCCGGCGCAACCACGATGAGATTCGACTGTGGACCGACTACCTGTCGGCTGACACAGACGGCTGGATGGTGGACGACAACGGCATTGCAGGCGGTCTAGGCGACGGCAGCTTCGTCATCATGGGCGACCTGAACAACGACCCCAACGACGGCGGCAGTCTCGGCGACGCCATCTCCGACCTCATTGGTCACGCGCGAGTCGCTGGTGAGCCCGTTCCAACAAGCGAAGGAGCCGCGGAGCAAGCCGAGCTCCAGGGCGGCGTCAACGCTGAACACACCGGCCCCGCAGCCGAAGACACCGCCGACTTCCGCGACACAGATGTAGGCAACCTGCGACTGGACTACGTGCTGCCGTCCAACGACATGCAAGTCTTGGACGCGCAGGTGTTCTGGCCACTCGCAGACGACCCCCTGTTCGAGCTGGTCGGCACGTTCCCGTTCGTCGTTTCCGACCACCGGTTGGTGTGGGTGGACGTCGAACTGTAGCTGGCGCCGTCCTGGGGTTAGGGTGTCGCGTAGCGGAGAGAGTGGAAGCGCGAGAGGTCAGAGGTCAGAGGACAGAAGTCAGAACAGACGCTTCGCGCCTGCATTTCCTCGTGATTTCGAGTTCTCGGTCGAAGTGTCCGCCCACCTTAAACTGGAGCTTGCCGAGGCGGAGCTTCGGACACTCGCTGGCTTCGAAGAAGCCCGCTCTGACCTCTGATATCTGACCTCTGACCTCCCGAAGGACGGCAGTTTTTCACTAGACCGATCTACTCGTCGAAGCGACGACACTGTTCAACGACAGACAACTGGCGTCTTGACGTGGACCACCCATGGCTTACGTCTGCCGCCCCTCTCGTCTGTCGGAGCCTTCACACGTGATTACGGCAACCGGATTAACCCGATACTACGGTTCATTTCCGGCGCTTCAAGATGTGTCCTTCACAGTGGAGCCGGGCCAGATTGTCGGCCTGCTCGGACGCAACGGCGCTGGAAAGTCAACCGCCTTCAAGATTCTTGCCGGGCTGATGCCCCCAAGCAGTGGCACCGTCACGATTGACGGCGTGGACATCACGACCGCGACAGACAGCTTCAAGGCGAGCATCGGCTACCTGCCGGAGCGACCGCCGCTGTATGACGACATGACCGTCACAGGCTTCCTGACTCACCTGGGCCGCCTCAAGGGCATGTCCAGCACGGACATCAACAAGCGTCTGCCCGAGGTCATGGTTCTCGCTGCACTGCAGGGCCGTGAACACCAGGTGATTGGCACCTTGTCGCACGGTTTCCGCAAGCGCGTTGGCATTGCTCAGGCCGTGCTTCACGACCCGAAGCTCGTCATCCTAGACGAGCCCATCAGTGGCCTGGACCCCAAGCAAATCGCGGAGCTCCGGCCCGTCATTCGCTCCCTCGGTGAAGGCCGCGTGGTGTTTGTCAGCAGCCACATCCTCACAGAGGTCAGCCAGACTTGTGACCGCATCTTGGTGCTCAACGAAGGCAAGCTCGTCGCAGATGACAGCGAGGCTGCACTGGCATCCCGCTTGAACACACACCGCGTTGCTGTGACGGTTCGCGGCGAAGCGTCGTCTCTGGACCGCTGGTTGTCCGAACGCATTGACGTTCAAGAGCACGACGTCAGCACGACCAAAGACGGCTTCGCCAAGGCCCGCATCACCCTGACCGGCGACGTCCGCGAGACCCTCGTCTCCGGCCTTGTCGCCGCCGGGTTCGGTCTGCGACTGCTCGATGACCCGATGGACGAGCTTGAAGAAATCTTCCTCGGCCTCACGGAAGGTGAACAATGAAGGTGCTCTGGATTGCCAAGCGGGACCTGTCCGCCAATCTCAACGGAATCCAAGGCTGGGTGGTGATTGCATCCGTCCTGACGACCTCTGGAATCCTGTTCAACCTGTTCGGACTCAACGGCAGCGAACGGCTGAGCCACGAAGTCCTCCAGCAGTTCTTCTTCACCACGGGCGGCGTGTTCAACTTCGCTGCCATCCTCTTCGCCATGCGCTCATTCTCGGAAGAGAAGGCCAACGGCACAGACGTACTTCTTGAGACCTCGCCCATCAGCGACGGCTCGATTGTGTTTGGCAAGTGGCTCGCCGTCATGGGCATGCTCACGCTGCTCGCGGCGCTGTCCACCTACATGCCGGCCCTCATCTTCGTCAATGGCAAGGTCAGCATTGGCCACATCATCACCGGCTACGTCGGCATGCTCGGCATGTCGGGTGCGATTGCCGCTCTGGGTGTGTTCACCAGCTCGCTCACCAAGAGCCAGGTTGCTGCCGCCCTTCTAGGCGCGGTCGTCGCCGGAATGTTCCTGCTTGGGTTCAATCTCAGCAGCATGGTCGAGCCTCCCTTCGTGGACATTGTTGAGCGCTTTGGCATGTACAACAACAACTACATGCCGTTCATCGAAGGACGCATGCCCACACGCGAGCTGGTCTTCTTCGGCTCGGTCATCTTTGGGGCATTGTTCCTGACCACCCGGATTCTGGAAGGGAGGCGATTCCGATGATCTGGCTCAAACGTTCTCTCCCTTTCCTGGCCTTGGGCGTCGCTTTCGCCGCTATGGGCCAAGACCCAGCCATCGATGCGGCCGTTGAAGCTGCAGCCGACGCACTGGAGAATCCCGAAGTCGCGACGACATCGTCCCGCATTCCGGGCATGCTCATCTCAGTCGCACTGGGCGCAGCACTCCTGTTTACCCGTCGCTTCTCGGCCACTCTGCCGCTCATCGCCGGACTCGGATTCGTCTTTGTTGGCGAACGGTTGTTCGGTGACGGCAGCATGCGCTGGGTGTTGACCGGAGTCGGTGTTGTCGTCCTCATTGCGTCGCTGGGCATGCGCATTCAGGCGTTGCTCTCCGAGACCAACACGTCTCGCAAGAACGCACAGCGGTACGCCATCGTCACGGCCGCCGTGACCATCGCATCCCTAATGTTCTACGCGCTGAGCACCTCGTTTGCGACAGACGCCCTCGGCCTTGCAGACGAGTCGCTGTCGCGCTGGGTCGTCGCCTTCCAAGCACTCGTTCCCCTCGTCCTGGTCAGCGGCCTGTTCCCCACCATGTTCTTGGACATGGTGCTCTCTGAGAACCCGGTCATGGTTCCCGGTGCCGCCCCCGGACGTGCACTGCGCTCGGGTCTGTCCACCGCGTTCGCCCTCGCGTTGCTGTTCCCGCTCAACTACATCGCCAATGCGGACAAATACTCGACCGAAGCCGACTACAGCTACTTCCGCGTCACTGGTGTTGGAACCCGCACAATGGGTGTGGCACGCAGCTTGTCCGAACCGGTGACCGCTACGCTGTACTTCAGCGGCGGCAGTGAAGTTCGCGCCCGTGTTGAGCCGTACTTCACAACACTCGCTGGCGCGTCCAACGGGCTGATGACGGTTCAGGTCGTGGACAACGCTGTCCGGCCCGACTTGGCCGAAGAGCACGCGATTCGAGACAACGGCTGGGTTGTTCTATCCACCGCGGACTCCACGCAGAAGTTCCAGATTGGCACCGACTTGGACCGGGCCAAGCGCAAGCTCGCGAAGCTCGACGCAACCGTCACCAAGCACCTGCTCAAGCTCACCAGCGACGCCCAAGTGGCCTACTTCTTGAGTGGCCACGGTGAAGCCAGCTGGCGTGAGCGCGACAACCCTGCTCGCAAGCTGTCCAAGTTCAAGCGCGACCTCGAAGACCTCAACTTCCGCGTTGAGACCTTGGGTGTCACTGAAGGCTCGGCGGTCGCTGTGCCGGATGACGCCGCTCTGGTCGTTGTTGCAGCCCCCATGATTCCGCTGTTCGAAGAAGAAGAGAACACGCTGATTCGCTACCTCGAAGACGGCGGCGCGCTGCTGTTGCTTCTCGACCCCGGTGCAGCACAGGTGCCTCGGGTCATGGACTACTTGGGCCTCGAAGCCGGAGAGTTCCCCGTCGCCAATGAGGCTGCTCACATTGTGTACACCGGTGGAATCGCGGACCGCATCTTGGTCGCGACCAACCGCTACGGCACGCATCCGGCCACCTCTACGGTGTCGCGCAACTCCGCACGCAACCCGCTGGCCCTGCCCACCGCCCTGTCGCTCAAGCAGTCGCCGTCCGCCAATGACGACATCACTACGCTCGTGCGCAGCTACCCAGACTCGTGGGAAGACACCAACAACAACCGCCAGCCAGACGCCAACGAGCCGACCCAAGTGTTCGACCTGGCCGTCGCTGTCGAACGCGAAGAGGGCTTCCGCGCCGTGGTCATCGGTGATGTCGCGGTGTTCAGTGAGCTCGCCTACGACAACATGCAGGCGAACATCGACTTTGCCGCTGACGTCGCCACATGGCTTGTTGGCGAAGACCAGCTCATCGGTCAGACCGAACGCGAAGAAGACGTCGAAATCCGCCACACCCGAGACGACGACAAAGCCTGGTTCTGGGGCACCATTCTGGGGGTTCCGCTGCTCATCTTGGCGTTCGGAACCCTCCTGGTCAACGTGCGTAGGAGGAAGTCATGAGGCAGGTCAGCGTACTCGGAGTCGGACTGCTGGCGTCATTGGCCCTGGCATGGTCCGTCTACACCGACACCACCGAAGTCCGCGATGACGGTGAAGTCGCCATGTTCGTGGCAACCGACACCAGTCTGGAGTCGGTCAGCTGGGCAGACGACGAAGGCACGGTCCGCATTGAGCAGAAGACCGACGCCAAGGGCGACTACTTCTGGGTGACCATCACCGAAGAGGTCGCCATTGCTGTGGCAGCACCCATGCCTGCAGATGACGAAGACGCCGATAGCGACGCAGACAGCGATGCCAGCGCAGACGCTGACAGTGACGCAGACAGCGATGTCGACTCGGACACAGAGCCCGTACCAGAGGTCCCCACCGAGACCGTCACCCGCTCGTTCAAGGGCAACTCCCAGGCCCGAGAGCTGTGGGAGAACTTCTCACCCCTGTACGCCCTGCGCGACCTGTCAGAGGGTGCGAGCACCGCGGCATTCGGCCTAGACAACCCCAAAGCCACACTGACCGTCAGCATTGCTGGCCAGCCGACCGTCTTCAACGTCGGCGGCGAGACCTTCGGAGCCAAGGACCGCTACGTGGGCACCGGCGACCGCATCTTCCTGGTGGACGATGGCTCGTTGCGTCCCCTGCAGTACGCCAAGACCCGCCTGGTAGAGCGCACCGTTCAGCCCTTTGAGTCGCCCGCCATTGTGCAGGTCGAGGTCAACGCCGACGGCCGACGCGCCGTGTGGACCCACGAGAACCGCGACGACCGCGGTGCCGACTACTACGCCCTTCAAGGCACCCCAGAAGATGCCGTCGAGACCACCAAGTCGTGGATGCGCAAGCTACTCGCCGTGCGCGCCCAGGCCTACTTGGACGAGGCCACGCTAGACGTCGAGATGGAGTCTGTCTTCTCCTACACCATCACCGGAGACGACGCGTCGTTCACCGTTGATGTGTTCCGCGAAATCACCGAAGACGACGACCCCCGCTGGTTTGCGCGTCCTGAGTACAACCGGAGCTTGGTGGAGCTGACACGGTCGCTGGCGACGGATGCGTTTGTGGATGTGGATGTTGTGGTGCCGTTCCCCTAGACCAACGCACCCGTAGGACCGGTACAAGGAGTGGGGGGACGCCAATAGGCACGTTGACCCCATTCAGCGACTCAAGTACCGTTCGCGTCCATCATTGCCCCACAGCGTCCCTACGCAAATGAGAGTCGTATGAACCATATCCGCCTTATCAGTGTGATTATCGCTTCTTTCTCACTTGCGTGTAGTAGCAGTAGTAAGGAGCCTACTGTCGTCCCCCAAACCGAAGCACCGGAGACCAGCAGCACTCCGCAGTGGCTTACCGACGCAATCTCCACTGGGGCCGCCACCAATGACGAGCCGTGTGAATTGGACAACCCTACCTATAGGGCTCTGGGTCACCTCAACATTGGCATGACCTCGGACCCCGAGCGGGCCAGAATCGCCGTCGACACACACCCGGCTCTGCAGGTCCTCTGGACGGCGGAAGTGGGCCAGAAGTGGCGCACGAGCTGGGCGGCAGACCTCACCACAAACGACGGTATCCGCGCCATGCTGGCTGGCCATCCAACCTGGACAAATCTCAACCTTTCCATGCCCCGCAGGCTGAGTCTGTCTCCGCCAAACGTGGCTGCTACCGGTCCAATCGGAGAACCAGACGATGAGACGGGAACCTGGACCCTGACCGATGGTACGATTGAAGTGGTCTTCCCTAGCCAAACCACCACACTCACGCCCTCCCGCCTCGCCTACGCAATGTTCTTGGAGGGCCAGGACGGCAGCTGGTTCACCGACCCGGTAATATGCTACTGACCGTCACAATCACCCTCGCCGCGCAGTCCATCCTCGAATCGCTGCAATCTGTAGGCAGTTCGCTGTGTCTACGAACCCCGCCGCCTCAATGATGCGCTGCACCTGCGATGGACCATGTGCCGCCACCACGCGTCCAAAGATTCCCCGGTAGGCGTCTCGGTCGATGGGACCTGCGTGCTCTAGCATGCGTAGCCACAGCTCCATCACCGACTCGTAGGCGGGGTCCTCAGGCGCCGCACTGAGGTCGGCGTTGAACAGCAGCCCACCCACAACCAAGCGTTCCGCAATGTGTTCGAAGTAGTCCTGACGCTCGCGAGCGTCGGCCAAGAAGTGCGACACAAGCACGCTCAGAGCGGCGTCGTGTTCGACAGCGGGGGCAGAGTCCAGGTAGCCGACGTGGAACTCGCAGCGGTCCGCGAACCCCTCGGCCTCAGCGTGACGGCGGGCAATTGCGAGCATTGCCGGAGCCGGGTCAACAAGGGTAAAGCGCCAGCCCGGGAACAGCGGAGCGAGCACGCGTACTTCGGCCCCCGTTCCCGCACCGACCACTAGGATGTGGGCGTTGTCCGGTAGTTGGGCGAACTGAACCCGGACCATCAGGTGGATGAGGTCCTTGATGGCACCGATGGGTGCGAACTGGTCGTCATACAGGGCGGCGCGGGCCGGGCCGAAGGCGCGTTCGATGAGTGACGGGTCGAGCATGGTTGGACCTCCAACGGTTGAGCCGGAAGACTATGGCGCGTCTGTTGATGCCGACGCCTCATCATCAAAGATGTCCTCAATACGACGCCCGAACAGGCGCGCAATGGCGAACGCCAGCGGAAGCGAGGGGTCGTACTTTCCACGCTCGATGGCATTGACGGACTGCCGAGACACGTCCAACTTGTCTGCCAGCTGAGCCTGACTCCAGCCCTGCTCCGTCCGCAGCAATTTCAGTGAGTTCTTCATGGACCCTCACTCCGAGCTGCGAAAGAGACCGGCACACCGATTGAGTCCAAACGCCAGAAAGTAGAACGGCCCAAACCAGAACACATCCACCGCCCCAAGCGCGTCGAACATCTGCAAGAAGCCCACAATAAACACCGCTCCAGCAGTGACAGCGCCAGCCACTGCCAGTCCACGAAGCTGTCTGATGCGCGTGTACTCATCCGTCTCGTCCGTATGACGAATGATGGACCACAACATCGCTAGCACTGGGGCCGTAGTGGCCAAGGCACAAACCACGCGAACCCATTGTGCCGACGTCTCAGTCGCAACAAACCACGAGGTACCGAGCACCACCACCAAGTACAGCACGGTCATCGGCCAAAACACTAATTTGTATCTACGGTTCGCTTCTTTAAATCCGACGGTTGCCATGTCCACTCCTATGTCAAGTGATCTTTACTATATGACAAGGTTGCTTGTCAGTGTCAAGGAAACTTTCCATGGTGACCTTCCCCAGGCCTTGTCGCCGGCAGAAACTTCGAGAAACACAGCATCTCCGTTACGATGCGTCCATGCAACGTGCCACGGGCTTTCCATGCCCCCCAGCTAATCAAGAGGCGTGATGAACAAACCTATCCTTGGGCTCATGGGTTTCCTGGCCATCTCCCTCGCCTGCGGCGGTAACAACGCCCTTCCGCCCGTCGAGACCCTCGAAACTGTGGAGGCCGCAGACTCCACCCCAGCCTGGCTCATCGCTGCAAGGGCCGCAGGCGCCTCGGTTGACGACGACGCCTGTGACTTCGAGAGCCCTCTGTACACCGTCATCAAGCACCTAAACACGGGCATGGCGGATGACCCCATCCTGGCGCGAACTGCAGTGAATACCGAGCCCGAGTTTGAAGCGATTCGCTCAAGTGATGCTGGTCGACGCTGGGTCTTCGCCCAAGACGTCGACATCAGCACCGACGACGGCATTCGCGCCATGCTCGCCGCACATCCCGCGTGGACCCAGGTGTACTACCCCATTGTTCCACGGACCTTGTCGTTCGAGGAACCGGATGTTGTGGCCGTAAACCTCATGGGTTCGTCGGAGGTCGAGACCGGTACCTGGACTGTGCAGGACGGGGCGGTCCACGTCGAACTCCTCAATGAGTCCTGGGTGCTCACACCACAGTTGGGAACCTTCTACATGGCCTTAGACGGCGGGGACGAAGCGTGGGCGATGAACCCCGTGGTGTGCCTGTAGCGCCGAGCCGAAAGCCACTCCGACACGGGTCGTATGAACCCCGTTGCAGCTGCTCCGCACAGCCTTCGGCCCCAATCGCCGTGCGTGCTATGACCTCGCTACACTGGAGCCACACCATGCGTCCAAGCCATACTATCCTTGCTGCTGCTCTTGTATTGCATGCGTGTACCAAGTCTCACCCACCAACGCCTGCTGCCCAACAGGAGGCCCCGATGGTCAATGAATCGACCATCCACGGCACCTGGATCCATGCGGAAGATCCTGCCGGTGAGCTTGCAACGGAGCCCATCTACGAGGGAAGTGTGCTGCACTTCGGCGCCGACGGCGCGTATCGCTTCACAATGGGGCAGATCACCCTAGAAGGAACGTACGAAGTTATCAATGTGGCAGAGGCAGTGACAATGAAGATCACCCTAGCTGGAGGAGAGCAGATGGATTCCGCAGTCCATCCACGTGGTGGAGGCATCGTCATCGTTGAAGGGGATGGTTCAATCCCCGGTCAATACTATGCCCCCCAGGCAAACTAGTGGTTGCTAGAGTTTGAAGCGCCCCTAGGGCGACACCGGAGCGCGGCGCATTTCCGCCATGGCCTGTTGTTGAAAGTCTTCTCGCCCCACGTCCTGCCAGCACACCGCAGCCACAGCCCACTCACCCGCCGAGATGGTCCGAAGCTTGCGGGTCTCGTTGAGTCGCAACAATGCTGCTTGCGGCGCTCCAGACAACCGATCCGCCTGCATGTACCAAGGAGCAAGCATCGCAGACGTCATACCAGCTATACGCAAACTATCGCATAGGGACGTCAGGCCACGTCGCATAGTCGCAGGTGCTTCGGGTACGAGAGCGGCGCACACTTGAAGAACCAACGTCCAGACCATCGCGTCTCGGGGAGCACGTTGTAGGGCCTGAAACAACGTGTCTAGGCTCTCCTGAAACTCTCCAGCACCTACCAAGGCCACCGCCCGTGCCATCTCACCGGCAATACCTTCAGTGCTATCAACCGCAGCGTCTTCGATAGGTTTGCCGGCTCGCGACTCCTCGGTGGTGGATTGCGGTACGTCGGATTCATCCCCAGCCCAGGCAGGCAGTGGCAACTCCGGTTCATCCACAGCCCAAGCGGGCAGCGCCATCTGCGGTCCGTCGACCGAACCCTCCTCCTGCAACAGCCGCTTCGCGACGACTCGACGGTCCAGCTGTGAAGCAGATAGCAAGCGTTCGGCGTCCTGAGCAAGCTCCCACAACCCCGCGGTCTCTGCAGCCAGCTTGACCGCCGTTGTCGCTCCCTCAAAATGGGCACCCCAGTGGCCCGTTGCTGCTTGGACAAGCACAGCCCAAAGGGTAAGCATACCGACCTCCTCTGCGCTGGTTTGAAGAGCGTAGCGACCGAAGCGGTCCGTGGGGAGCGTGGTGTCTTGTGGTTGCCGAAGCGCCCGACGGAGCCGATGGCATCGTTCTTCCAGAGGGACGACTAGCGCCATCAGTGCTCGGCCACGAGTGTCCCGAGGCAAGGCTTTAGCGATGCGACCAATCTCACGGAGTCGTCCTGCCTGTTCAAGGACATGGTGAACACTCCACCAGTACACTTCCGACGCCCCTCGACGGCGAGGACGCTCGCCGCGCAGTGCCGTAGCCAACAAGCGCATGGAGGACGCGGTGTTGCCGGCAGCGGCATCCGTAGCAGCCATAACCGCGCATGCAACGGGGTCCTCGGGCAGCACAAGCCCCTCCAAAAGCTCTCGTGCCAGAGTCACAGCACCGAAACGAAGTGCTAGGTAGGCAGCCTCTATCGGTTCCCCAGACCTCATTCTGGCAAGCGCCGGCATCACTAGACCATGCCGACTCTCGAGCCAAAACGCTTCCCAATGTCCCTCAGAATCCGCCTGTCGACGCAGCTGAACGCTTCGTTGCAAAGGTTCAATCAGCGCCTTCTGCGGTTCCGCAACCTCAGGGATCAACTCCTCAACGCCCAATAGACTCTGGGTCAACTCCTGCAGCTCCGGCGGCACCTCAACATCCGCGGAAGCCGGCACGGGGGCCGAACCGCCTTGCACCACGACCAGCAGACCGTCCAGAGAAGCCGGACGACGGGAGCGGAACGGGTGCGTCATAGCGTCGAGCCACGCGGTGAGGTCGGTGCCGGTGAGTGCAGGACCCAACGCTGACCCCAGCCGAACAGCCCGCTCGAACTGCATGGCGCGCGACGGCGGAGCATGCCCCCTCAATACAAGGTCCAACAAGACTCCGAGCGCATGAACATCGCTGCGTCGATCTAGCCAAAATGCATCGGGAAATGGGGAATGCTCGATACCCGCGTAGCCTGGAGTCGCTCCAAAGTGGGCGAAGCCAGCTAGACGACAGCACTCCCAGTCAATGAGCGCGACACTCCGAGGGGTCACCACCACATTACCTGGACATAGGTCTCCATGCGCCACGCCCTTCGCATGAATGCGCTGCACAATCTGCACCAAGTCGGAGGCGACCCTCACGCGGTCCGCGGGTGAGGAACCGGCCAGCCATTCGGCAAGGGTCAGCCCCTCAACGAAGGTTCGCTCGAGACGGTCTGGAGGGGATTCGAAGCGAATCGGAACCCCGTCGACTCCAGCCAATGCGTCCAATGCCGCAGTTGCCGCAGCGACCCGAGAGATCTCGTCCGCCGTCTTTGCTACGCGCACCACCCCGCGGGCGGTGCGCTTCCATGGAGAGGTAGCCGGCAAAACTAGTTGAAGATGCCCAGCCCACCGCCACCATCAATGCTGGACAGGCCAAAGCTACGGAGCGGACTATTGTTTAGAATACCCTTGATGCGATTGGCGCCTTCGGTCCACTGGCTTGGCGGGGCATTCTCTCGGGAGAAGGACTCACCATCGTTTTCAGTCGACATCCAGGCAACCTGCATCTTGAACAGGTCAGATCCCTGAAGACCAATCTGGTCGCCACCAGAGTTCATGATCAGCGCGCCGGCAATCATTCCGCTCTGCAAGTGTAGGTCTACGAAACAACCGATATCTCCGATTGACCGACCCAGGTATTCACTGCGCAGCTCATTGTTGTCCAAACCATCCATCTGCGCAGAGTACAACTGTATAGAGACGTTCTCATTATTGCTGTCGCGCGAAACCCGCCCAAAGATGTACAGACGACCCGTGGTGGCGTCCAACGAGCCCTCACTGCCTTCGCCGATCGAACCACCGGTACCAGAATGAGTCGCGCTCATTGCGTTCATCCATCCGTCCAAGGTGGAGTTCTTTTCCAACTGCTGGAGACCGACATTTCGCTGGTTGTTCTGGTAGTCGGTGTAGGCTTGGTCCCACTGCTCCGGGCTTGCATTGTTCAACTGAACACGGAGCTTCGAACCTTCACGAGCCTTCATGTCAAACAGGGTGTTCTTCCGGCCGAGGCGGTAGCCTTCGACGCCCCCAGGCGCGCTATTTCCGCTGAAAACCGCATCTACGATTTCGCTTCCGACGGCAAAGCCGGTTCCAATCGCACCGAGTGCCACCCAGCCCAGCCCTCCTGTGGAAGCACCAAGAGCACCGGCGGCGGCTCCCAAACCAATCTTCAGTCCGGACTTGAGCAGGCTTTCGGCCAACGACGGAGAGTCGACATTGCCTAGCTCATTGCAGATGTAGTCAATACCGCTTTCACGTTAGTCAAACTGAGCTTCTAGGAAGGGTTGAATCTGGTCGTAGGCATCGCCTGCGTCTTCAAACCGTGATGTTGCTGGCTCTTGAACGGGCGCGACCTGCGGCGCCACCTCTTGACCTGGACCACCCATACAAACCTCCATGATGCGATGAGAAACGCACCTCCCCAACGGTAATCTTATTCGCCAGAGTCGGCAATGTTCCATCCAAAAACGGAGGGATCACCGGGTTGTAGAAGTGGCTGAAACGTGGATTCGGTCGTACTCCACACTGTGACGCGCTCACCATAGAGGCTCAGCCCCGCAACAGGCTCGGAAGACATCGCCACCACGCTCTCCGAAGACAGCACCAACGCATGACGATCACCAACAAGACCAGCGAGCGCCGGCCCACCGCGACGCTCCATATCAATCAATGAAGGAAGACGTACCGCTTCACCCGACGTCACCTCACCTGTCGCCACGCTCACGGCGACCACACGATGCTGTCCGCCCTCCGCCTGAACGACAAACGGAACGCGACCACTCCCAGTCGACGCCGTCCCCTCTCCTACGAACCCTTCCCCTTGAACCGGAGAGACCCATGCCAGAGAAAGGTCGGGTTGAATGCGAGCCAAGGCGATTCCACCGTCAACGCCATGCAGCGCAACCACCACCGAGCCGTCCGGCAGCGACCAACCTCCAGGACGAAGCCGACCCGGCAGCTCGATGGTCTGCGCTCCGGATTGAGGGGTCCAACCTCGGCTGACGCGGTCGGTCCCTCGCCACAATACGCGGTCAGCAAGCACGACCTGCGCGTTCGCATAAGTAGCTTCATCCAGCACCGACTCGCCCGTGACGCTCCAAACGCGCAAACGTTGTGTATCCAGAGCGGCAACCCATGGTCCAATGGCCTCCACACGCCGAGATGCGCCATCCACAGGCAAGTTTTCGTGTGACCACACCACCCCGTTCGCCCGGTCAACACCCCAAACTGAGCTTTCTTGAGCCACGATTACAGCCATGGAGGAACCTGCAACCGTCGCCGGTAGCCCTGTCGAACCCGGCACAAGGGTGGCGGGAATCGTAGCAGACCAGTCACTAGCTCCAGAGACAGCGGACAACTGAGTGACCCGAATCGTCTCTGCGTCGGCAGAGAGCGCAACTACCGAGTCAACGCCAGAATACAAAGCGCCAAGACCCAGATTCACCTGTCCTTCCACCGGGCTGGACCAAGCCTCCGCACCACCTGCATCGAGACGCCGCACACGACTGGATTGGTCCTCCAGCCGCTCTACTACAACAGCGTCACCACTCATCTTCAATGCCTGCGTCACGGTTGACTGCATGGGTTGCTCCATTTGTGAGGTCCGTACATCCGAGGATGGCCCACATGCAACAAATAATCCAGTTAGCACGGTAAATAAGCGCATCACATCCCCTCGATGGCTTCTGTCATAACCGGACACGACGCCTCCCACAGACGCCAATGCCGTCGTCTAGGCAATGGCATCCTGTCACCCCGGTATTGAAGCGCAGTGCAGGTACCTACCAGTGAATCGCGGCCGCACAGCTGCCAACCCCCACCGCCAGGGACGCCCCCACCAAGCCCAGCGCTGCCGCCACCCGCGTGAACAGAGTCCCACGAAGGACCAGCGCAAACAGGCCGCACCACATGGCGACCGCAATGGCCCCGCCAATGGCGATGGGCATGACCTTGCCGTTGTCGTTGATGGCTCCGACCAAGCACCCCAAGGTGAACAGCACGGACACGCCGCCACACACCAGAGCGATCAGCGCGTGTAGGTCGCTGACATCAACACGCAGGTTCACTGAACGCCAACAACCATCACTGTGACGTTGTCTTCACCGCCGGCTTTGAGAGCCTCTTCAGTGAGCTTGTCCGCGAGCAACTCGAAGGCGGTGTTGGCGATGATACCGGCGATGGAGTCGTCATCGAGGGGGTCGGTCAAGCCGTCCGAGCACAGAATGAATAGGTCACCTGGCTCCAAGATGCGCGTTGTGGTGTCCGGCTCAACAGGTCCGTGAAAGCCAACGGACTGGGTCAGCACGTGACGACGCGACACGAGACGCGCCAGCTCCGGGGTGAGACGACCGGCGTCGATCTCTTGCTGCACAACGCTGTGGTCCCGGGTGAGCCGCACAAGGCGACCATTCCGGTACAGATAGGCACGGGAGTCCCCAACGTGAGCCAGGTGCGCATGGTCACCTTCGACCACCAGCACAACCACCGTGGTTCCCATGCCGCGGGTCTCGGGACGGCTCTCAGATTCGCGACGGATCGAAATGGACGCCTGGTTCATTGCGTAGCGCAAGCGCTCGCGCAGGCGGTCAGATTCATCGATCTCTTCAACGTCGCGCACCAAACGCGTCTCGTCTGGGTCTTCGCGTCCGACCAGAATGCTGTGAATCGTCTCCACGGCCATCAGAGAGGCGACTTCCCCGGCGGCGTGTCCGCCCATTCCATCAGCAACAACGAAGATTCCGGTCTCCTTATCTACAAGAAACGAATCTTCGTTTTGTTCGCGGACAGGCCCTGCATCGGTGCAGGCGTAGCTTTCAAGCTGCATGACAATCCTCACGCCGACCATCCGGTCAGCTACAATTATCTGCACTATAGTGCCTTGCTGCGCGAGGGGTAGGACCAGGCCTGTCCATCGAACGGCTCAACCGGAGACGCACGGCCCCCAATGCCATTGAACGAGGTTCCAAACAGCGCTGGCGGCGTGTCCACCGGAGACCGCATCGGCGAATACGAAGTTCTCCATCGTGTTGCACGAGGAGGCATGGCGAGCGTCATCGCGGTGCGCGACGTCCGTGACGACTCCACGCGCGCCATGAAGCTGCTGTTGCCATTGGACGACGTGGCCGAGGCGCAGACTCGTTTTCGACGAGAATTCCGTGCCCTGTCCCGCCTGTCTCATCCGAACATTCTCAGGGTGTTCGAGTGGGGTGTGCATCAGCATCGACCATGGTTCACCATGGAGCTACTCGACGGCATGGTGTTGAAGGAAGCCACAGAAGTGTGGCGCACCGAATCGCCCAAAGTGCGCTTCGAAAAAGCCAACAACATGCTCATCCAGGTGACTCGCGCACTCGCATACGCCCACGACCGAGGCCTCGTACACCGAGACGTGACCCCGTCGAACATCATGGTCGACAGCGAAGGCAACACGAAGCTCATGGACTTTGGTGTGGTCAAAGACTTGGGTGCAGACCTCACTCGCCACGGCGAGATGATTGGCACCGTCGCCTACATCAGCCCCGAACAGATCAAAGGCGAGGCCGTCGACGCCCGCGCGGACCTGTACTCGCTCGGGGCAGTGCTGTACTTGGTCCTCACGGGTCAACGCCCGTTCACCGCGCGCAACCTGCACGGCTACCTCGAGAAGCACCTCAACGAGATGCCACGCCCGCCGCGAGAAGTCGAGCCGTTGGTACCGCCGCACCTCGACCGCATCTGCATGCGCCTGCTCGCAAAAGACCCAGCCGCGCGCTTCGCCTCAAGCGCTCACCTGCTGCACATCCTCGGTGACCCCCAACACACCGACACCGAAGAGGCTTGGCCCCCCAAGACAGTGGGCCGCACCTTGCAGTCCGCGCGACTACGAGACTCCGTCGACGACCTCAGCCAGAACGGAATTGGCAACGCCCTGCTGCTCAAGGGCGCAACGGGCATGGGCAAGTCGCGTCTGCTCGAACAGTCTGTCAAACATGCCCGCCGCCTCGGTCTGGTGGTGGCACGCGGTAGATGCCGCAAGCAAGACAGGCCGTTCGGTGCGTTTATCGGTGTTTACCGAGCACTCGTCGGAGACGACAAGCCCGCCGTCCTCGAGCAGGTCCTCGGCAGCGTAGACGACGGCGTTGTGCGCGAACGCTACCCCGTCATCCGGGCGTTTCGAGACTTGGTGGTGTCCAGAGCACCCGTGGTCATCGTTCTCGACGACCTTGAGAACGCCGACCCCGCGACTGGCGAGCTTCTCGAGTACCTAATTCGCAACACCTTGGAGCTGCAGAGTGAGCAGGTCGTGTTCCTGTTGGGCCACGACACAGACACCGCGACCTCCGAGCGTCGTCTCGAAGATATCGACGCTGTCATTCCCGTCGAGATCGGCGCATTGGGAAGCTCTGAAGTGGAAGAGCTGCTGCTCGCCATGCTGCCCAATGACATGCGGACACGAACCCTCGCCAAGCGTCTGCACTTGGAGTCGGGCGGAAGTCCCGCGTTCATTGCCGACATGATGCGCGGCTTGGTCGACGAACATGTGCTGGTCAAGGAAGACGGTAAGTGGCGCATTACCCTCGATCCTACTGAGATTACACGGTCGCGCCTACCGATTCCAACGTCGCTGCGAGACGCGATTCGGGAACGTCTACGACACCTACCCACCGACGCCGAACGTGTTGCCCAGACCCTCGCCATCTCCAGGCGTCGCCTAGATGTCGACGCACTCCTGGGCACACTCAGTCTCGACGAAGACAGCGTGCTCGACGCTATCGACGTTCTCGAAGAAGCCGGCTTGGTGGAAGAACGACGCGACGGTGAAGAAGAGTCGTACGAGCTCGCTCAGGGCCGAGTTCGGGACGTACTTCTCGAGAGAATGTCTCCAGAGATGCGCCAGACGCAACATCAGCGCCTAGGCGAGGTGCTAGAGCGCCAGTACCGTGAGCAGCCCGCGGTCATTGTCGAGGAACTGGCCTACCAATTCGAACAGGCAGGTCTCGCACCCAAGGCCTACGCTTTCCTGATGCAGACAGCGCGACGTCACTTGAGACGAAGCTTGCACGAAGAAGCGATGGTGTTCATTGACCGAGCACTCAAGCTCGAGCCCACTGCTCGCCCCTTGATGCTGCTCGACCACGCAGACGCCACCTTGTCCGAACTCCACTTGGCTCGCTCGCTAACACGGTTTCACCTTGGTAATTGGAAGGGAGCACTGGTCTCCGCCGAGCGCGCGAGAGCCCTGGCAGACGTGGTCCCGAACCCTGCTCTGCAAGCGCGCGTCTACGCCGAGTACGGCAACCAACTGCGCAATCAAGGGCAGAATGAACAGGCTGAAGCCGCACTACGGCGCGCTCTAAGCCGTGCAGACGAAGCCGGTGAAGAGTCCCTACGCCCCATGCCGCTGTATCACCTGGGCGCGTTGGTCTGGGCCAAAGGCGACCTCGCAGGTGCCGAGCAGATGTGGAATGACGTGGTCTCCAGCGCACAAGCGGCCGGTGACGACCGAGCATTGGGCTTTGGCTACAACGGCCTGGGAATCCTAGCGGTCTGCGAGGGCGCCACAGCACAAGCCCGAAGCCACCTCGAACAGTCCGCCTCCCTGTTCGGCGAGCTAGGAATGCTAGACGCGCTGGCTATCGCTCGAGTGAACCTCGTCGAACTGTATCTATCGAGCGGTATCTTGAGCAAGGCACTGGGACTGTCGGAGCTCACCGTGGCCCAAGCGCGCGAAGTCGACCATCCACACGGTATTGCCTTGGGCTTGGTGTACCGAACCAACGTCTTGCTCGAGCTGGGCCGCACTCGCGAAGCCGAGCAGAACGCCACCGAAGCTCTCCGGTTGGTCCGCAAGCTGGGTCAATCCGAAGACGAGGTGACTGCCCTTGCCTTGCGAGCTCGCATTGCCTTGGCAGACAACCGTCCAGCCCACGCACTGCGCATTCTCGACCGCCTGTGGCCAATGCTGGCACAGCATGACTCCGAAGGCATCACGCCCCAGGCCGAAGCGTGGCGTGCCCATGCCTTGGCGCTGCTGGGCCGCAGCGCAGAAGCCAGAGAGTTGCTGGAGAAGGAAGAAGACCGAGTTCGTCAGTGGCCACACCTACAGGTCCGAGCGGAGCTTGCCCGGGGACAAGCGTACGCTGCACTCGGAGACATTCCAAGTGCGCAGGAAGGGCTCAACAAGGCGCTCGGAATCGCTCAAACCCACGGATACCGCTTCTTCCAGCTCTGCTGTCACCACGAGCTCGTTCAAGTGTGCACAGACGAGAGCGACCGCGCCCGTCATCTGCGTACAGGGATGTCCCTCGCGCGCAGCATCGCCGGCAGTCTGCCGCTACAAGAAGGGCGTACCTTCCTCAAAGAACGCTGGCCTGCGCTGGCTCGCACCGCCGTTCGCACCATCCCACCGCCGTCGGACTGATGTAACTAGGGCGTGCTGAGGCGCGTATTGACGCCGCCGGTCCTGCCATTCTCAGGTCTCTGACGAGCTGAGGGGTACCCAACGTGCCTCTGTCACGGGAAATTCGCTAGTTCCCGTGATGCAAGCTCTCACAGAACCGCGTGGTATGACCGCGCGAACAAAAGGGACCTTCCAATGCCTGAACCAACCAAGAAAAAGTCACCCATTGACTACGCTCTCGGCATTTTTTCCGATGTTCGGGCAGGCGAAGGTTCGCACGCGTTGCTGATGCTGATGTCCTTGTTCTTGCTGATGGTGAGCTACTACATCCTCAAGACGGTCCGTGAACCGCTCATTCTCGCGGGTGGTTCTGCCGAACCGAAGTCCTACGCTGCCGCCGCCCAGGCCGGTGTGCTGATGTTGTTCGTGCCGGCCTACGGGTACCTGGCCAATCGTGTAGACCGGCCAAAGCTCATCGCTGGCACGCTGATCGCATTCACCGCCTGCCTCCAGGGGTTTTACTTACTCGGCGTCTCTGCGGAGCCGAGCTGGTTGGGTGTCGTCTACTACATTTGGGTTGGCATTTTCAGCGTTGCCACGATTGCTCAGTTCTGGTCACTGGCGAATGATCTGTACAACAAGGACCAAGGCGAGCGTCTGTTCCCGATTGTCGGAATCGGCATGACGGGGGGAGCCGCTGCCGGCAGCTTCATTGCCTCTGTGCTCTTCAAAGGGAAGATCTGGGGCTATGAAATTGGCTTTCTAGGTGACGGCCTAGGCCCGTACGCGCTCATGCAGGTAGCGGCCGGACTACTCGTCACACACCTTGCTCTAACCGTGGTGGCCAACGCCACATGGTCCGCTCAGGGCCCACCGCCGAAGCCTCTGGAGGGCCCCAACGGGTTCCTATTGGTGCTGACCCGTCCATACATCCGACTCATCGCCATCTTGCTCATCCTGCTCAACATTGTGAATACGACTGGCGAGTACATGCTGGGCAGCGTGGTCGTCGAGACCGCCGGCGAGACCATCACCCTACAGATGGACGCCCAAGAAGCGGCTGGGGAGGTCTTTGCCGAGACCCTCGCCGTGGCAGAGGGTGAGGAGGTGCCTACCCGCGAGGAAATCTTCGACAAGCGGAAAGGCAAGTGGATCGGTGCCTTCTACGGCAACTTCTTCTTCTGGGTCAACGTTCTTGCAGTCCTGTTCCAAGCGCTGTTCGTGTCCCGCTTGGTCAAGTGGTTCGGCATTACTCCCCTTGTCTTCATGCTGCCCATCGTGGCATTCGGCGTCTACGCTGGAGCCGCCGCCGGCGTTGGGTTCATGGTGCTTCGCTGGCTGAAGACCGCTGAGAACAGCACCGACTATTCGGTGATGAACAGCGCCAAGAGCATGCTGTGGCTACCCACTGACCGAAACGAGAAGTACAAGGCCAAACAAGCGGTAGACACCTTCTTTGTCCGCCTAGGAGACGTGCTCAGCGCCGGCATCGTCTTCGTCGGTGCCAACTGGCTGATGCTCGGCAATCGTGGGTTCGGCATAGTGAACCTTATCGTTATCGTTGCCTGGCTTGCAGTGTCCGTATTGGTTGTTCGACGCTACAAGGCGTTGGCTGCCCAGATGCCGTCAGAGGAGACCGCTGCATGACCGCCCTCGTCCTACTCATTGCTCTGGCGTCTGGCCAAGAGGCCGAGCGTGCTTGGGGCCCGGCTGCCCAAGAGGTCCCGCCCCCACTCGCAACCCCGCAGCTGTCCGAGCGCGAGCGGCCCAACTACGACGGTCGGGCCACGGCACCCCCGAGCCTGGGTGAGAGTCTGTTGTGGGTTCCACGCGTGGCGTTGGCCCCCCTGTACGCCGTCGAAAAGTTCGTCATCTACCCGCCCGTCGCCCACACCATAAAGTTCGTGGAGAGGGAAGGCGTGGCCAAGAAGGTGGAACGCGCGTTGACTATCGGAGACCCCGATGGTGGGCATGCCTTGTTCCTGCCAACGGCCCTCATCAGCTTCGGATTTCGCGCGTCGGTCGGCGCTGCACTCATCGGCTCTGACATTGGTCCCGAGGGCAAGAGTAGCTTCCGTGTCGCGGGTGCCTACGGCGGTCCCAACTGGGTGGCCTTCGGGGGCAGCTGGCGCCAAGATATCGGCACGCCGCTTGAGCGCGACCAGAGCGCGGTCGTCTTGGAGGCCCAGTACCTCCGACGCCCAGACGAAGTGTTCGCCGGCTTGGGCAACGTCCGCAGCGTCGAAGAATCACGGTACTCGCGAAGCCGCCTTGGAGTCCGAGCAGGCGTCGACGCATACACCGGATTGTACGACCATATTCGCACAAGTATTGGATTCCAGCGAAATGACTTCGACGTCGGCCAAGACGGCGTGATTGATGACCCAAGTATCGCCACCTTGTACCGTCCAGACCGACTGTCGGGCTTTACAGAGGGCTACGGATTGCTCGACCTCACCCTCGAGGGCACCGCCGATTCCCGCCTCGCCCGTCCAGAAGCCGGAACGGGCCTAGCCGGTGACTTTGCCGCGACACTAGGAACGGATGTGAGCGGACAGACCGACTCCTTCCTCCGGCTCAGCGCTGGGGCTTCGGCGTTCATGGACGTGTCCGGCACACAACGCACCCTGAAGGTTCGCCAGTGGCTCGGCAGTATTGTTGGCTTCTCCGACAACAAGACCATCGCCTTCACAGAGCTTCACACCCTTGGCGGCGTCGAGCGACACCGCGGGTTCCTCCGCGAGTCCTTGCGCGGTGAGAGCGCGGCACTGACCACCTTTGAGTACTCATGGCCAGTCTGGGTGATGTTCGATGCCAATCTCTTCGCTGAGTTTGGCGGCGTGTACGGGCCCAACTTCCAAGACCTTGGCCTAGACAACATGCGTGGCTCTTTCGGTATTGGCTTTTCAGCGATCGACCGAGAGGTGCCGTTTCACGCCAACATCGGCTTCGGCACATCGCGTTTTGGTGATGGCATCTCCTTCGAAAATCTCCAGTTCACCTTTGGCACAACGGGGTTGAACTGATGCGCACCCTCCTCCTCACAACGCTGTCACTCGCGGCATGTGCTCCCAAGACCCTGCCCTACCCCCTCGCCTCGCCGATGTGGGAAGACACCGACCGCCAGCCCATTCCCGAGCGACCGGAAGAGTACTGGTCCGGCCTCATCTGGGACGGTGCCGACCAGATGTTCTTCCTACCCATCGAACGCGGCCTGTCCGTACAAGTCGGTGAGCCCGCTGCGAACATCAACGCCTGGGACGAGGTCCCGAACTCATCGTGGTTCACCAACCGCCTGGGTGTGCGCTCGGTCAGCCCCGAAGAGATGGCCATGGGACCGTGTACCGCTGAGAACATGCTCGACGACCCATCTATCGGCTGGATTGTGACAGGCGCCAAACCGAATGGTCTGAACCCTGGTTTTCAGATCGAGACCGAAGATGGTCGCAAGTACCTGATGAAGTTCGACGGCCTAGACCAGGGCCCGCGAGCCACCGCGTCTGACGTCATCGGCAGCAAGCTGTACTGGGCGGCTGGCTACTACGCTCCGTGCAACCAAGTGGTGACCTTCGACCGGTCACGGCTCAGCGTGGACCCCGAAGCCACATGGAACGACCCGTGGGGCGTTGAGCATCCACTGGTGTGGGAAGACGTAGAGCGCGTGTTGGAGAAGACCTACGTCATGGACGACGGTCAATTCCGCGGTAGCGCCAGCGCATTTGTGTCGGGACGGCCGATTGGACCGTGGACCTACCAAGGTCTGCGCGAAGACGACCCCAACGACATCATTCGCCATGAAGACCGGCGAGATCTACGCGGCAGCAAGCTGCTGAGCGTGTGGCTCAACCACTTTGACTCGCGCGAACAAAACACCCTGGCCACCTTCGTTACCGAAGACGGTTCCGACGCCGGATACGTCCGCCACTACATGCTCGACTTCGGTGATTGCCTTGGTTCTCGATGGGAAACCTCGGACGAGATGCTGTCCCGACGCTTCGGGCATAGCTACTACTTTGACTTCACCCACGTACTCGAAGACACGCTGTCCTTTGGCCTGGTCAAGCGCGAGTGGGACACCGTCAGCACCGAAGACCATCCCGTTTGGGGCACCTTCGACACCACCCCGCTCGCCCCCCGCGAATACAAGGGTGGCTACCCAAACTCCGCGTTCATGCGGATGGACGACGGAGACGGCGCGTGGATGGCCCGCATTATGGGTCGCTTCACAGACGCCCATCTCTCAGCCATCGTAGACGCCGCACAGCTCCCCAATCCCGAACACGCCGTCGAGATTGAGGCAATTCTGCGCGGACGCTTGGACACGATTGTGGACGAGTACCTGACCACGCGTAGTCCGTTGGTAGACCCCGTGATCGACGGCAACAACGTGTGCGCTCTGGACCTCGCCAGCCAAGCCGGACTGACCGAAGACACCGCCTACCACGCCAACATCTATCTACCTGGCTCGCGAACCCCAGCGTTCAGCGGTCCGGCGGATGCCTCGGGAGAGAATGGACTGTGCGTGGACATGAGCAATCGTCAGCGCCCCTCGCGCGGGCTGCCAAACAACGCGCGTGAGCGGTACCTGATGGTCGACCTGATTGCGCACCCTGCTTCCGAGGAGGCGCGTCCGCCACTGCGCCTGCATCTGTACGACACGCCACAGGGGCTTGTTCTCGCAGGCATTGAGCGTCCCAAAGACGACCGTCCGCCGCGCCTGTGACCACCATGTGGAGTGACGCATGGCCCCGCTTTTCGACCGCTGAGTACCTAGCTGTCGGGGTTCTCGTCGCCATGCTCATGGCGTTCTCAGAGATTCATCCGCGCATGCGCGCACGGTGGGACCAGCCCATTTGGTTGGACGATGCCATTCGAGCCCGAGTACGCGCCGCAACCTCTGGCCAACGACGCCGATCGGGTCGAGTCAGCGATTTCCTCTTGTGGACGTCTACAATCGCACCGTTCGCGTGTTGCCTGGTGTTGCACCGATACGGCAACGCAGACGTCGCCACCCAGATGGCGCTCATCTCTACCTTCGCCCTGCTTGCCGCGAGTGCCGCCAACCGCATTGCGACCACCCTTGCCGGCCGGCCGCGTCCCTACACCCGCGTGCTCGACGGCGAAGGCCAGATCAAGCGACACCCTTCCGGACATCCCGAGCGCCTGCGCAGCTTCTTCTCAGGCCACACAGCCCTGACGGCAACCGGCGCGAGCCTAGTAGCGACCTTCGCTATCCATCTACAGTGGGTGCGCGGCGCTGGCGGATGGGCCGCGGCCATGACCGCGGTGTTGACCTTTTGTGCCGTCGGCGCCCTGCGAGTGCGCGCAGACAGACACTACTTCAGTGACGTGGCCGCAGCAGCGGTCGTAGGCGTGATGTTCGGTGCCGTCTATCCAATTTGGGCACATTTCTCCGCAGCCTGATGTGGCCGATTACAAGCCATGCACACCAACAAATCGGCCACCCCTGTGCCCAACGTGCCGAGTCTTGATGTCCTTTGAGGCCCCTTGATGGCACCAACGGGCCACAACGGCTGGGCAATCAAACACACCTCTCGGAGTTCTCATCATGCGCACTACACTCGTTGCTTCCGCAGCTACCTTCCTTGCCATCACCCTCGCTTGTGGCTCGACTGCCGTTCCAGACATCTCGTTGAGTGGCGGCTTCCTTCCTGACCCCGTCACCTCGACCGTCACCGTTGACGGCACCGTGTACGCGACTGCCGCACTGCTGCCAGACTCCTGCGTTGGCTACATGAACCCGAACACCGCCAGCTACACCGTCGCCCTCTCCGACATGAGCGAAGCGTTCATTGGCGCCTGTTCAAGCACAGACATCGCCTTGGCCGTTCGCGGACCCGACGGTACCTGGCAATGCAATGACGACACCGAAGGCACCAACCCTGTCGTTGGCCTGACCAACCCGAACGGCACCTACGAAATCTTCGTCGCTCGATACTCAGACGACGCCGTGGCCAGCGCTGTCATCAACGTCTCCGAGAGCGGCGGACCGTTCTGCGGCGGCAGCGGCGGCGGCAGCGAGACCGTCAACATGACTGGCACCCCAAGCTCGGGCAACACCGCTCTCATCAGCGGCTTTGGCAGCGCGACCTCGTCCGTTACGGCCGGCGGTTCCACGGACGTGGACAATGTCAGCAGCATCCCATCGAACTGCACGGGCTACATCAACGGCGATGCACCGACCCACCGCTTGGACGTCGCGTCCGGCCTCAGTGCACTACGCATCGCCTCTTGTGCTGACAGCGACACCACCCTCGTCATCAACGACGGTGACGGCAACTGGCACTGCAACGACGACGAAGAAGGCAGCAACCCCGTCGTCAGCGTGACGAACCCCACCTCGGGAACCTGGGACGTCTGGGTAGGTACCTACTCGTCTGGTGGTGGCTCGGCGGCGACCCTGAAGTTGTCCGACTCCACGTCTGGCACGCTCTGCAACTAGGCCGCACACCCCAGTGCGTTTGAGTTTTTCAAAGCGGCGATTGGCAGGGTCAGTGATGGCTCGGTCAGTCGCCGCTCTGTTCGTGGACTAGTTGGCACACCATCTGCACTAGTTGGGTCACCTGGAGGTATTCATGTTCCGTCTCGCTCTCATCCTGTCCCCGATTGTTGCGCTTAGTGCTTGCGGATGCGACTGCATCGACACTGACCAAGAAGGAACCGACGACGCTGTAGATCGCGTCGCCCGTGTCGTGGTTTCGCCCGCTGGGGACGTTGGCAGCGTTGTCGACAGCCACAACACACTGGCGTGGGATCTGTACGGCGAACTCGCGGACGATGACGTCGACAACATCTTCTTCTCCCCCTTCTCCACAACCGCGGCACTGAGCATGACCTACGCCGGTGCCGAGCGGTCCACGCAGACCGAGATGGAAGATGTGCTCAACGTCGACCTCTCCGAAGATACCTGGCACGAAGCCATGGGCGCGTACATGCAGGACCTCAACGGCGACCTCGGTCGTGGCTACACCCTGACAATCGCCAACCAGCTCTTCGGCCAGACTGGCTACCCCTTCGAGACCCCCTTCTTGGACGTCTGCGACCAAGACTACGCCGCCCCCCTCGAAGACTGGGACTTCATCAGTGACGCCGAAGGCGGACGCGAGCACGTGAACGCCTGGGTCGAGGACAACACCAACGACCGTATCGTTGACCTACTCCCCGCTGGCTCAGTGACCGGCGACACCCGGCTCATTCTGGCAAACGCCATCTACTTCTTGGCCGACTGGGAAACTCAGTTCAACCCGGAGGACACCGTGGACCGGACGTTCACAACGGCCGGACGCAACGAAGTCACCGTGCCCATGATGTACATGGACATCGGCGGCATGCCGGACTCGACCATCGAGACGGGTCGTACCGACGACCTCGCTGTGGTCAAGCTTCCGTACCAAGACAATGAGCTGTCCATGATTCTCATTGTCCCCGACGCGACAGACGGCTTGGCCGACATTGAGGCCGAGCTCAGCCAAGCAACCTTCGATGGCTGGCTCGAGGCACTCCAGCCGTCCGACGCCACCCTGTTCATGCCCAAGTTCACACTGGAGTACGAAGCTGAGCTGTCCACGCCACTCCGCGCCTTGGGCATGCCCAGCGCCTTCGACGCTAGCACAGCAGATTTCACGGGCATTGCAGATGCATCTGACGGCAACCTGTACATTACCGGCGTCTACCACAAGGCCTTTGTTGCAGTAGACGAGCTCGGCACAGAGGCAGCCGCAGCCACGGCCGTGGTGGTTGGAGTCGAGAGCGCTGCGGATTTCATCAACGCAGACCATCCGTTCCTCTTCGCAATTCGCGACGACCTGACCGGAGCCATCCTGTTCATCGGACGCGTCACCGACCCGTCGTAGAACCAGCACGTCAGAAAGTGACGACTCACTGCGTTTCCACAAACGCAGCAGCACATACCTCCCACGACTACAATGGCAGTCAGCTGTATTGTGAGGACCCGTGTTGATTCTTGTTTGGTTCATTGCCGCTTGCACATCCGTCGCCAATGCGGCGGATTTTCAAGGTGAAATCCACCAAATTGAGTCCAGCGACATTTCCGAACAGCCAGCCATGGTGTGCTGCGGTCGTGACATCCACGCCTGGTACACACCCGTCGATAGCGCGATGCACGAACCGACCGATGATCAGAGCACGGCGTTCACTCCACACAATCATCGTGTCCAAGGGATGGGTCTGACACCATGAATCGCTTGATTCCCGGCACGCAGATTGGGCGGTACGAGGTGCAGAGCATCCTTGGCCGCGGCGGCATGGCGGTGGTGGCCCTCGCCAAACACTTGGAGCTCGGCAGCCTGAACGCCCTGAAGATTGTGCACATTGGCACCCCTGGCATTGTCGAGCGCATGTTGCAGGAAGGTCGCGTGCAAGCCAACATCGACCATCCCAACGTGGTCGGCGTGCGAGACATTATTCGGGTCCATGGCATGCCATGCCTGGTGATGGAGTATGTAGATGGGCCGTCGCTTCACGGCGTTCTCTATACGTTTCGACTGAACTACGACCAGCTAGACGTCATTGCATACGACCTCATGAGTGGCCTGGCCGCCGCACATGCACGCAACTTGGTCCATCGCGACCTGAAGCCCCAAAACGTGCTGCTTCAGATCAACGCTGACCGTGTTGTCGCCAAGATCGTGGACTTTGGACTTGCGAAAGTTCGCGACGGAGACGGCGAAGGCCTCGGACACTTTCGCACGCAATCAGGCCAAATGATGGGTACTCCCTCATACATGGCACCAGAACAATTCAATGATGCCAAGACTGTTGACCACCGGGCCGACATCTTTGCGTTGGCGGCCGTTCTCTTTGAGGCGTTGACCGGTGAGCCGCCGTTTGGGACCGACGCACTGACGGAGATCTACGGGCGCGCAGCCACGGGGAAGTTCACTCCCATTGAGCACACTCGCCCCGACCTGCCACCACGAATTCGGCAGGCGCTGGAGGCCGGACTCCGTCCAAAACCAGAAGACCGCCCACAGAGCGTGGCCGAGTTCCGCGCTCTTTGGCAAGGCACGGCACCAGTGCCGACCAACCCATGGACGGCTCGTGATCTGGCTGAAATGGCAGCAATTCGCGACGCCGAGCACGCACTGAGTGCAGAAGACGACGGGACGATTCTTCCGCCAGATAGCTCGCTTCCAGAGCGTCCTGATCCGTCAGCCAAACCCCTGTCTAACAGCACCAACTGGACTCTATTCCTCGGTTTGGTGGCCATCACAGCGCTGGTGGCCATCCTTGCAGGCAGCGGCGTTGGCGCAGCCATGTGGTGGCTAAACACCCCGTAGCGAGCGCAGGCTGCTGGGGTTCAGAAGCAGCAGCAGTTGGTCGTCATCCATCGCGTCAAACAACACGCAGTGCCCGCTTGACTTGCCCATTGCAGGTCACAGGTCGGACCTGCGGTGCCACGTTAGACCGCCCGCGGAGGTGTCATGCCCACACGTTCTCTCGCTGACCGCGTCGTCATCGTCACCGGAGCCTCACTCGGAGTCGGCTTGGCCTGTGCCCAGGCCTTCTCAGCCCAAGGATGTTCGGTCGTCCTCGTCGCCCGCAGACAGGGCCCATTGGACGAAGCGATGGCCAGCCTCGCCCATCCCGAACGCGCCATGACCCTGACCGCCGACCTCATGCTCCACGAGTCGCCGGGTCGTATCGTTGATGCCACGATGGACCGCTTTGGACGTATCGACGGCCTGGTCAACAATGCCGGCGCCCACTTCCGCGGCCCCGTCATGAGCCAGTCCGCCGACAAGCTCGCCAGCATGGTCGACGTCAACCTACGAGCCCCCATCCACCTCACGCGCCTTGTGTTGGACGAGCTCCAGCGTCACGGCGGGTTCGTGGTTCATGTCGCCAGCTTGGCCGGACGCCTTCCCCTCGATGGTGCATCCACCTACTCCGCAACCAAGTTTGGTCTACGGGCGTTCAGCTTGGCCCTACGCGAAGAGCTGCGCGGCACCGGCGTTGACAGCTGTATCGTTAGCCCCGGACCTGTAGATACTGGCTTCATCATGGACGATATTGACCAGGTCGATGACATCGTGTTCAGCCAAAAGATGTGTACGGCAGACGAGGTTGCGGCAATGGTCTTGGACTGCGCGCGCGACGGTTCCGCAGAGCGCGCATGGCCACCGAGCGGGGCCAAGCTGGCCACCTTGTCCTACCTCGTCCCCTCGTTCCGCCGCTGGCTCAAGCCAATGATGCGCCGCAAGGGAAAGCGCGCCAAAGACGCCCTAAAAGCCAAGCGAAACAGCTCGTGAAGCTGCACGACCGGTTGAACGCGGTCTGGACGGCCATCGGAGCCCAGACAGACGCCCCAACTGTAGCCCTGCTCGCTGCATGGTCGGCGCCAGAACGGCACTACCACGGCCTGTCTCACCTACGGCACATGCTCGACGGCCTAGACACCTACCGCCACCTCGCTGACGACGCGAACGCGGTTGCCCTCGCCATCTGGTTCCATGACGCCGTGCAAGACCCGCAACGAAGCGACGACGAAGAACGAAGCGCCACTTGGGCCCATGAGGCGCTGACCCAAGCCGGATGCACTCGTCTCGCTGACCGTGTGCGCGACATGATTCTGGCGACGAAGACCCACGACCCGGCCCAAGACCCTGACACAGCGCTGCTCTTGGACTTGGACCTGGCCATTCTGGGTCAATCCAGACCCCTGTATGAGCGCTATGTGCGCGGTGTGCGCGCCGAGTACAGCGACGTCAGCGACGAGGACTGGCGAGTGGGCAGAAGCGCTGTCCTGACGCAGCTTCTGAGTAAGCCACTGTTCAACACCCCATTATTCCGCGCCGCATTCGATGAACAGGCCCGCTTGAATCTGTCCGATGAGCGTGCGGCCTTGGCAAACCTACTCTAGAAGTTGTCCCGCTCTGCCGCATGGAACCAGACGTGGTCAGCGAGCACTGAGCTGATGAAATAGTAGCTGTGGTCGTAGCCAGGGTGACGTCGTACATTCAGCGCGACTCCGGCAGACTTGGCAGCTTCTTCCAGCAATTCGGTCTTCAGCTGCTCTTCAAGAAAACCGTCCGCGAGCCCTTGGTCCACAAGAATGGGCCCACTCCAACCTTTTTCGGCCAACAACAGCGACGCGTCGTTTGCCTGGTGCGCGGCGACGTCGTCCCCCAAGTACATGGGAAGCGCCTTCTGGCCCCACGGACTCCGGGTTGCCGAGGCGATAGGCGATATCGCGCTGATACTGTTGAACACGTCTGGGTGAGACAAGCCGAGGACCAGAGCTCCGTGCCCCCCCATGGAGTGACCCGAGATACCGATAGGGCCGTCCAAGTCATAGTGGCGCTGTACCAGCGGAATCAGCTCATCCACAATGTAGGCGCGCATGCGGAAATGCTCGGACCATGGTGCTTCGGTCGCGTCCAAATAGAAGCTCGCGCCTTGGCCCATGTCGTAGGCATCGTCATTGGGAACGTCCTCTCCGCGCGGGCTCGTGTCCGGGCACAACACTGCCGTGCCGGTGGCCGTAGCTGCGGCCTGAAAGTGACCTTTGGTAATGACGTTCTGTTCGGTGCAGGTCAGTCCCGACAGGAAGACCATCAACGACTTGGGCGACTCGGGCAGGAACAGAGCAAACCGCATGGTCGTTCCCGTAGTCACCGATTCGTGCTCCAGTACCCACTGTGTACCGTCTGCACAGGCATGTTTTTCGAGGATCTGCATTGAGAACTCCAGGACCAAAGTGATGCCACCGGCGTAGCGAGCTTGCAGTGTGGTTGCCACGCGCACCCATCCCTTTCGACAGCGCGCGACGCCATTGTGGGTGTGCCTACATCACGTTCGTCTCCAATGGTTCCCACCTCGAAACCCTCTGGGCGCCAATCATGAGATCTCGTCACACACGCTGTCTCGGCCATTCAACGGGTAGAGCGGGAACTCCAACGTGAATGTTGCACCCCCACCTAGGCCTTCGCTCTCAGCATTCAAGCTGCCGCCAATCTCATGGGCTGCAAGCGCGCTAGCGTGGAGTCCAAAGCCGCTGCCGCGACTCTTGGTGCTGAAGCCGTGGGCGAACACACGCTCAAGGTTCTGCGAATCAATGCCAATCCCATTGTCACTGACCACGACCCGCGCTTCCGTATCCACCGAAATGGTGACCGAGATGCGACTGACCCCAAGATTTCCCGAGACGGCGTCCTTGGCATTCTTCAGTAGATTTCCTAGGATCTGAAGCAGGCGATGACGGTCGACAACCGCCGTTCCGCTACCGCTTACCGCCACGACATGGGTTCCCGGTAGCCCAACCAACACCATGGCCTTCTGCACTTCGTCTTGCAGAACCACCAACTCCGCAAGTCCGCCATGGCGGGCATGTTCCTGCTGGACAGCCACAACAGTCGCAACATAATCAACGCCGCTAACCGCTGCTTCCATTTCAGCTTGAACGGCGTCTTGGGTACGCCGAAGGTCTTTGGCAAGCACCTTTGCAAAGGCCGATAGCCGTGGGTCGTCGTACTTCTCAAGCAACCGAGCCAGGTCATCCAATCGCCCAATACGCTGTTGCCGCAACAAGCTGCCGGCACGCGCTGTAGACACACTCACGCTGGTCAACGCATTGCCAATGTTGTGCAGAGCACCCGTCGCCACTTCCGCACGACCCGCGAACCGAGCCGCCTCCATCAGCTCCGAGCGCGTCCGCTCCAAATCACTCTGCGTCTGTTTCCGACGCTCGACTTCCAAAAGAAGCAACTGATTGACCGCTTGAACCCTCTCGGTCCGCGCCCGAAGCCTCAAGAAGTGCAGCCGTCCAATCGTCAGCGAGAGCACGCCAATGACAACGAGATTGATGGCAGCAATCCTGCCCCTCACCCGCGAGGAAAACAGCGGCTCGGGCAACAGGTCGAGTTCACCGAGAACAAGGCTGATACCCAACACCACACACAGACCGATGGTTGACACCACCGCAATCCGTTGACTGCGCATAGACGCTGCAGTGATGGGAATCACCAATAGCCAGGCATTTCCAGAGAAATTCACCCCTCCGTAAAAGAACGGAATCGTGGTACAGACGCCGAACATGAGCGCCATTGTCCATGCCGTCGCCACCCGCAGGTTCATTCCCCGCCGCGCAGCCAGCGTGACGCCAATCCCACCTAAGGTACACACCGCCATGACTGAAACCAGGAGAATCGGGGCGCCCACAGCGATATAGAACGCAGTGAAAACCCCAGACCAAACGCCAACTCCAAGGCATACTGCGACGTGAACCCGGCGGTTATGTGCATCCGAGTACGCCACAGAATCATCTGCTACCGCGCGGACATCCGTAAGAGAAACACTGGAAATCGGCAGGTTGAGGCTCATGCAACGTCCCTATCGGACATCTCGCACCGCCCTTGAGCCAAAAGTCAAACAACGGGTCCACAGCGGACAGTAGTCGCGAACACTGGTTGTGTGCGGATGGTGTACAGGCGGTGTCCCTACAATGTGATGGAGAGCCCGTTCATCAGCCGGTAGTCCAGAGCCACCAGCTCACTCGGTGCATCACTGTCGTAGCGAAGACGAAGCGACGTATTGAAGCTCACGGCCTCAGTGACCTTCAGTTCAATTTCAGAGTCATTGATGAGCTGGAGGTCCGACGGCTTGTCCCACCGAGGCTGCACATACACGGTGTTCTGAATGGACAGCTGCTCGGGCAGCGGAGTGACTGTCAGCGCCAGGTAGGTCGAGTTGCGATGGTCGATTTCACGGCGCGGATCGAGGGCATCTTCGCCAATGTCCCGGTCTTCCCACTCATACATATAGCCAGTGCCAAAAACGATATCCGCGGCATCACTGTCTGCAATCACCGCCCGAATGCCCGCACCACCGAGAATTCGCCATTTCTGCAGCAACAGCCGGTCATTACCGACTTGGGTGTAGACCTCGCCACCAAAGCGCAGCCACTCCATGCGCGTGTAGCGAACGTGTACAAAGCGCCCATCGAGGACCCTTCCGCCCCCATAGTTACGCCGGGTGAGGTTGCCGCTGGTCACAAAGCGGTCGCGAAAGCCATTGCGTGGGTCTTCGGCGTCTGCATCTGGATGAAGAGTCAGAAATCGCACGGTCCCGTTGAGGGACAGATCCACGTAGGATGTGTTTCCGCCTGCCAAACCGAACAGCGCACCGCCCTTCGCAGACCACCCCGGGTCGTTCGTCGCAGATGTGATGGGTTCGACGTTCACCTGAGCGGTAGCCGTCACGGATGTCATCAGCGCTGCAAAAACCAACCAAGCTCGCATGGGCACACTCCTACGGCGCGCCCTGTACTGACCACAATGCGTCGGTGCCAACCCAGCGTTCACTGACTACAGCTGATTTTTGAGTGAGGCCCCATGACCACCAACATCCTCAGCCTGCTGCGCACAGCGATTCCTTCTCCACAGGTAGAGCTCGATCACCGCAACCCATTCGAGTTGCTCATCGCAACCATTCTGTCTGCCCAGAGCACAGACGCCCGCGTGAACCTGGCAACGCCGGCCCTGTTTGAGCGCTTCCCGAACGCAACCGCTCTTGCGGCGGCCAGCCAAGAAGACGTCGAAGAGCTAGTCCGAAGCACTGGGTTCTACCGCAACAAAGCCACTGCCATTCGCAGTGCCAGTGCCACCCTGGTCGCCGACCATCGTGGTGAGGTCCCCAAGGACCTGAAGGCCCTGCTGAAGCTGCGCGGCGTCGCCCGAAAGACCGCCAATTTGGTGATGGGCAGCGGCTTTGGCATTGCCACTGGCATCGTCGTCGATACCCATGTCAAGCGAGTGGCATTCCGACTCGGCTGGACCCAACAAACCAAGCCCGACAAGGTCGAAGCCGACCTGTGCGCCCTGCTGCCATCCGAACACTGGATTGCGGACGGCCACCGAATCCTGCTTCACGGCCGCTACCAGTGCACCGCGAAGAAGCCCGCATGCGGCGATTGCCCAGTCAACGAGGGCTGTCCAGCTGCAGAGCATGCCCCAAGCGGTACCGTAGAAGAACGAACCTCGCGTCATCCTGCTCACTCACTGCTGTAAGCTGACGCCATGTCTAGGGAATCATCCGACAGCACACCAGGACCCGGAACCGTTGTGGGTCGCTACACCCTCCACGAAGCGGTGGGTATGGGCGGCATGGCAAGCGTGTTCCGTGCAAGCCGGGACGACGGTCAGATTGCAGCAGTAAAAGTCCTGCATGCAAGCGCACTTCACGATGAAGACATCGCACGATTCAACCGCGAATTTGCAACGCTGTCCGGCCTGTCTCATGACAACGTCATTCACGTGTACGAGTCAGGCCATGTTGGGGCTTTTCCCTGGATTGCCATGGAGTATGTCGAGGGCTCGGACCTGGCCTCCGTCGCACAGACCTGGAACCACCCGGTGTCAGCCAAGAAGATGCCGGAAATTGAGGGATTGTTGCGCGCCCTGTGTTCAGGTCTCGACTACATCCATGAGCGTGGGCTCATTCACAGAGACCTCAAGCCCGCGAACGTGTTGGTGACGAAGGCTGGGGTGCCGAAAATCTCAGACTTTGGCGTGGTGAAGGACCACACTGCTGCTGGAACCGCCCTAACTGTGGTTGGAAAGCTGATCGGAACGGTGGCTTTCATGGCCCCAGAGCAGATCACGAACGAGGACGTTGACGCGCGTACCGATCTGTACAGCCTCGGTGCCATGCTGTTCTACCTACTCACCGGTCGACGCCCCATCGAAGCGGACTCCGTGGCTGGCTATCTTGCGCGACACCTGACCGAGGTGCCCAAGACAGCCAACCACTACAATCCTGAGGTCCCGCCACGTTTGTCCCAGCTGTGCGCCCGGCTACTCGCCAAAGATCCCACCGAACGGCCCAGCTCAGCAAGAGCCGTCATGGCCATGCTCGATGCCCCAGATGAGGTCACAAGGCCTCCGCTTCGCGCACGAGACGCCGCGGTTCAAGCCGCCATCAGTGCCCTAAAGGCGGAAGACCCATCCGTTATCGCCTTTGTCGGTCCGCCAGGCTCCGGCCGTACCGCCCTCTTAGACGAGCTCGAGCGCGTATCCACAGCCGCCGGCAGACGGGTACTGCGCTGGTCACACACAACCTCGACACCCGTGGAAGATGCACAGGTTGTGCTCATTGACAACGCCGAGCGGCTGGCAGCAGACGCCGTCGAGGGCTTGGCCGAACACAGACGCCAAGCCCGAATGCACAACCGACCGTTTACGGTATTCGCAGCCGGCACCACCGCCCGGGGCGCCATTGCTGGCCTGACAGAGGACATGGGATTGCCGGACCAGGTGATGGGGCTTGGGCCACTTGAGCGCACCGATGTCATTGGCATGATGCGCGACCGTGGACTGGCTGGCCCAGTCGCTCCTGCCCTTGGCAGACGCCTTCACGCCGAGTTCGCCGGACAACCTGGACCGATTGCAGCTCAGGTGCAGGCACTGATCGACGCCCACTGGCTCACCGAACACAGTCCCGGACGCTTCAAGGCCGCAAAGCCCCTAGACGAGATTCGCCAAGCCGAACTCCCCGTCCCACCGGCCGTCCGCGCACGCATTCAGACCCTGTTGTCCAGCTTGGACGAGCCCAGTCTTCGCGCCTGCCACATCTTGGCTGTTCTGGGCCGCCCCGTTGAAGAGGACTTCCTCACCCGAGCCATGCCAGACCACCCCGCTCACGTCGCTGCTCAGCGACTCATTGACCGCGGTCTATTGCTCAAAGAGACCGCGCCAGACCGAGTGGCGGTTCGCTTCGCCCATCCGTCAGCCTCCATTGTGGTGCGCTCCCGCATGGATGACTCCGTCATTCATGAGGTGTCACGTTCACTCGCGGGCGTCCTGCAACAACGCAGAAGACGTGCAGACGCCGAGGAAATCGCCACGCTCTACGCCCAAGCCGAGGACGCTTCCAAGGCATACCCGTACTTTGTCCGCGCAGCCCGGCGCGCCTCTCGTGAAGGGCGCTTCATCGATGTGGTTCGCTTGACCGAACGGGCCCAAGAGATTCAGCGCCGCGCTGAGAACGACCTGGACTCCGAGACGGCGATTCGCCTGCGCCGGTGGGTCTACCTCATTGAGGGCGAGGCCCAGCTTGCCCGCGGACACTGGGCGCTGGCCATTCCACCACTGGTCAACGCCGTAGCCGCAGCCCGCTTGGAAGAAGATGCGGTCGCTACGGCCCGAGCCCTCACCTCCCTCGGGCGCGCCCACTACCGAAGTGGAGACTTTGACGCTGCCCGGCCGATCCTAGAGGAAGCCAACTCCCTGTTTGAGCCAGGCGACCCCATGCGCGCAACAGCAACACGTGCACTTGCGGACATTCGACTACGAGACTGCGATATCCGCGGCGCGGAGGCACTGTGGACGGACGCTCTCGACTCGGCCAGAGCGACCGGTTCATCCGACAGTGAGTCGCGGGCCATTCGGGGCTTGGCCAATGTTCGAGCCCTCCAGAACCGCCTAGATGACGCGGCTTCTCTGCTGGAGTCCGCTCTTGACCGCCTCGAGCGCGGCGGTGATGTCCGAGTACGTTGCGGCGTCTTGGCCCGTGCCATTGAGCTCGACCTTGCCGCCGGACGCCTGGGTGCCGCCAACCACCGCTCCGAGCGCCTCATGGACGCTATCGAGCAGCACGAGCTGGTGGACCGCATCGCAGATGCCCGAGCACTACACGCCATCGTGCTCATTGACAGCGGCCGCCCGGCACAAGCCGCACAAGCTGCCAATATTGCCCTTACCTACGCGCAGATGCAGGGTGACGCGGCCTGGAATACTCGTCTTCGGGTGGCCCGAGCCCTGCTCGCAGCAGGCCGACCCGATGCCGCAGCCACGGCCCTCCCCAAGGCGGACCGAGTCCCCGAGAACCGCCTCGATGACCCGCCTGGTCAGCTCGCAGCGATTCGGGCGCGCTTGCTCGCAAGCTCCGACCCTATTGCTGCAAAAGACCTCGCTATCTGGGCTATGACGCGCTCCGAGCCCATGCTAGCGCTTCGGTCATTCCGCATTCGCGTCGACGCCTCGCGCGCGCTGTCAGCCGTGGGCGCCACAGATCACGCACGAGAAGGAGCCAAGCGGGCCGTTCGCCTTCTGGACGCTGCGGGCACTGAGGGCTTCCGCCTAGATGCACTATTGGCCCTGAATCAAGCGGCCGATGACCCCCGAGTTGCCGATGCCATTGGCCAGCTGGCACGCCGCATAGCCGACCGCTTGCCACCGAGCATCGCCAAGACATTCCGCACACGACCGGATTTAGTGGCCCTGGGCTGCTTCGCTAATTCGACACGTCGACAGTAGGCAATGCCGAGCGAAGAGCGCCAACAAAGCCACTGAGCGACGGTCCCGTCGAGTGGTACTGACTACCCGCGAGCACTCTGATTTGGCCGGTCTGTACGGCGGACAACGGAGTCAGCGCGTCGAATGAGTGAACCAGCTGTTCTCGGCCCGCGTCGGACAGGTCATTGTCGCTCGATAGGATGACAATCCACTCCGGGTCCACAGAAAGCAGACGCTCAACCGGGAGACTTGGCGCCCCGGACACGTCTTCGTCGACCGCGTTGATGAGCCCGGCTGCGTGCATAGCTGCTCCATGGAGCGAGTTGCGCTGAACAAACCACACCGGCCCCGTCGCCAAGTCGTCAGAGGCATACACAAGCAAGGTTCTCCGTCCGGTCTCCGGCGGTTCCGCCTGCAGCGACGCCAACAACTCCTGTGCCACAGCCTCTGCCTCTGTCTGATGGTCCGTGAGCTCACCCAGGCGCCGAATCGACGCTCCCACGTCCGATACACCAAGCCACGGGAGTGCCTCGACCGTAACAATAGGCTCCAGCAAGTCTAGACGAGCACCTGCAGAGTCTTCCACCAACACAACACTCGGACGCAGCCCCACCACCGCTTCTACGTTCGGGGTCAGCGCCGTCCCAGCACTCGGCAGCGCTGTGACTTCGGCAGGCAGGGAGTCATAGTCACTTCGCCCGACCACCTGTCCACCCGCACCAATGGCGAACAGGGTCTCGGTGATCTGGGGCTGGAGCGACACGATTCGCGTGTCGGGGACCGCCGGAGGCGCCGATGAACAGGCACTCAGCAGCAGAACAAGAGCAAGACAACGCATAAGATGAACTCCGAGCGCCACCGGTATCGCGCGGCCAGCCCGAAGAAGCCCTCGTACCCCAAATCCGTCTGCAGACTGCACGACATCCAGCTCACGCTAGTGGTCTGCATCGCCACAACAACTGCGTTCCAAGCTCAAGCAAAACCAGATTGTGGTTGCCAGATGCCCCACCGCGAGTCAGTTTGCGCGCCATGAACCGCACGATATTGCTGCTTGCATTGCTCACCGCCTGTCCGAAAACCGACACCGATTCGGACACAGACATTGGAAGCGATACCGACACCACGTCCGACACAGACACGGGCTCGGATTCAGACACCGATTCCGACACGGACACCGATTCGGATTCCGACACGGACACCAATTCGGACACAGACACCGATTCGGACACAGACACCGATTCGGACACAGACACCGATTCCGACACGGACACCGATTCGGACACAGACACCGATTCCGACACGGACGCAGACACCGATTCCGACACGGATGCAGACACCGATCCCGACACGGACACCGATTCCGATACAAGCGACGATGTGGCCTACCTCGGCACCGTCACCGCCTTCTACTTCGCACCGGACGCCCAGTTCCCCTACGCCGAAGCCGGTATGCGCGCGTTCTTTTCTCCCGACTACGCCACGATTCCTGCACAGGACCCCCTGTCGCACATGGCACTCACAACGGGCTCACTGGAGGCCGTCGGAGTTGGGGATTACCCCGTGCCGGCCATTGGACAAGACGTTGAGTACTCGGCAGACGAGTGGTTTGAAGGTCCGGACGACCCGATCACACTCGACGCCGGCTTCTCCATCGCCGCCGACTACGAACTCGCCGCCTACCGCCTAGACCTGTTGGCCGAAGAAACTGGGTTCGTCGCCTACAGCCAATCCCGCGAAGAATACATCGACGTCGCTCAGATCCTCCCGCTCGACACGCCCATGGACGTCACGGCCCCGGGCGGTCCAGACATCGCAGCGTTCACGCTCCCCGATGCCCTGTCGATTCCAGAAGCACCCGTCCTTCTCGGCTTCGACCCCCTGCGCACCCTACCCATTCGCGCCGGGCAAGACCTCGTTTTAGAGTGGGAGGCATCAGACAACGATGATGATGCGGTTCACGTGTCCTATGAAAACGAAAACGGCGGAATGGTGTGGGCGTTCGCAAACGACGTCACCTCCATGCTTATCCCGGCCGATCGCTTCCTCATAAACGACCAAACAACCGGCGTATCCGTCGTCCGCACGCGCACTACACACAACGAAACCGAAGACGGCCTCATCACCGTGCAGGCCGCCTCGCACCAGTTCCTCGTTCCTGAGTGGGTTGGGTCGTGGGGAATCAGTCCACGGCACTGGCCAATCGGTCAGACGATTGACGTGACGGTGTCATCCTGGGACGTCCCCCTCGACATCAACACCCTAGATCTTGACCTTGGCGAAGGCATCACGGTCGACGCCATTCGCGCAGATGACCTGACATCCAACCGCTTCGTCGTCACCCTCACCCTGGAAGGTGATGCGATAAGCGGCATCCGAGACATCGTCATCACCGACGCCAACAACACCATCCAGACCACTCGGTCGGCATGGGTCACCCGTGAGCTCGTCCACACCGGTACCTGTGAGGACGTCGACGCGGAAGGCCCCATCGCCGACGGCACATGGTCAGGAACCGACGGCGCACTAAGCGATGGCCCATGGGACACCGAGACCTGCTCCACCGTGCCCATCGGCCGCGCTCAACCGATTCCGGTAGCCCTACTTGCCGGCGAGCGTCTCGACGTGCGCTTGTTCCACGAGGCCGACTTCAGCGCCATTCTGTACTTGGCCAACGATTGCGACGGCGGACCGGTGGATACCTGCAGTATCGCTCCAGAGGCCCAGCCCGATGTCACGCTTCACTATGAGCCTACCGAAGACGAAGTCCGCTACTTGGTTGTGGACTCTGCGGACATTGACCAGACCGGAGACTTTGCGTTCGACGTAGACATCCGTCGCACGGGTCCCTTCCCATTGGTGCTGACGCCCAACTACTACTCCGTGGGCGCCGACCCCGAACTCACGGTCACTTGCACCGTCGAACCCTGCGCATGGACAACATCCAATCCAGTCTTCAGTGTGTCAGGCAGCATCACCATTACCGCTCAGACCATCGTGGATGACACCACCGCACTGGTGACCCTCAACAGCCGCGGACAGGGCAATGTGGGAGCCGGTAGTTTCGACCTCACAGTCACCACGGATGCCGGCTCCGCAATCGCCCCAGATGCTCTCACCATCGAGCCCTTCGTGTACTCCGACAGCTGCAGCTTCGCGGACACCAACCCACCGCTTGTACCCGGTCGTACCAGTGGCGCTACCGGGTTCGACACCAACACCGGGCTGACTGCTTTCCCGTGCACACAAGATGGTTTTGGCCCGGAAGGCATTCATCGGGTCATCATTCCCGGTGGACACACCCTGCGCGCTTCGGTTGAGTCCTCGTTCGACAGCCAACTGTACGCCGTGAACAGCTGCCCCGGGGCGGTTGTCACCTGTGCTGACCTGGGCGCTAGTGGAACGACCGAATACGTCGAGTGGGTTGCTCCCGCAGACGGCGCTGAACTCTACCTTGTTGTCGACGGCTTTGATTCCGACGACTCTGGCACCTACATTCTGGACGTGGAGATCACCCCATGATCCGCATTCTTCCCTTCGTTCTCTTGGCCGCCTGTAATCCTCCAGAGGGAGAGTACACGAGCGATGTTGACGTAGACACCCACATCAATGGTCCACGCGACCCCGGTGTCCCCGCAGCCTGGGACCAGAGCACGTCCATTCGCACAAGCGATGGCGCATTCGAGCTGTTCTTCACCCGTCCGGGCACCGAGCGCGGAGATGAAGAGGACCCCGAGCTAGACGACGCCGTCATCCGCCTCATCGACGCCGCCACCAGCACCATCGACGCGTCTCTCTTCGAGTTCAATCGCGAACCCATCGTTGAGTCACTGCTCCGCGCAAACGAGCGCGGCGTGGCCATTCGCTTTGCCGGAGACGGCGATGAGCTGCACGACCCAGGCTACGAAGCATTGATGGAAGCGGGTGTTTTGCTGTCCGTTCGCGCACCGAACGACCGCATCATGCACAACAAGTTCGTCATTGTAGACGACACCACACTGTTCACCGGGAGCACCAATTTCTCTCGCAATGGCGTGATGCTGAACAACAACGGGTCCATGATTGTCAACGACCCAATCGTCACCGCCTCCTACGCCGCTGAGTTCGAACAGATGTACAGCCAGGGGTTGTTCGGGCGTCGCAAGGCCTCGGTCAACCCGCCTACGCGAACTCAGATCGGTGACCACATTGTCACCCCACGCTTCTCACCAGCCGACCCCGCAAACCTCGCACTGCTCGACACCCTTGCTGAAGCCGACACGACCGTGCTCTTCATGGTGTTCTCGTTCACCCGACTAGACATCATTAGCGAGCTCATCGAGCTGCACAATAGCGGCGTGCAGGTCGTAGGCGTATTCGACGAGAGCCAGGGCCGAAGCCGCTACTCCGCCGACGACATCTTGGCCGAAGCCGGTGTTCCGGTCTTTATCGACGGTAACCGCAACGCGATTGGCTTTGCCGGCGGAAAGCTCCACCACAAGACCATGATTGTGGACCCGCTCAGCGAGAGTGAACCCACCACCATTGTGGGCTCATACAACTGGTCGGCCTCTGCCAACGACTACAACGACGAGAACCTGCTGGTCATCGAAGGCGCGGAGGTCGCGTCCGCGTACATGGACGAGTTCTGCCGTGTTCTGGCTGTAGCCACGCCGCATCCGCTGTACCTGGGTACCGTGCCCGACCCTTGCGCAGGCCTGCTCATTCCCGTCCGCTTCAACGAAGTCTTCGCCAATCCAGACGGCACAGACCGCGGCAATGAGTGGGTTGAAATCGTCAACGCTGGCGGCGCTCCTGTGGACTTGGACGGCTGGACCTTGGGAGACCTGTACAGCCCATCACGTCACGTGTTTGAGCCGTTCATCCTCCCACCCGGTGCATCGCTTGTCATCGCCGAGAGCCCCACCGGCTCGACACGCGAAGTCATTGTCAGCAGCGGAACCTTGTCGCTCAACAACAACTCCGAAGAGCTGACGTTGTACGATGCCTCAGGGACCACAGTCGACCACATCGGCTACCAAAACGCGGTCAGCGGCGTGAGCTTCAATCGCTTCCCAGACGGCAACCTGCGCGGCGACTTCGTTCTGCACACCGAGCTGCCTGGAGCCGTCGGAGCCGCCTCCCCAGGCAACCTTGCGAGCGGTGAAGAGTGGGGCGTCGAAATCGTCCTCAACGAAGCCATGCCTGACCCCGAGTCCGGCGCCAGCGAGTGGGTGGAGCTTGTCAATGTAGGCACGGCCGAGGTCGACCTGTCCGGCTGGACCTTGTCCGATGACGGCGGCAGCGGAAACGTGCTGTTCCCCGAAGGCTTCATCCTTCCTGGCGGTCGCGCCGTTGTACTTGCAGATGTCAATGCTGACCTCTCCGTCTTCCCAGGGGCGGTGTGGGAAGCGTCTTCGCGGCTGTCGTTGAACAACAGCAACGAGACCATCACGCTGTACGACCGCTTCGGACTGGAGCGCGCACAGATGAGCTGGGGTGCACGTACCACAGCCGACGACGGCATCTCCGTCAACCGCACCGTTGATGGCTTCCGAAACAGCACGCTCATCAACCACAACCTGGTCGAGAACCCGGACGTACCGGTTGAGCTGCGGCCCACCTCATCCCCGGGACTTCGTGTAGATGGCGCCGTCTGGGGCGGCGAAATCGTGGTCAATGAAGCGCTGCCCAACCCCGAAGGCAGCGATTCTGACCAAGAGTTCATTGAAATCGTCAACGTCGGCAACCTCACAGTAGACATCAGCGGCTGGACCGTCGGAGACGCTGTGAACCCCCGCAGGCACATCTTCGAAGACGACTTCCTGCTTGAGCCTGGCGCATTTGTTGTGGTGTACGACGGAGGCGACCACTCCGACATCACGGGCGCTGTCAACGCCTCCAGCGGCGCTCTCGCCTTGAACAACACCGGCGACAGCGCCACCTTGTTCAACAGCAACAACGAAGTTGTGAGCAGCGTTCAGTGGTCCAGCAGCACCAGCGGCGTCAGCTGGAACCGAAGCGTGGACGGAGACCCAAGTTCCGACCTGACCCTACACACCGATGTTGGACTCGAGGACATCAGTCCCGGTGCATTTGCGACGCCAATCATTCCATAGATGGTGAGCGAAGAGCCCATTCGCATGACGACTCCTGAAGAGCGGGAGTTGTTGATCCAAAAACACCGACACGGCGTCGTGTTCGTGGTCGTTGTAAGCGTGGTCTTCGCCGTGCTGACGGCAGGTGCGGCGTACCTGATGTGGCCCACTACAGACGACCAGAGCATTGTCTGGTCGTTGTGCATGGCAGGCATGGGTGTGCTGGTCGTAGGCTTGCTCTTGTGGGTGAGCTACGGCAGTTTGCACACCGCCAACAGCATGACCAGCGAACTACCGGTACACCTGATTCAAGGCGAGTTGCACATTGGGAGCAAAGGTCTGCGAAGGATTGACGGACGCCCTGTGCAGCCCCTAGGCAGCTGGTCCGCAGGCATCCACTCAGGAGACCGTGTTGAAGGCGAGGTCGTCTTCCAGCCCGGCGAGTACATGGGCGTCCTGTTGGAGGTCTGGCTGGAGGAAGACTCGACCGATGCGGTGAGTGGTCCCTGAGCGGCGAACACCGGGCCTCAGCCCTCGAATCGGGCTAGGTCCAGCCTATGGCCAAGCGCACCAATGAAGAACCGCTAGAGATGGGAGGGGTGCCGTTGCACCCCGGCTCTCGCGTCGGAAATTACGTCTTTCTGCGGGAGGTCGGTAGCGGCGGAATGGCCAGGGTCTTGCTGGCAAAAGACCCGGCCGGCGACCTTGTTGCGCTCAAGGTGCTACGCAAGAACCGCTTCAAGACCGGATTGGCGAGGTTCCGCCGAGAGTTTCGCGCGCTGTCGCGAATTCACCACCCCAACGTCATCCGCGTCGAAGCCTACGGAGACCTACACGGCCATCCGTACATTGCCATGGAGTATGTTGACGGCCCGGACCTGCATGCCACGATTCGCAGCTTTCGTGGATGGGATCCCGAGCGTAGATGGACCCGCGTAGAAGAGATTCTAGTGGACCTGTGCCGCTCTCTCGCCGTGGTTCACAAGCGCGGCCTGGTCCACCGAGACCTCAAGCCCAGCAACGTGCTGCTGACCCGTGAGGGCACCTGCAAGCTCACCGACTTCGGCATTGTCAAAGACCTGGACCCCGCACACGACCCGTTCTTGAGCACCACCCTGGTGGGAACCTGGGCCTATGCGTCACCCGAGCAAATCACCGGCAAGCCGCTAGACCATCGCAGCGACCTGTACAGCTTGGGCGTCATCCTGTTCGCCATGCTCACCGGAAAGCGTCCCTTCGTCGCAGATGACATGGCTGGCTACCTAGAGCTTCACCGCGACCAGCCAGCACCGTCTCCACGAGACATCATCCGCGGGGTTCCAACCCACTTAGACGAAATCTGTAGGCGACTGCTCCAGAAAGCCCCACGCGACCGCTTTCAGTCCGCCCAAGAGGTGCTGTATCGCCTAGAAGCCGAAGAACGCGCAGACGACATCATGCCGGCGTCAGGCTGGGTGCCGCCGCTAGTCGGACGTGACCTTGAACAGGAATCCCTGAACAACGCTATCGCCGCTCTGACCGACTTCCGTGGCGGCGTACTGATCCTAGAAGGCGAGGACGGCTCCGGCAAGTCACGCCTGTTGGACGTCGCGAGCCACCGCAGCCGGGACCTCGGTTTTCCCATGTATCGGCTGGACTTTGAGCCAAACGCGCCGGCGTTTGAGGCTGTGTTGACCTTCGCCAAGCACTTGGCAGAGACCATTCCTCAGCGCCAGATTCCCGCGTCGCTCACTGAAGCCTTGGCGCGCTTCACCAACGACACCGGCACTCCCACAGACGCGCGCTTCGCCCTGTACGACGGCATCCGTGAGGGGCTCACCAAGGCCCTTGAAGACCAGCCATTTGTGCTGCTCCTAGACAATCTGCACGACGCCCACCCGCGTGAAATCGACTTGATTGCCTACCTCTGCCGCACATTGGTAGCCCCCGGAGAGCAAGCCCTGCTCGTAGCCGGCACGCTACGCGCCAAAGCCAACGCCGCCGCAGACGCCTTCGCTGCCGGAGAGGGTCTGGGTGTTGTGCCGGTTGAGATGGAAGTCGGAGCGCTATCGCGCGAGAATATCCATGCGATTGTCACCGATCTGGTCGGAGACAGCCCAAGTGCGCGCCTGTTGAGCCAGCGACTGCACAAGGAGACCGAAGGCAACGCGTACTTCGTCACCGAATTCCTGCGTTCGCTACAAGCCAAGGGCACTATCGGAGAGAAGGACGGCAACTCCGTCCTCAACGCCAGCGAAGAAGAAATCGCCACCGGCCACCTTGAGATTCCGCTCGGCGTACGCCAGGTCATGCGCGCCCGACTTGAGGTCATTGGCCGGCAAGACCGAATTGTGCTGGAGACCTTGGCCGTTGGAGGTCGCGAAATCGACCTCGACATCCTGCTCGACGTCCTCGACGCAGACGAAGAAGACGTGCTCGACAGCATCGACCGCCTGCTCGCCGCGGGCATCGTTCGCGAGCGACGTGTCGCGGACGTCACCAGCTACGCTGTCACCCACCGCAAGTTCGCGGACGTGGTGTACCGAGACCTGCACCCAGACCGTCGCTCCGACACCCACCGCCGCATGGCTGCAGCCCTAGAACTGTCGTACGCACAAAACCCGGCAGCCCTAGAGGTTGTGGGTGAACACTACCGCCGCGCCGGTGACGCCGGACGTGCCTACCGGTACCTAGTGTCCGCCGCCAAGCGCCTAGCCGACCGCAGCTTGGTGCAGGAAGCATGGGAAATCACGCAACGAGCGGGGTCTCTCGAAGAGTCGGCCATGACCGACCTACCGGAAGACGAGTTCCGTGCGCTTCGACGTGAACACCACGCGGTCCGCGCCGCTGTGCACTACAACCGCGCCGAGTGGGCCGACGCCGAGCGCACCTGGCGCGCCGTCTTGAACATGGCCGATGTCGAAGGAGACGTTCGCGCCTCAACAGAAGCCGCGCTGGAGCTGGCCACCGTACTGAGACGACGAGGGCGCAATCGGGAGAGCCGCATCTTTGCGAAGCAAGCTCTAGAATCCAGCCGCCGCCTACACTATCGTGAAGGTGTTGCTGACGCGCTCCACTGTCTGTCGGCCCTGGCGTGGTCCGAAGCGGACCTTGAAGAGTGCGAGCGCATGGCCACAGAAGGACTGCTCATCGCTCAAGGTAGCCTGCTTGCAGACCGCCGTGCCGAGCTGCTCCTCGCCCTCACCGCAGCACAAGCCACCCGCGGTCAGCTCGCAGCAGCCACTCGCGGCTTGACCGAAGCCGAAGGCATCTTCCGAGAGCTCCGAAAGAAGCGTCCGCGCTGCTTGGCCCTGGCCAACATCGCTGAGCTACTGACCTGGCAGGGAGAGCCTGTTCAGGCACGTCAGCGTGGTCATGTCGCCGTTCAGATCGCCACGGAGCTCGACTACAAGCTGGGCCTCAGCGCCGCGGTTCGCTCACTGTCCACCGCCGCAAAGGACCTCGGTCTGCACGATGAAGCACGGGAAGGTCTGCACCGGGCGCTCGACACCGCACTCGACATTGACCTACCCGAAGAGATTGGCTCGTGTCAGCTGCGCCTCGCCGAGCTCGAGCTGGAAGCGGACAATGTCGCCGAAGCCGAAGCTCACGCCCGTGCCACCATTCGCACCGCAGAACGCCGTGATCCCGAATGCAACATCCCACACGCACAAGCCATCTTGGCGCATGTATTGGCGTCCAGCAACCCCCAAGAATCGGCGGACCTGCTACGGCGAGCCACTGAAGTGCTGCCAAACTTGCCCATTCCGGCGCGGTGCCGTGTTGGATTGGCCCTGGCAAAAGCTCACGTGGTGCGTGGAGAAACCGAAGCCGGAAGACTGCGCACGAACGAGGTCATCGCCTCTGCCGCATCGCGTGGGCTTGTGCTCGTAGACTTGGAAGCACGTGCCGTCGCAACGCATCTGGCAGAAGACGCCGACGCCGCACAACGCCACCGCACATTGGGTCAACAACGGGCACTAGAGTTCCAAGCCCGCTTGCCAGTGGATATGCGCAGAGCGTTCGCATCCCGTCCATTCCTTGCCTGGCTCGCCGATCCCGCATGACCCGCATTGCTCAAAGCCTGCTATTTCTGGCGAGTATCAGTGGCGTGTTCGGCTGTACATCCGCACGTCAGAAAGTGCAGGGCGACATTGTCCGGTCGATTCATTTCGAGGGTAATGGCTCGTTCTTCTCGGGTCAGAACGACTACCAGCTGCAAGGGGCCATGGAGCAGGGCGACAGCAGCTTCGGTATCGCGACCTTTCCGCTCAACTACCTCGCCAAACCAGTCACACTCAACTCGAAGGCCCTGTCAGTAGACGGCTACCGACTAGAGACGTGGTACGCCGAAAATGGTTGGTTCGACGCCAAGTTTCAAGGTTGGGAAGTACACCACATTCGTCGGGGCTCTTTCAACCGAGCCGGCATGGTGCGCCTCATCGGGCACGTTGACCCCGGTGCACCGTCGCTCATCGACAACTTCAACATCACTGGCATCAACGGTGCCGCACAGCGTGTGTTCGCCTCGACCATTCAACGCACGGGCTCTCTGCAGAAGGGCGGCCAGTTCTCCCTGCTGACCGTCGAGTACACCAAGGCGGAGATGCTCGAGTTGTTCGGGAACAATGGCTATCCATACGCCCGCATCAACGAGTCGATACGCGCCCGTCCGGCACAGCGGTTGGTCGACGTCAACTTCGACGTCAATGCTGGCGTCTCCTCGCGCATCGGTGAGATTCGAATCGAGGGAAACGTCGCGATTGACCGACAGATCGTACGGGAAACCCTGCCATTCAATACCGGCGATACCTTCAGTGCCAAAGAGCTTCGGCGCGGTCAAACACGCCTGTTCGCTCTGGGCACGTACGCCATCGTGAATATTGTGCCGGACCTGTCGGACCCCACGAACCCCAATGTGCCGATTCTTATCAAGCTGACCGAGACGCGCTTCCAGACCCTTCGGCTGGGTGGTGGCGCGGACTTCCAAGGTGGCAACCTGACTCCCCGTCTGGCCACTCGGTATCGGCATGTTCACCTGTTTGACCGCCTCATCCAGGCCGAGCTGCGCACCTCTGTCGGTTACCGCTTCGCCATTGACGGCAGCAGCACAGACGACAGTCGCTACACCTACGGCGTGAATCTGGGAGTGAGTACCCCACGACTAGCCGGTCCAAACTGGGGGCTGACCGCGCAAGCGAGTGTCGAACAGGACCAGATCCCCGACCAATACGTCTACCTCAACCCCAAGACCTCCCTGCGCGTCACCCACCGATTCACAGACGCAGTCTCGGTGACCTTCGGGCCGTCCTTGGAGGTCTATAAAATCCTGACGGTTGAGGGAGACAACGCGCAGGTCCTCATTCGCAGCCTGTTCGGTGCTGGATTCGACGGGACCTACCAGCTCGCCACACTCGACTTCGGGTTCACCGCGGACTGGCGAGACGACCCCCTCGATACAAAGCGTGGCACCTACTACCGAGCCGGTGTTCGCCAAGCGCTGCCCATCTTTGCGCCCTCACCAGACGCAAAGCCGTACACCTTCACAGACCTGCTGGGCGAGGCACGCACCTACCGACGCATCCGTGGAAACGGCAACAAACCGTTCACCATCGCTCTGCGCGCGCGTGGCCAAGTGCTCCTGTCCGAAGGGCTAGATGATGACGGCCAGGTGGTCGGTGTACCTTATCCAGAGCTCACCTTCCTCGGCGGCTCAGCGGACCTACGCGGCTTCCGCATCAACCAAGTCGGACCGTACGAGACGGTCTGTACCTACAGCGACAGCAACGTAGCCGACGCCTTCGGACAGTCTCCGACCTCCGGCACAGAGCTCGCACGTCGCCACTTGCCGGTGGGTGGGCAAGCAAGCGCCCTATTTTCCGCAGAAGGTCGCTTCGCCCTTCCTTACGGGTTGTCCTTCGTCCCATTCGTTGACACCGGTCTGCTCTCACCGACCCTCGGCAGCATCTCTCCCAGCCAGATCCGCGTCGCTGGCGGCGTGGGGGTTCGCTACGCATCCATCGTTGGCCCCATTCGCTTGGACCTCGCGGTACGTCCTCTGTTCCCGGAAGACCGCGCTGCACGCGCGACATTCGGCTGTCAGCTCGGAGACGTTCAGGCCCGAGGCGTCGACCTGTTCTCAACCTTTGGCGCCGGCACAGGAAGCGACCGGAACATCCCCTTCGCGCTCAACCTAATCATCACGATTGGCCAAGCGTTTTGAGTGAAGCCACTGCCACCGTCGCGGCCGTGCCCTCCCCAAAGAAGAAGAAGCTGGGGTGCATTCCGCGCTTGCTCATAGCGGCCGGCCTCGGCATGTCCACCCTGGCGCTGACCGGCTTTGTCGGCTGGGCATGGCTGCGCTCGGAGTCCGGCGAGCGCTTTCTGACGCGCCAGATCGAAGGCGCAGTGCAGGGCATGATGACGGAGGGAACCTTCACAATTGGTGACCTAGACACCGACCTATGGGGCAACATCGGCGTGTCTGATGTCCACATCAACGACGCCAACGGAAACGCCGTGGTCTCCCTGCCCCGCGCCGATGTTCAGGTCTCACTGCTGCCATTGCTGTTCGACCGCCGCCTAGTCATCCCACGCATCACCGTCTACGGCCCAATGGTCACCCTACACACCCTGCCAGACGGTGGCTTGAACCTCACACAGCTGTTCCCAGCAGGTGACCCAGACGCTCAGAGAAGCGAAGACCTCCTGCCCATCGACCTGACCATTCGCCAGCTACAGCTCCGCGACGGTACGGTCACTCTCAACGGCGCCGGCGCACACGCTCTGTCGCTCGATTCGCGGCTCGACTATACCAACGACGTACTGGGCATCAGCGGACTTGGAGTCTCTGGCGAGTGGGTTGGCGAGAGCCTCGACGGGCCGCTCACCGTCAGCGGAAACCTGGTGTACGACTGGGACCCCGACCGCATCGTGCTTCCGCAGCTGCGCGTGAACACTCTGGACAGCGTACTCACTGTAGAGGGTGAGATCGCAGCGGTGTCCACGTCTACAGACCTCGACATTGACGTGCTCATCGACTCCTTGGCAATGGCGCCGCTCGACCCAGTCATCTTCTCCAACGCAGGCTTCCACGGAATCTGGACCGGGGATGTTCACCTCGGCGGCGACCCCACACACCTCGACATTACCGCCGTCATCGACGATAAGACGGGACTGACTGGGGGTCTGGACGCAGCGGTTGGGGTGGACCTCGGCACCGAGGAACTCGCCTGGAGTGTGACCGGTCAGCTACGCAACTTCGAGGTCAACGCCCTGCTGACTCCAGTCGCCGAAATCGTACGCATGAACGGCGAAGTACAGGTGTCCGGACGTGGCACCTCATGGCCAAACGGCATGGTCATTGAGGGCACACTCAACGGTGGACCTCAGCTTGCGTACAACTTCGAGATGGACGAGCTGGCAGGCGACTTCCGCATTGAGAACGGCGTACTGAACTTGATGGGAGTCAACGTAGTGACGCCCTACGCGGACCTCATCGGCAACGGCACCTTGGACATTGTCAACGGACCCATGGACCTCAAGCTGGTGGGCGCTGTGATGCCCGCTGGACTCGCGGCCATGAACCTGCCGGGTCTTACGGGTATCGGGCGAACCAACCTGCGTATCCGCGGCGATGTCATGGCGGAGAGGTTGAACCTATCACTGACTGGAAACGCCGCTTTTGACCGATTCAACTACCAAGGATTGGTCGACATTGGCTCCCTGCAGTCCACCATCAATGGCCGTATCGGAGTCGACAAAGTGTCGTTGGCACTCGGTATAGACATTGCGGACCTAGAGTCTAGCGGCGTTCAAATTGCAACCGGTCAAGCTCCAAAAGTAGACGTTGTCTACGCGTTCGACGGTAACATCAGCGCAGCCAGCGACGCTCTTTTCCTCCAGGGGCTCCACTACCCAGGTGTGTTCACCATCGCAGACGCCAGTGGAGAACTCGACTTTCGCATGCCTCCGTCCGGAGCCTACGTGGCCGAGGTGGACATGGTCTTAGGCGCCGGAGACATGCTCGGGTACCCAACGACCAGCGGCCTTGTGGCCGCAACCGTCACACCACAGACAGCCGCGTTCGACGTGTGGCTCCAAGATGGTTTCCGCACCCTTGCCCGCACTATCGGAAGCTATGACCTAGCCAACGCCGAAGTGGACCTGATGGGCCTGACCGCTGCCCCCATCCCAGGTGGAGAGTGGACCGCCAACGGCCCCGTTCACTTTGCGGTGGTCGAAGGCGGCATTGCCAATGCTCGAATGGACATCATCAGCACACATGGGCGAATCCGAGTCCGGGGAGACCTCGGTACGACCGGCGAGCTCGACGGACGGCTACGCGTCGACAACTTGGACCTCACCTACGTTGACCGCTTGATGCCCACGCTCGAGCAGACCCTAAGCGGACAGCTCGACCTCGACATCGCACTGTCAGGCGACGCAAACAACGCAAGAATCGATGGAACAGTACGCGGCGAAGTCGCTCTGGACGGCAATCGACCCTTGGACATGGACGTGATTCTCAACGTTCGCGATGGCCGCGCACAGGTAGACGGCATCTTCCTCAGCGACAGCGTCCCACTCGCAACGCTCAGCGGCGTCATCCCCGTCAAGATGGACCTCGCGGCGCCAGACCTCGACCGAGACGGCTTCATTGATGCCGAGCTCACCATCGCCCCCGGCGACTTCGTCCGCATCTCCGAGCTGACCGGCGCCGAAGCTCCCGTTGGCCGACTCTCAGCCGTCGCGAGCGCTCGCGGACCCGTGCGCGACCCCAATCTCCACCTCGTCGGCGTCATGGAAGTGGACGTTGCTGGCCTTGCCGACAAAGGCCGAGTCGAGTTCGCCATCGACCGCGTCGACCGCGACGTGGCGCTGTGGACCGAGGTGATGGAAGGCTACGGCCTGGTCGGTTCCCTGGACGGAAACGCCAAGACCCACCTGCAGTCTATCTTTTCGTGGGCGTTGGGTGAGTCCGAAGAAGCACCGGATTGGACCGACTACGACGCCATCGTCGACACAATCGACGTCAGCATCGAGACAGACGACCTGCCCGTCGACAGCGTTGCTGACTACCTCGGAATCAGCACCCGCCTGTCCGGCTACCTGCAGGGCGACGCGCACATTCGAGGAAGCGGCAACAGACCCACCATCGACGGCGACATCGTGTGGGAGGAGGCGGCTATCGAAGGTCTCGCGCTCACCGAGGCCAGGGCCGTGCTTCAACCCGATGAAAACGGCGGCTACAACCTCTCTACAGTGGTTGCATTCGACGACGGAGGCCGCCTCGACATCGGCGGCCATGTGCCGGTCGCCGTCAACTTGCGCGATGACTACAACACATGGTCCAACGGCGAGCTGGACATCACAGTGGATGGGTCGAACATCCCCGTCAGCGCCCTGACCAGCTTCATCCCAGGTGCGAGCCGCGGCACTGGAACCCTAAACATCGACGGTGTTGTTGGCGGAACTCTATTCGACCCCGCCCCAAACCAGACCATCCAGCTACGTAACGGTGAGATGGCCTATGCACCGAGCGGTGTTCTGTACAAGGACGCAACCGCCGACATCTTAGTTCGGTCGGACCGCATTGAGCTGACCCGCTTCAGTGTCAGGACCGACGCCCGCCGCGGCATCATGGCCTTCACCGACGAGTTCGCGCGCCAGACCATCGAAGCCAGTGCTCAAGCGACCCTAGACGGATGGTTCCCCAGCGAGGTGACGGGCAACATCACCATGCGCAACGCCTGGCTGTCGGGGCTGTCAGAGCTACAGATTCAGACGTCCGGCGATATTGATGTGAGCGGCACCTACCCGGACCTACAAGTACGTGGCGACATCGTGGTCGACAACGGGCTCATCATTCAGGACCTCGCATCGTTCCTCACCGTCTCTCCCCTGGCCTTGGACGAACGCATCCGCGTAGAACGGGCCGACTACACAAAGCGTGAAGTTGTGGAGGAGGAGGAGGAACCCGGCCTGTACGAGACCATCGACATTGCCCTCAACGTGGACCTCCAGCGAAACGTCGAGGTCCAGGTCGCCTTCCCGTTCTTAGACGACCTCGGCGCCATTGGGGCCACCGTCACCCGCGCCGACGTTCAGACGCGACTCGGTGGAGACGTCGACTTCGCCATGACCGGCGGCGAGATGAGCCTGTACGGACCGGTGGACGTCGTTGGCGGCAAGATGCGGGTTCTGCAGACCAGCTTCGACCTAACGGACGGCTCAGCCACCTTTCAAGGAAGTCCGTTCAACCCGATCTTGGACTTGGCGGCGAACAGCACCATTGGCACCGCGACCGTTGAGTTGGTGGTCAATGGCACCGCAAACGAACCCGCCATTGCCTTCACGTCTGCACAATACCCCGACCAGTCCCAGATTCTCACCATGCTCATTACCGGTGAAGAACCCGGTGACTTGACCGCCGATCAAGGAAGCGCTGCAAGAGAAGCCCTTGTTGGACTGCTGCTGTCCAGCGTACTCTCTGGAGTCCGTTTAGGGTCGATTAGCTACGACCCAGACGGCACGGTGCGCGTGGGCATTCCAGTCGCCAGCGACGTCTATTTTCAGACGATTGTTACTCCGAGCCCTGCCATCAACGAAAACACCTTCGCGGGACAGATCGAGTGGACGCTCGCCCCCAAAGTGGTCCTTGAAGTGACGGTGGGTGACAGACAGAGCGACGGCGACATTTTCTGGGAGACCCGCTTCTAATGCAACTAAGACGACCCTTTGACGCCCATGTTCACTTGCGCGATGGCTCCATGCTCACCGCGGTTGCCCCCCACACGGCCGAGCACTGCGCCGCCGCCCTGGTGATGCCAAACTTGGTGCCGCCAGTGACCACGCGCGCGATTGCCCAGGCCTACCAGGCACGCATCGCAGACGCCGCTCCTGACGCATTCCAGGCACTCTTGACGGTCTACCTGACCGACGGCATCGCAGCGGACGAGGTCGTTGCCGGTTTTGTTGCTGGAGACTGGGTCGCAGCCAAGCTCTACCCCGCCCATGCCACCACAAATAGTGCACACGGCGTCTCCGATATCCAAGGACTTCTGCCGGTACTTGAGGCCATGGCCGAAGTCGGCATGCCTCTGTGCGTTCACGGCGAAGTCACTGACCCCAGCGTGGACATCTTCGACCGCGAGGCGGTGTTTCTCAAGACCATCTTGGGTCCGCTGCTCCAACAGCTGCCCACACTTCGCGTCATCGTTGAGCACGCCACCACGGCAGCAGCCGTGGATTTTGTACAGCACCATGCCGACCGCGTGGCCATGTCCATCACCGCCCACCATCTTTGGTGGAATCGCAACGCCCTGTTCGACGGCGGACTGCGCCCCCACGCCTACTGCTTGCCCGTGCTCAAGCGCGAGACCGACCGCGAGGCACTGGTTCGTGCCGCGACCAGTGGTGCTGCCAATGTGTTCTTTGGTACCGACTCCGCTCCGCACCTGATTGGCCGCAAAGAGACCGACTGCGGCTGCGCCGGTGTGTTCAGCTCACCCACCGCCGTGGCCACCGTGGCCGAGGTGTTCGACAACGCGAACGCCCTCGCCCACCTCGAAGCCTTCTTGAGCCTCAACGGACCCGCTTGGTACGGTCAGAAGCCGAGCGAAGACCGCATCACACTGCGCAAGCAGCCCACGACCGCGGCCGCCGAGCTTGCCACCCCAGAGGGACCCGTGCGTATCTTTCGCGGCGGTGAGACGCTGCGCTACGCTGTCAGCGCAGAGTGACGGCAGTTACCGCCCGAACAGCGTCTCCCGAGCCAAAGCCCGCGTCCACAATCAGGCCAACCAGGTCGTCGCTGACTTCGGCATCTTCGGGGACAAGCCCAAGCGCCCTCGGGTCTTCAAAGGTGATGCGCACAACGTTGGGCTCCTCGTCGAAGTCCGCGTAGCCGCTCTCGGGGCCGGCGCATCCGACCCAATCCCACAGGTCGCCGTCATCCAGCACAATCTCGTCACCGTACTGGATCGTGGGGCTGCCCGTGCTCGTGTCGACGTAGTCCCACAGGTCCACGTCTCCCGACACCATGCCCCAGCCGTAGTCGCCTTCTACGTGTAGGTCGAGGTCCAACCAATTGCCCCACATATTCGCGTCGTTGATCGACAACGTGTCCTCGAACGCTTCGATGGCGGGGAGGTCGCCAGCCATGCCGCCGGGCTGGACATCAACATCATCCAGTTGGGTCAGGCCAATGGTGCTTCGGCTACAGGCAGTCAGCAAAAACATAGTTGCCAAGGTCGTCATCAATCTCATCAGGCCCTCCGTGTGGTGGACCGAGCAGACGACGACAGACGAGTGACATTCTAGCCAGATGTGCTTGGTGACAGGTGCAGACAACACGCACCGACCGAGAGCCTACCGGACGGTCATCGTGTAGTCGCCGCCAGGGCCGTCCCATCCACCTACCAACAGATAGTAGACTTCTCCCGGCAATAACGGGTAGTTGACGCTCTCTGGCGTGTTGCCAGAGTTGTCCCCAGAGGCCGCCGCCCAGGTCAGATCACCGTCGAAGACCGAGAGGAAGGTGAACCCCAGCTCGTCGAACAGGTAGACGTCGTAGTCACCCGTTCCCGTCCAGCTCAAGTTCGCGCCGGTTCCCGTAGATCCAACGGTAAACGCGACAATATCGATGTCTGCGTAGCCAGCGGCGAGGCCGGTCGTGTGGATGTTGCCCGAGAACGAACACGGAACCTGAAGAAGGCCTGCGTCTTGAACGCTGGTCAGTGTATCGCCCAGCTCAGAGATGGGAATGCCGCTACCAGCACCGCCACTGACTTGAAGTGCGGTGGATTGCTCACCACTGCGTAGGCCCGAACTGTCTTCGACCAAGCCACGAATCGACAACGTGGAGGTTCCTCCGCCACAGCCTGTTCCACCACCGACGGTCGGTTTGGGGAAGCGAATCGTGCCGGCACCTGACGAGGCGTCCCATGTCGCGAGGGAGCCGGGAATGTCGTACGCCGTGGTGGCACCGTTCACCGTCAACTCAAACGTACCCCCGCTCAGGTCGTTGTCCGTATCTGTCGCGGTGAAGGCGACCGAGATCTGGGAGCCAAGGTCTGCGGCGCTAATGCTGACCAGGCGCGGCGCGACTCCCGGAGTCACGACCGGGTCGGTGCCCTCATCAATGTCATCGGTTCCCAGATCAACAATGCCGGTATCTTCGGTGCCAAAGTCGGTATCCGTGAATGAGCCGAGCGGAGTCAGACCACCACATGCTGTCAGGCCAAGTGAGCACAAGGCAACAATGCGGTTCATGGTCAAGATCCTCCGAGGCGGCGCCAGCCAATATGCATCTAACGGGCCCCGACTGCCAATGACAACCCTGTCAAGAACCCGCGTCGTCGTGGTTCGGTAGATGGGCTACGTCCGCGGCTGAACCAGACGCACTTGGGAGATGACATGGCACTGTGGGACGGACGATTCTCGGCGGGGCCCGCCCAAGATATGGTGAATTTCTCCGAGTGCCTGGGCGTGGACATGCGCATGTGGCGCCAGGACATCGAGGGTAGCCGAGCCCACGCGACAATGCTGGCGACGGTGGGTCTGATCACCACAGAAGACCTGGCCACGCTGCTCGCAGGCCTCGACACGGTGGCCGCTGAGCTCGAAGACGGTCGCTACGTGCCCGGTCCAGAGACCGAAGACATTCACATGGCTGTGGAGTCCCGCCTCATCGCACTCGTCGGAGACGTCGGTGCACGGCTTCACACCGCCCGCTCGCGGAATGATCAGGTAGCCACAGACGTCCGCTTGTGGATGCGTGACGCGCTGAACACCCTCGCTGAGGCGCAGATGGACTTGGTCCGTGCCCTCGTCGAGCGGGTCGAAGAAGACGGTGACGTCCTCATGCCAGGATTCACCCACCTTCAGCGCGGCCAGCCTATCTTTCTGGGCCATCACCTGCTCGCGTACGCCTGGATGGTCAAGCGGGACGTCGAACGCACGCAAGACGTGCTCAAGCGCTTGGACGCCTGTCCTCTGGGTGCAGGAGCCATGGCCGGAACGCCCCACCCCATCGACCGCGAACAGACCGCTCGTCTGCTCAACTTCTCGGCTCCCGTTCCCAACGCCATGGACGCCGTCAGCGCCCGCGACCACCTGTGTGAAGCCACAGCCGCGTGTGCGATCGCCATGTCGCACCTGTCACGTCAGTCTGAAGAGCTCGTGATCTGGTCGAGCCAAGAGTTCCGCTACATTCGCCTGGGAGACGCCTACGCCACGGGCTCGTCCATCATGCCGCAGAAGCGAAACCCAGATGCCGCCGAGCTCGTTCGCGGCAAGTCCGGTCGGGTCTTCGGCAGCCTGACGGCGTTGTTGACCATGGTGAAGGGCCTGCCATTGGCGTACAACCGGGACTTGCAAGAAGACAAGGCCGCCTTGTTCGACGCCATCGACACCACCCTCGCCTGTACACGCATCACCGCTGGTGTCTGGCGAACCCTATCGGTCCACCGGGATCGCTACGAAGATGTGCTGCGCGGCGACTTCTTGCTGGCCACGGAGCTTGCCGACCACCTCGTGACTCAGGGCGTGCCCTTCCGAACTGCACACCATGTGAGCGGTCGAATCGTGGCCTACTGTGAAGCGCAGGGCATTGGCTTTGACGCGTTGACACTAGCGGACCTGCGAACGTTCCATGACGGTTTCGCAGACGACGCTCTGACCTGGCTAGACCCGCGCTCCGCCGCCGACAGACGCACGAGCCTGGGCGGAACCGCCATGTCCCAAGTGTCCGCACAGGTATCGGCCCTTCACGCCTGGTTGGGAACTTCCTCCGACTAGCGGCGCGCCGCTGAACTACAGTAGCCCCTGAACTCGGGGGACTTCATGCGTCATTCACTTGCTCTTCTGTTGATGCTGCCACTGACAGCGCTCGCTGCACCCAACACCGTGACCTACCAAGGACGCCTGCTGGATGCTGCCGGTGGCCCGCTCAACGGCATGTACACCATTGAAGTGGGTGTGTTCGACAGCCAGAGCGCGCGCTCCGCTGTCTGGGCCGAGACGCACGAAGTACGGCTCAGTAACGGTGCCTTCGCAGTCACTCTTGGCGAGCAGAGCGACCTAGACGGTGCCGGCCTCGACGAAGGCGGACGCTGGGTCGGGGTGAGCATTGCCGGTACCTCTCTGTCCCGCACTCCTCTCGCCAGCGTTCCGTATGCGTTGAACGCCAACGACAGTGCAACGCTCGCTGGACAGACCCCGCAGGACATCGTCGACGACTCCGTGCAGTCCACATTGACGACCCTCGGCAGTCAGTCCGTCGACGTCGGGGCGCTCGCTGTCGATGGTTCCGCCGTCATTGACACAAGTGGCGCCTGGGTTGGCTCCCCCACAGGCTTGGTGGGTCCGCAAGGGCCAAGAGGCGCGCAGGGGTCGACCGGGTCCCAGGGTGAGACCGGACCACAGGGAGTCGCAGGCGACCGCGGGGCGCAGGGTGAAACCGGGGGCCGAGGCCCGACCGGACCGCAAGGTGCAACCGGATCTCGCGGTGCGACCGGATCAACGGGGCCGCAGGGGACTCCTGGCGCGACCGGGGCACAGGGAGATATCGGTGACCGCGGGCCGCAAGGTGCAACTGGAGCACGTGGACCCACCGGCGCACAAGGCTCAACAGGACCGCAAGGCGAAACCGGCCCCCAAGGCGCAACCGGAGGACGTGGACCTACCGGCGCACAAGGCTCAACAGGACCGCAAGGCGCGACCGGATCGCGTGGACCGACCGGAGCACAGGGCGCAACCGGAGCACGAGGACCCAGCGGGCCAACGGGGGCCACAGGCTCAACCGGAGCGCGTGGACCGACAGGGAGTACCGGAGCCACGGGTGCACGAGGTGCGACCGGACCACAGGGTCCACAGGGAGTGAGCGGCGTCAGTGCAAACATCGGCTGCTACACAACGGGTTGGGGCAGCTTTCAGTCGTCTTGTTCAACCTACCAATCACCCATTATTCCAGGGTGCGGGTCGGGCTACGTCAACACAGGAATCGCGGACTTTCAACAGTCTGACGCAGGATGCGGGCAGAGCGCACTCACCCGCTCTCGCGTTCGGTCGCGTTGCTGCCGCTTGCAATAAATCCAGCAAAAAAGATGGCCGTTCCTGGCCCAGAGCGGGCTCCGGGAACGGCCGCTCCCTCCAGTGGCAAGGACGTTAAACGGCCTGCCAATCAGCTAGGACCAACATGACAGCGCTCGATCGACAGATGGCCCAATGGAACTTGGCCTGTATCAACGGGGACATCCCAGGACGTCTACGTCAGATACATCCAGACTGCTTGAGTGTTCTCGGCGCTCGTGATGGTTGGATGCTTCGCGCCCAGATGTTGCTGAACCGAACAGAAAACAGGCCCATGCGTGGCTGGGAGCTCATCCCGGTGCAGGACTCAGTGTTCGCCGACTCCGCCGACGAGACCACGCCAGCGACCACTCACGTCGCGCACATCTCATGGTTGCCGGCCATGCCGGAGCTGGGTGCAAAGCAGCAGAATGTTCGGCTGGCCGAGCACAATGGCCGCCACCTGCGAGTCTTCCCAACCCTCACCGAAGCGGACGACGGAAAGGCCAAACACCTCTTCCAGACGCTTCGGGAAGCAGAAGAGCGCTGTCAGATCATCGTAGATGACCTACCCTCAGCAATCGTCGACGCTATTGCCGCGCACAAACCGTCATGGGTGTGGATGCGCGGAATCAAGATTGCCCGGGAGCACGGAACACCCGCAAGCAATCCTAGCCGCCTACGAGTCGTGGCAGCTATCTGGCGTCAAGCGCCGCCGCTGACCCTCGAAGACATCGGCGGGTAGCACCTCAGAGCAGCGACTACTCGCTAGGAGGAGTCGGCTCGATGTGCTTGTACGTGTAGCTAGTCTCGCCTTCGAAGCCCTTGGACGGGTTCCAGCAGGCGTCGAGAACTTCTGTAGCGACCCACATGAGAAGGAAAACCTTCACAGCTTCGTCAGTGTCGAGCTCGACTTCTTCGTCCGCCGCCTTGGGGGCGTCGAACAAGGCCATCAAGGCTTCGTCCAACATGTGCGGCTGGGCGCGCCACTCTACCTTGCGCACGCGCTCGGCAAAGCCGTCATCCGGCGGCAACAAGTCGCCAACGACTCCGCCAATCCGTGCTTCAGCAGCGCGAATCTGTTCCCACGTTGCGTTCTTCAGCCGGCCGGGAGCCAGGTCGAACATGCGCGCGAGTACACCGAATAGGTAAACCGACACGCCAGCGGTTGGACCCGCCATGCTCTCGTGGTTCTCTTCCACAAAGCGCGTCAGACGACGCTGCTGCTTGAGAAGCCGCGTGAGAGCGGACTGGTGGACAGGAGCTTGTTCACCGATTTCATCGGACCAAGCGTGGACAGTATCTCTATCGATGTAGGTATTTGACATGCGCGCCGGATATCGCCGCTACCAGCTCGCGTCGACAAGCGAAATTCGGTAGCTCTCACAACGCTCATGACCGGGCAAGCGCTCCATGACCGATCGCGTGCTTCCAGCAGGGATGTCAAAGACCTCAATACGCCACGAACCACCGTCACACGAGACCTCTCCGACCGCCTTGGAGATGAACCGTGGGCTGTCGTTGTCCACTGTGACCTCGACCTCTACCCGGCCGCCGGGAAAGCGCGTAAACCTGGCACCAACGTCTGTGAAGGGCGACACATCGAGGTGTTGTTGACGCGCAGCGCGCTCGGTGAACACCACTTCCTTTCGGTCGCTGTCGATGGTCAGGTTGTAGCCGCCGGTGACGTTGAGCCCAAGCAGTCCGCTGACCTCACCCGATACACACTCATTACACTCGGCAAGTGCCACACCATTGAGCGGCAGATTGCCGAGCCACACCGTATCCGTCAGTGCAAAGGATGCCTGACGGTCACCGTTTGCGGTGTGCAACGTCAGAACGGGGGCGTCGTCGCCCGGCTCAACCCCCAGCTCATACAGAACGGAACGCGGCAGAGTCGTGTAGGTCGCGCCGGTGTCCAGCATCATCCACGTCTCGACCGAGCGGCCGTTGTGCTCGAACACAACCGGGACCGCCAAGCGTCTGCCCTCCCCTTCAAACGGCAACGCAATCTGGTCATCTGCGAGGTCGAGGGGCGGGTGAATCTCGGGCTCTGGGGTCGCCACCGCTTCCGGCACCTGAGGCCGCGACAATCCAGGGTCTTCTGGCATGGCCTCAGCCACGTCACGCGCCATGCCCTGCCACGCGGGTCCGAGGCGTAGAACCGCCAGACCAGACGCCATCGCATCCACGCGTTCTTGCGGGAAATACACTGGAATCGCCATGAACAGAAACAGCGACCACAGCACCCCGGAAGCCCCCATTACGAGTCCTTTCCGGTCACGCGCAGTGAGTCCCAGCGCAACCGGCGGCCCGAAGACCAATGCGGAGGCTGTCGCAACAAGCACACCCGTTGCCACGTTTCGGTGCAGGCCCAACCCAATGAATGCAGCGAACACGCCAAGTGCGGGCAGCAAAGCCACGCTCGCAACCACCGCATCGACGATTCCTTTCGTGCGTTCTCTCATCATTGTGAACACAGACCCCACAACCGGTGGCACCGGTCCATCGGGATGGCTACCGAACACGTACGGAGGCCTAGATGCCACGCGCGACGTTCTACTGTGTGGACATTGAGTGTTCGGGCCCGGTTCCACACCTGTACGACATGATCTCGCTGGGTGCGGTCGTTGTGCGGGGTACGGCAGACGACTTGGCCATTGGCGAGAAGTTCTACGTGGAGATCATCCCGACCGCACCGCGGGTCGATGCGGGTGCAATGGCTGTCAACGGCCTGGACATCGAGCGTCTCAAGCGGGACGGAACGCCAATGGACGACGCGCTGGAAGCGTTGTCTGCCTTCGTCGCGCGCACATGCGACGCGGGTAGTTCGCCCGTCTTTGTGGGCCACAACGCTCCCTTCGATTGGTCGTTCGTCAGCTACGCGTATCACGACGCTGGAAAGACCAACCCATTTGGCTACAAGGCCCTGGACACCAAAGCGCTCGCTACTGGCGTGCTCGGCGTGCATTGGCTTGATTCGAGCAAAGAGGTCTTGCAGGCGGAGCTCAACCTGCCCGAACAGGACACAACCCAGGTCCATCGCGCCGACTACGATGCTTGGTACCAAGCCCACATCCTCATTGAGCTGCTTCGACGGAGACCATCATGTGTGGCGTCGTAGGCATTGCGTCCAACACGCCGGTAGCTCGTCGCCTCACCATCGCTCTTTTCGCCATGCAGCATCGTGGCCAGGACGCCGCTGGAATCGCCACTCGAGACGGGAACCAGGTGACCTTGACCAAGGCCTCTGGCACCGTAGACCAGGCTATTCCCGCACAAGCTGTTCGGACCCACACCGGCCACAGCGGCATTGGCCATGTGCGCTATCCGACCCACGGCAGCAACAGCGCCGCCGAAGCGCATCCGTTCATCACGCGCATGGGGGGCATTGCGGTCGCTCACAATGGCAACCTGACCAACACCGATTCCCTGCTGCGCCGCGTTCACGCACTCGGTCTGATGCCTGTGTCACGCAACGACGGTGAGCTGATCCTGTTGTTGCTCGCTCATGCCCTCGCGACCCGCGGCGGTGCTCGGAGCGACGATGTTGTCGTGGCCGCGGTGACCGAGGTCATGCAAGCGGTACAGGGCGCATACACAGTGGTGGTCTCGCTCCAAGTCGCAGGCGCCGACACCGTGCTCTGTTTTCGCGATCCGCACGGCATCAGACCCGCAGTCTACGGCCGTCGGGGCCAAGACTGGGCCGTTGCCTCGGAGAGCGTGGCACTGGACGCGCTGGGAGCAAGCTTGATCGGTGATGTCCCAGGTGGCAGCATCGTTTTCCTGCGACACGGGAAGGAGCCCACCACCTACACCATCACCAGCCGCACCTCACGGGCGTGCTCCTTTGAAAACGTGTACTTCGCCCGTCCGGACAGCCGGATTGAGAAGCTACGCGTCACCGCTACCCGCTGGAACATGGGCGACATCCTGGCGCAAGAGTGGCTCGAGCGCGGCCATCAGGCTGATGTCATCGTCCCCATTCCGGACACGTCTCGTCCCGCAGCCCAGGCCATGTCGGAACGACTCGGCATTCCGCACCGCGAAGGATTCATCAAGAATCGCTACAGCAAACGTACCTTCATCATGCCCGACGCCACAACGCGCGACGCCGCTCTGCGCCTCAAGCTCAATCCCATCCGAGAAGTCTTCGAAGACAAACGCGTTCTCTTGGTAGACGACAGCGTGGTGCGCGGCTCGACCATGCGCCGCATCGCCGCGTTGGTTCAATCGCTTGGGCCAAAAGAAATCCACCTCGCTGTCTGCTCGCCACCGGTCAAGCATCCCTGTTTCTACGGGATCGACATGCCAACCCAAGATGAGCTAATCGCCAACACGGCTGGGCCTCAGGGGCTCGAGTCCACCCTCCGGTCACACTTTGGCGTAGACTCTGTGACCTATCTTTCCCGCCAAGGGCTCGCGACGGCCGTTGGCACTTCATTGTGCGCGGCATGTTTCGATGGGGACTACCCGGTGCTTCTCAACGACCACGAGCGCGAACTGATCCAGCGTAACCGACGTCCGAATCATGGAGATGTTCCACAGTAATGACGCGTGAAGGAACGGACGCACACTATCTGCACGAGCGGCAAGGCCTAGAGGCCGTGCTGCGTCCGCCTGTTTCGTACCCAACGGCGCTCAAGTGGGTCCCCAAGCGCGAGCAGCTCATCGTCAGTACACGCGATGGCCAGCTCACCAGCGTTGACCCTATTCTCGGCACCCGCATCGTTGCCCAAGATGTTGGTGAAGCCGCCGTTCTCGACATTCATGAGGACCGAAAGCGCTACCTCATCGTCGCCCGAAACGGCACCTGGCGCGTCGGCGAGCTGGGTGGCGAAGTCCTCCATCACGGCCGCCACTCCTTCTTCGGCAACATCGATGCCTTTTTCCTGGGCGAGTACGTCGTCATGCTGGGAGACGGTGCTGAGAAGCGCATGCTGCTGGTCCTCAACGGCAACGACGTCCGTGCGCGGGTTCGCCTGCCGTCCAACGTCATTGCTGTGCCCAACGGCAAGAGCTTGCTGCTGGCTCGCAGCACGCAGGCCGGCCTAGAAGTGGTGAAGTTCGGCAAGAACGCCCATTTCAGTAAGATTCTGCCTACAGCACATCGTTTGATGCGCGCCAACGAACGCATCTTGGGTCTGACCACTACGGGCCTCGCCGTGTGGACACTGCAGGGTGGCGCTCCTCGGTCCATGCGCATGCCAGAGCTGACCGCTGGCGATGTGAGTGCAGACGGCCGGCTCATTGGCTTGGGTACCCGCCATGGTGCAGTGGCGTTGGCGCACCTCGACCAGATCGACAAGCGCGTCCATCCGGACTTAGTGAAAGCGTTCAATCACCCCGTGACTGGCGTGGCCTTTAGTACACGGGGTCGATGGCTGGCGACGGGTGGTGATCGCCTCCAGATCTGGACCTGGGAAGAATAGGAAACTGCCTCTGCTGCAGAATCGGCCCACAGCTTGGAGTACGCTCCCTAGCGACCAAGAGGTCGCTGCGGTCGCGGCCTCCGGCGCTGTGAACCGATTCTGCTGAGCAGATCCAGCTTCCTTATGTGAAGAGCTTGGTGCTGGCGGGTTCGGGTTCGTAGGGTGTGGCACGGCTTGAAGCCAGCGGGGCCCCGGGCCCCACAGCTTCTTGGGGTGTGGTGGTTGGGGTT